>Ga0182739_1000099_pt1 | contig 174079 bp, 140 predicted proteins | sample eDN5th30CBELigBY_FD_128873 | JGI IMG/M metagenome (GOLD analysis project Ga0182739, IMG submission 128873) | Enriched backyard soil microbial communities from Emeryville, California, USA - eDNA 5th pass 30_C BE-Lig BY (version 2) (version 2) | ecosystem: Environmental > Terrestrial > Soil >...
CGCGTATCCTTGCCGAGCACGATCTTGGGCCGCGTGGCGTCGCGCCGGGTCCGCCGGCTGAGCGTGGTGATGACATGGGCGGCGGCGCGGCCGAGTTTCAGGGCGGTCTCGGCGGTGACCGGCTCAATGTTGGCGACACCGCGAACGCCGTCGGTACCAAAGATTTTAGGAGGGTGGGTGGCGCTGTCAGCGGCGGCGGAGGAAGTCATCGGCGGCGGAGTGGGTCGGGCTGTAGATGTGGGTGTTGGTATCAATGTTCTTTTTGATGAGAAACCAGAGGGTCGTTGCGATGAGGAGGGCGACCAGCTTGGTTCCCCAGTTGTTGAGAATCAGATTCTTCATACTTTTCAAGGAGTAAGAGCTGGCTTAAACGCTTTTTAAAGGTATCGGGGCCGAAGTTGCGTTCGATTTTGCCGCGATGCGCGATGGAGACAATTCCGGTCTCTTCGCTGACGACGATGGCGATGGCGTCGCTCTCCTCCGCAATGCCGAGCGCCGCGCGGTGGCGCAGCCCGAGGTCGCGCTCCAGATCGTGCCGCTGGCTGACCGGGAAGATGCACGCCGCGGCGATGATCCGGTCGTTCTGGATGATCAGCCCGCCGTCGTGCAACGGCGTTTTGGGGTGAAAGATGGTGACGATCAACTCCTGCGAAAGCTGGCAGTCGATCGAGACGCCGCTTTCGGCAAAGGCGTGGATGTTGGTGTCGCGTTCCAGGGCGATCAGCGCGCCGAACTGGCGGTTGGAAAGCTCGAAGGTCGCTTCGGTCAACAGTTCGATCGTCTCGCGGCTCTGCCCTGCGGAAGAGAAGATATGCTGGCTGCCGAGCGCGGCGAGCGCCCGGCGCAGTTCGGGCTGGAAAATGACCACCAGCGCGATCGCCAGGAAGGCGGTAAACGAGCGGATCAGCCAGAAGATGACCTGAAGTTTCAGCAGTTGCGAGGCGAGTGTCAGCGTCAGCAGGAAGATGAGCAGCCCGGTGAGCACCTTCGCCCCGCGCGTCCCCCGGAAATAGAGGTACGAGTAGTAGATGACCATCGTCAGGATCACGATCTCCACCGCCGAGCGCCATTGCGTGGAGATCGTTTCGAGAATCCAGTAGTAAACGGTGGTCAACATGCGGCTTGAATCGCTTCGGTCATCGTCAACGCTTCACGGTTGGCCCGGACATCGTGGACGCGGAAAATATCGGCCCCCAGTTCGCTGCCGACGCTGGTGAGGGCGACGGTCGGCCAGAAACGGCTTTCGAGGGCGGGGTCGCCGGTCAGTTTACCTAAAAAACTTTTTCTGGAAACCCCCAGGACGAGCGGCCGCCCTTCGACGCGCAAGGTTTCCAGCCGGGCGACCAGCGCGAGGTTGTGCTCCACCGTTTTCCCGAAGCCGATGCCGGGGTCAAACGCGAGGGAGAGCGGGTCGATCCCGGCGGCAAGCGCGGCATGGTACGACTGAAGAAAAAACGCCCGCACTTCGCCGACGACATCGTCGTAAACCGGGGCGTGCTGCATGGTCCGCGGGGTTCCCTGCATGTGCATCAGGATGACCCCCGCGCCCGAGGCGGCGACCACTTCGGCCATGGCCGGGTCGCCCCGCATCGCCGTCACGTCGTTGACGATCTCCGCCCCGTGTTCCAGCGCGGCCCGGGCGACGGCGGCCTTGGAGGTGTCGATCGAGATTGCCGCCTTGAGCCGCCCTTCCAGCGCACGGAGCACCGGGACGACCCGGGCGAGTTCCTCCTCCTCCGGGACCGGTTCCGCGCCGGGGCGGGTCGATTCGCCGCCGATGTCGATGATCGCGGCCCCCTGCGCCTCCATTTGCAGGGCAAACTCCGCCGCCGTGGCGGGGTCGATCCGCCCCTCCGGGGTCGAAAAACGGCCGCCGTCGGAAAACGAGTCGAGCGTCAGGTTGAGGATGCCCATCACCAACCCTCCGGGACGAAGGTCAAACTCGCGCTGTGTTGTTTTCCAGATCATCCGGGTCGGGGTGGTTAGACATTGCCAAAAACCGGTATCGATTTTAGCACGGAAATCGCGCCCGAACCCAGAGAAAACACGAAGGGATGGAAAGGAAGGCGTTTTTTACCCCCAAAGCCGCCCGGAAAACGGCTCGATCGTCGATCCGTGGAAGCGGAGCCCTTCCGGCCGGTCGTCGGCGAGCAGGAGCGGGGCGTCGAGGTCGACCTCATCGACCTGCTGGGCGACGACCATCGCCGGAGCCATGGCGAGCGAGGTGCCGAGCATGCAGCCGCACATGAGCCGCATCCCGGCTTCCCGCCCCGCCGCGACAGCGCGGAGCGCTTCGGTCAGGCCGCCGGTTTTGTCGAGCTTGATGTTGATCCCGTCGTATTTCCCGATCAGGCCGGGAAGATCCGCCGTCGTGTGGAACGCTTCGTCCGCCAGGACCGGCAGCGGGCGTTCGATCCGCGCCAGCGCGTCGTCGCGGCCCGCGGGAAGCGGCTGTTCGACGAAACCGACGCCGAGGTCGGCCATCGCCCCGAGGTAACGCGGGAGGTTTTCGGCATCCCACGCTTCGTTGGCATCGACGATGAGGCGGCTCGCCGGAGCGCCGCGCCGGACCGCTTCGACCGACTCGATCACCTGTCGGGGCCCGAGCTTGATCTTGAGCAGCGGCCGCGCGGCGTGCTTGCGTGCGGCGGCTTCCATCGCCTCGGGGGTGTCGATGCTCAAGGTATAGGCGGTCGTGACCGGGCGCAGCGGCGGCCAGCCGAGGAGCTGGTCAATCCGTCGGGAAGCCTGTTTGCAACGCCAGTCCCACCCGGCGCAGTCGAGCGCATTGCGGGCGGCCCCGGGCGGCATCGACTCAAGCAGCGCCTCCAGCGGTTCCCCGTTTTGAAGGCGCGGGGCGACGGCGGCGAGTTGTTCGAGTGCGGAGGCGGGCGATTCCCCGTAACGGGCAAGCGGGGTCGCCTCCCCCCGCCCGGTGTGGCCTTCCCCCTCCAGGGTGACGACGACGACCTCCGTCGTCATGCGGCTCCCGCGCGAAATGGTGAACGCCTGCGCGAGTTTCCACGTTTCGGTGGTGGCGGTGATTTTCATGTTTTTTTATCTTGCGGTTGGATGTTAAGGTAAGCGCGTTCGCGGGGCGAAAAACGTCTTTTTGGCTCAAACATTGATCTTTCATCCCCGTGAAACCGTTACTTTGACGATGCGGCTATCAGGCGGTGATCAAAACCTTGGGCCAAAGGCCCAAAATTCCTCAGCCCAGCCCAACGGGCTGGGTCATCGGTCATGCAAATGTCCTACGCCCCAACGGGGTGTGATACGAACCTTGGGAGATCATGACCATGGCGGCATATCGCGGTCCTTCAGACCGCGTCATTGGGTGAAACCTACCTACCCAGGGCGTTGCTCTGGGCTGAGGGATGGTCGGCCCGTTGGGCCTTTTTTTAAAGAACGGCATCGACCAGCGGCGCGGCCCCGAAGCGGTACGCATCGGTGGCAGGGAGTTGCAGCCGGTCTTCGACTTCCCGCAGGTACGCCTTCGCCGCCGTTTCTTCAAGGGAGGAGGTGTTGACGGAGAGTCCAACAACCCGGCTGGCGGGGGCGGTCAGGCGGGCGGCTTCCTCGTACCGGGCGATGGCCGCCTCCAGCGTCGGCTGCGGGAAGCGGGGGAGGTGGCGCAGGTGTTCGCGCGAGAGGTCATGGCAGAGGACGAGCGCTTCGGCCTGCGCTCCATGGACCAGCCCGAGCGTCACCCCGGCGTACGACGGGTGGAAGAGCGAACCCTGCCCTTCGATGAGGTACCAGTGTTCGGGGTCGGGATGCGCGGGGGCGATCACTTCGACCGCTCCGCTGATGAAGTCGGAGATCAGCGCGTCGATGGAGACGCCGCAGCCGGAGATGAAGATCCCCGTCTGGCCCGTGGCGACAAAATCGGCGGCGACTTTCCGGGCAACCATCTCGCGGTGGATCGCCAGCGTGGTGAACATCTTGCCGACCGAGCAGTCGGTGCCGACGGTGAGAAGCCGCCTGCCGGAACGGGGATCGCCGGTGGCGACCGGGCAGTCGAAGGTGAGGTAGCGGACGTCGATCAGCCTGCGGCCGAGTTCCTTCGCGCGCGCCGAGAGCTGCGGGTCGTCGTTGAGCCGGGCATGCAGGCCGCTGGCGAGGTCGTAGCCGATCTCGAGCGCTTCGGCGAGGGTCTTGCGCCATTGGGGAGCCATGATGCCGCCGCGGTTGGCCACCCCGAGCACCAGCGTGCGCGCCCCGCGATCCCACGCCTCCTGGAGCGAGAGGTCGGCCAGGCCGAGATCGACCGGGCAGCCGGGGTAACGGTACTGGCCGATGCACCAGTCGGGCCGCCAGCGGGCAATGCCGTTGGAGGTCTTGGCCGCAATCGGTTCGGCGACATCGCCAATAAAGAGGAGGTACGGTGTGGAAAGAGAGATCGGTGTCATGATGGGAGCGCCTTTAGCACCGGGTGTGCCAGATTGGTGGAGCGGGATCGTTTTTTCCTCCGGCCCCCGGGGAAAAAAGAGGCGGGATCGGTTTTCCGGCGGAGACGAGGCAGGTGAAGAGAGGGAAAACTGTGGACTAAAAATCCACAATGTCGACCGTTTGCCTACCGGTTCTTCGAATGAAGGCCGAGCCGGACCACCGTGCGGTGAAACTGGCTGCGGTCCATCCCGGCAAGCCGGGCGGCCTGGCTGAGATGGCCCTGGGTTCGCGCGAGCAACCCTTCAAAGTAGTTTTTCCGGAAGGTTTCGAGCGCTTCGGCGTAGGGGAGCGCGGAAGGGTCGTCGTGGGCCAGCGCGAACCATGCGGTCGGGAGTTCCTGCTGCTGGGCGAGGTGTTCGAGCGTGATCGTTTCGCCCGGGTGGAGCACGCAGAGCCGTTCCACAAAGTGCTCCAGCTCGCGGACATTGCCGGGCCACGGGTGGCTCTCCATCCATTCGCGCACCGGCCCGCTCAGGGTGATCCCGCCGCCGAAGCGTTCCAGAAAATGGGCGGTGAGGAGGTCGATGTCGCCCTGCCGATGCCGCAGCGGCGGGATGCGGAGGTGGACGACGTTGAGCCGGAAAAAAAGGTCTTCACGCAGGCGGCCCTGGGCGACTTCGTGGCGCAGGTCGCGGTGGGTCGCTGCGACCAGGCGCGCCTGGAACCGGAGCGTTTCCGTTCCCCCGACCCGCTGGAAATCGCCCCCCTGCAAGACCCGCAGCAGCTTCGATTGCACCGGCAGGCTCAGTTCCGCGATTTCGTCGAGAAAGAGGGTCCCTTCCCCGGCTTCCTCGAATTTCCCGATCCGGCGGCGGACCGCCCCGGTAAACGCCCCCTGTTCATGGCCGAAAAGCTCGCTTTCGAGCAGTTCGGGCGGGATCGCGGCGCAGTTGACCGTCACCAGCGGCGCTTTCCGGCGCGGGCTTTGTTCGTGAAGCTGGGTGGCGATCCATTCCTTGCCGGTGCCGGTCTCGCCGGTGATCAGCACGCGCGACCACGAGCGGGCCACCCGCCGCACGAGCCGCAGCAGCGCCAGCGTGGCCGGGTCGCCGGTCAGGAAAGCAGTCGGTTTCCCGGCGGCGGCCCCCGGGGCGTGCGGCCCCGCCGGGGAGCGGTGGCTCTCCAGCACCTGTTGCAGTTCGCTGCGAAACGCGTCGGGGCGGAGCGGTTTGGGCAGGTACTGGTCGGCCCCGAGCCGGAACGCCTCGGCAGCGGTTTTGCGGTCGCCGTAACCGGTCACCAGCACGATCGGCGCGACAATTCCGGCGCCCCGCAGCCGCCGGATCACCCCGAACCCGTCCAGCTCCTTCATCACCAGCGTGGTGATGATCAGCGAAGCCGATTCGGCCTCTTTCAGCGCGTCGAGCGGGTTGAGTAGGGAGACGACCTGAAACTCCCCCGAAAGCATCGCCCGCATCTCCTGATGGAATTCAGGAATATCGTCGATGATGAGAAGTTTGGGCCGCCGGGTCATCTCTGGAGGAAGCATGAGGCGCGTTGTCAAAAAGTCAACACTTCCGGAATGGATTCTATACTTTTCGGTCGTCGATTCGTCGCTTTAATTCGATGGAAGACCTTTACGGAGTATTTGGCGAGTTATGGAACCGCTGATTAAAGCAAGCTCGGACGCAAACTGGTCATTTTTGCGTCTTTTTGGCTCGATTTGTCCTCACCCGTCTTCGGACAGGCTGCGGAAATCGAACCAAAAATACATCAAAACTGCCTGCGTTTTCGACCGGCTTCATTTAATCAGCGATTCCTTATTGCCTGGGCGGATGCTTCACCCGGTCAAGAAAGGCAAGCGGATGGTCAAAGGCGTCGACGGGACAAACTTTTCCATGCCTGATACCGCCGAAAGTCAAGCCGTTTGGCCACAACCCGACAGTCAGAAACCCGGCTGCGGTTTCCCGAACGTCCAAGCTCACCCACGGGTAGGCGTTAGGTGCAACGCCTTGTTCGGCCTTTTCAGGTTCATTGGAGTAAGATGTGCAGACCGAAATGGTCACTCATCTGAGTGCCGTTCGAGTCGTGATGACTGAGGAAATCGGTCTGTACGGGTTCGAGTGTGCCACGGATTGCCAGATGGTCAATGGAGAGATCGGGCGCGTTGGCGATGGTGCCTGCGGTGGCAAGCCGAAACTCGGGAGACAGCACAGTGGCAAGTGCGGAAAAGACGTGTTCAGGCTGGCGTGTGCGCGGGATGCGTTGGTTGAAGTCGCCGAACAGCACGGTCGGCATGGAGCGGTCGGATTGGAGCAACGGAGGAAGATGTCTCAAGTAGGTCAAATGGTCGTCCCACGGTCGGCGATTGCGATGGCCGCTGCGGACATGAGCATCGCGCCACGGAATGCAGACACCAACAAAATGAATCGCACCGCATGGCGTATCGGTGGTGCCAGCCACAAATCGGCCAGGCGGCAGAAGTGGCGAGCCGAGCGTGTCCACGTCTCGCCACGGATTACGGCTCCACAGGAGAACCTTACGGCGTCTCGGCATAATTCGATATCCGTAGTCGGCGTCGGAAGTGATGACGTGCCCGCCATCGGGCAAGATATCTGCATAACCCTCGGTGATACAGATAACATGGCTGGATAGCTCGCCAAGACGCTTAGTGAAGAATGAGCCGCGCGCAGAAGCGCGAGACGCCCACTCTACGTTCCAAAGTCCGATGGATAGTCTTTTATTCATGGGAAAGAGGTCGATCAACAAATCTTGACAGATTTGGGAAGATAATTATTTTGCTCGATTTTGTCAATAATTGTTGACTGACTCCCAGCCTGGAAAATATACAAGAACCGGTCTTCTGAGAGAGCTCCTTGAGCTTTTCCGACTTCTTCCGAGAAAGTTCCGGTAGATGCTTATTCGTCCAAGCCCGCTTCCAGCTATTTTTTGCGGCGACATGGGATCCAATATCCGTGATCTGAAATTTAAGTTGAAACACATCGCCGTCCAAAAAGGATAATTCTTCCAAGCGAGCGACGGCTTTAGCCGTTCGCTCCACTGCCTTGTTGGCTTTCTATTCGTTGTTTCAGTTCTTTAACTGATGGCATGGGATCGATCCTGTGAATCGCACTATGACAGTTTGAGCAAACAATGGCCAAATCCTCCAGCCTTGTAATTCTTTCCGTACCATCGGTTGAAATTGGGATTAGATGGTGAACCTCTGCATAATCTTTATCAAGGTCTTTGTAGAATTCCTTAAACCCAAATCTACATACTTCGCATTCTAGCTTTCCTTTCAGCCGAAGGACTTGTGCTTTCTTGCTTCGAGCTAACCCATAGTCCCGTTCACGCATCAAATGCGTTACAAGTTTCTTTCGCCCTTCGTGACCGGAAACTGAAAAATCACTGTCTTCGTAGACGTCGTTTTGACCTACTTCCGATAGATAAATAATTCTATTCAGCGTCTCTCCGTATAATTTCTCGGATTGTTTCAGGACTTCCGAATCATATTCGACGTTTTCAATTGCATACATTCCAACGTAGAACCATATATTCACTTTTTCTTTAATGAATATTGGGATCGTCGGCTTTTGCTCACAAAATTCATCTGCTCTTTGGATATTTAAAGGTTTCGTTCCGACAACCATTATCCTCGGTGCGAATGGGTTCTTTTCACGCACAAGGCAACCAGTCACGATTTTACCTTCTCGCTTTTGAAGATAAATTTGCCCTCCGTGAAAGTGCTGCTCGACCTCTTTATACGTATAGGGTTTGTTTTTTCGGAGTTCCATGTTTTTAGCCAACGCCAAGCTCAGCTACCCCGATCACGCCCCCAACTCAAGAAAATGCGTGAGCAGCAGGTCCGTCGGTCGTATTCAGGCCAACGCACCAACTGCTAGGGGTTAGCTGCAGCGCCTTGTTAGGTATTATTTTTGTATAATTGATTGTGGTATCCTATATGTGATTCGCCAATCTCATGGCGGTCTATTCTTAAATTATCGCGTGAAAGAGGAATGGCGGCGTAATCCAGAAGAGTATGATGATTGGGACATACGATGATCATATTGGATTCAATATCTGGGCCGCCATGCGGACTTCCAAGTGGCCGGAGATGGTGGGCCTCGCAATAGAAGCCACTACGAAGCTCAAGTCTCTCTTCGCAAAGTTGGCACCGATAGCCATACTTGATTTTGAGCTTGCGAACAGCCATTGTATCTCTCTGGATGCGGTTTACGACAGTGGGGATTCGAGCTGATGAACCAGTGTATTCCGATTCAGTTGATTGCGCGAGCGATCGCGAACTAATTAGCCGATATTCGCCGGCACCTAGAAATTCAATTTCACCAGCATCTCTCAATTCTTGAAGAACACGGCTTAGTGTCTGTGCTGGAGTTTTTCCAGAAGAACCAAGCGCCGTCGTGATTGACGCAAGCTCTTCGTCTAGAATAATCTGTCGAGTAAAGAGATTGGAGCGCCGCCTCTCCGTGAGTCGGCTAATGCCTTCTGAAACTGCATCGAGCCAAGTCATATCTTACATCCGTTGGGTGCAGAATTTTGTTACTCAAGATTGAGTTCATATATGCGACAACCATATTGAGTTGCCTTCCAATACGCGTAAAGTGGTTCTAGGCGCTGCTTAAACTGTCCTCCAGATAAAGTTAACTTCTTGGTGTGATTCCATTGCCCGAACACGTATAGAAAAGGGTAGGCATCAGGATGCTTTTTCCGAAAAGCTACGAGTTTTTCGTAGTCGGTCTTTACACTAATCGTTTGTTTCTTTGCCCATTTGACTTCTAGCGCAAGCTGTAGTTTAGATTTATTGGCCACGAAATCGATTCTCTTGTGGTCGCCTGTCTTCTTTTTAGATTGGAGAACTAGCGGGAATGGACTTTCGCAACTTACTGAATATCCGCAACTCATCATAATTCTCAGGATGGGTTCATACAAACATATTCACTATAGGCAGTCTTCATCTCGCATGCGGTAAGGTAGTTAACATAACCGACTAGCCCTCTCTGAATACGAAAAAGCACGTTGTCAGGATCTTTGAGGGATTTGGTTGGATATTTCATGAAAGTGATATATAATTGCCTAACGTCCAAGCTCATCTACAGCTGCCCGTGGTGCGACTCATGCAAGGAGCGAAGCGACAGCAGGAGGTGTGACGCGGGTAGCCGTTGGGTGCAGCGCCTTGTGCGGCTTATTTTTGCTTTGCTTTGCTTTGCTTTGATATTTAGCGACATCTATCTGATTCCCTCGGCCTTCTAGCTTCAATCGAAATCCACCAGCGTCAGTGACAATTCTGATGTGCCAGTAAAAGGACTCGTCTTCTCGGACAGATTTATTGAGCTTCTTCGTCCAAGGCTCAAAGTCACGATACGGAATAACTAATGTTCTTTCTGGCGAGGCACAGCCCAGAACCAAAAAACCATTCGGTTTGGATTGCAGAAACTCACTCTGATAAGGATGAAAGCTGAACCAGCAAAACTTCTGAGTGCCAATGTCATGCTCTCGCGAGACCGAAACCACAATAGCCGTTTGGCCGTCCTTGCTAACAAATGAAGATCGCGTCTGCTTCATGAATTCTGCCTTTAATTGTTCGCTTGCCTTCGCCACACAAGCCGCGTGAAAGGCAACCGGCGTAGCAGGGGCTTGCTTCGTCCATTTGCCTTTCTTGTTTTTTCGTTCAGGCTCTGTCGTGCGTGATGACCATTCGTCTTCGAGCGACACAATACGAGACTGAAAGGATTCAATGCCTTTTGCCCTTTGGGTAAGGATTGGGATATCATCGTATCGCTTGTCCTCGAATGCCTTTGCTCCTTCTCGGTTCGCTTTGTAGATTGCTCGCTCGAATTCTTCGATGAGCATGGAGAACGCTGCTGGAATCTGGCTGTTGTTTATGTGGTGCATTGTGTTCGGCGTGTTTCTCATTATCGTCCTTCTTTCTTAGATGCTGTAAACGGAGATGGTGAATGCCTATATGAAGCCCAATCTCCGGTGACGGGAACCTCAACGACATAATCTGGAACGTTGATTCCAGAAAGAAGCGTTGGAACGTCAGTGATCATGATAGAAGTATGATTTTCGTTCATATCAGTATTTACACACGAAAATACAGAGCGAGACTCTTTATTTTTCCGAACAATTCAATTGTCTTCAAATTTGGAAGATAGGTCAAGAGCATCCTCCATTTTTTTCGCCATGAAATTCGAGGAACGAATTGACAGCGAGATTCGTTTGAGGCACGATTCACTTCGTACGGAGGAGGCCTATATTCTCTGCGCTATGAGTTGGCGGAAACGACCGTCCGCTTGATGAAATCACCTTTACACCGATCGCAGCCTCGTGACAGCACTGTTTTGGCGGAAGGCGGTTCCCGTTTCACGAGCGGAAAGCGGCTTGGGATGGTGGCGCTTGTCGTGGGGGCGATCGCGATCGGGTTTGGTCCTGTTTTTGTCCGGTTCAGCGAATGCGGGCCGATCGCCACGGCGTTCTGGAGGATCGCGCTTCCTCTGCCGCTCATGCTGGCGATGGTGCGGCGCGAGGCGCGGCCTCGGGAAACGACCCGACGCAGGAACGGAGGAGTGGCTCTGCTGGCGGGGGTCTGTTTTGCGATTGATCTGGCGCTGTGGCATCGGGCGATCCTGTTGACCTCGGTTTCCAACGCCACGCTGGAGACCAATCTGGCGGTGGTTTTTGTCCCGCTTCTGGGCTGGTTGTTTTTCCGCCAGTCGGTCAGCCGCCGTTTCATGCTGGCCGTGGGCATCGCCCTGTTCGGAACCGTGCTGCTGGTGGGCTGGAATGCCAACCTTTCCGCGCAGAGCCTCAAAGGAGACGGGCTCGGCATTCTCTCCGCACTGTTTTACTCGGGATACCTCCTTTTCATCAAAGCCGCCCGGGACCGGGGATGGAACACCGCAGCCCTCATGTTCACGAGCGGGGTGGCCAGCTCGGCCGTTCTGCTTCCGCTCGCGGCACTCGCCGGTGAAGTAATCCTCCCCGTCACCGGCCAGGGTTGGCTGGTCGTACTGGCGTTGGCGTTTTTTTGCCAGTTGCTCGGCCAGAGCCTGATTGCCTATGCTCTTGCGGCCCTGCCTGCATCGTTAACCACGGTCGGTCTTCTGCTTCAACCTTTGACCGCCGCGATCGCCGCGTGGGTGCTTTTCGCAGAGTGGCTGACGGGTCTGCAAATCCTGGGGGGAATGATTTTGCTGTTTGGAATCGTGGCTGCCAAGCGTTCCTTGAGGGAGTGAGAGGTGATCGTCTGGCAATAGCTAGTATTCATTTATTTCGAAGGGATCCCGGAGGGATCAAAGCCGGGTAGCCGGGGGTCGAGCGCAGCGATACCCCCGGAAAGCTTACAAGAGAGGAGACCGACCCTGAAAGTGGTCGCAGAAATCAGGCGCGTTGCCTTCTGCGATCGCCTTCGGGATCGATTTTCTTTTTCGTCCATTGTTCCGGGGGTGTCGCTGGCGCTCAACCCCCGGCTGCTCCGCTGGGATGCCGTCGGCATCCTGACCTAAGAAGCGTTCGCGCTCTCCAGCACTTCCCTGATATAGGCAAGGTCTTCCTTCGCGAACTGTTCGCGGTCGCCCTGGCGGGGGGCTTCGATGGCGATCGGGCCCGTATAGCCGCTGGCGAGCAGGCGTTTGACCTGTTCGCGCACGTTGATGATGCCCCCGCTCAGGCTGCTGACGGCGAGGAAGCGCGACGGCGAGAAGAGGAGGTTCTTCAGGTGAACGTAGAAGAGCTTGTCGCCGCTCCGGGTGATCACTTCCTCCAGGCTCGGGCTGGTCGGGAAGAGCATCAGGTTGGCGTGGTCCCAGAGGAGGCCGACGTTGGGCGAGTTGATCGCGCTCACCAGCTTCATCGTCGCTTCCACGGTGTCGTGGAGGTAGACGCCATGGGTTTCAAAAGCGAAACGGAAGCCGAGTTCGCCCGCCAGCGCCCCCATCCGCTGGAAACCGGCGGTGGCCGCTTCCCACTGCGCCGGGGTGGCGACGGTCGAGCCATGGTGCCAGTATTCGACGAACGGGAGCGACTTGTCGGCATTGGCGAGGGTGCCGGTGAAGCTGTTGACGACCTTGAGCGGGAACCGCCCCGCCGCCTTGCGGAAAAAGGCTTCGGCAGCAGCAAGTTCGCGTTCGGTCGTTTCAGGGTCGCCGGTCATCAGGTTGACGCCGGGGCCGCCAAAGCTGATCCATTCGAGCGGATGGCGCTCCAGCGCGCGGGAGACTTCGTCGAGGTACTCGAGGTCGGTGCCCTTGAAAGCGCCCGGTTTGCGGCGGAATTCAACGCCGTCGGCGCCGAGCTGGCGGGCGAGTTCACAGGCGCGTTCGGTGGTCTGGCCCTGTTCGAAGTAGTTGATATGGAAGAGGATCGGGTTCATGGAAAAAAGGTCGGGTATCGGGATGAAGATGGAGAAGGTAAAAAAGGTTTACGCCAACGCCTGTTGCAACGCCTGGCCGATCGCTTTTTCATCCAGCCCCTTGCCGATGAAGACGAGCTGGCTGACGCGGGTTTCCCCCTTTTCCCAGAGACGGTCCCAGAAGATCGTAAAGCGGTTGTTGACGCCGTGGAAAATGGCGCGGCGCGGGTTGCCCGCCAGCGAGACAAACCCCTTGGAACGGTAGACCTTGGCGTGGGTGCTCAAATGCTCCACGAACGCTTCGAAGCGCTCCAGGTTGAAGGGGACTTCGAAACGGAACGAGAACGAAGAGATCTCGTGATGATGCCGGGTATTGAGTTCATCGAGGAACTGCGGGTCGGCGGCGAGCTTGCGGTCAACGTCAAAGGCGGCCATGTCGAGCACCTCCTTCAGGTTGACCTGCGAGTGATTGGTCCGGAAGATCCGGGTGTGTGGGTTGATTTCGGCGATCGTCGTTTCAAGCCGCTCAAGGCGCTGCTCGTCGACCAGATCGGTCTTGTTGAGCAGGACAAAGTCGGCCATGGCGATCTGTTCGGTGGCGGTTTCGACTTCGGCGATCTGTTTTTCGATCTGCTCGGCGTCGACGACGGTGATCATCGAATCCAACTGCACATACTGCTGAAGCTGCGGGATGTTCAGGAAGGTCTGGGCGACCGGCGCGGGATCGGCAATGCCGGTGGTCTCCACCAGAAGGTAGTCGAAGCCGCCCCGCCTGATGAGGGCCTGGACGCTTTTGACCAGATCCTTGCGCACCGTGCAGCAGACGCAGCCGTTGTTCATCTCGACGATCTCCTCCTTCGCGTTTTCAACGAGCTGGCTGTCGATGCCGATCGCCCCGATCTCGTTGACGATGACGGCGAACTTGTAGCCGTGCTGCTGCTGGAGGATGTAGTTGAGGAGCGTGGTCTTTCCGGCTCCCAGAAAGCCGGTGAGAATGGTGACGGGAATGCGGGGTTTGGTGGTCATAGGAAACGGCACGCGTAAAAAAGGCGTCGGCCAACATGACGCCAAAAAGGAGGGATTGCCAAGAGGGAAAAGCCGAAAAAACTTGACGTACCCCGAGGGTGAGGCGACCCCTGAAGCCCGCCAATTTCGATCCCCTTCGATGGGGGAGAGGAGGCCGCCCTTTCTTTTATGCTTGCCATTTCAACATGCTGGAACTCGCACCGTCACACCGACGGGGAGGCGATGCTGGAGGAGTTGCTCGCGCTCGGGTTCGATAATGTGGAACTGGGGCACGGCATCCGCGTTTCGCTGATGCCGGGGATCGAAAAGGTCTTCCAGCAGGGGCGGGTCCGGTTTTCGAGCCTGCACAATTTCTGCCCGCTGCCGGTGGAGATCACCCGGGCGGCTCCCGACTGTTTCCAGTTTACCTCGCCCCGGGCGGAGGAACGCCACCGGGCGATCAAACTGACCCGCCAGACGATCGACTTCGCCGTGCGGCTCGGTGCGCCAAAAGTGGTGCTGCACGGCGGGAGCGTGGCGATGAAGCCGATCACCCGGCCGCTCCTGGCGATGGCGACGGCGGGGCGGCACCTCTCCGGCCCGTACGCACGGGCGAAGCAGCAGGCGGTGGTGGAGCGCGAAGCCGCCGCGCCGGCCGGCCTTGCGCGGTTGCAGGAGGCGTTGAAGGAGCTTCTCGACTACGCCGGGGAGCGCGGGGTGCGGCTCGGGCTCGAAGGGCGGCATTCGTACGAGGAGATGCCGACCGAGCGGGAGTTCGGGCCCTTGCTCGAAGCCTTCCCGACCCTCGGGTATTGGCACGATTTCGGGCACCTTCAGGTGAAGGAGAACCTCGGGTTTGTCGATCACGCGGAGTGGCTGGCCAGGGTTGCGCCCCGGCTGATCGGGTGCCACCTGCACGATGTCCGCTGGCCCGGGGAGGACCACCGCGCGCCGTTTACGGGGGGAAGCGTCCGGTACGGCGAACTGGTGCCGCTGGTGCCCAGGGGGACGCCGTGGATCTGGGAAATGAGCACGACGCGGGAGGCGGAAGAGATCGCCCGGTCGTTGCAGGAATGGAAGGAACGTTTCGGAGCATGAAAAAGACGCTGGTAACCTTGTTGCAGGCGGCGGTGACGATCGGGATTCTGGCGTGGCTTTTCCGCAACCCGGAGACCAACCGGCAGATGTGGGCGGCGCTCACGCAGGCCCATACCGGCTGGATTGTGCTGGCGGCGCTGGCGTTTGGCGTGGCCGAAATCTTTGGGGTGGCGCGCTGGCGGCTCCTGCTGAAGGTGCAGGGGATCACGGTCGGCTGGCTGCGGTTGCTGGGGCTGGTGTTGATCGGCCTTTTTTTCAATGTCTTCATGCCGGGGGGAACCGGGGGCGACGTGGTGAAGATTTTCTACCTGCTCAAGGAGACGCCGGGGCGCAAACCGGCGGCGGTGCTGGCCGCGATGGTCGACCGGATCGTCGGGCTGATGGCATTGATCCTCCTGGCGGCGGTGGTGATCGTGCTCCGGTACGACTGGCTGACGAGCACGCCGGTCACTTCCGGGCTGCTCTACACGTTGATGACGATCTTTGGCTCGGCGCTGGCGTTTGTCTTCATTTCCTTCGGGCTGACCGCGAGCGGGCTGGTCCATCGCCTTCCGGCACGGCTGCCGCTGCGGGAAAAGCTGATCGAGATGTCGGTCGCCTACCGGCTCTACGCCCGGGCGTGGCGTTCGACGCTGGCGGCGCTTCTGATCTCGCTGCCGGTCCATTTCCTTTCCTTTGTGCAGTTTTATTTTGTGGCGCGCGCCTTTTCGGCGGCGGCGGGGAAGGTGTCGCTGCTTGATTTTTCGGCGCTGATGCCGATCGTCAACACGCTGACCGCCATGCCGATCAGCATCGGCGGCGCGGGGTTGCGGGAAGGGTTGTTTGTCCGGCTCCTGGGCGACCTGTGCGGGATCGATGCGGCGACGGCGACGGTCATTTCGCTCACCGGCTACCTCGTGATCGCCCTCGGCGGGCTGGTCGGGGGGGTGATCTACCTCTGCTACCGCCCTTCGAACGCAGGAAGAGGCGTGTCATCGGGCGGCGAAGATGCTACCGTGCAGGGGTCGCCCTTCGGTCCGAGCGAGGTCCCCTCCAAGTAACGGGGGAAAGCGTTTTCGAAGGCTTCATTTTTCTTCCACCGCCGTGCCACTTTCCGCCCTGAACCGTGACCGCCCTGAAGTCGCCGTGAATTTCGCGATGACGTGGGACGGGCGCGTCTCGACCCGCAACCGCACCCCGGCGATGTTTTCCTCGCCTCTGGACAAGCGGCGGTTTCTGGAGATCCGTGCGACGGGCGACGCGGTGCTGGTCGGCCGCAGGACGCTGGAAGTCGACCGGATGACGATGCGCCTGCCCGACGCGGAACTGCGCCGCGCGCGCGAGGCGGCGGGGCGTTGTGCGGAGCCGTTGCGGGTGGTGGTGAGCGAAAGCGGTCGGCTCGACCCCGCGCTGCCGCTGTTTTCGGATGAGGATGGACCGCCGAGGCTCCTTTTTTCGACCGAAGCGATGCCGCAGCCGACCCGGGAGGCGCTGGAGGGCCGGGCAACGCTCCACCTTTCCCCGGGGCCGCAGGTCGACCTGCGCGAACTGCTGGCGATCCTCTGGCGCGAGCACGGCGTGCGGCGCGTGGTCTGCGAAGGAGGGCCGACCCTGCTGGCGAGCCTGCTGGTGGCGGGGTGCGTCGACGAGGTGAACCTGACCCTCTGTCCGCTGATCTTCGGCGGGGCGGCGGCCCCGACGCTGACCGGGGCGCTCGAAGACCGTTTCCTCGCCAATACGGCGCTTTACCGGCTCGGCAAAATGGAAGAAGGGCAGGGGGGCGAATGGTTTCTGCAATACCGCCGCACGGCTCCGGAGGAGGCGGCATGAACCGGAACTCCCGCAGGGTGGTGATCACCGGGGTCGGGCCGCTGACGGCGATCGGGTCGGGGAAAAAGGCGTTTTTTGAAGCGTTGCTGGCGGGCCGGAGCGGGATCGGGCGGCTGACCCGGTTTGATACCGCCCCTTTCGGCGCGAAATGTGCCGCGGAGATCCGCGACTGGGAGCCGACCGCCTTTTTCCCGCCGCAGCGGCTCCGGCGGATGGACCGTTACGCGCAACTGGCGCTCGCTTCCGCGCTGCTGGCGCTGGAGGATGCCGGGCTGCCATGGTCCCGGGAGCGCCCGCAGGAGCGGGTCGGCGTCTCGTTCGGCACGGCGCTGGCCGGGATCTGCGGGGCGGAGGAGGAGCACGCGCGGTTTCTGGCAAAGGGCATCCGCGGGGTCAACCAGATGCTCGCATTGCAGATTTTCGGCGGGGCGGCGCATGCCAATATCGCCATGGAGTGCGGGTTCCAGGGACTGGGGACGACGAACTCTAACTCCTGCGCCAGCGGGGTGATCGCGGTTGGCGAAGCGCTTCGCTACCTCCGCGAGGGGCGGGCGGAGGTGATGGTGGCCGGAGCGGCGGAAGCGCCGTTGAGTCCCCTGACCTTTGGCGCGTTTGACCGGATCAGAACCATGAGCCGCTGGGAGGGGGAACCGCGCCTGGCATGCCGACCGTTTGATCTCCACCGCGACGGGTTTGTGATGGGCGAAGGGGCGGCGAGCCTGGTGCTGGAGGAACTGGGGCATGCGGAGCGCCGCGGCGCGCCGATTTACGCGGAAGTGCTCGGCTACGGGCTCAACAACGAAGCGCATCATATGACGACGCCGCTGCCGGGGGGGGAGAGGGTCGCCGCGTGCATGCGCGAGGCGCTGGCCGACGCCGGGGTGGAGCCGGAGGCGGTTGACTATATCAACGCCCACGCCAGTTCGACGCAACTCAACGACGCCAACGAGATCGCCGCGATCCGGCAGGTCTTCGGCCCCCATGCGGAGCGGCTGGCGATCAGCGGCACCAAGGCGTTCACGGGGCATCCGCTCGGGGCGACCGGGGCGATCGAAAGCGTCATCGGGGCGCTGGCGATCCGGAAAGGGTTTCTCCCGCCGACGCTCCATTGGCAGACGCCCGACCCGTTGTGCGATCTGGACATCATCCCGCTCAATGGGCGTCACCAGCCGGTTCGCTGCCTGCTGAATAACGCCTTCGGTTTTGGCGGGATCAACGCCTCCATCGTCCTCGGAGCGTTGGAGTAGGGTGGCAACCCTTGCCGGGATAGGGGAGTTGCCGATGGCTGCATCCGACCGGTCGGCCTGAAATACCTACCCATGGTTCTCGGTCGGGAAGCGAATTCCTGATCAAATCTTCATGCCCATCGGGCGGCGTGAAGAAAGGAACTGCCTTTTTGTCAATGAAGACCCCAGATTTTTCTCCAGGACAGGCCCAGCCTTCGATTCTCTTGGTGGACGGCCATCTTTCAACGAGCAACCTGCTCGCACATTTTCTGACCCGTCATCCATGCGGCTACCGCGTGGTGGGCCAATGCCGGGCGGGAGAGGAAGCCCTCCGCGCCTGTCGAGAGAAAACGCCCGAACTGGTGATCATGGACGGCTCGAGCGGCGATCCCGCCCCGCGTGATCTGGTTCTGCGGCTTCGCCGGCTTGAGAGCGCCCCGCGCATCCTTCTTTTCGCACGCTGGTCCTACCCCGATTTCTGCCGTTCGCTGGTGGCCGCCGGGGTGCATGGGATCGTGTTCAAGGAAGATCCGCTTGATCGGCTCGTCCAGGCCATTGGAAGCGTTCTCGGCGGCGGCTTTTATTTTTCCCCCGCCATGGAGATGCCATTGTTTCAGGAAAACAGGGACCACCCTTCGCTGACTGATCGCGAGGAACAGGCGCTTTGCCTGATCGCCAAAGGGTTTTCCACCAAGGAGATGGCCGACCGGCTCGGCATTGCGGTCAAAACCGCGGAGAAATACAGGGAGCGGATGATGAACAAGCTTCAACTGCACGATGCCGTTCGGCTGACGCATTTTGCCATCCGCAACGGTCTGGTGAGCCTGTAGGCCGCCCAAGCGACGATTCGAGGGTAGTCATTCCCCCGGATGCATGAAAAACAGGGGAATTAAGCCCCTGTAAGGAATGGATGCTTACCCATCTAGGCAGTTTTCGGAAAAACAGGGACTATTACGGTGATCTTATGAAAACCTACCATACAACATACCATGGAATGCGGAGTCGTCTCGTCTCACCCCTGACCGGGTTCCGGTCCGGAAGGATCGGAAGGTTTCAAAAAGCCCTTCTACTTTCCGCCGTTGCTTTCGGGGCGCTTGGATTGGCCTCTGCGGAGCAGGCATCGGCGCAGGTCTGGGAAAAACCATATGCAGACGGTTCCACTGCCGACCAACAGCTTCAATTTGACTATGGATCTGCCAACACCGTGACGGCGCCCCCGCCCGCCCCGCCTTATGTCGGCATCGGGTATAGCAGCCTGCCTGCCTCAGGTTCGGGAGGAGGGTGGGGTCTGAGCGCCTCCGGCTCCGCCAGCGTCGGCACCAACACGCCGCCGTTCGAGCCCGTCATCCTCGCCACCAGCAGCGCCCGGACGTTGACCACCGGCACCGGCTCCATGCGGTTTGATATTGTCAACACCGGCCTGCTCTCCGACCTCGCCTCCGTCTCCCTTCCGATGACCTGGCTTTCGCAGGCGAGCATCATCGGAAGCGAAACGTGGGTCGCTCCGAGCAATCGCTATATCTACGAGTTCGACGCCTTCCTCAACAACAGCCTTTTAAGCGGGAATCCCGACATCTTCGGCGACATCAGCCTCACGATCAGCGCGGGAAGCGAGATTCTTTATCAGGGGGTCGGCTTGCCCGACATCCTTGGCGTCACCGATCTGCTCCCCTCCAACTACGGTGTCCAGGTCGGGTTCAACTACGACCAGAGCGACGGCCCGCTGCTCATCCAGTGGAGCGCGTCGTCGACGGTCGGGGCCCAGATCCTCGGCGGGCTCGGCACGTCGGATACGATCTATGAGATTTCCGCAGGCTCGATCTATGTCGATGTCATCCCCGAACCAGGCACCTATGCCCTGCTGGCGGGGGCCCTGGGGGTGCTCTGGATGCTGCGTCGCCGCCATTTTACCGCAGGAGGCCAGGGGTAGCCATGAGGACCGGGGACATGCGGCGATGGTGGAGAGCGGCCATCGGGATCGGCTGTTTTCTGTGCCTGTCGGCTTCGCTGCCTGCGGCGGAGGCGATACCCCGGATGATTGCCATTGGGGCGCCGGGGAATCCTCCCGACGAAAACGGCTATGGAGCCGTAGGCTACCCGTACGAGATCACGCGCTCGCGGGTGCTCAATCGCCACTACGCCCGGTTTCTCAACGAGGTCGACCCGACAGGGGAAAACCGGCTCGACCTTTACGATTCCCGCATGGCTTCCTCTCAAGGGGGCATCGTGCGGGACGAAGCGGCGGGCGAGGGCGAACGCTACCGGCTCAAACCGGGGCGGGGCGACCAGCCGGTCTTCCATGTCGACTGGCCTTCCGCCGCCCGGTTTGCCAACTGGCTGGAGAACGGGGCGACCCCGCAGAGCGACACCGGGACCGGCTCCTACGATCTGATCGCTTCGGAAGGCGCTCCCACGATCCGGCAACCGGGAGCCCGCTATGTGGTAGCTAATGAAAACGAATGGTACAAGGCGGCCTGGTATTATCCCGGCTCGGGAGAGGAAGGGGCGACGCCCCCCGGGTACAGCCGCCTGAGCCGCTGGCCGAAAAGCGTGCGGGGCGGCGCGGTCGGGGAAGTGGTCGACCGGGCCCCCCGGTGGGACGGCCTGCAACCGGTTGCCGCGCGGGGGCGCGAAAGGCTCTTTCCCCAGGTCTGGGCGACCTCACCGCGCAGCCGCCGCGCTTCGGACGGTTTTCGGATCGTCGCCCTGCCGACCGCGAGGCCCGACGGGAAGGAAGTGCTGCCTCCCGTTGTGGGAGAGGAGCCCCCGCCGGTGGGCGAGGCGGTGCCGGTTTATAGCTACCCCGGGCTCTGGCCGGGAGGGCTTTTCATGTGGCCTCCCGGTGTGGTGATCGACCGCGAGATTGAGGAGAGGGACCCTGCGTCTTGAGAGCCATGCCAGCCGACCGCCGCACGACACAGAAGGTTTCCATAGAGGGCAGCCTCTTTCTGGTGGAATTTGACCCGGTGGCACCCTCCGCGCTCCTTCCTCGCGCCGGGTCCGCCGGGGGTCGCCGCCGGTCCCGCCCAACCGGCGGCGACCCTTTGGGCGCGGTGGTGGCGGTGCTGCTGGCGGCGGCGTTGCTCGCGGAGCAGTATTTTTATGGCGGGGCGATGCGCCCGGTCTTTGCCCTGCCCGGTTACGGGCTGCTGGCGCTCACCTGCCTGATCTCCGCCGCCAAGGTGGCCTTTTCGCGGCAACGCCCATCGCTACCCATCGGGCTGCCGTTCTGGACGGCGGCGGGCGGCCTCTGGCTGCTCTGGCGCTGCGCCGGGGAGCCCACCCCGTGGGAAGGGATGCTTCTGATGCGGCTCATCTGCGCCGCCATGGCCGCCTATCTGGTGACTTCGCTCGCTTTGACCCGCCTGCGGTGGCGGCTGCTCCTGTTGGCCTTGCTGCTTTTGGGCGCGCTGGTACAGGCGGGCCTCGGCGCGGCGCAGGTATACGGGGTCGCGCCGTCGTGGCTGACGCCCGAGTTTAGCGAACAGTTGCGGCAATGGTACGGCGAAGGCGCGGCGACCCGGGCGCGCGGGTTTTACCTGAACCCGAACCACCTCGGCTGGTTGCTGACGCTGGCTACCCTCATGGGGCTCTCCTTTGCCGCGCTTGGCCGGGGCGGATGGATCGCCCGGCTTGGCTTTTTGTCGATGGCGGCGGCGGCCGGTTACGCGTTGCTTTTAACGGCGAGCCGCGGGGCGGCGCTGGCGCTGGCGGTCGGCCTGGCGGTCTACGCCGTGCTCGGTTTGAGGGCGGTGGCGCTCTGCGGTCACCGGCGGCGCTGGCTTCTTCGGGGCGTGTTTGCCGTGCTCGTGGCTGCCGTGGCATGGAGCGCCTTCTGGGCAGCGGGGCGGCAGTGGGGGGTCGGCAGACGGTTGGCAGGCGGGGTTGCCGACCTCTACCGGCGCGATCTCTGGCCGGTGGCGTGGGAACAGGCGGCGGCGCACCCGTGGCAGGGCGGGGGAGCCGGTTCGTTTCGTTACCGGGCCCGGGAAGCACGCCCGCCGGGGTGGCGGCTCGACGATCTTTATGTCCACAACGACTGGCTTCAGGCGGCGGCGGAGTTCGGCCTGCCGGTGCTCGGGTGGCTGTTGGCGGTGGTGGCGCTCCACGGGTCGGTGGCGGTCGGTTCGTGCCTCGACGCATTTCGCCGGCTGGAGAGCGGCCGCTGGCCGGGCAGCAACCAGGTGGCGCTGCTGGTGGGCGGGGTGGCTGTGCTGGCGGCGTGGAGCCTCCATGCCGGGTTTGACTTCAACCTTCAGGTTCCCGCCAACGCCCTGCTCGCGGCGGCGCTGCTCGGGATGCTCGCTTCGCACAACGCGCATGGAAGGCAGACGCGGGCCGGGTGGTGGCGCATCCCCGCGGTCGCCGCCCTCCTCGGCCTGGGGATCGCCCTGCCCGGGTTGAGCGCGACCGCCCGGGGCGAATGGCATCACTTGAAGGCGGAGAACGCGCTGCTGCGGGGAGACCCGCGCACGGCCCGGCTGGAGGCGGCCCGGGGCCTCGCCGACGCCCCGGCCAACCCCTCGCTCTGGCGTACGGAGGGGGAGGCGTGGCTGGCCCTTGCAAAGGAGGAGCACCGGGCGGCGCACTACGCGCAGGCCGTGCGGGCGTTTCGCCAGCTCGTCGCCCTGGCGCCGCTCGATGATTTTCACCACCTCCGGCTGGCGGAGGCGCAACTCGGGCAGGGGAACGGCGCGGAGGCGCTGGCGACGGCGCGGCAGGCGATGGCGCTCGCCCCCGGCTTTCCCGTGGCGTACGAAATCGCCGGGCGGAGTTGCGAAACCCTTGGCCGCTACGAAGAGGCCGGGGCGTATTACCACGAAGCGCTCGCCCGGGGCGCACCGGCGGCGATCCGCGAACGGATACGGAACGTCGCTCAGTGACTCCCCGCAGGAATCGCCGGAACGAACTTCCCCGGGTTGAGGATGCCGAGCGGGTCAAAGGCGGTCTTGATCGCCTGGTGGACCCGTCGGCTCACGGGCGAGGCGGCGTCGGGCCACCAGCGCGCCTTGGCGATCCCGATCCCGTGTTCGCCGGTGATCGCCCCGCCCCAGGCGAGGACCTGCGCGAAGAGTTCGTCGAGCGCGACCTCCACTTTTTGGCGGACTTCCGGGTCGTCGTAGTGGGCCGCCATCAGGTTGGTGTGGATGTTGCCATCCCCCGCATGGCCGAAGCAGGCGACCGGGAAGCCGTGTTTGGCGTGGAGCCGGGCGGCAAATTCGGCCAGATCGACCAGGCGGCCACGCGGGACGACAATATCTTCGTTGAGCTTGGTGAGCCCGGTCGATTTGAGCGACTGCGAGAACCTGCGGCGCAGTTCCCAGAGCGCTTCGCACGCTTCCTGGCCCGAAGCGCTCTCGAGGTGGAGCGCGCCTAAGGACCGGATCAGGCGGCTTAAACTTTCGGTCTCGCCCCGCACGGAATCCGGCTGCCCGTCGAGGTCGATCAGCAGATGCCCTTCCCCGTCGGGGATGATGGCCGTTCCGAGATATTCCCGGGCGGCGCGCAGGGTGAAGGCATCGGCGATTTCAAGCGCTGCGGGGAGGTAGCCTTCCCCCAACACCTTCTGAACCGCGTCGGCGGCCTGCGCAAAAGTGGCAAAGCTGGCGGAGATCGTCGCCCGCGCCGGAGGGTGGGGGATGAGCCGCAAAATCGCTTCGGTGACGATCCCGAGCAACCCTTCCGAGCCGACAAACGGGCCGATCAGGTCAAAGCCGGTCTTGTTCTTGTGGGTGCGGCCGCCGGTGCGCAGGATCTCGCCGCTGGCGAGGACCACCTCCAGCCCGAGGATGTAGGGGCGCGTCACTCCATATTTGAGGCAGCGGGGGCCGCCCGCGTTGGTGGCGATGTTGCCGCCGATCGTGCATTCCTTGAGGCTCGCCGGGTCCGGAGGGTAAAAGAGCCCCTTTTCCCGGGCCGCCGCCTGGAGATGACCGGTGACGACCCCCGGCTCCACCACGGCAACCCCGTCGGCCACGTGGATTTCCCTGATCCGGTTCATCCCCGCGAGCGAGAGAGCGATCCCCCCCTCCAGCGGCACGCAACCGCCGACATAGCCGACCCCGCCTCCGCGCGGCGTGACCGGGATACGGTTTTCGCTCGCAAACCGGAGAATCCTGCTGACCTGTTCGGTCGTTTTGGGCAGGGCCACGACATCCGGCAGACGGCTGGCGAACCATTTGTCGCGGCTGTGCGTCTGCAAGGTTTCGGGGTCGTGAAAGATCAGGCCGGGGCCGACCACGGCTTCAAGGCGTTCGTGGAGTGTTGTGGACACGGGTCCAGTCGTACGCTTTTTTGGCGCGGACGCAAGTTTGCATCACATCGGGCGCTGCCGGGCGGCCTTGAGGATTCCGGCGGCCTTGTCGAGCGTCTCCTGCCATTCCTGCGGCGGGATCGAATCGGCGACGATCCCCGCGCCGACGTGGAAATGCGCCTCGCCCTTCTCAAGAAAAAGGGTGCGGATGGTGATGTTGAACTGGCTCTCCCCGTTGAACCCGAAGTAGCCGATCGCGCCGGTGTACGGGCCGCGCGGCGTTGGCTCCAACTCCGCGATGATTTCCATCGCCCGCTTTTTCGGCGCGCCGGTGATCGAGCCGCCCGGGAAACAGCGCCGGAACGCTTCGACGGCTCCGATTTCGGGGCGCAACACCCCTTCGATGGTGGAGACGAGGTGGAAAATCTGTTCGTACGTTTCGAGTTGCAGCATCCCGGGGACGGTGACCGAACCGTATTCGCAGATCTGCCCGAGATCGTTGCGCTCCAGGTCGGTGATCATGATCAGTTCGCTCCGTTCCTTGGGCGAGGCGAGCAGTTCCTCCGCGCTTTGGCGGTCGGCGGCGGGGTCGGCCTTGCGGGGGCGGGTTCCCTTGATCGGGCGGGTGCGGATGCGGCGGCCCGAAATTTGCAGGAACAACTCCGGCGAGGAGGAAAGGATGGTGCGCTGCGGAAAGCGAAGGTAAGCGCCGTACGGGGCGGGCGAGGCGTGGCGCAACGCCCGGTAGAGCGCGAACGCCTCCTGCGGCCCGGCGGCGGCGGGCCACGGCGAGGCGAGGCGATGGGTCAGGTTGACCTGGTAGATGTCGCCCTGCGCGATGAACTGCTGGGCCCGCACGACGCGTTCGATATACCCCTCGCGGCTCATTTCATGCCGGAAAAAAAGCCCTTCGGGCGGCGCGGGCGTGGGCGGAGCGGGGAGGCGGGCGACCTCCGCCGCCAAAGCCGCCGCCTCCGGACCGATCGCGTGCCATTGCCCGGGGCGCTCCTTTTCCGGGTGGCGGTAGAGGAGCAGCGAGTCGTAAAAACCGAAACAGAAAGCGCCGTCGTACTCCGCCCACCCGGCGGCGAACCCGGCGGGCCAGCCGGAGGGAAAGGCGGCGGAGGGCGAAACCTGCCGGGCTGAAAGTTCCGCCGCGAGCGCTTCCCAGTCGCCCGCGGTCCTGCCGCGGAGGAGCTTCGAGGGGCGCGCCGCGACGAGCGAAAGCCTCGGCCGGGGCGACTCCAGGGCGGAGTCAAGGAAGACCAGCCCCGGGCGGTCGGCCAGACGGGCCGCGACCTCCACCGGAGAAAGCGTCAACGAACATGAGGCGATGGGCGGCGAGATGGCCACTTGCGCATGGTGTGACGAGACTTCTTTTCAAAGCAACCGATTTCTGATTTAAGTGGCGACTTCGCTTTTTCAAACTCCCTTTCTCCAATGAAGACCGCCCGCCTCTCCTGTTTTTCCACTTTTGCCGGGGTGTTTGGCCTCCTTTGCGCCCTCCTCTTCGGGGCGTTGTTGCCCGTGGCGGCCCAGGAAGCGACCGAGGAGGAGATGACCCCCCCGGCGGAGATCGACCTTCAGGCGGTGCAGACCGAAGAGCCGGTCGTTCCGGCGACCTACGACCCGGCGATGGACGAACCGCTGCCGCTCCTGCCCGACCTGCCCGCCACCGATGCCAATTTCTTTGACACCGCGCCGACCGGCGTTTCGACCGCCGACCGGCTCCGCGCGGCCATCCGCATCCGCGAACTCAAGACGATTTCCCAGCGCGAGCCGGAGATCGTCGCCCAGCGCGACCTCGCCCGCGACGCCAAAACCTACGAAGGCCGCCGGACGGCGTTGCGCAATTACTACACGCTCCTGAGCCGCAGCATCATCAAAAAGGATGCCACCATCAAGGAGCCGGTCGAGGCCGAACTCTCCCGCAAGCTCAAGGATCTGGAGCAGGACAAGGTGCGCCCCTCGGTCCTGATCGAAGCGATCGAACCGGTCCCGGGGAGCCGGCCCGAACGCCCCACGAGGGTGGTCGTCGAAGAGGTGGTCAAGCCGGTGAAGAAAAAGGGCGCGGAGTAACCGTTGCCCGGGAGGGCGATCCCTCTCCGCGGCGTTGGACTCCGTTTCGCCCTGCCGCTCCTACAACTCCGCGAGGCGCTGCTTGAGCAGTTCCGCAGGCCATTGCCCGGAGACCTGAAGGCTGTCGAGGTAACCGTAATTGAGCCGCGAACCGGCCCGGCCGAGGGCGAGGCGCGAGGTTTTGCCAAAGACCCCCATCCCCATCACCGAAAGCGGCAGGGCGGTCGTCTCCGTCAGGAAACGGAGCAGGGTGGAGAGGTCGCTGGCGGTCGTCGCCGTGGTGGCGACCTTCAGGAGGGTCCCCCCGGCTTCCCGGGCCTGCCCGGCGAGCCGCCGGAGTGTCTCGAGCGAGGGGGTCGACTGGAAATCGTGGCACGAAAGGATCACACCGCACCCGCGTTCCAGGGCGATCGGGACCATCTCCGGCAGAAGCTCCAGCGAGCGAAGCTCCAGGTCGATCAATGTCGCCAGCGGCAGGAAGCGGTCGAAGAGCTGGCGCCGTTCGGAAGGACCGAGGCGGTTGGCCCCCCCTTCCTCGGGATGGCGCACGGTGACGATCAACGGCTGGGCGAGGTGGGTGGCGATGGTTTCCAGCTTGCTTAACTGTTCGGGTGTGGTAGTGAAGGCGTCGACGCGGAGTTCGAGGAAATCGACGGCACCCGGAGCGAGTTCCAGCGCCGCCTGCGCGGCTCCCGGGCTATGGATGGTTCCGACGACGCTGCCCGGTGCGGGAACGGGTTCTGAAAGAGTGGCTTGTTTCATATCTTTAAGTTGAACCGCGGTGGCGTCTGGAGGTAACGTCCCCGCTGAAAGCAGGTGGTGTGGCGATGGTTCCCGGTGTCTTGATGGTTTTGATCCGCAGTTACTTCTCCCCCTCATGATGGGTCGCAAACAGGAAATCAATCTCCAATTTTTCCAGATTCTGGATGGCGTCCTGCTGGTGCTGGCGTTTTGGCTGGCGCATGTGACCCGCTATTCCATGACCGACTGGTTCGAGATGCCGTGGCAGATCCCGAAGTTCGACCAGTTCCGGTGGTTGCTTTTCATCATCATGCCCTTTGGGCCGATCCTGCTGGAGATGCATGGGTATTACGTTCATCCGCTGCAGAAGACGTTCGGGCGCAGCCTCAAGCAGATCGCCCGGGCGGCCATCTGGCTCGGCCTGATCGTCGGCGGTTCGATCGTTTTTTTCCGTTTCGACATCCCGAGCCGCGCCGTGGTGCTCCTTTTTGCCCTCTATGCGGTGGTTTTCCTGATGGTACGGGAGCAACTCGTGCTTTTCAAGATTCGTACGCAGGCGCGGATGGGCCGCTCCCGCGAACCGGTGCTCCTGGCGGGAACCCCGGGCGATACGGCGCGCTTTGTGGCGGAATTGAGCGAGGAGCAGTTGATCGACATGGAGATCCGCGCGCAGATCGACATCGAAAAACAGCCGTTGGCGGACCTGGTGGAACTGCTGCACCAGCACTCGATCAGCCGGGTGATTTTTGCCGGGAGCCACACCCAGATGAACCGGCTTCAGGAGGCGATCGGCGCGTGCGAGACCGAGGGGGTGGAGGCGTGGCTGGTGGCCGACTTTATCAAGACCTCGATCGCCCGGCCGAGCTTCGACGTCCTCGGGTCGCGACCGATGCTGGTCTTCCGTACCACGCCCGATGTTTCGTGGGCGTTGATGATGAAGGAGCTGATGGACCGTATCGGGGCGCTGGTGTTGCTGACGCTGGCGCTGCCGCTGATGATCGCGATCGCCATCGGGGTGCGGTGCAGTTCGCCGGGGCCGATCATCTTCCGCCAGAAACGGGGGGGCCGGTACGGGCAGCCGTTTACGATGTACAAGTTCCGTACCATGCGCCGCGACGCCGAGCAGGCCCGCCAGGAACTTGCCGACCGCAATGAGATGAGCGGCCCGGTCTTCAAGGTGGAGAACGACCCGAGGATCACCCCCCTGGGCCGGTGGCTGCGCAAGACGAGCGTGGACGAGTTGCCGCAGCTTTTCAACGTGCTCAACGGGAGCATGAGCCTGGTCGGCCCCCGCCCGCTGCCGTTGTACGAGGTGGAGCAGTTTGAAAACTCCGCCCAGCGCCGCCGCCTGAGCGTCAAGCCGGGGTTGACCTGCCTCTGGCAGATCAGCGGGCGCAACAATGTGAAAAACTTTCAGGACTGGGTGCGGCTCGACCTCGACTACATCGACAACTGGTCGCTCTGGCTCGACATCAAAATTTTGTTCAAGACGATTCCCGTGGTCCTTTTCGGCCTCGGCGCGCGATAAAGAAACGGGCTCTGGAAAAAAGTTTCTTTGACCCGCGCCCCCGGGGAGGCGGGGAGCCGGGGCGGAGATTTCCTCCCTTTACACCCCCACCTTGCGGATGTATGAGAAGAAGGTGGCACCCTTGTAAGGCAAGCCATTTCCGAGCCGATGACCTTGACCCGAACCGTGACGACCGAGCCAACCGGGCACCTTTCTGCGGCGATCCTCTCGCGATCCGCCGCCGCTCGAGCGTGCCTGGAAGCGGCGGCGCACCGGGGCGTTGTAGGCACGGCCTGCGCGGGAACCCCTTGCGCAGGCCGGAAAGAGACGCCCTGAAGTTGGCCGACGTTGAACTTCTCTCCTAAAGAATATGGATACTCTCATGCAAACTTCCTCTTATGCCGATGCCGAAATCAACCGGAGCCTGAGCGCGGAACAAAAGATCCATTTCTTGAAGGAGATGTACCGGATTCGCCGGTTCGAGCAGGTGGCCCTCAAGGCGTACAATCTCGGCAAGATGGGGGGGTTCCTCCACCTTTACACCGGGCAGGAGGCAGTCGCCGTCGGCACCATCTCGCTCACCGGGCCCAACGACCACATCATCACCGCCTACCGCGACCACGGGCACGCGCTCGCGGTCGGGATGTCGATGGAGGAATGCATGGCGGAGCTTTTCGGCAAGGCGACCGGCTGCTCCAAGGGGAAGGGGGGGTCGATGCACTTTTTCGCCCCGTCGCGCAATTACTGGGGCGGGCACGGGATTGTCGCCGGGCAGACGCCGCTCGGCCTCGGGCTGGCTTACGGCCTCAAGTACAAGGGACTCAAGGGGAGCGCCCTCTGCTACCTCGGGGATGGGGCGGTCAACCAGGGGGTCTACCACGAGTCGCTCAACCTCGCGGCGCTTCAGCAGTTGCCGGTCATTTACATCATTGAAAACAACGGTTACTCGATGGGGACGAGCCTGAGCCGCTCCTCCTCCTTCAAGGAATCGCTCGCCGCGCGCGCCGAAGGGTACAACATCGCGTGGGACGAGGTGGATGGGGAGGATCTCTACGAAATCCGCGCCAAGACGCAGATCGCCATCGACCGCGCCCACCAGGAAAGCCTCCCGACGGTATTGGAGATCCAGACCTACCGGTATTACGGCCATTCGGTCGCCGACGCGAACGCGAAAAAATACCGGACGCCCGAGGAGATCGAACGTTACAAGACCGAACACGACCCGCTCCTGATCTGGAGCCGCCACCTGATCGCCGAAGGGGTGCTGACCGAAGAGGAGGCCACGCGGTTCGATAAGGAGGCAAAGGCGGAAGCCGACCACTCCGCGCAGTTCGCGCAGGAAAGCCCCTTCCCGAGCGAGGCGGAAATCTTCAGCGATGTTTACTACGAAGTCGACCACCAGACCGAAAGCGGCCGCCGGGGTCGCCATTTCTTTAACGATTGACCGGGTTCCCCCCTTTTTAACCTGAAAAATTTTCCTAAATCGGGAACACCATGCCACTGATTACCTACCGCAAAGCGTTGAACGATGCCCTGGCCGAAGAACTCACCCGCGACGACAATGTCGTCGTCATGGGAGAGGAGGTCGCCGAGTACAACGGGGCTTATAAAGTGACCGAAGGGCTCTGGGCGCGTTTCGGGGATCGCCGCGTGGTCGACACCCCGATCTCCGAAGCCGGGTTCATCGGCATGGGGATCGGCGCTTCAATGCTCGGCGTGCGCCCGGTGATCGAACTGATGTTCTGGAGTTTCGCCTACGTCGCGTTTGACCAGATCGTCAACAATGCCGGGTGCATCCGTTACATGTCGGGCGGGTTGATCAACTGCCCGATCGTCATCCGCGGCCCGGCCAACGGCGGGACCAACGTCGGCGCGACCCACTCGCACACGCCGGAAAACTTCCTCGCCAACGTCCCCGGTCTCAAGGTCGTCTGCCCCGCCACCGCGTACGACGCCAAGGGGCTGCTCAAGAGCGCCATCCGCGACAACGACCCGGTGATGTTCATGGAAAACACCCTTCTCTACGGCGAACAGTGGGAAGTGCCGGAGGAGGAGTACCTCATTCCGCTCGGCTCCGCCGACGTCAAGCGGGCCGGGAGCGACGTGACGCTGATCGCCCACGGGCGCGCCGTGATCACCTGCCTCCAGGCCGCCGAACACCTCGAAGAGGAGCACAACATCAAGGCCGAGGTGGTCGATCTTCGCTCAATCCGTCCGCTTGATGAGGAGACCATCCTCCAGTCGGTCCGCAAGACGCACCGCGCCGTGGTGGTCGAAGAGAACAAGCCGTTCTGCGGCATCGCCTCGCAGATCGCCGCGCTGCTGGGAGAAAAGGCGTTTGACGATCTCGACGCCCCGGTCCAGCGCCTCTCCTCGCTCGACGCCCCCGCCATCTACAGCCCGCCTCTGGAAAAGATCCAGTTGCCGACGCCGCAGAAGGTGGTTCAGAAGGTTCTTTCCATCTGCTGAAATCGCGTCTTAAACTCCCCCCGGGTATTTTTTGATTGAAGGAAGGGCCGTCCCCGGTGGCGGACCTTCCCATTTGTAAACCAGCTTCATCTTTTTTCTATGTCCATCCCTATTGAAATGCCGAAACTAAGTGACACCATGACCCAGGGCACGCTGTTGCGCTGGTGCAAGAAGGTGGGCGACAAGGTCGTCGCGGGGGATATTCTTGCGGAGGTGGAAACCGACAAGGCGACGATGGAGATGGAAGCCTTTGACGACGGGGTGCTCGGGGCAATCCACATCAACGACGGCGAAAAAGCCGCCGTGGGGCAGAAGATCGGCCTCCTGCTCGAAGAGGGCGAGACGCTGGAGGAAGCGACCGCCGCCCCCGCCCCCGCTCCCGCAGCCGGGAAGGCCAAACCCGACACCCGCACCCCGACCGGGGCCAACGCGGCGCAGTCGGGAGCCCGGCCCGAACCGGAAACCGCCGCCGCACCGGCCGCCCCCGTCGCGGACGGACGCCGGGTGAAGGCTTCGCCGCTGGCGAGGAAGATCGCCGCCGCGCGCGGGGTCGACCTGAGCCGCATCGTCGGCACCGGCCCGGGGGGACGGGTCGTCCGGGAAGATGTGCTCGCCTCCCAGCCGAGCGCCACGCTCCAGGCCGTACCCGGCTCGATGCCTCCGCCGACGGCGGCCCCCGCCGCACCCGCAGGCCCCGGCGATGAACGGGTTCCGCTTTCAGGCATGCGCCGGGTGATTGCCGACCGCCTGCTGTTGAGCAAGACGACCCTGCCGCATTTCTACCTCAACATCGAAGTCGACGCCGGGCCGCTGATGAAGCTGCGCGCCGAGATCAACGCCGCCGCCGAAGCCGCCGGGCAGGGCAAGGCCACCGTCAACGATTTCGTGCTCAAGGCATGCGTCGTGGCGCTCACGCGGGTGCCGAAGGTCAACGCCGCCTGGGCCGGGGACGCCATCATCGAGTATGGGGCGATCAACCTCGCCGTGGCCGTGGCCGTGGACGACGGGCTGGTGACCCCCGTGCTTCGCAACGCCGAAAAGAAATCGCTGCGCGAAATCAGCGCCGCGGTCAAGGATCTCGCCACCCGGGCGCGGAGCAAGAAGCTCAAGCCGGAGGAATACCAGAACGGCACCTTTACCGTTTCCAACCTCGGGAGCTACGGGGTCGAAAGCTTTTCCGCCATCATCAACCCGCCGCAGGCCGCCATTCTCGCGGTCGGGGCGATTGTCAAAAAGCCGGTCGTCAACGCCGCGGGCGAAGTGGTCGCCGGGCAGCGGATGGCGCTCGGCTTGAGCTGCGACCACCGCGTGGTCGACGGCGCGATCGGCGCGGAATACTTGAAGGAACTGCGCCAGTTGATCGAAAAGCCGACGACACTCCTTTTTTAACCGACGGCAAAACCTCTCCCTTTTTTACTCCCTTTATGCACTACGACCTTATTGTTATCGGCGGTGGCCCTGCGGGCTACGTGGGCGCGATCCGCGCGGCGCAACTTGGAAAGAAAGTGGCGTGTATCGAAAAAGAGCGCGCCGGCGGCACCTGCCTGAACTGGGGGTGCATCCCGACCAAGTCGCTCCTGCGCAACGCCGAGCTTTTCCAGTTGATGGACAAAAAGGCGGCGGAGTTCGGCTTCAAGTTCGACAACCTGAGCTTTGACTGGAGCAAGGTGATCCAGCGTTCCCGCGACGTTTCCGACAAGAACGCCATGGGGATCGAGTTCCTTTTCAAGAAAAACAAGGTCGACTACATCGTGGCCGAGGCCGACATCGAAAAGGCCGGCACGGTCGTCGCCCGTTCGAAGGATGGCAAGAGCGAAACCCATACGGCGGACAAGATCCTCGTTGCGACCGGGTGTGTCTCGCGCCCGATGCCCGGCTTTGACTTCAATGGCAAGACGGTGATCAGCAGCAAGGAGGCGATGATCCTCCCCGAGCAGCCGAAGTCGATGATCATCATCGGCGCAGGGGCGATCGGGATGGAGTTCGGCTACTTCTACAACGCGTTCGGCACCAAGGTGACGATCGTCGAAATGCTCCCGAACCTGCTTCCGGTCGAAGACAAGGAAGTTTCGCAGACGATCGAAAAAGCTTTCGCCAAGCAGAAAATCCGCCCGCTGGCGGGGACGAAGGTGACCAAGGCCGAGACGACCGAAAGCGGCGTCCGGATCACCGTCGAAGGGAAAAAGAACGAAGTGCTCGAAGCCGACATCGCGCTGGTGGCGATCGGCGTCCAGCCGCTCCTGCCGACCGGCTCGCTCAAGTTCGAACTGACCGAGCGCGGCTACCTCAAGACCAGCGACCGTTACGAAACGAGTGTCCCGGGCGTCTTCGCCGTCGGCGACATCATCGGGCCGCCCTGGCTCGCGCACGTCGCCAGCTACGAAGCGACCGAGGCGGTCGAAGGGATGTTTACCGACCACCAGCCCAAAAAGGTGACCACCTTCCCCGGCTGTACCTACTGCCAGCCGCAGGTGGCAAGCGTCGGGCTGACCGAGGAAGCCGCCAAGGCAAAGGGACTCAAGTACAAGGTCGGCAAGTTCCCGTTCGCCGCGAGCGGCAAGGCGCGCGCCATCGGCGACATCGAAGGGTTCGTCAAGATCCTGATCGGCGAGCCCGACGGGGAGATTCTCGGCGCGCATATCATCGGCCCGGAAGCGACCGAACTGATCGCGGAACTGGGGCTGGCGATCACGCTCGAAGCGACCTGGGAAGAGATCGTCGCCACGATCCACGCCCACCCGACCTTGAGCGAAGCGGTCTTCGAAGCGACCGAAAGCGCCTTCGGCAAGGCGGTCCATATTTGATTCAGGGCTGAATTTTTCTGCCAAAAAACGCAGGCACCCCGTAAAAAGACGGCGGTGCCTGTGTTTTTTTTGTCCGGGGGGTGTGACCTGCAAAATTCCGGATTCGCCACGTTCTACGTAAAAATATTTCAGTTCTACGTAGAAATAGTATTTGACTCAGCCAAAAACGGGTGTTTTACTCGCCATCAGTTCATCCATTGAATTGACCCTCCATGAAACGTGTTACCCAATCCGATATCGCCAAAGCCCTGGGGATCAGCCAGGTGACGGTGGGGCTGGTGGTGGGGAACGGAAAGTCGCCATTGCGCAACCGGCTGGCGCCGGAAACCGTATCGAAGATTCAGGAGAAGGCGCGCGAACTCGGGTATGTGCCGGACCGCGCGGCGCAGATCATGCGCAATGGCCGCACGAACCTGATTGTTTTGCTCAACTTCAGCGGATATTCCGAACTGGCCTCGCAACGGGTTTATCATATCGGGCGTCTGGCGAACGAAGCCGGGTTCGATTTTCAGGTGATCGACGTCTACTGGTGGGCTTCGAGCGCCCAGCGGATCGTCGATCAGATTTCCGGTCTGCGTCCGCAGGGATTGATCATCGTCGGGGCGGTTCAGAACGACTTCGGGGTGAAACATATCGAAGCCTTGCAGCAGAAGGGGATCGCGATGGTGGCGATCGGGACCCAGATTCGGGGAGGGATGGCTGGCGTGCCGCTGGTACGGTACGATGCGCGACTGGCCATGGCTACCTTCACCCGATGGTGCCTTGAAAACGGCAGCCAGAGGCCGGTGTTGGTGATGCCTTATCACGATGGATTGTCGGGCTGGCAGGCCCGCGAGCGGCTGGCTGGGTATCAGGCAGCTTTTCTTGAAATGACCGGCCACCCCCCTGCGGAACATACCGGCCTGGAGGAACCGCCGTTGAGGCCGGTCAAGGGAGTGGCCGGGGTGGTCCTGACTGCGCCGAAGCGGAGGAACGCCTTCAAGCCGTTTCAGCTTGGGGTGATCGCAATGAAGTCGTTCCTCAACTGGTCGCGGCTTCCCGATGCGCTCATCTGTGTCAACGACGACTTTGCCATCGGCGTCCTGTCGGTATGCAGTCGCCACGGAATCGCCGTCCCGGGGCAACTGATGGTCACCGGGTTTGACAATATCGCCTATGCTGCGCAAGGCAGCGTCACCCTCACCAGCGCGGAACATCCGACGGCGGAAATGTGCGAACTGGCCTTTGAACTGCTCAAAGAGCGCCTCGGTAAAACACCGGCTTCCGATGAGAGAGAGGCAGAACACCTGTTGCCGTGCAGGATCGTCTGGCGCGAGTCGACCGGCCATTCGTTTGACCCGGAGGAAGGCTGCGATCCGACGCCCGCAGCGAGGGATGCCGCCGCATCCGGCTAAAGGATGCTCCTCCATCCGGGGTATGGCCCCCTTTGTAGACCGTTTTGTTTCCAGTCATGAACTTTCTCCCTTGGAAAATCTCCGAAAAGAGATGCCTGGCTTTTACCGTGCCGGAACTGTTGTTGGCGGGAACCGTGATGGCTCTGTTGCTGGTCTTAGGCTTTGCGGCCTCTTTCAAGGTGCGCGAGCAGGCTTCCATCGCGGGTTGTCTGGCGAAACTGCGGGTCTTCGGGTTGGCCTTCCAGCAGTATGCCAACGATCATCAAGGCTACCTCTCCGCAGGACCGCAAACGGGGTGGGAAGTGCGCTTGAGCGACTACCTTCCCGACCCGTTTACCGAGCTTTCGAAGCTCCCGCCTGCCGCCCGCAGGCGGACGGTGTTTATCTGCCCGGCGGAAACGGACCTGACCTCCAGCCGAACGTACGCCATCAACTTCGAATTTCGGCGGGATCTCTTCGGGGAAGCCGCCCTGATCCGGCAGACGGAGATCCAATTTCCGGGACAATACTGTCTGCTCTCCGATGGCTATGCTTATGGCTATATCAATACGTACTCGACGAAAAAGTTGCTGGAGATGTCGCAGTTGACGCGGCGACACAACGGAACGCCCAATTTTCTCTATGCGGATGGCCATGCAGCCCCCTTCAAGGAGGCGATCAAAGGGACCAGCGACTCGAATGGCGACCCGTTTTATAAACGTTTATGGAATGCCCGATATCATGGTAACTAAAGGTTGGTTTCAATTCTGGAGCCTGGAAGGGACCCCGCTCCGAGCCGGAGGCTGGTTGATGATGGCGCTTGCCATCCTGATGGGCGGGTGCAGGGAGCCTGCTCAAAGCAATGCTGTCTGCCTCATCCGGGATGGGGCAGCCGTCAGCGTGATCGTCCTTCCAAAGCAAGCGGACCCGGTGATCAGGGAAGTGGTGGAGGACTTTCTTCAACTGGCCGAGCGTTCCACGGGGGCGAGGATCGCTCTGGTCGAAGAAGGTGAGGAAGGAGCCTTTCCGGCCGACTGGAGCCGCTTCTGGGTGGGCGCGACCTCCAAGGCAGGGGAACTTGGTCTTTCCCGGGACCGGCTTCCCGAAGAAGGCTACCAGCTGGTCGCGCATGGGAATACGGTGGTCCTTGTCGGGAGGGACCAGTCAGCGCCGATGCTGGAGAATCGCCAGGCGGCAAGGGCTATCCCGACGCGCTGGGGACTGAACCGGGTGCTTGAGGATGGACTCGGCATTCGTTGGCTTTGGCCCGGAGAGCTGGGGACCTACGTTCCTCGGCATCGCCATCTCTACGTACAGGTACAGGATACTATCTATCAGCCTCCGCTTTCCAGGCGAACGTTGAGAGTTGGCCTTGGCTATGCCCGGGACCGCAATCTCTCAAAAATGCTGCTACGGGTCGAACAGGAAGCTTTTGACTGGCAGGAGGCTCACCAGGCGGGCAGCCGGACCCAAAGCCGGTTTGGCCATGCTTTCATGGGATGGTGGGAAAAATACGGGAGTCGTCACCCGGACTGGTTTGCACAACCGCCCGCCGGTATCAGCCAGCCGTATGGAGGACCGAACCTGGTTAAGCTGCGGCTTTCCAACCCGGCGGTAATTGAACGGATCGCCGCAGAGTATGAGGCGGTCGGCGCTCCTGTTTATTACAATGTTTGTCCGAATGATGGAGCCGGTTTTGATCTTAGCAAGGAGACCCAGGCGTGGGATTTTCCGAAAGGTCAATCCGAGGAAGCAATCTGGGGAGCCAAGGCCGACCTGACCGCGCGGTATGTGGAATTCTGGAACCGTCTTTATGCGCGGCTCGCCGGGATCAACCCCGATGTGATTCTTTCGACCTATGCTTACTCGGCCTACCGCCATCCTCCCCGTAAAGGAACGGTTCATGCGAAGCTGGCCATCGGGATTGTCTCCCGATACGAAGAGGCTGAAACCTGGAAACAATGGGCCGACGCCGCCGTGGAAGTCTACCTTCGCCCGAACTGGTGGCACTATGGAGCCGGTACTCCCTACCTGCCGTTGAAAGAGGAGAGTTCCTTTTTAGCCATGGCGCGTGAGAACCGTCTGGCCGGAGTGGATATGGATAGCGTGATCGGCCACTGGGCGCTTCAGGGGCTCAACTATTATCTGGTCGCCCGAATGATCAACCGCCCCGATCTTTCACTTGAAGAGATCATCGATGAGTACACCTCCGCCTTTGGAGCGGGAGCCGGGAAAATTCAGGCTTATTTCGATTACTGGCAGGCGCTTTCGGCGGAGTACGCTTTCGGCTTCTCCAAGGGAAAAGCCAGCGAACTGATTGATCAAAAACGGATTGCCAGTTTCGCACCGCGAGGTTCCCGCCATGCGTTGCCAATCCTGTTCACGCCCGAGGTCATGCAGCCCGCCCATCGTTTGCTGGATGAAGCGGCGCAACTCATCGGAGAGAATGATCCCGAAGCACGGTCGCGGGTGGAGTTCCTGCGCGACGGGCTTCGGGAAATGGAGGCCACGCGCGATCTGGTGGCTGCTGATCAAGCCTTGAGAAAGGCTCCCGGCGCGGAAGATCTGGAGCGATTCCGCGAGGAGGAAGCCGCGTTGATCCGGCTTCGGCGGGAACTGACACCCCGGCATGTAGTCTGGGGAGATTACGTTTCCGACGGCGAAATCCGTCGGAAAATCTATCGCTACCGTACCATGGCCGCCCCTGTCACCGAAGAACCTGAAGAAATGTAACCATGATCATTGGTCAAACACCCAAGCTTATGAAATCCCTGAAAATCCCCCTGCTCGCCGGTTCGCTTTGTGTGGCGTTTGCCATCAGTGCTCAAGCGGCTGACCCGATTGAATATACAGGGGCGTTGCCTGATGGAGATGTGACAACCGGTCATCGGTGGAGTCTGGTGACGTGGACCCCGGATGGGACTCCGGGGGCGGATGATGATGTTCTCGATCTATCGTACTTTAACCCGGAAACCGAAGCGTATGGGACCAGCCTGGTTCGTCTTGACCAGAATATCTCGGTGCGTCATTTCAAAAAGACCACCAGCAATATTGTCTATATTCAACCTTATGCTGCCTCCCAGACGTTGGCCATCGCTCAAAACTTCGAAATCGCAACAGGCTCCTACCAGATAAGAAGTCGAACTACCGGCGTCCGGTTGACGATTTCCGCCGCCAACCTGTATCTTGGCGGAGGTTCGCTGGTGTTGGACACTCGCCAGGCAACGCAGAAAGACGTCACACTGCAAATTTCCGGAAATACGGTTTTGAGTGGTGCATCGTCGTACTTTCAGATTAAAAATGGAGCCGATGCGAATACGATCGTTCATCTGGGCAACGTGCTTTTCAAGAGTACTCTGAGTGGCGCTTCTTCCGGTATGAATCTGGAAGGAGGCACGGTCACGGTCGCCACGTTAAACGACGAAACGGGTAGTGAAGGAAAGATCCGTAACGGAGGCGGGACCAATACGGGAGTTTTGAAGCTGACCGGCAACGCTGGCGATCCCGGAGCGCCGGAGGGAGACCCTCTCTTTCGCGGTAAGATCACCGGGCTCGTCCGCCTGGAGAAGACCGGCTCTGCGGTCCAGATTCTTTCCGGTACGGGAAATGACTATACAGGGGGAACCGTGATTTCCGGAGGGCATCTGTTGGTCAATGGGGAGCAGGGATTGGGGGTCGGCGCGGTGGTGGTGGAAAATGGCGGTACGCTGGGGGGCAGCGGCGGTATCGGGTTGGGGGATGGCCATGCGATCACCGTCAAAAGCGGAGGCAAAATGGCTCCCGGCGGGCTGGGGACGGCGTTGGAAACATTGACGATTTCCGGGGTCCAGAGCGGAGAAGCCCGGTTGCTTGAGATGGAAGAGGGCTCGCGCTTTGTCTTCAGGCTGGATGCTTCGGGGCAGAGTGAGAGCCTTCGTTTTGATCATTACGAGGCGGGAGATCTTCTTCTGGCTCCCGGCGGGATCGCGGTCGATGTTTCAGGTTCACTGGCGGAAGGCGTCGTTTACCAGCTTTTTACCTTTTACGACGCGGAGGAGAATCTGATCTCCAGCGGATTGGTTTCCGGTCTGGTGGCCGGTTCGGGATTTGAAGGGTTTGAGGCTCATTTTGATTATGATGAGCCAGGAAAAATTTTGATGACCGTCACCGTGATTCCGGAGCCGTCCGTAGCCGGTCTTGTCGGAGCCGTCGGCCTGATCGCTATCTTTTGGAAGCGTCGCAGGAAAGCGGCCCGGTAAGGGCGTGGCTTTTTTCTCGGTACGCATTCGCTGCTATGGCATGGATTCTTCGATGAAAAACTCAGGAATGGTTCTTTTGGGGCTCCTGTTCTGCATGGTGCCAGCCTTCGCCAAAGCGGAGACTGCGGAAGGCGGAAAGCGACCGCCCGTTTCCTTGCTCCTTCCCCAGCGGATCTATACGATACAGGGAAGGCCGTGTCGCATCCGGTTTGAGAACCTGGTCTATACGCCGGTACGGGGTAGCTTGCTTTTTGACGTCGAGAAGGGACCGGGGGCGCAGTACAACGATTTTTTTCTGTGGCAACCCGAAGAGAAAGAATCGACCCCGAAGGAACTGCGCATCGCGCTTTATCGCGGCGCGGATTTTCAGAAGCTGGAGGAACGTGTCGCCGAGATTTGGCCGGTTGGGACGGCCGCATTGACGGAAAGCAGGACCGTCCGTTGGCTGGCGATTGGAGATAGCCTGACAGCCAACGGCAACTACATTTCCGCAGCGATCCGGCAGATGGCGGAATTCTTCCCCACGGTGAAGGTCATCCCGGTCGGCACGCAAACGCCAAAGAGCGGCCACCCCGAAATTCGGCACGAAGGGCGACCGGGATGGAGCTGGAAAAGCTATACTTCCACGTTTTTACCGGAACCGGCTTCGGGAAGCCCGTTTGTCTATGGACCGGGCGGCGTGGGTGATTTTGACTTCGCCAGATATCTGAAAGAACAGCAGGGCGGTGAGGCCCCGGAGGTGATCACGCTGTTCCTGGGGGTCAATGACCTGATGGGGATGGCGGGGGAGTTCTCGAATGAGAAGCTCGATGGCCTGATGGAACGGGCCACGGCCATGGTAACGAAGATTCGCGAAGCGGCTCCGGGAAGCTTCATCGGCGTGGTGATCCCGCCGCCTCCGGGGGATCAGAGCGCTTTTGGAACCAATTACGGGAACGGCGTGACGGAGTGGCAGTATCGCCGCGCGTTGCAACGTTATTCGGAGCGTCTGTTGAAGGCGTTTGACGGACGGTGGGCTGAACGTATTGACGTGATTCCTGCCCATCTCGACTTTGACCCCGGGGAGCACTATCCACGGAACGAGTATGGCGGCAGAAATGCCCTGCACCCCCGACAAAGCGGCTATGAGGCGATCGCGGAAGCGGTCTTTCATTGGATGGCCCATCTGGTTGCAGGGGGAGAGATTCGCTCCGGTCTTGAAAATTCCAACAGGTAAAACAACCCCGATGACGACCTCTGTTTTTCCGACGCAATCGGATGTCTTGCCTGAACCGCCGCAGCCCTCCCGAAGCGACTGGCGATTTGAGAAGGAACTTCGGGAGTGGGAACGGCGGGAGGTGGACTGGCAAAGGCGAACCCCGCGCAAAGGGGAGATATCGCTCAAGGAGGGCGTGGCACTGAAATGGGAGGCGGATGATCCTCGCGGCCTTTTGGAGAGCGCCGTGGATCGTTTGGAACGCTTTTTTTCTTCGACGGGCCTGCTCGTGGGGGGTGGCTACCCGGTGACGTTTCGGCTGGCTCCGCTTCAGGGGCCGGAAAGCTGGCGGGTGGTGGTTGGAAGGGAAGGGGCGGAAGTTGACGGCGAAGATCTGGAGGGACTCCGCCGGGCGGTTTACTGGATCGAGGATCAGTTGGCGGGCGCGGACGGTCCTTTTCTGAAGCTGGGAGCGTGCGAACGAAAGCCGATCATCAGGACGCGTCTTTCACGTTGTTATTTCGGGCCGATCCAGCGTCCTCCGCTCAACCGGGATGAACTGGCGGACGAGGTCGATTACTACCCTGATGCCTACCTCGATCGCCTTGCGGCGGATGGCATCAACGGGTTGTGGCTGACGATCCGGTTTGCCGACGTCTGTGATACCGCGCTTTTTCCCAACAAGGGAGAGGCGAGGCGGCGTCGCCTGGAAAAGCTGCGGCGGACGGTGGAAAAATGTGCGCGTTACGGCATCCGCATCTTCCCGTTCTGCATTGAGCCGCGCGGGTTCGGGAAGGCTGACCATAACACACCGCCGGAGGGGATCGCGGAAAATCACCCCGAATTGCTGGGGGGAGCCTTGACGATTGACGGGATCGACCAACACTATTTCTGCACCGGCAGCCCGAAGGCACAAAGTTATCTGGAGGAAGCTTCACGTTCGCTCTTTGAAGCGGTGCCGGAGCTGGGCGGCCTGATCATGATCAACCTGGGGGAACGGCCAACGCATTGCTATAGTTCCCTATCCACCTTTTTCTCCAACCGTTGCCCCCGTTGTGCCGGGCGGGAACCGGGCGAGGTTTTCAAGGAGATGCTGGAGGCGCTGGAGCGCGGGATGAGCGCCGTCAACCCCCGGGCGGAGTTGATCTCGTGGCTGTATGTTCCGAGCCTTGAAGCACCCGGGACCGGAATGGCAGAAGAAGCGGTTCGGACGGCGCTGGAAGCGCTCGCGACGAAGATCCCCGCCGGGGTAACGCTTCAGCTCAATTTCGAATCCTCGGGCAAAGCAGAACGGTACAGGCGTTACTTTACGGTACACGATTACTCCCTGGCTTACATCGGCCCGAGCAGCTTGTTTGAGAAGGTGGCTGACATCCGGATGCGGCAGGGAGCGCGAATGGGCGCGAAGTTGCAGGTCGGCTGTTCCCATGAGGTGGCGACCGTGCCCTTTGTGCCGGTGCCGGGGCACCTTTACCGGAAGTATGCGGCGATGCAGCAGCTTTCGGTTCATGGTGTGATGCAATGCTGGTACTTCGGTAACTACCCTTCGCTGATGACGCGGGCCGCCGGGGAGCTTTCCTTTGCCCAGTTTCCGGAGAGTGAGGAGGCATTCTTGACCTCTCTGGCGCGTGGTTTTTGGGGGGCGGGCATGGCTGCAACCGTCAGGGAAGCGTGGGGCCATTTTCAGGCGGCGTATGCGATGTTTCCGCGGCATTTGAGTTTTTCGCATTTCGGACCGGTGCACGATGCCATTGTCTGGCCGCTGCATCTCTACCCGGTGGACCGGATGATCGCCCCGAGCTGGAAGCTTGGCTACCCTCCGAGCGGCGATCGTTACGGAGAATTGATCGGTCAATACCATACCGTGGAGGAGATGCTGGAGATGACCGGCTTCATGTGCAAGGAATGGCGCAAAGGGGTTGGAAAGCTGGCGCCGCTCCGGGGCAGGGTGCCTGCCGGTTCGGAGCGATGGCGGGAGATCGGGGTTTGTGAAGCCTTGGGCCTGCAACTGGCGAGTGCGCACGCGTTTTTGCGGTTTTACGTCCTGCGCGATCGTCTGCCGGAGGCCAACCGGGCCGAACAGAAGCGCTTGCTGGAGATGATGCGGGAAATCGTGGAGGAGGAGAAGGTGCGTTGCGGGGAGTTGATCACGCTTTGCCGGGGGGATTCCCGCCTCGGGTTTCATTCGGAGGCCGAAGGGTATCGCTACCATGTCGAAAAGCTGGAGTGGAGGATCGGGCGGCTCGAGGCGTTGTTGAGAGACGATTTTCCAAGGGTGGACCGGGAGGTGGAGCGCGGGGCGGCGTTGTTTCCCGAGTTGACGGGGCTCCGGCCCGAAGGAAGGCGGGTGGAGGCTTCCCGCGTTTCCGGCCGGGAGATGGAAGAGGCGGGGCGGATCGCTTTCCATGAACCGGCGGGTGTATCAAAGATGGCTACCGAGGGGTTGTTCTGGCAGGTGGCCTGGGATGACAGCCATCTTCTGGTGCGCGTGGTGGTCCCCTGCCTGGAAACACCGGCGGGCCGTGTGGAAAAGGTTTCCGTGTCGGTGGAACCGCGCCGTTTGTGGCCCGGCGTTCACTATACCGCCCTGCGTCCGGGCCGTCGTTACAGCGAACGGGTGGGGGAGCGCGTGGAAAGCGGCTGGACGCTGGAAGCCGGTGAAACGCAAGACCGGTGGAGTCTTCTGTTCGCCATTGCGTGGGAGGATCTTGGCCCGCGCAATGTCGACCCGTGTCGGCTGCGGATCAACGTGCAATGTTTCTGGGCATCGGGCGCTTCGGCGAGCTGGGTGGAGAGGAAGGCGGGCGTCCCGCGTACCTGTCTCGGGTCGTACCACCCGGACAATTACGGTTGGTTGATGCTGGTGTCGTGAAGCGGGCTGCCGGAACCTCCCTGCTGCCCCGCGCGGAGCGGGATGCGCAGCAGGTAGGCGCGGGCGTGGGGAGCGATCAGGCGGAGGTAGAGGGGATCGTCGGCGGTTTTCCAGGTTTCTTCGGTGATCGGGAAATCTTTGAGCTTTTCGACGGCGAGCGAGCCGAGCGCGTTGAAGCGGATTTCGATCGCGGAGGGGAGCGGGTCGTGGTAGGCGGCCCCGGTGGAAGCGGTGGTGGCGATGCCATCGACCACGGGGCGGAAGGTGAGATTCCAGACGTAGCGGGCGAGCGGTTCTTCGCCCGGAGCGAGACTGGCGGAAGCGGCGGCGGCGGGTGCACCGGCTTCTTCATCGGATGCGGTCGGGGAGTCGTCGAGCAGATCGGCGAGGGTGGCGTTGCTGTCCCGCAGCGAACGGACCAGGAGGTAGGAGCGCGACGCAGTGTCCCAGACGCACCGGTAGGCGACCGAGCAGAGGTCGCTTTCGCCTTGATTGGAAAGGAAAACCAGCGCTTCGAGTTCCTCGAAGGCCCCGGGCTGCGACGGGTCTTCCGGAGCCGCGCGGAGGTGCAGCGCTTCCGGCGACGGATCGCCCGACGGGATGGCGGGAACGCGGACGACCCGCTCGAGATCACGCCGGATGCGGTCAAGCGCGGCGCGGGCTTCCCGTTCGGTATCGATCCGCTCCTCCGAACGCCGCCAGAGGGTGGAGATGGAGCCGAACATCTGGAGGATCAACCCGATGACGACGACCGAAATGGTCGTGGCGACCAGGATTTCCAGAAGGGTCAACCCGTGCCGGGAGTGAAAAAGACGCGGGCGGCTCACAGATCGGCGATGATGGTCTGGAAGAAGACGGCCTGTTTTTCCGGGCCATGGAGCGGTCGGACGGTCAGGCTGACGCGGTTGGCCGTGGCCGCGGAGGCGGGCGGGAGGGTGATCGGCTCAAACCGGAGTTCCAGCCGGTAGCCGATGGCATCGGTTTCCGGTTCCGGCGTGATGACCGGGAGGGCGTCCGCAGGAAAATGGGCGTAAAGGAGGAGCGGCGGCGCATCGGCTTGCGTCCCGGCGGTGGAGAGGTCGACGACGGTGCCAAAGCAGTCGACTTCCCGGAACGGGGTGGCCTTGAGGGTGGCAAAGACGCTGGAGGCGAGGTGCATCGCCTCGTTTTCGGTGGAGGAAGTCGCGACACCTTCCAGAGCAAACGAGATCAGCGCCAGCAGAGAGACGGCGCAAAGCGAAAAGATGCCGAGCGCGGTGACGACTTCCATGAGGGTGAAGCCGGAGGCGATGCGACGACGGAAGGGGCGGACCGGCGTTTTCACGGAGGCAGGGGGACGGTTTCGTAGGAGGCCCGCCCGGTGAAGAGGGAGATGTTGAAGGCTTCGAGAGCGGTGATCGGAGCCGCCGGGTCGCTGGCGGCGCGATGGGCGAGGAGGATCCGCGCATAAGCGGAGCGGGTCGGCGCGGTGACTTCGCCGGTCGGGCCAAACGCGAGGTAGGGCAACTCCCGGGGCGTCTCCTCCCGGGCGAGCGGGAAGGTGCGGGTCGGTCGGACCGATGCCGGGGCATTGAACAGGGAGGAGGGACTCCCCTCGCCTGTGGAGTGGTGGAAAGTGATGTTGCCGGGCAGCGGGTGCCACGGGGAGAGCGCTTCGGGCAGGCCGGTGCCGCTTTCCGGCTCGCGATAGAGGGCCAGCGCGGCATGGGGCCGGTCGGGGGTAGGATTGTCCAGCACCACGTAGACGGTGGCGTATTCGGCGATGGCACGCGCGCGGGCTTCCTCCAGCAAGCCGGAAAGGAGTCTCAGCCCGGCGGTATGCCGGGTGGAGGAGGTGATCCCTTCGAGCGCCGGGACGGTGGCGGCCAGCAGAAGCGAGGCGATCACGATGACGGTAAGCAACTCGGCCAGGGTAAAACCGCCAGCCGGACCGGTCGCAAACGCGCTGCGATCGGCTCGAAAGGGAGACGGCGGGAGCAAGACAGGGACAAACGGGAAGGAGGCCCCCCGCGTTCTCTTCCTTTGACGATCAGGGTTGCCCAAAGTGGCTGGGTTGGTCAACGTCCGTGCCGACGATGCCGTCAGTGAACGGCACCTCCCTTTTCTGGGCCAGAAGCGGCGGTGGCGTCAAGCTTTCCGGCTTCGCGGACCGGAGTCCAACGCACCGTTGGGCGCGGGAGGCGGGCCTCCGCGCGGCTACGCCCCGACCGTGGCGGAGCGGAGCTTTTCCACGATGCCGGGCAGGACGGAGAGGACGTGGACGACTTCCTCCCTCGTGTTGAAGCGCGAGAAGGAGAAGCGCAGGCTGCTGCGGGCCGCTTCGTTGCTCAACCCCATGGCGCGCAGGACGTGCGATGGGTGGACCGACCCGGCCGTACAGGCCGACCCGGCGGAACAGCAGATCCCGGCGCGGTCGAGGAGCATCAGCGCCCCGTCGCTTTCGACCCCTTCAAAGGAGAGGTTGCTGGTGTTGGGGAGGCGGGCTTCGCGGTCGCCGTTGATCCGCGTGCCGGGAATGGTTTCGAGGACGCCGCGCTCAAACTCGTCGCGCAACGAGCGGACAAAGTCGTTTTCGTGCGCCAGCGCGGAGGCGGCGATCTCGGCCGCTTTGCCGAGCGCGACGATGTATGGGACGTTCTCGGTCCCGCCGCGCCGGCCTTCCTCCTGGCTGCCGCCGATGATGAACGGGTTGAACCGGGTGCGCCGGTTGATGTAGAGGACGCCGATCCCCTTGGGACAGTGGAGTTTATGCCCGGAGAGGCTCAAAAACTGGATCTTTGACCGGCTCAGGTCGATCGGGACTTTCCCGATCGCCTGCACGGCGTCGGTATGGAAAAAAGTTCCTTTGGAGCGGACGATTTCCGCGATTTCGTCGATCGGAAAAAGGACGCCCGTCTCGTTGTTCGCCCACATGGTGGAGACGATGGCGGTATCGGGCCGGATCGTTTTTTCAAGTTCGGCGAGGTCGAGCTGCCCCTGTTCGTCGACCCCGAGAAGGGTGATCTCGTAGCCGCGCTTGGCGAGCGATTCGCCCTGTTTGAGGATCGCGCTATGTTCGACGGTGGTGGAGATGACCTGCTGGCGGTCGGGATCGATCCCGAGCGCGGAAGCGATGGCGCTGTTGTTGGACTCCGTGCCGCAACTGGTGAAAAGGATCTCCCCCGGTTCGCACCCGAGCAGCGCCGCGACCGATTCCCGCGCCTGGCGGACCGCCTTGGTGACATCGCTCCCGAAACGGTACGCGCTCGACGGGTTGCCGTAACGTTCGGTCAGGTACGGCATCATCGCTTCGACAACGGCGGGATCGACCTGTGTGGTCGCGTTGTTATCGAGGTAGATGAGTGGTGAAGTGCGCGTAGCCATAAGAAGTGGGCGAAAACAGTAGTTCAAAAACAGGGGAAGTGCCACCCCAAAAAATCCCCTCGGGGAGAGCGCGCGCCTCCCCTATTCCACCATGACGGCGATGATCAACTGGCCGCGCCCGTAGAGCGGACCCCGGAAGAAGAGCGGGCTGTGGGGGGCGAGCATGGCGTCGGTCTTGACGAGCAGTTTCTTCTGCCGCGAGAGCGCGAGGTGGAGGTGACAGCCCCGGGTTCCTTTTTTCCGGCTGTCGACCTGGAGCACGAACCCCTTGCCCGGGACGAGCGACCATTGCTTCTGGTGGCGGTCCATCACCTTGCGTTGCTCGCCCAGGAGCTGGAGCCGGTTGTAACCGAAGACTTTTTTGATCTGCCGGGCGTAGGGCGCGAGGACGGCGGGGGTCCGGTCGGGGCCGCCTTCGTTGGTGGCGTAGATCAACCCGGTCCAGACGACTTCCCGGTCTGCGGCGCCGGCATTGGCGCAGAAGGCCCCGAAGGCGAGCGCGGCGACGATCGCAAGCGCCGCCACCGGCCAGCCGAAAGGGGGGCGGGAGCGGGGGAGGGTGTTCATGGCTCGGCGGGGAGGTAGTCGAGCCCGTCGAGCCAGAGGACGGTGAGCTGTTCGCTCGAGGAGTGAAAGGCGTAGGCGGAGATGGTCGGCTGCCCCGGCTCGCTTTCCAGGATTTCCGCGTAGTAGTCGCCTTCGCCGGGCGGGGTGACGGCGTAGAAGTCGGTGGTCATGCGCGGCGCGCCGGTGGTCACGACGACGGCGGCGAGCGTGATTGCGGCGACGGCGGCTCCGGAGAGGGTGGCCCAGAAGAGGCGGAGGAACGGCGATCCGGAGCGCGCCGGTGCCGGGGCGGCGGCCCGTTCTTCAGCGGCGATCCGCTCAAGAAGGGAGTGGTTGAAAAAGTCGGGGTTGGGAAGCGGCGGCGTCGGCAGGTGGTGGCGAAGCAGGTCGCCCAGCGCCCGGGTGGCGGCGCGCTCGGCCTCGGCTTCGGCGCGCTGCCGGGGATCGAGCCCGGCTTCAAACGCGCGGGCCTCCTCCGGCGAAAGCTCGCCATCGAGCCAGGCGGTATAGGTTTCCTCAAACGGTTTCATAGAGATCCTTGAGTGCGAGTTGCAGTTTCTTGCGTGCGTAAAAGAGGCGCGACATGACGGTGCCGAGCGAACAGCCGACCGCCTCGGCGATCGCTTCGTAGCTCTCGCCTTCGAGTTCGCGCAGGGTGATCACCATCCGGTGTTCCGGCGAGAGGGTCTCGATGGCGGCTTCGATCCTCCGGCGGATTTCCCGGTTCTCGATCTGTCGGCGCGGGGTCGCCTCCCGGCGCGGCGCGGTGTGCGAGCCCGGTTCGAAGCTTTCAGGCAGGATGGTGTCGTCAAACGGCGTGCCGCTCTGGATTTTTTTGCGCCGCAGCCAGTCGATGCTCACATTGGTGGCGATCCGGTAAAGCCAGGTGAAAAACGACGACTGCCCGCGAAAGAGGTGCAGGCTCTTCCACGCCTTGAGAAAAGTCTCCTGCGAGAGATCCCAGGCATCTTCTTCGTTGCGGGTGGCGTTGTAAATGGTGGCGTACACTTTCTGGCGATGGAGCGTGACGAGCGCGTCAAAAGCCGCAGTCTCCCCCCGGCGCGCCCGTTCGATGAGAGCGGTTTCGTCGGTCGGAAGATCGTCGGACCCGCTCCCTGCGGGGCGGTCGTGGTCGGTGGCTGGCGTCACTTCACGCATCTTTTGGACGGAACACCCCGTGCTTCATTCACAAAGAAAGGAAGAAAAGGAAGAAAAAGTTTTCAAGGCCGGAAACGTTGCCGCCATTGGCCGCGATATTCGCCCATCAGGGAGATGATCCCGTCGCGGAGGTGGAAGAGGCGGCTGTGGAGCCGTTGGCGGCGCGAGGCGGGCAGGCGCGCTTCGCGGGCGAACACCCGGCTGGCTTCCAGCGCGGTGGTGACCGCCTTGAGCGCCCGCTTCAGGTAGGCGATGGTCATCCCCGGCTCGTCCATCCGGTCGTCGCTCAGGGCGGCGGCCAGCTTGGCGTTGGCCATGGCGCAATGGGTCGCCAGTTCCAGGGCGGCGGGGTGGTTCTGGCATTCGCCGAGGGTGGCGAAAAGCCGGTCGACCCAGTCGGTCAGCGAAAGGCTCGCCTGATAGAGCGGGTGCGACTCAAACGAGGCGCTTTCCTCGTCGTCGAGGGAATGGGCGTGGTCGTCCCCGCTCCCGTCGCCCGGCGTTTCCCCACAGGAGCCGCGCGGAGCGTCGGAAGAGGCGGCCGGTATTTCGGGGAAATCGACCCACTCGGGTTCTTCCGGGTCAAGGAGGTGGGTCCATCCCATCGCTTTGGCGATGATCTGGTCGCGATCAGGATCGTCGACGGATTGTTCGAGCAGTTCCATATACTCTTCGGTCTTCCGGTCCTGCGCCTGCAGGAAGCGCTCCCAATCGTATTCGTCCCACACTTTTTCCGGCTCATTGTGCTCGGGCATGGGTTTAGTTATGGCGGTTTGGCCGATAGCGCAAGGTGGAAAAGGTTGACTTTGGCAAATGGCCGGGGCCGTCCGTTTTTGGATGGAAATCGGGGGAAGCGCGCCGGGTTGAGCCCGCGGGTGGAGGAAACCCCGGGTTTTTCAATTGTTCCAACAGTTAAAAACGAGGCGATTTCCGGGAGATTTTCCGGGAAACGGGTGGATTGGAACGGGCGTCGTTAAAAAATTGTACGAAAAAGCTTGTGCCGTAAGCGTTGATTTTTAATTGTACGTTAAGTCTAACCAATTCCCTCCTTTGATCATGAAACTGTTCTCTCCTTTATGGGTCCGCCTTCTTGCCGTCATCGGATGGCTTGGGAGTTCCATGGCGGCGTCCGCGGCGACGTATGACTGGAACAAAACGAGGAACTACCCGCAGAACGACCCGCCCATCCACAGCTACCTCTGGATGGATGGCGCCAACTGGGGTGATGGCACCGGTATTGAGTACCCCGAGGCGGGGGATACGGCGAATATCACCCCTCTCCTTGAAGGAAACCTGACGGTGACCTTTTCCGGCAATCCATCGGTCGGTATTCTCAACGTGGGCGATGGCGGGGAAGGGTTGTATACCATGACACTCGGTGCGGGTAGCACTTCCGCCAATCTGACGCTGAATGCCGACGGTGGCACGGCGCAGATCAACAAGAGTTCCGGAAACCTGGTGGTGGTCAACAAGCGCCTTTACTTTACCTCCGACACAGTGATTTCCGTGGCGGCGGGTGAACTGCGCCTGTCGGGAGAGCGTGCCGAGTTCCAGAAAGCCGGGGCGGTGGCGGTGGAAGGCGCGGGGTTGCTGGTGTTTGCCGCCGATGCCACCGACACGCAGTTTTCCACTTTGTTTACCGGGAATCTTTCCCTTCGTGCGAACGGGACGCTTCTGGTGAACAATACGTTTGCCGTCAACACCACCGGCGCGGCCGCCACGGTGCTGGTTGAGAATACCGGGCGGCTGGGCGGCAGCGGGACGGTGGGCCGGAAGACGACGGTGGAAAGCGGCGGCAGGCTCGATCCCGGAAGCGCTCCCGGTGCGGCGGGGGTCTTGAGTTTTACCGACGGGTTGACACTGGAGAGCGGGGCGCAGTTTCAGTTTGAGTTGAAAGGGAACACCGCGGCGGGGCGCGGCACGGCGTTTGACGGCGTGGATGTCTCCGCCGGTTCGCTGGAGGTGGAGGAGGGGGCGATCTTCAACCTGACCTTCAACGGGGCCGGTTCCACGGTCGATTTTGCGGACGTCTTCTGGAGCGCGGATCAGGAGTGGCTCATTTTCGACAACACCAATGCCGCCGCGTTGGGGGCGTTCACGCTCGGCACCCCCACGGTGGATTCGCTGGGAAACCCCTTTGCGATCACCGGCGGGGCTTTTGGATTCAAACAGAGCGGCAACGACCTTTACCTGACTTACCAGGTCATCCCCGAGCCGGGCAGCGCCCTCCTGCTTCTGGGGGGCGGCCTCGCCATGGCGGCGGCCCGGCTGCGGCGGATCTAAACCTTTTTCTTTGATGAAATATCTTCTCGGTTTTCTCTTTTTTGTACCGACGGTTTTTCTTTCCGCCGCCGATCTGGTGGTCGACGGGAAGCCGGTCAGCGAGATCATCGTGGCACAGGACGCGCTGCCGCAGGTCCGTTTCGCCGCGAAGGAATTGCAGACCCACCTGGAAAAGATCAGCGGGGCGGTGGTGCCGATGGTCGCGAGCAGCAGCGGAGGAGAGGTCTTTCCGATCTATGTGGGCGAACAGGCGCAAACGCGGGCGCTCGGGGTTGACCTGAAAAAACTGCCGATGGAAGGCTACCGCGTGGTCGCCAGCGGGAAGGCGCTCGTGCTGGCGGGGCGCGATGCCATTTTTCCCCCTCTTCCGGCGGGGTTCAACTCAATGGACGATCTTCCCCGGCTCAACGAAGAATGGCAGAAGATCACCGGTCGGCCATGGCAGCTTGCGCCGACCGGGTTCAGCGGTCTTTATAACCCGCGTGGCCGGAATGAAGCCGTCGGGTTTTCCGTCTACGACCCGACCGGCACGCTCTTCGCTGTCTACGATTTTCTCGAACAGCTCGGCGTGCGCTGGTACTACCCGGATTCGGAAACCGGCACGGTGATCCCCCGGTTGCGCACCGTTTCAGCCGAGCCGCAGGACCACTCTGCCGCGCCGGTCTTTGCGATACGTTATATGAACTGGGGGATGCGTTCGATGGATCTGGAGGGGTTTCTCTGGTTCAAGCGGCAGAAGCTGGGGATGTCGGAGAATGTCTGGTTTGGCCACGGGGTTAGCTATGTCACCCGGAACATGCAGGAGGTCCACCCGGAGTTTCTTGCGCAGATCGACGGGAAGATGCCGATCGGTTCCAAGAAGGGAACCCCGCCTCCACGGCTCGCGCCGCCGCTGCGCGATGCGATGATCGAGTTTGCCGACAAGTTTTTTGAATGGTGCCCACAGAGCCGGACCTGCGCCATCGGCCAGTCCGACGGGTTGGTGAAGATCGACGACCGCGACCGCGCCGCCGGTTGGGACCGCGAGGAACGCGGGCGCTCGGGGCGGTTTTCCGATTACGTCTGGAAGTTTGTCAACGAAGTGGCCGAAGGGGTGGCCAGAAAGCACCCTGACAAGACGGTCCTGGGGCTGGCCTACAGCCAGGCGCGTCTGGTACCGCTGGAGATTGACCAACTGAGCCCGAACCTCGGCGTGATCTACTGCCAGCATCGCAACCAGCAGATGGTCGACCCGGCGGAGCGCAAGGCGTTGATCGCCGACCGCGAGGCGTGGCTGGCCAAGATGGGCAATTCCGAGTTCTACATCTGGGAATATTACCTCGGCCACCGTCCGCACCATCAGCTTCCCGGGGTGCCGATCATCTTTACCCGCATCATGCAGGACGACGCGCGGCTGCTGCGCGGCAAGTCAAAGGGAGAGTATGTGGAGTGCAGCTATGGCACGCCGATGAGGTATGCGGCGCTCAATCACTACCCGTACCTGGTGCAGGCCCGGCTCTACTGGAACCCGGACCTCGACCTCGACGCTTTCCTGGATGAATATTGCCGGAAGTATTACGGCCCGGCGGCAGAGGAGATGAAAGCGTTCCTGACCTTTGCCGAGGAAGTCTGGATGCGCCCCGGCCCGCGCACGATTGGCAGGGAGGATTCCTTCCTCAAGGAGAAGGACGTGGACCGGTTTTTCGCCATTCTGGCACAGGCCCGCGCCAAAACCGGCAAGGCTGAAGAGGCGATTTACGACCGCCGCGTGGCCGCCGTGGAAACCGAGTGCCTGGACATGCGGGCCTTCCATCACGGAAAGGATAGCTATACCGAAGGTGTGGCCGCCGCTGAAAAGGGGGAGGGGAAGGCCGCCGCAGCCCTTTTGGAAGCCGCCGCACAGAATACCACCGACCCCGCAGCCCGCTTGAAGGCGTTGGTCGCCCTGGCTGAAGTCCACGCCGTGCAACTCGACGACGCGGCCGCCGCGATCAAGGTTCTGGAGGAGGGGCTGGCGATCCGGGACAAAACGCTGCCGGTCAACGTTCGCCGGGTCCGGCGGAAGGCCCTCTACCGTTGTGCGGAACTGCTGCGCGGGCAGGCGCGGTATGACGAAGCCGTGGCCCTCCTTGATACGGTCGAGGAGAAGCGGCAGAGCGGTTACTGGAAACTGGTTCTTTTCCGGGCTTATGGAGAAGTCGCCCAGGCCCGGGGAGACAAGGCAAAGGCAAAAGAATACTACGCAAAGGCCGCCGCAGTGGCGGACGCACCCAAGACCATGGTGGAGGAGATGCGCCGCCGCCTCGAAGAATAGAACTTCCCTCTCTTTTATTCTATGAAACCTCTGATCTGTTTGTTTTTCCTGTTGCCCACGGTGTTTCTTTCCGCCGCCGACCTGGTGGTGGACGGGAAGCCGGTCAGCGAAATCATCGTACGCGAGGAGGCGCTTCCGCAGGTCCGTTTTGCCGCGAGGGAGTTACAGGAGCATTTGCGGAAAATGAGCGGGGCGCAGGTGCCGATCGTTCACGCCCCAAGCGGCAGGGAGGGGGTTTACCCGGTCTATGTGGGCGAGCAAGAGGCTACCCGCCGGCTCGGCGTCTCTCTTGAGAAGCTGCCGATGGAAGGCTACCGCATTGTGGCGGGCGACCGGGCGCTGGTGCTCGCAGGGAAGGATTTCAGCTTCGGCGCGCTCCCGCCCGGCTTTAAATCGACCGATGATGTCCCCCGGCTGACCGGGGAATGGCAGAAACTGACCGGAAGGAAATGGTCGCTACCCTACAACGGTCTCTATAATCCGCGCAACCTGAGCCCGGAACTCGGCTTCTCCCATTACGACCCGACGGGCACCCTTTTTGCCGTCTACGATTTTCTCGAACAGCTCGGCGTGCGCTGGTACTACCCGGACACGGCGACCGGCACGGTAATCCCGGAGCAGCGCACCATCGCGATCGAAACGCAGGAGCGCGAAGCGTCGCCGGTCTTTCCGGTCCGGTACATGCGTTACACCTTCCCCGCGAGCGACCTGGAAGGTTTCCTCTGGTGGAAGCGCCAGAAGCTAGGGATGGCAAAAATCTTCTGGCACGCCCACGGCACGCCTTTTGTGAGCCGGGTCACCCCGCAGACGCCGAACCCGAACCCGGAGTTTTTCGCCGTGGTCAACGGCGAGACGCCGTTTGGAAAAATCAAGGCGGCGCACGGCGGCGGCACCCGGCGCACCCCCGCCCCGCGCCTCGCCGCGCCGCTGCGCGATGAGATGATCGACTTCGCCGACGAGTTTTTTAAGCGCTACCCGATGGTGGACAACGCCTCCGCCGCACCGGCGGACGGGTTTGTCTCCATCGACGACCGCGACGCCGCTGCCGGGTGGGACCGCAAAGAGCGCGGCGATCGGGGCCGCTTTAGCGACTATATCTGGAACTTCGTCAACGAAGTGGCCCAGGGGGTGGCGAAAAAGCACCCGGACAAGTTCATCACCGGGCTGGCGTACGGGTATGGCCGCGCCGTGCCGCTGGATATTGACCGGTTCAGCCCCAATCTCGGCGTAGTCTATTGTCAGACACGCTCAACGGAAATGATCGACCCCGCCCGGCGCGAAGAGATCCGCAAGGAACGCAACGACTGGATCGCCAAAATGGGCAACGGCGAGTTTTACATCTGGGAATACTACCTCAGCCACGAGCCGCGCCGCCAGCTCCCCGGCGTGCCCGCGATCTTTACCCGCATCATGCAGGAAGATGCGCAGGACCTGCGCGGCAAGTCGAAGGGCGAGTATGTGGAATGCAGCTACGGGCGCGATCAGATGCAGAACCCCGGCCTCAATCACTACCCGTACCTGGTGCAGGCCCGGCTCTATTGGGACCCGGATCTCGACCTTCCCGCCTTTCTCGACGAATACTGCCGCAAATTTTACGGCCCGGCGGCGGAGGAGATGAAGGCGTTTTTCACCCATGCCGAGAAGGTCTGGATGCAACCGGGCGGACGCAAGGCGTCGGATGAAAATTTCTTCCTCAAGGAAGCCGACATCCAGCGTTTCTTTGAGATCCTTGAAGCGGCGAAGACCAAGGCCGGAGAGGGCCTTTACGGGAAGCGGGTAGCTATCGTGGCCAATGAGTGCGAGCCGATGCGCGGTATCTACGGCGCAAAGGAGGCGTACGAGAAAGGGGTCGCCGCCGCGAAGGCCGGGGATGGCGAGGCCGCCGCCCGTCATCTGGAAACCGCCGTCCGCCTCGCCCACGATCCGGCCGCCCTGCTGGAGGCGCAGGTGGCGCTTGGCGAAGTCTACCGGGACCAGCGTGGCGACAATGCCGCAGCGATTGCGATCTTTGGCGAAGCCGCCAAGGGCGGGGGGAACAAAGTGGCCGTGCCATGGCGCAGGCTGGCCAGAAAGGCGCGTTACGCCGCGCTCGACCTGCTGCTCAAGGAAAAGCGGTACGACGAGGCGAGCCAGCTTCTTGATCAAATCGAGCCTGATCGCGAGAAGGGACTCTGGAAGTTTCGTCTCCTCAAGGCCTACGGCGACATCGCCCGGGCGCAGGGAGACATCGCCGCCGCGCAGGAACGTTATGCCGCAGCGATGGAGGTGAAAAATGTCCCTGAAGGCGAGATCAGGAAACTTCGCAAGGAACTCGATCAATAGCCATTGCGGAAAGAGACGCTTTTATTGAGACTTGCCTTATGGCAACGCAGAAAGACATCGCAGAGTATCTCAACATCAGCCAGCAGGCGGTTTCCGCTTCGCTCGGCAACGGGCGCAGCAATACCAAGGTGAGCCTGGAGACCCGCCAGCGGGTGCTGGAGGCGGCGCGCAAGCTGAGGTATGTGCCCAACCATCTGGCGCGTTCGCTCAAATCGGGCAGGACTTCGGTCATCGGCGTCATCATGCCGTACTGCTGGGACCCGCACTATTCGCTCCTGATCGACGCCCTGGCGCTGGAGGCGCTACGGCGCAACTACTCGTTGATGCTTCAGTTCCATTTCTGGTCGCGGGAAGTGGAGGAGGCGGCATTGCGCCGGTTGGTGGAGGCGCGGGTGGACGGCATGCTGGTTCACCTCGGTTCGAGGCCCGAAGCCCGCATGACTGCGATGCTCGAGACGGTGCCGGTGCCGGCGGTTTCTCTTCAGGCAACGTCTTACGATCGCCTTTTTCATGGCGTGGTGGAGAAGGATCTGGAACGGGAAGGCTACCTTGCCGCGGAAGCGTTGCTGCGACTGGGGCACCGGCGGATCGACCTGCTGGCCGCCCGGCCCGGTCTGATCCATCAACGACGGCGGATGAAAGGGATGCAACTGGCGATCCGCCGCGCGGGGGTGGAGGCGCAGGTGCAGAATATCAACCTGACGGCAGAGGAACTTGAGGAAGTGGAACCGCCGGCCCCCGCTTCGCTTGCGGCGCGCAACGCCCTCGGGCCGAAGCTGGCCCAGCGCTATTTCAATACCCCTCATCGCGGCACGGCCGTGCTGGTCGGCAACGAGACGATCGCCTGGGAAGTGATGGCGGAAGCGGCCCGGCGGGGTCTTTCCGTGCCGGGAGATCTCTCGCTGATCTCCAGCGGAACGGCGGGAAGTACGACGCCCGGACCGGTTTCGTCGAGTGCGCTGGAGTACGACCCTGTCGCCATGGCGGCGGCGGCGTTTGAAATTCTTTTGGATGATCGGGACCACCGGAGGGTGATCGTACCGCAATGGGTCAGCCGTCAAAGCACGGCAGCGCCCCCGGTCCCGGTGATGGAGACTAGGGTCTGTTCAGGAATTGAGAAAGATGGATGAAATGACGCATTTTGAGATCAAAATCGGGCTTCTGAGGAAGGCCGAATCGAGATTCGGACGCCCGAAGAAACCGACTTTTGAGCCAAAAGGCGGCTTTCAGCCGCTTTCGGCAAATTCGTGAACAGGCCCTAAAGATTGATGACAACAGAACGAATGCTAATGGCGTTTGGCGCTCATGCCGACGACCTTGAACTCGATATCGGGGGAACCCTTTTCAAATACCACGACCGGGGGTATGCCATCCGGTATGTGATGACGACCAACAACATGAGCGGCCAGTGGGCCCGCCTGTTGCCCGACGGGAGGGTGGATCGCCGCCGCCCGCCGTTCGGCGAGATGATGCCGCAGCGCAAGCTGGAAGCCGCCGCAGGCGCGCGGGCGCTCGGGACGGAGCCGATCCACCTCGACTACCTGCAACGCCATTACGTCCGGCCCGACGGCGTGATGGAGGTGCTTAACTACGGAACCCAATGGCCGGAAGGAATCGCCCCCGGAACGCCGACGATCCTCGCCGCGCATGAAGACCCGGAGGCGGTCACCCGCGTGGCGGAGATGATTCTTGGCGCGCGGCCTGAGGCGGTTTTAAGCCATGGCCACCTGGGGGACAACCTGGAGCATATCGGCTCGTGCCTGCTGGTCACCAAGGCGTACCGGCAGGCGGCGGAAAGCGGCTACACCGGGGCGCTTTTGTACTGGCACGACATCGCCGCCATGACCTTCCGCGCCAACTACTGCCGCTGGGATACGCACGTGGATGTCAGCGCGGAGTGGGAGCGCAAGCTCGCGCTCATCGCCCTGCATGAATGCCAGAAACCGCAGGTGGAGAAGCTCGATTTTCCGCCCTGGGGCGCGGCGTGCGGCTGTCGCCACGCGGAAGTCTTCGACATCGCGGCGGAAGGGACGCCACCGCTCTATTACACCGAATTTCTGGCGGAAATCTTTCACAACCGCCGGTAAAGCCACCCCCACACTTTTCTCTCCATGCTTCGACGCTCTTTTTTTCCGATCCTCTGCCTGTTGGCCTGTACCGTTGCCCAAGGCGTGGAGCTGGTTCGCGACGGCAAGCCGCAAAGCCAGATCGTGGTCGCCGAAGATGCGCTGCCGCAGGTCCGCTTCGCCGCCAGGGAGTTGCAGGAACACCTGCGGGCCATGAGCGGTGCGACGCTTCCGATCGTTACCAAAGCGGACGGCTCGACGCCAAACCTCATCTATGTGGGGGAGAGCGAGGGGACGCGCGCGCTGGGGGTGGAGACGACCGGTCTGCCGATGGAAGGCTACCGGGTGGTGGCGACGGAAAAGGCGCTGGTGCTGTTGGGGCGCGACGGGACGACGCTCCCCGTCCCGCGCGACTACCGTTCCCGCGACGATCTGCCCCGGCTGACGCTGGAGTGGCAGAAGAAGACGGGAAAGAAGTGGGACATTCCGCGCAGTGGTCTCTACAACCCGCGCCGGGTCAATGAAGAGATGGGGTTTTCCGTCTACGACCCGACCGGGACGCTCTTTGCGGTTTACGATTTTCTGGAGAGCCTCGGGGTTCGCTGGTATCTGCCATATTACGATTTCGGCACGGTCATCCCGACCGCTGCCACCGTGAAGGCGGCGGAGCAGGATCGCTCGGTGAAGCCCGCTTTCGGCCTTCGGTTCATGCTGTGGAGTTTTCCGGAGAGCGACAAGGAGGGGTTTCTCTGGTTCAAGCGGCAGAAGCTCGGGATGGAAGAGATGATCTGGCTGGCTCACGGTACCAGCAACATCACCCGGTTCATGGCCGGTTCGCACCCGGAGTATTTTGCAGTGGTCGGGGGGCGTCTGCTGGATGGCCATGAGGCACCGGGGGGCGGCCATCGCCCGCAGAAAGGAGGGCAGCTTCCCCGGCTGGCGCCGCCGCTGGCGGAGGCGCTTTCGGAGTATGCAGATGATTTCTTTGCCGAGTACCCGGAGATGACGATTTTCCCCGTGGGGCCTTCGGACGCGTTTACCAGCATGGATGACCGCGATGTGGCCGCCGGCTGGCTGCGGGAGGAACGGGGGCGCGATGGCCGGATGTCGGATTATGTCTGGAAGTTTGTCAACGATGCGGCGGAAAGGATCGGCCGCAAACACCCGGACAAGCTGGTGCTCGGGCTCGCCTACTCGTTCTACCGGCTCCCGCCCGGGGATATCGAGAAAATGCACGATAATGTGGCGCTCGCCTACTGTCAGCACCGCGGCCGCGACATGATCTTCCCTGAAGATCGGGAAGCTTTTTTCCGGGACCGCGAACAATGGTGGAAGAAGCTCCCTTCCGGCCAGTTTTACATCTGGGAATACTATCGCTTCCAGTTGGGCAAAAAGAACCGCGTGAAAGGCGAGCGGCAGGAGGGGCAGTTACTGGGGGTGCCCGCATTTTTCCCGACGATCCTCCAGGAAGACATGAAGGCGCTCCGGGGCCGTTCCAAGGGAGAGTTTGTGGAGTGTTCCCATGCTCCGGGGAGGATGCTCAACCCCGGGCTCAACCACCTCAATTATGCCATCCAGGCCCGGCTTTACTGGGACCCGGACCTCGATCTGGAAGCCTATATCGGCGAATATTGCCGCACCTTCTTCGGCCCGGCGGCGGAAGAGATGCGGGAGTTTTACCGCTTTGCCGAAGAGGTCTGGATGCGACCGGTTTCCCGGCAGATCACGCTGACGGGCGGGTTTGTCCGCCCGGGGGATGTGGAGCACTACTTCGCCCTGCTGGAGAAGGCCCGGGAGAAGGCGGGCGACACGGTTTACGCAAAGCGGATCGAGGTGATCCGCGAGGAGTGCGAGCCGATGAAGCAGATCTTCCCCGCGCTCCAGCGGCAGGGGCCGGACTTTGCGGCCTCCCGCGCGGCGGGACGCCCGCAGGTGGACGGCGACCTCTCCAAACCGTTCTGGAGCGCTGCGGGAGGGGCCCCTTGCCTACCCGATGCGCGATCTCTATAGCGAAGAGGAGGCGGCCCCCGCCACCACGGTGCAGTTTCGCTGGGCGGATGATGATTCCGGGCTGTATGTCGGCATCACCGCCATGGAGCCGGAGATGGAGCGGTTGCGGACGGCGATCACCGTTGACATCCGCGATTCGGAGAGCATTTACGACACCGACCTGGTGGAACTCTTCATGGAAACGCCGGAGCGCTCCACGTTTATCGTGGCGGTCAACCCCGAGGGGGCGATCTATGACAAATGCACCGACAGCCGGGTGGTGGAGAACCCGGTCTCGTGGAGCGCCGGCTGGAAGGTAGCTACCCGCAAGGGCGGCGACCGGTGGACCGTGGAGCTTTTCATCCCCAAAGAGAGCCTGGCCGGTGCCGCGCCGCCCACGGCGGACGCCCCCTGGGGGGTGAACATTGGCCGTACCCGTTTCCTCTCCGGCAAGGCGCACAACAGCGCCATTTCCCCGACGCAGGGAGGCTTCTTTCAAACCGTCAAGTTCGGCAACCTGATCGCCCCGCCCCCGCCATGACCTCCCGCTCCTCCAGAACAACCCGTTTTCGGGCCGGCTTTTCCATGGTCGAACTGCTGGTGACGCTGGCGGTGCTCGCCGTGCTGGTCGTGCTCGCATCGGTCGCTTACCGCGCGGCGGTGATGAGGACGCGCAAAACCGCGAGCGTGCAGACGCTTAAAGGGATCGGGATCGCGGTAGCCAGTCATATAGCCGACCACAACGGCGCGGTTCCCGGGCCGACCAACACCAACCAGGGACCCTATTTCAAGGCCAACAAGCTGGTCGGGCGGATCTGGCCCTATCTGGGCTATTCCAAGCGACCGGCCGAGCGGGCGGTGTTGCCCGAATTTGTCCCGGCGCATTGGAGGGTGTGGCTGGCAGCGAACGGGAACCCCGACGGCGTTCAACTCTACAAGGCGAACTGCAATTTTTATTACGGAGGCGAAACCGTTCGGTTCTTCGGGTATCTGGAATCGGCGCAACCGTACGTTCCCGGAAACTGGTCGGCCGTGACGGTAAAGGTGCCGCAGCTCTCCAAACAGGTGGTGCTTCAGGATTACCGGCCCACCGAAGGGAAAGAGGATACGCCCCCTCCCGAAGGGCTTCAGGATTACGTGACCAGCCTCTATCTCGACTGGCATGTGGAGATCAAAGAGGATCGGTAGGAGGCGTCTCCTTCCCCCCATACTACCCTGTCATGACCCAAACAGCTTCTCTTTCCCTGCGTACCAAACAACCGCCCAACGTAATCTGGTTTCTGGTCGATCAACTGCGGGCGCAGGCGCTCGGCTACCGGGGAGACCCGAACGTCTCCACTCCCAATATCGACAATCTCGCCCGCGAAAGCAGGCGTTTTGACGCCGCCGTCTCCGGTTCGCCATGGTGCAGCCCGTTTCGCGGCGCTTTGTTGACGGGCCTCTACCCTCACCGGAACGGCGTCACGCGGACCCCGCTCCCGCTCGACCCTTCCCTTCCGACCATCGCCGCGCCTTTTCGCGAAGCGGGATATCATACGGCATGGATCGGCAAATGGCATCTGGACGGTTCCAACAGCCGCGAACATTATGTGCCGCCGGAGCGCCGGGGCGGGTTCGACTACTGGATGGGATATGAAAACAACAACAACCAGAACGAGGTTTTTGTCTACGGCTCCGAAGATGAACATCCCCGGCGCCTGCCGGGCTACGAGACCGATTCCCTGACCGACCTGTTCATCGGCCATCTCAAAAGCCATGTCGGCGCGCCCGCTCCCGGACGGGCGTACCAGCCGTTCTTCGCCTGCCTCTCGGTGCAGCCGCCGCATGATCCCTTTGTCGGGCCGACCAATCCCGGCTACCTGCATACCCGTTATTCCCCCGCCTCCATCCGTCTGCGGGAGAATGTTCCCCCCGTGGCGTGGGTGCAGGAGGCGGCCCGCCTGGATGCCGCCGGGTATTATGCGATGATTGAAAACCTTGATGACAACCTCGGTCGTCTCCGAATGGCGCTCAAGGCGTTCGATATCGACCGGGAGACGTATATCGTTTTTTTTGCTGATCACGGCGAAATGCTCGGCAGCCATGCGCAGTGGGGCAAGGTCAGCCCATGGGAGGAATCGATCCGCATCCCCTTTCTGATCGGAAAGGTGGGAGGCCCGCAGAACACGCAGGTCGGCATCACCGATGCGGTCCTCAACCATGTCGATATCGCCCCCACCTCGCTCGGGCTCTGCGGGATCGCGCCCCCTCCCGGCATGGTGGGTTATGATTACAGCGGGTATTGCCTCCCCGGAAAGAAGGCGGACCGTGCGGGCGAGCCGGACGCCGCCTTTCTCCAGCAGATTTGCGCTGTCACGCACCCGCACCGGGTGGACCGCCCGTGGCGCGGGGTGGTCACGCGCGACGGGTGGAAGTATGTGGCGCAGCCGGGGCACGACTGGCTGCTGCATCATCTCGGGGAAGACCCGCTGGAACTCGCCAACTACGTTTTTGATCCCGCCTACCGGGAGCGGCTCGGGATGATGCGGGAACGGCTCCGGGAGTGGATGGACCGGACCGGCGACACCTTTGCCGTTCCGTGCGGCTCGGAATCGGGCGGCTGACTCAGCGAAAAAGGGGCAAAAGCGACCTTGCAGAGCCTCTGTGCCGCGTGTATTGGCAGGGCATGCAAATCACTCAACGTTTGGCGGCGGGACCGATCCTGGTCCTTTCGGTGGCGGGGCGGCTTGACAATGTCGGGTCCGACCAGTTCCGGGAACAGGCGATGGAACAGATCCGCTCCGGCGTGCGTGCGGTGATTGTCGACTTCTGCGAAACGACCTACGTGGCGAGCATGGGCATCCGGGCGCTTTTCATTCCCGCCCAGGAACTCGCCAAGCACAAGGGGCGGATGGTGCTGACCGGGTTGAGCCGCGACATCCGCAGCCTCTTTGTGACGGCGGGGTTGATGGACCTCTTCGATGTGTTTGACTCGGTGGAGAGCGCCATGGCCGACCCCGGCTGGGGGCCGCTGCTCAAGAAGCCGGGGGAACGGTTGTTTCCCTGATCGGCGACGCGCGGCGGCTACTTTTTGACCCCGGCGGCTCCGAGGATGCGACCCTCCGGCAGAAGGTTTGCGCTGCCGGGCAGAAGGCGGAAATCACCTTTCAGGGGGTCGGCATAGTCCGGCTCGGCAAAGATGGAGTGGGCATCCTTGCCCGAAAACTTCCGCCACGCTTCCAGGGTGTAAAACCGGTTCACGTCCCTTGAGTAAAACATGCCGTTGATGATCGCCTTGCCCGGCGGGAGGCGACCGTACCGCGAAGCCGGCTGGAAATCGTTCTCCGGGCGCGCTTGCGCGGCGGAACGAAGCGCGGCGGCGTAGTTGTTGTAGTCGCAGGTGAACGATGCAAGGGCATGCGGGTCGGATTCATAGATCACCAAAGAATCATTCCCGGTGAAGGTGAAGGAATTCTCCACCACTTCGGAATCCGTGATCGACTGGTAGAGGTAAACGGCGGTGTAGAGGTTGTGGTAGGCGGTGTTGCGGCGGACCTTGATGGCGGGCGATTCGATCGCCAGCACGCCATGCGCGAGCCGGGTGAAAAGGCAGTGCGAAACCGTCCAGCCGGGGCTTTTTTCCAGGGAAATGCCATGCCCGTTGACCGATGAGCCGTGGGTTGGCACCCCGTTCTGGAAGCGGCACTTTTCGACCGTCACGCCGGTGCTTCCCGTGGCTGAGATGGCGGCATTGCCGAACCAGCGAAACTGGATTCCCCGGATGACGACGTGGTCCGCGCCGTCGAGTTCCAGCAGGACGGGCGGCTCCATGCCGCCGTCGACGATGGTTTCCCGCTCGTTGACGCCGCTGATCGTCAACGGCGCGCCGGGCAGGCCGCCGTGGGCGAGATAGGCGGGCGCGGTATAAAGACCGGCCCCCAGGCGGACGGAATCTCCCGGCAGGGCGCGGTCGAGGGCGGCCTGGAGCCGGGGGAACGGCTTGTCGGGACTTCCGTCCGCACCGGCGGCGTCGCTTCCGGCGCGGACATGGATCTCGCGCGGACCGCCCCGGGTGTGGAATTTTCCATCCAGCGCCAGTGGTTCGCCCTCCTGCGGGGTGAGCCGGATTTCGTATTCATAGTCGTTACCGGGTTTGACCCCGGCTCCGGTGATCGCCACGAGAAAGCCAAACCGGTTTGCCGGGGGTTGCCATTCCATCGGAACGACCCCCTGCACCGCTCTTGGCGTCGCCGGGGAATTCGGGGTGACCTCCACTTCGGTCCATTGCAGCGCGCCGCTTTTCCGGTAGCGGGCCGTTCCTGTGGCCGGTGCGTTGCAGTAGAGCGCCAGCAGCGCGCCCCGGGCCGAACTGACGCGGGAGGGCTCTTCGAGAAAGCGGAACGGCTGCGCGGCTGCCTCGACCGGCGCGGTCAACCGTCCGAGAGCGGCGGCAACGGCCGGGGACCACCGGGCTTCGCGCCGGGCCGCTCCCGGGCCGCCGTTTTCGGCGCAGGGACCGACCTTCGCGTCGGCAAGCAGCTTCAGGTTCCCCCCTGCAAGATCGACGAACGGAACCGGACCGGCACGGTTGCTCCCGCCGGAACTGCCGCCTTCCGCAAAGAAATAGTTCGACTCGAAGGCGGCGGCCTTGAGCGCGTCGTCCTTCAACGGATCGACCTTTTCCTGATTGGGACCGATGATGTTGCAGCGGTAGCGATTCAACGGCTGAAACGCTCCCGCGCCGGCGCGAATCCCGTCCAGAAAAGTGTTGTGCCCGATCAACATGGGGCGCGCGTCGGGCAGGCGCGTCCCGGTCTTGATATAGAGACCGGCCCAGAAACCGACCGTCACGTTCCCCGAGATTTCGCCCCCTTTCGCGGGAAAGTAATAGCGGATGCCGTCGCGCTGATGCTGGTTGAGATCGCCGCCGATGGCAAACGCTCCGGAGGCGCTCTGGATGAGGCAATCGCGGACCGCGGTATCCACCCCGACGGTCCGCACGCCCAGGCCGACATCGCGCAATTGGCAGCGGAGCACCCGCGCCCCTTCGCGGCTGATGCTCAGGCCCATGACGCAGTTGGTGAATTCGCAGTCGCTCACTTCGGTATTGGAAGTCAGCGTCAAGGCGCGGGCCGCGACGCCGCCAAGGTAGTTTCTGAAGCTCAGGCCCCGGATGGTGACGTTGGGCCTGCTGATGGAGGGCCCTCTTCCCGCCCGGTTGCGCCATAGTTCGACCGAGCCGGGGTCCTCCCCATTATGGGTATGGACCAGGAGGTGGCTGGTATTAAGAAGGCAGACGCTGCCCGGGTAGGCACGCACTCCGGCGGGGTCGAGCTGCTTGCGGTAGCGTTTGCGGGCGCTGGCCGACCAGACATCGAGATAACCGGCCTCGGTGGGAAAGACGGGGGTGATGTCGGAAGCCTCGACGACGTACATTCCCGGTTCATCGTTCCACGGTTTCCATTCCGTGATCTTTTCGCCGCCTTCAAGGACGACGCGCTCGCCCGGCGCGCTTTCGATCGTAAGCGGCGCGACCCTCTCCGTGGGATCAGCAGGAGCGGGAACCCGGAAATTTTCCCGGTAGACGCCCCCGAGAAGCGTGATCACCCCGCCGACCGAAACCGGAACGTCCGAGCATGCTTTTTCAACACTGGCGTACGGGGCCCGGCGGCTGCCATCGCCGGAATCGCTACCCTCGGGCGATACAAAGAGGTGAACCGCTTCGGTGGCGGGCCTGCCGGGCAGGGAAGCGGCCAGCAGCAGCGCCGCCGCCAAAACCAGAGTTGCCACGGTAGCGTTTCTTTTCATGATCGTGTTTTTCATCTTGTTGGCTGATGCTTGAAGAAAGCCAGCAGAGTAGGAGGAGCATCGCCCGTCTTCAAATCAACGATGGATGTTCGAAGAACGAACAGGTTGCCCGGGGTTGCCTCTCTGCGCGTCGGTTTGAGATGCTGGCTGCATGAAACCGACGTTCTCTCCTTCTGCTTCGGGATGGCTATCGGCGTTGGCAGGCGCGGTGTTGCTGGTCGGGCAGGCGGATGCCGCCACCCTGCTCGATCTCGACGATCTGGTGCGGCCTCCGGCGACGGGTGCGAATACCTTCCTTCTCGGAACGGGCAACGACCAGCCTTCCACCTTTTCGGCGAATTCTTCGGTTCCCTCCGTCACCTTCTCTTCCCAGTTTGGTTACCTGGTCGTGCGGTTTGATACCGTGACGCTGGATGGGATCGGCGATTCGGTGACGTTCAGCTATACGGCGAAGTTCACGAACTTCGACACCAGTTCCAACGGAGTCCGCATCGGGTTGCTGCATGACGGCGGCACGGCGCTGACAGCCGACCAGGCTTCGACCAACCTCAACTCCGCCGGTCTCTACACCGGTTATGTCGGGCTTTACCGGGCGACCAGCACCACGGCCGGGAGCCTTCGTCGCCGGGCGGCGGGCGCCATCCCTCAACTGCTCGGCGGCACGGCGCTGGGAGGGCCCTTGCTTTCCGACACGGTGAGCGGGTTCGGCATCGCCGACGCCAGCCTCTATTACTCGGGTTCGTTCTCCGTGGTGCGTACCGGCCTCCATGAAGTCACGCTCATCAGCCAGTTCGGCGATCAGGCCGCCCAGACGGCGATCGACGACACGGCCGGGTGGGTCTCCAGCTTCAACACGCTCGCCTTTTACACCCAGCGCAGCGGCACGACCTCGGCGACGCTCCTGGAGTTCACCGGGTTCAGCATCACGACCATTCCGGAACCGGAAAGCGTGGTCCTGATGCTCGGCAGCCTCGGCTGGCTCGCCTGGAGCCTGCGCGCGCGGGGAGGTCGACCCGCCCGTGGCGCGAGGTGACCTTAAAGCGCCGGTTTTTTGGCGAGGCGGGCCTTCAAAAACTCCCAGGCGATCGGGAGGATCGAGACGACGATGATGCCGAGGATCACCATCTTCATGTTGCTCTGCACAAAGGGCAGGTTGCCGAAGAGGTAGCCGCCGCCGATGAAAAGGCCGACCCAGGCGACCGCGCCGGTGACGTTGAAGAAGAAGAAGCGGGAGTAGTTCATCGTCCCGACCCCGGCGACAAACGGGGCAAAGGTGCGGACGATCGGCACAAACCGGGCGAGGACGATCGCCTGCCCGCCGTATTTCTCATAGAAAGCGTGCGCCTTGCGCAGGTGTTCCTGCCGCAGCAGCCAGTGGGACTCATATTGGAACACCTTGGGTCCGAACCATTTGCCGATGGCGTAGTTGACCGAATCGCCCAAAATCGCGGCGATGAGCAGCAGCGGGGTGATGATCTTCCAGTCGATCAACCCCTGCGAAGGGGCCGCCAGCGCGCCGACTGCGAAGAGGAGGGAGTCGCCCGGCAGAAACGGGGTGACGACCAGCCCCGTTTCGCAGAAGATGATCATGAAAAGGAGCAGGTAGACCAGCAGCCCGTAGTTCTGAATGAACGCCCGGAGGTGATCTTCGACGTGGAGAATGTAATGGATGATTTCGGCCATGGGTCAGAGAGAAGGAGAGCGGTGGAACGGGCGGCGGTTTTTTTTAAATCTCCCGGCGCGGGTGCGCAATGTCAATGCTGATGGCGATCGATCGAGCGAAATCGTCGGGCAAGGTGATGAAGGTTGACGATTCGGGTGTTTTTGTTGTGTGTTTTGAGGGTTCGGAATGACGATGGTCATCGTCCGTTCGTCTTTTTACCCTCGCCCATTTGCGGCCAATCCCTCATCCGTCATGTCCAATCACCGTAGTAAGGTCTTTCGCGATGCCATTCATGGACTGATTTCCATTGATGATGATCGTGATCTTTTGCTGGACTTGATCAATACGCCCGAGTTTCAACGTCTCCGTAGAGTCAGGCAATTGGGAGTCAGCTCGCTCACCTACCCGAACGCCGAGCATACCCGCTTTGCTCACAGCCTCGGCGTACTGCACGTTGCCGCCAGAATTTTGAACACTCTGCGCCGTCGTTACAGTGGAGACTCAACGATTGTCAGCCGGCTTGACGGAAAGAGACGCCAAGTCAAGGTGGCGGCTCTTTTGCATGACCTTGGTCATGGCCCTTTTTCTCATGCCATGGAGCGAGTTTTTGACAGCGGCAAAGCTCACGAGGAACGGAGCCAGCGGATGTTCACCGACGAGCTTTCAGAGATCCCGAAGGTTCTCAAAAACCGCGGGTTTACCGTTACCGAAATTGCGGAAACCAGAGATTTGCTCGAATACCATGAGGTCCCGTTTCTGCACGACATCATCAGCAGCAGCCTGGATGCGGATCGCATGGATTACCTCCTGAGAGACTCCCATTTTACAGGCGTAAAATACGGCAGTTTCGATTTGGAATGGGTTCTCAACAGCTTTTGCCTGGGGCAGGAACCCGCTCCCGACGTGGGGCCACGACCGCGTCTCTGTCTTGACCGTCAGCGCGGACAGCATGCTGCGGAGCAACTCATCATGGCACGAACCTACATGACGATGCAGGTTTATGGCCATGGCATCACCCGGTTGTGGGAGGCGCATCTCCTCCTGCTTTTTGCGGAAGCGACCAAACTTGCGAGCAAAGGAGACCTTCCAAAAGAGACGCCTCGCCATGTGGCGGATTATTTTCAGTTGAAAGGCAAGGTGGATCACGCCCAGTTCCTTCTGTTTGATGAACCTTCCCTGCTCACGGCCATGACCCTTTGGTCGGTAAGTGATTCCTCAACAAAGACGCTGAAACTTCTTTCCTCAAAATTTCTGAACCGACAAAAGATGCTGCGTTTTCGAGAAATTGAGCCTCCATACCGTTCTCCGGCAAAAATTTCAAAATTGCGGCAGGAGCTTACGGAAATAATCGGCCCTGAACGGGAGGGGTGGCTTTTGGATTGCTACGATTTTACCGCTTATAAAGCGCCCGATGAAGCCCTTCAAAACACGGAGCCGGAGAGTTACTGGGAGGGAATTGCCAAAAACGCCATCCTTCTTTCCGGAGGCGATCTCAACACCCCTGCCGTACCAATCCAAAAAAGCTCTTTGCTCTTCAAGAGCATTGGTTCTGAAAGAATGCCACTCACCCGGCTCTTTTATCTTCCTGAACATGAAGCCAAGGTGTGCGAACTTGACAACGAAATCTTGAGGGAGCATCAATAACCCGGCCCATGAATGATTCCTTTATCCCCCTGCTCCAGTTTTTTGTGACCGTGGGCGAAGTGGTTGGTCGCAAGAAATGCCAAAAACTGATCCACATTCTTCAGGAATGCGGCCACGACTTCGGGTTTGATTTTAAACTGGCTCTCTATGGCGCTTATTCCTCGGGCTTGCAGGCCCGGTTGGAGGATTTCGTGGACAACCGTTATATTCAGGAAGTTCCGGAAGTGACGGGTCCGGCTGGGTACCCCACCAGCAAGTTTGTTGCGAACCGGCGTAACGAAGTCATTTTGAAAATTTTGGGGCAAGACAAGGAACCTTCGTGGAAAGGGCTTGCCGTTGCGTTGAACCAGCGCCGTACTCGTGTACTGGAGGCCGCCAGCACGATTTTGTATCTGCGGCGGGGCGGCACCCGTGGCGAAAATTTGGAACAAAAGTTTGCGGTTTTGAAACCGCACTTGACCGATATTTTTGATGAGGGAAAGCAGCTTGCGGATGAGTTGCGTCCGGCTTCCTGATACGCTCTGAAATCTGCGGCGGTGATTGTGGGAAGGCATGATTTCCCCTTGGTTTTCGCTCCCGTTGATGCTTAACATCCGGGCAACTTTATGAAAATCGTCGTTGCATATTCGGGCGGACTCGACACTTCGGTCATTCTCCAATGGCTTAAGCAGACTTACCAGGCGGAAGTGATCGCCTTTTGCGCCGATATCGGCCAGGAGGAGGAACTCGTCGGCCTCGAGGAGAAGGCGCTGCGGACCGGGGCGAGCAAATGTTACATCGACGATTTGCAGGAGGAGTTTGCGCGCGATTTCATCTTCCCGATGCTTCAGGCGGGGGCGATCTATGAAGGGCAGTATTTTCTGGGCACCAGCATCGCCCGGCCGCTCATCGCCAAGCGGATGGTCGAGATCGCCCGCGCGGAAGGGGCGCAGGCGGTGGCCCACGGCGCGACCGGCAAGGGGAACGACCAGGTCCGTTTTGAACTGACGACCGCCGCGCTCGCGCCCGAGGTGCAGACGATCGCCCCATGGCGGGAGGAACGCTTCCGCGAGCAGTTCCCCGGGCGGGCGGAGATGATCGCCTACGCTGCGGAAAACAACATCCCGGTGGCGGCCTCGGCAAAGAAGCCGTACTCGATGGACCGCAACCTCCTCCATATCAGCTTCGAGAGCGGTATTCTGGAAGACCCGTGGTTTGACGCGACGGCCCCGGCATCGCGCGACATGTATGTCCTTTCGGTTTCGCCGGAGGAAGCGCCCGACCAGCCCGAATACGTGGAACTGGTCTTTGAAAAAGGCAACTGCATCGCGCTCGGCGGCGAAGGGGTGGCGCAGTGGCTCAAAAAACTCAACTACACCGGCAGCACGGAGGCCGACGCGGAAGGGCACATCGCCCTCTCGCCGCTCTGGGTGATGCGGGTGCTCAACCGGCTGGGCGGCAAGCACGGGATCGGCCGGGTCGACCTGGTGGAAAACCGTTTCGTCGGCATGAAGAGCCGGGGGGTCTACGAAACGCCGGGCGGGACGATCCTCCACTTTGCCCACCGGCAGATGGAGTCGATCACGCTCGACCGCGAGGTGATGCACCTGCGCGACAGCCTGATCCCCAAGTACGCCGAGCTGGTCTACTACGGTTTCTGGTTCTCGCCGGAACGCGAGGCGTTGCAGGCGCTGGTCACCGAGTCGCAGAAGAACGTGAGCGGCGTGGTCCGGCTCAAACTTTACAAGGGCAACCTGATGACCGCCGGGCGCAAGAGCCCTTTAAGCCTCTACAACCCGGACATCGCCACCATGGAGGCCGACCCGACGCAGGCTTACAACCAGTCCGACGCGACCGGGTTCATCAACCTCAACGCGCTCCGGCTCAAGGTCGCCGCCCGTGTGCAGGGACGAAGCTGAGATGCCGGGGGGCAGCCCCGCCCCCCGCCGCCTTCAAGCGCCGCTGGCCATGAGATCGCCCGTACCGGTTTTTCGCAGCTTTGACCTCGCCAAAGCGCGGGAGTTCTACGTCGGCTTCCTCGGGTTCCGCGTCGACTGGGAGCACCGTTTCGAGGAGGCGGGCCCATGCTACCTTCAGCTCTCCAACGGCGATTGCCTGCTCCATCTCTCCGAACATTACGGCGACGCCTGCCCGGGTGCGACGCTGCGGATCGAGCTGGACGCGGTCGACGAGTTCTGCGCGCAGCTTCGCGCCAAGAAGTATGGCCACGCCCGGCCCGGGGAGCCGCAGGAGACGCCATGGGGCACCCGGGAGATCGCCCTGAGCGATCCCTTCGGAAACCGGCTGATCTTTTATACCCGCGTCTCGTTTCGTGATTGGGAAAACCAATCACCGTAAGTTTATCAAAGGATTTCCCAATCAGGCCCGGTTGTGAAATGCTCGGGGGCACCATGTCCTCCTCCGCACCCCACACCCGGGAGATCCACACCCCCTATGGCCGGGTTTTTGAAGATTTCCAGGTCGGCGACCTGATCCGCCACTGGCCGGGCCGTACGATCACCCAGAGCGACGACCACCTGTTCAGCCTCCTGAGCCTCAACCAGCACCCGCTCCATAGCGATGCGCACTATGCTTCGCAGACGGAGTTCGGGCGCAACGTGGTCAACGGGACGCTGGTCTTTTGCGTCGGCGTCGGGCTGACGGTCAACGACATCAGCGGGGCGGCGATCGCCAACCTGGAGTACGAGAAGATCGAGCACCTCAAGCCGACATTCCACGGCGACACGCTCTATTCGCGCACGCAGGTGCTGGAGAAGCGGGAATCCAAAAGCAAACCCGACCGCGGGGTCGTCCAGGTCGAAACCACGGTCACCAACCAGCGCGAGGAGGAGGTGATGCGGTTTCGCCGCCGGTTGATGGTCCCCCGGCGGGCTTTTGCCGCGCGGCCACACACCCATGCCCGGGTACCGGAAGCCGGGGAGGCCCGATGATAAAACCGCTGGAGGGGGTAAGGATTCTTTCGGTCTCGCAGTATGGCGCGGGACCGTTTGCGACGCTGCAACTGGCCGACCTCGGCGCGGAGGTGATCAAGATCGAAGACCGCTCCGCAGGCGGCGATGTTTCGCGCAGCGTCATCCCATATGCCGACGGGGGCGACAGCCTCTACTTTCAATCGCTCAACCGGAACAAGAAGAGCATCACGCTCAACCTCAAGAGCGAAAAAGGGCGGGAACTTTTCCGGGCGCTGGCAGCAAAGGCCGACGGCGTTTTCAACAACCTTCGCGGCGACGTGCCCGCACGGCTCGGGTTGACCTACGAGCAGCTTAAAGAGGTGCAACCGGCGATCGTCACCTGTTCGCTTTCGGGTTTTGGGACGAGCGGTTCCATGAAGGCGCAACCGGCTTACGATTACCTGCTTCAGGCGATGGTCGGCCATATGTCGCTGACCGGCGGGCCGGGGACGCCGCCGGAGAAATACGGCGTTTCGATGATCGATTTTTCCACCGGCGTGATGGCGGCGCTCGGGATGATGGTCGGGCTTTTTGCGGCCAAGGTGCGCGGGGTCGGGTGCGATGTCGATGTCAGCCTTTTTGACACAGCGGCTTCGATGCTCAACTACCTGGCGATCTGGAACCTGAACCGCGACTACGTGCCGCAGAAAACGGCGTGGTCGGCGCACCCGAGCCTGGTCCCTTCGCAGATGTTCCCGACGCGCGACGGCTATCTGGTGGTGATGTGCAACAAGGAGAAATTTTTCCCGCTCCTGTGCGAAGCGCTCGGGGTGCCGCATCTGGCGCAGGACGAGCGGTTTGTGAATTTCGCCGGGCGGCTCAAGCATCGCGAGGCGCTGGTGGAGGCGTTGATCGCCGTTTTTGTGCAATGCGACACGGCGCACTGGGTGGAACGCTTGAGCGGAAAGGTGCCGGTCGCCCCGGTCAACGATGTCGGCGCGGCGCTCAAGGAGCCGCTCATGAAGGAGCGGGGGATGGTGGTCGAAACCGAACACCCGACCTTCGGCGCATTGCGGATGGTCGGCTGCCCGATCCACCTCTCCGGCCATGAACGGAGCTACCGGGCCGGTCCGGCGCTCGGGGAACACAACGACGAAGTGTTTGGCGAATGGCTCGGGTTGAGCCGGGAGGAAATCGCGCGTCTATCCGATGAAGGCATCCTTTGAGAAGCTGGCCTGGCTCTTTGTGCCGGGCGATCAGGGAAAACGGGTCGGCAAGGCGCTCGCTTCCGACGCCGACGCGGTGATTTTTGATCTGGAAGACGGGGTCGCCCCCGAAGCGAAGGAGGCTGCGCGGGAGACATTGCGCGAAGTGGCGGGGGCGGCGGGTGGCTCGCGGGCGAAATTGTGGCTGCTGCGCGTCAACGGGGTTGATTCGCCGTTTTTTGCGGGCGACCTCGCGCTGGCGGTGGAACTGGGGTGCGATGGCGTGATGCTCCCGAAATGCGAGCACCGCGCTGATCTGGAGCGTGCGCGGGCGCATCTGCCCGAAACGATGGCGCTGGTGCCGTTGATCGAATCGGCCGCAGGGGTGGTCCGCCTCGCGGAGATCGCCGGGGGCGACGCCCATCTCCCGAGGGCGGCGTTCGGGTCGGTTGATTTCGCGCTCGACCTTGGCGTGGAATGGACCCCGGAAGGGACGGAGCGGCGGTTTGCGCTCGAGCGGCTGGCGCTGGAATCGCGCGCGCTCGGCTGGCTGCCGCCGCTCGGTGCGGTTTACCCCGATGTCCGGGACGAAGCCGCCTTCAGGCGCGAGGCGGAAACCGAAAAGCGTCTCGGGTTTTTTGGTAAAATGGTGATCCACCCCGTGCAGATCAACTGGCTGCGGGAGGTCTACCGCGCTTCGCCCGAACAGCTCGCCTGGAGCCGGAAGGTGGTCGAAGCGTACGAAGCGGCGGGCAGCGGCGCGGTGCTGCTGGAGGGGAAGCTCGTTGACCGGCCGGTCTATCTGCGGGCGCGCCGGGTCGGGCAGGACGGAAATTGAGTTTTCCCCGGGTTGGCCTCTCATGGTAGCCTTCCCGGGATGAAAAAGGCCCCCTCGAGGTATTTTTTCCTGGCGGGTATCGGGCTGGTTTTCTTCAGCGTCGGGCTGGCCATGTTCGTCTGGCCCAAGGGGTGGTCGCGGAGTTCGGCGGTCGGGATGCAGAAGGAGGTGCTGCCTTCATCCCGGGAGCCATGAGGCCGGGATCGGGGTTTTGATGGAGGGGGGCGATAGAGGGTTGTTGTGATGTCGCAGGGCGGGCGGATGTGGTAGCTTACTGCCATATGCGCGCAATGGTCTTGGAGAAAACGGGACGGCCCCTGGTGGAGCGGGAGGTGGCGAAACCGGAGCCGGGGCCGGGAGAGGTGTTGGTGAAAGTGAGCGCCTGCGGGGTTTGCCGGACCGATCTGCACGTTGTAGACGGGGAGTTGCCGGAGCCGAAGCTGCCGCTCATCCCGGGGCACGAGATCGTCGGTCGTGTGGAGGCGCTCGGGGAGGGAGCGGAGGAGGGAACCGGGCGCTTGAAACCGGGGATGCGGGTCGGCATTCCGTGGCTCGGGTGGACCTGCGGGGAGTGCGATTTTTGCCGTTCGGGGCGGGAGAATCTTTGTGATCGCGCCCGGTTTACCGGATATACCATCGACGGCGGGTATGCGGAGTGGACGGTGGCGGATGCGCGGTTTTGTTTTCCCCTTCCGGAAAGGGGAGGGCTTGAGGATGTTGCTGCCGCGCCGCTGCTTTGTGCGGGGTTGATCGGTTACCGGACGCTGCGCAAGGCGGGGGATGCGCGGCGTATGGGCTTTTACGGCTTTGGCGCAGCGGCGCATCTGGCGGCGCAGGTGGCGCGGTTTGAAGGGCGCGAGGTTTATGCCTTCACGCGGCCGGGCGACCGCGAAGCCCAGGCGTTTGCCCGGCGCTTCGGCGCGGCCTGGGTCGGGGGCTCGGATGAAACGCCGCCCAGGCCGCTCGATGCCGCCTTGATCTTTGCACCGGTGGGAGCGCTTGTCCCGGCGGCGTTGCGGGTGTTGCGCAAAGGGGGGGCGGTGGTCTGCGGGGGGATTCACATGAGCGACATCCCCGGGTTTCCCTATGACCATCTGTGGGGCGAACGCTCCATCTGCTCGGTGGCCAACCTGACGCGCCGGGACGGGGAGGAATTCCTCGCGCTCGCGCCCACCATCCCGGTCCGCACCGAAACGGTGGCCCTTCCGCTGGAGGCGGCGAACGAGGCGCTGGATCGGCTCCGCTCGGGGCGGCTGACGGGGGCGGCGGTGCTGGTGCCGGATTTTTGAGGAAGCGCGGCGCGTAGCGAAGGATTTGGCTGTTTGACGTGAAGGACCAGGAGCCGCTCCTTGCCTTTCCCCGCAGATCTTTCACCACTCCTCCATCAATCCCATCTTCACCAATCTGGCTCGCTGCCCGGGTGGTGACCCGTTGCCGACGCTTTCAGAATGGATGAGGCACGCGAACAGGCCATGAGATGACAGCCTGTAAAAGGAGCGTCTTATGGGCTCTCCTGTTCCTTGATCGATTCTTTCAGGAATGTGGAAACCCGGCCATATGGCAGACGAAGATCATCAGGATGCTTGTAGTTATTGATCAGATAGAACGCGATGACCTGCCCGTCTTCCATCTTAAACTGGCCGGCGTAATGGTTCATGGTAAGGTAATGATCTGAATCCGGTTCCTTTCGGAGAAATACAATGTATTCCTCTCCTGCCTGGTAGATGACGTTGGGGCAGGTAAACCCGTTCGTATGCCTTATCTTTATCGTTCCAGTGCCTTCGCCTCCCTTGAAGGTGTGAACGATGGAGGCGGTTGCGATCCTGGTATAAGCCTCGGGATCATCCGAACCGCCAAGAAGAGCTATGGTTACACCGCCATCGGCGTTGGAGGTGCGCTTAAACCTCGGGGATATTTCGAGATCGTCGTCAATGCGGATGTGCGCGATGAGATCAGCTCGCTTGATGGCATCGGGGAGGACAAGCCCGACCGCCATGCCCCACGAGGCATGTATGGCAACCATACAGAGGATCAACTGGAGGGCGATGTTTTTCATGGCGGATGTTCAAGTTCGTTCATTAGTACCTGTTAACACAACGACTCAAATCGGCATAAAAGGCGCTTTGAACGGGGGGAAGTTCCTATTGGAGAACCAGATGGAAATCATCACCTTCGTGATCAAACCACCGGTCGAAGCCAACTTTACAAGTTGGTAACCTGAGCGGGGGGAGGAAGGCAAGACGAAAGCCGTGGCGATCACCACTCCTGATGCCGTTTTTCTACGCCGTCGGCTGCCCAAACCCTATGGCATGCCCGTCAAGGTCGTAGGTGCCAAACTCGCGGCATCCGTAGGATTGATGGCAGAGATCATAACTGATCTTGGCTCCCCTTGCCACAAACTCGGCGTGAAGTGCGTCGACATCGGAAACCCAGAAATAGATGTTCCAGAGTTTGTCTGCGGCGGTCCAATGCGGGACGACCTGCCCGGGATGATCCGCCTGCCGAAGCATGATATACCGGCCATCGCGTTTCAGAATCACAAAGCTGGGCGGTTCTCCCCAGAATTGTTCATAATGAAAGCCCATGGTGTCCCGGTAAAAGTTGGCTGCCGCGACGACATCCTTGACGAGAAGAACCGGGGAGGAGGCGGTCAGGCGGGCTGGAGGGGTGGTCGTCATATCACGTGGGTTGACGGCGGGGATTTAGGCATCTTCCTGGCTCGGCCGGGATCTGGTTCCCGGAAGCACTCCGGCCAAAGTGCCGCCAACAGCGGCAAGGATGGAACCTATAAAAATGATGCGGCCATATTTTTTACCGAAGGCAGCTCCGGCCTCATAACCGGCAGCCTGGCCCTGTTGGTAACCCTCCGAAGCGGTGGTGGCATCCACCTGCGCACCTGCAATGCCGCCGGAAATAGCACCGCCAATGGTCAACGCGCCCAGCCAGAATATAATAAACCAGATAAAACCGAAGGCTATTTTCTTCATTTGATGCTCCTGATTTCGGAATTGAGAATGTGATGGGGGAGGCGTTGGGATGATGATGTCTCTTTGCAGATATGCTGTCAATCCTTTGCCGCCGGGCCGTTGCGGGTGCTCGTTGGATGGCGCATCGGCCATTCAGATGACATCGGCCACGAGCATGCCGGTACTCAAAAGAGGGACCGTGGCGATCGTTTCCGGAACGCGTCCGAAAATCCCGGGGAGCTGACAGGCGGCGAGTCCATTCCTTCATGGTGCCTTCTCCGGCCTGTTCGCCGTGGATGTTATGGCGAGTTCGACATCGGCAAGGCGCGTTTTCGCTATCAGGTATTGCGGGTCTATCTCCAAGGCTCGCAAGTAGCAATCCCGCGCTTCGGCGAAACGCTTCTGCGCCAGCAGATAACCGCCGAGATTGAAATACGCCTCATCCAGAGACCCTTCGCTGCAATCGAGAGCCTTTCGCACCAGGGCTTCCGCCCGCGACAGGTCGCCACGGCAAAATGCGGCGGAACCTGCATAGACCAGGTAGGTGGCGTTGTCGGGATCGAGCTGATGAGCCTTGAGATACTCCTCTTCAGCCGCAGCGAAGTTTCCCATCTGTTTGAGCCGATGCCCCCGCCCTGCGAAAACAAGGCGGAGCTGCCCTGTGGGAACCACGGACGCGGCCCGTTCAAGCACGGCGGCTGCCTCATCATAAAGCGCGAGGTCAATCAGCGCGGAGGCATGCCGGAGCAGGGTAGGACCATGGTCCGGCCATTGAGCGAGAATCTTCTCACAAAGCTGGCGCGTATAGGCAACATGCCCCGCCTCGTCCGCCCTGGTCAGGGCTTCGATCAACTCTTGGGTAGGTGACATCTGGTTTCAGCCGGGAATCAGGGGCGTTTGGTGACGCGAAGGACAAGACCGTTTTGAAGGTCTTTGACATTCGCCGCAGGCTGGTCTTTGCTGATCGCTTCCAGGGGTATCTCTCCCCCAAGAACATAGTCGCCCTCCGAAAGCGTCGGGGGCAAGGGAATCGTCACCTTGAGCGGGAGATCGGCAATCCGGCGTCTGGCGGCGGGAGCGCCCGGGATCTCGATACTCAGTTGCGTGCCGGCCGATGTCTGGCTGGCGAGGATGACAACGCGGGTAAACTCCCGGTCGGTGGCAAAGGCAGGGCTGCCTAGAACGTGGTTGACGGCCTTGCCGTTGACGACGTGGAGAATCTGCAAGACCCAATCGTTACCCTGCAACTTCATCTTGGAAATCCAGGAGGTGGCGCCGAGGTGGTGCGCCAGTTCCTGTGCCGAAAGAGGATCGTCGCTACCGCGCAATGGAAATGCCAGCGCGCTTATCAATACCAGGGCGAGAAGGATCGGTTTCATGGTGTGGGTGATGCAAGTATCCGACGATTCAGGTCAGCCATCGGAAGAATGCCTCCGGGTGATGGATTTAATGGAATGGTCAAATTGATGAACGATTGATGCGAAAAACGTGGAAAGGCAGGAGGTGCTGCAAAAATGAAGATCCACCTGACCGCCACGAACCGGTTCAACGATGTTTAAATAACACTCGTCATGGTTCATACCGATGACAGGGTGCGGACCGTGATAGTAAAGCGAAAAGACTGTATCCATTTTATCGGAAGGTCCTCCTGTATCCCGCTTTTTGTCGCAGTAAAGAATGGCCCCTGTGGTGAGCCGAATGAAGCCTTCGATCTCGCCAATCTTCGCATTGCAGATCAAGCAGGTCGCACCTTCCGGAATCTGGGATGAGTTGTTCTTTGTCTTGAGGGGGAGTTTCATTTTTGGACAAACCATTCAATAATCTTCCCATTTTCAAGACAGGTCGATGCTTCTCTATCGCATGCAGTGATCGCCAGTTTGCCGGCAGGCGGGCTTGTCATCTCCTTGATCCAACAAATCATCAGGAGCCTTCCTTCGTTCGTTCCCATGACGCCACGGGCCCGGGTTGTGAATGGAACAACGGGTGGCATGCAGGAAGCTGGACGCGGGTCCATTGGACAAGGAGACCCGGACTGCGCATCGAGAGTTTCTTTTGCAGGTGCTGCCACTCAAACGTGATTTGTCCGGAACTGACGATGATGGGCGGCACGGGGCGGACGGGGCCGATTTTGGAGCGGTCAAAGGAGTAGCCGCGTTGTACCGCCTCGGCATGGATGGCGGCCAGGTAGGCGTTCATGGCCGAACGGGGATGGGGATGACCGCGAAAGCGTTCCAGTTGAGGATGGCGCGTGTAGCCGCGGGTTTGCCCGCGGAGAACGGCCCTGGCCAACAAGGCTTCACGCCAGAGGGCGATGAGTCCCTGTGGATCAAGATACTTCGGATGCAGGGACCAGAGACGCATGTCGGGGCACCTTCATGCATCCACATGAAACCGGATTCTGACCCCTTCCGGCGCTTCGATTTCGAATTCACGCAGGCCGTACGGCTGGACGGTCGGCGGCAGGGTGATCTGCGCGCCTTGTGCGGTGTATTCTTCGAAGAGTTCGTCGAGGTTTCCGGCTCCGTCGACGTGGCCGAGGCCGATGAAATACCATTTTACGCTACCGTGCGGGTGCCCTTCATCGCTGGCGGCAAAATGGAGCATGACCTGATCGCGGCTCACCCGTGCGTAGACGGGCGGCTCGCCATGCGAAAAGTCGATCTTGAAACCGAGGCTTTCGCGGTAATGGCGAAGGGTCGCGGCCACATCGTTGACGGCGATGACAGGCTGGAGATCGTGGAAGTTGTGGCCTCGCGGGTCCATTAGCTGCTTTTGGTTTCCTTTTCCTCCAGCGCCACGCCTTGTTCGATCAGCACATCAAAGACGGAACCGAGCAGGTCGCGGTAGTCGAGCCGGAAGACGCGGTCGAGCGGGTCGAGCCGCATGGCGTGGTAGGTTTCGAACATCTCCTGGAGCTTGATCGCAAGAAGGGTCTTCAACTGCTCGGCGCTCCCTTCGGGGATCGGTTCGTCGCTGTGGAGGTTGCGGCTTTCGGCGACCGATTCGTGGTGCGAGGCGAGGTCTTCGAGTTGCAGGCGCAGCGTTTGTACCGTCGCCTCGAGCTGGGCGTTGTGGAGGAGAACGGCATCGAGATCGACCGGGCGGCGTTCTTCAACCGCGTGGCGATCGCCGCGCCGGGAGCCGCCGCGTTTGGCTTCCTCCTCCTTGCGCCGAAGCTGCGCCTTGGTGGTCTCCAGTTCGTTGCGGAGCGAACCGACGTAGGCGTCGAGGTGGCGTAAACTTTCCTTGAAGTCGAACCCGCCGGGGGCCTGCGCCTTGCCTTTCGCCTTGTCGCGCTCGCGCTCCCGATCACGTTCGCGCTGTTCGCGTTCGGCCCGGCGTTCGGCGGCGCGCGCCTCCTGCCGTTCGCGGGCGGAGAGGCGGCGTTGGGCGGCCTCTTCGCTGCGTGCTTCATCCCGTGCGGAGCGGGAGCGGCCTTCCGGTTTCTTTTCGACCCTGGAAGCGGGGTCGCCGTCGGAAGCCTCCCCGGTATCGGCCCCTTGGTCTGCCTGCGGTTCAGGCAGCGGGAGCGGTTCGACCGGTGCGTTGAGCGCTTTCTGAGGCTCGGGCTGCCGGGAAGTGGCGGCGTCCGGTGCGGCGGTTTCGGCGGGAGGCTCTTCGCTTCCGGCTTCCGGAGCGGGAGCGGCTTTTTTCCCTTTCTCGGTTGCGGGCGCGGTTTCGGCTTCGTCGGGTTTGCGTTCGGGCTTGAGAACGGCGACGATCGCTTCGGGCAGGTCCGCAATCTCCGCGCGCAACTGGCGTTGCAGCCGCCCCTGCCAGCGCGCGACCCCCTTGGCGAGGAGGGCGAGATCACCTTCGGGCAGTTTTTTGAGCCGACCGGCGGCTTCGGCCCAGCGGAGGATGGAGAGCTGCGAGATCGGCGAGCAGAACGAGAAGACTTCCGCCGCGCCGTGGAGAAGCTGATGGGCGTCGGCGGCTTTCAGTTCGGCCAGCGGCAGGTGGAGCAGCCACGGCTTGCCTTTGCCGATCAGGACGTTGAAGAAAATCTGCCGGTGCCGGGGCGGGTAGTTGCCGGTCTCGGCGTCGCGGAGCTGCCCGGCAACGGTGGCGGCGAGCTTGAGGCCGACGGGCGGGTCGACCTTGAAGAGCGCGCGCGCCAGGCTCAAACGAAGGCGGCGGGAGGCTTCGGAGTCGTGCTTGCCAAGCCCCGAAAGGACGAGACGGCGCATCGGGATGCTCAAGTCGGGCCAGACGCCGATGACGGCGTTGACGCTGACGATCCATGGAAGCTGCAGGAGCGGCTCCAGCGCCGAGGCGATGCCGGAGCGTTTGCCGTTAAGTAATTCCTTGAGCAGGACGGTGGCGCGTTCTTCGTCCGCCGTGGAAAGCCGCTTGGCCTGCGAGGCTTCGGCCAGTTCGGTCAAGGTTTCAAGGGGGGGAGCCGGTGGGGTATCTTCAGTTGGGGTATCCACAAAAAAGGAGTGGGTGGTAAAAGGTGTCAGGTTTCAGGGGACCGGGGCTAGAACGAGGGCGGCATTTTTTCAATGCCCCTCTTTTTCAATCCGTTCACTGAGCCATTGTTTGATCATGCTCTGGTAGTTGAGGTAACGCGACCGGGCGAGCCGTTTGATGCGGGCCAGCATGCGGGGGTCAAACCGGAGCGTGACGGTGATCGATTCCTTGGTATCGGGCTTGAGGAGCGAGCCGTTCATCAGCCGGACATCGAGCCGGTGGTCCTGCCAGAAGCGGGCTTCCTCCTCTTCGTCGTCGAACGGAGGGATTTCAGACCATTGCTCAATGACATTCATCGTGGGAGACGGGGAGAGAGGAGGCGGAGCGTTTTGGGTTACAAGGGCAGGACTCCGCGCACCATAAAACAGCTTGCCGCAGGGCGAAAGGGGAAAACGGGGGCTTTTTGCGGCATTTTGCGCCGGGAGCCGGTTTTCCCGCGACGTTTTGGGAAGAAAAAGGGAGAGCGGCGGCGGTCGGCGGCCAACTTACATCAGCTCCATGTTTTTGCGTTCGTAAAATTGATGTTCCTCGGGGGCCATCTCGCGCGCGGCGATCGCCCGGTACCGTTTGCCGTCGGTCCAGAAGAGGGTGAAAATCGGGCGGCCCGACATCGATTTGCCGAGGTTGAAGTAACGGGCGCTCGGTTCGGACTGGAGATCGGGCAGGATGCGCAGCGAAAACGGGTCTTCGAACGATTCCTCAATCTCCTTGGGAGGAATCGGCTTCAGGTCAAACGGTGCGTCGATCCAGTCAAACTCCATGAAGCAGGCGGGGGGCTCAGGCGTTGGCGGGGGCGCGTTCGATGAGTTCGATTTCGTACCCCTCCGGGGCGTCGATGAAGGCGATTCTGTTGCCGTTGCCGTGGATGTGGGGGCCGTCGGAAAGCGGGTAGCCGAGGCCGGCGGCCCGCTCCGCAAAGGCGTCGAGATCGGTCACTTCAAAGGCGAGATGGGTCAGGTCCGGGCCGACGACGACCGGGCCGCTTTCGTCAAACTTGCAGAGTTCGATCATGTGATCGCTCTGCGGCGCTTTCAGGAAGACCAACTGCGAGCCGCGGCCCGAGGTGGAGCGGCGGACCTCCTCAAGCCCGAGGACCTCCTTGTAAAAGGAGACGGTTTTCTCAAGGTCGGCCACCCGGTAACGTGTATGAAGCAGTTTTGTAATCATCTTTGAAAAAAGAAAGGCGGGAGGTTGCGCTGCGAAGTCTCTGCGAAGTATAAGAGAGGGGAGCGTTCTCGTGCAACAAAGAACCCCGCTCCCACCTTTTCCGCCCCTTTTTTCGTTTTGAACGGGCGGAAGGTTGCACGGAGGGGTCAAAAATGATGCGTTTGAAACTTGTTTTAGCAGCCACCGGCGCCAGCGGAGCGATTTACCTCCAGCGCCTGCTCGACGCGCTTTGTCCCGAAACGCACGAGATCCACCTGATCTACAGCCCGTTTGCGCGGCAGGTGATCGCGGAGGAACTCGGCAGCCTGCGGGTCCCTCCCGGGGTGCGGGAACATGGCGACCGGTCGATGAACGTCCCGTTTGTGAGCGGTTCGGCGCTTTTTGACGCGATGGTGGTGGTGCCGTGCTCCATGGGGACGCTCGGGCGGATCGCAGCGGGGACGAGCGACTCGGCGCTGCTCCGTGCGGCGGATGTTTTCCTGAAGGAACGGCGCAAGCTGATCCTGGTGCCCCGCGAGACGCCGTGGAACCTGATTCACGCGCGCAATGTGGTCAGCGTCATGGAAGCCGGGGCGATGGTGCTCCCGGCAAGCCCCGGGTTTTACAGCCTGCCGCGCACGGTGGAGGAGGTGGCCGACACGGTGGTGGCGCGGATTCTGGACCAGCTCGGCGTGGAGGTTCCCAACGCCTTTCGCTGGAAGGAGACGCCGCAACCGCAGCCGGATCGCGTTTCCTGAACCTTCCTTTCCCGCCTTGTTTTGACTCCCGTGCGCGAACTGATCCCTCCGCTGATTTCTTTTCTGGTCCGGTGCCTGGCGGCGACCTGTCGGCTTCGCGTGGAAGACCGGTGCGGGATCACCTCGGGGCGGATCACCCATCCGGTGATCTGGACCTTCTGGCACAACCGGATCATCGGGGTGACGCTGGCCAAGGCGCGTGACTGCCGCCATCGTAGCGGAGCGGCGCTTTCGAGCCCGAGCAAGGATGGGGCGATCGTCGCGGGGGTGATGGCCCGGTTCGGGATCGGGAGCGTGCGGGGGTCGAGTTCGCGCCGGGGGGCGGGGGCGGTCCGCGAACTGGTCAAGGTGATCGAGGACGGCGGCGATGTCGCGATGACCCCGGACGGCCCGCGCGGCCCGGTCTACCGGCTCGCCCCCGGGGTGATCAAGCTCGCGCAGGTGACCGGCGCGCCGGTGATGCCGGTCTTTGTCCGCTACAGCCGCGCCTGGAAGCTTAAAACATGGGACGGGTTTCGCATCCCGAAGCCGTTTTCGACGATCGAGGTCTGCTTTGACACGCTTTACGAAGTCGTCGGCGGGATCGCGGCGACCGAGGGCGACGGGCTGGAAGGCGAGCGGCTCCGGCTGGAGCGTTATCTTGGGGAAGGGGAGGCTCCGGGCGGGTAGCATTCTTCACGGCTTGAGGAGGCGCTGCAACGTGGAGAGGATCTGTCGACGCCGCTCCAGAATGGCATCGTTTTGCGGATCTTTTTCGATCGCCAGCGGTGTTTCGCTCAAGAGACGTTCTTCAGCTTCAAACGAGCGTTGCGGCTGGGCTTCACGAAGGCGGGCGAGGGTGGTTTTCAGGAGCGCCATATAGGCAACATCCTCCAGACCTTCGCGCAAGGCTTCCATGCGCCGGGTGGTCACCGGGACCTTGTCGTTACCCCGGAAGAGAATTCCTTCGTCGTAGCCGTCGCCATGGTCGAAGCTGTCACCTTTGGGGCTCATGGCGGTCCAGAGGGCGATCCCGTCGACCCCGGCCAGATACCCTCTCCACGGTGCGAGGCGGTAGTAACCCTCCACCGGCCAGTTCTGCATCTGCGTTGCGCAGGTGTAGCTCCAGATCGTCCGCTTCCGATGGCGGAACCAGGCCAGGTTCTCGCGGGTACGTTCCGCATCCGGCGGCCAGAGACGGGGTTGATGATGAATCCAGAGGTCAATATAGGGTGCTAGTTCGTCGAGTTCCTCGAAAGTCGCGCCTGCGGGAGGCGGCACCGAGGTCAGGGTGGCCATGAAGCGGATCCGGGGGTCCTGCCGATGGATTTCACGGTGAAAGCCGATATGTTTCGGGATGCCTGCGGCCAGGAATTCATCGCTGACGCCCTGAAAGGCGAACTCTTCATAGCGGAACCCGATTTCGTCGCGCAGGTGGGGGATCATCTCCGCGTACCATTGGAGGTTGCGTGTGGCGTTCCAACCGAAAATGAGCTTCATGCCGCGACGTTTCGCTTCCCGAAGGAAGGAATCCTGCGACCGGAGGCGCTCCGGGTCGTAATAGAGCTGTTGGGGGATCTTTTTTTCGGGGTCCTTGTCCCAGAGGGTGCCGTCATTGCGCGGACGCCACATATAGGCAAAGCGGTTGGTCATCATCCAGTTGATATGGTAGCGATCGAAGAGCTTGAGAAACTCCATTTCATCGGAGGGAGTGATGCCGGGGCCAAAGAGGAAGGTGTCGAGCGGCCAGTCCGGAGTTTCGGGAAGGGTAAAATCAAGCACGGTCACCTTGATGGGCAGCTTTTTCCACGAGGAGCGTTCCGTCCGGTCCGTATCGACCGGTTTGAGCGTGATTTCTCCTTCGTATTCGCCGGGAGCGACACCGCGCGAGTCAAACACGATCCAAAGGCGCTCGGCCTGCCCGGCGGTCACGGTGAAGGCGTTGTTTTCCGACCGGATAAGAGGGTCGTGAATGAGGTGGCCCATGCCGTTGCGGACGCGGGGGGAGTGAAAGACCTGAAGATGATCCCGCGAGAGGAGAACGTCGGCGTCGTCTTTGCGTTTAAGATCGCTCACCGCAAGGCGCAGGTCGAGCCGACCGGCCGGAAGCAGCCCGGCGAGCTGGATGGCTACCGCTTCGCGTTCATTGCCGGCCTGGGTGAAATGAAGCGTCGGGGGCGCATCCGGCAGGGAGGGGGGGAGGTCATCCGGCGTGCTCTCTTTCCACGGGTTGACCTGCCAGACGACCAGATCACGGGGAAGCAACCATTGGTGAAATTTTTCGGCTTCGCCCTGAAGCGTTGCCACTTCGGTATCGGCAAGGGTCTGCTTTTTTTGGATGGCGGTGGCGAGGTCCGAGCGGAACTTGCCGAGGGCGGCGGCAAAGTCCGCCACCGGCTTGGAAAGGGTCTTGTAGAGCGGCTGGCGGGAAGTCGATGTCAGCAGAAGATCCGCCCGAAGCAGGGGGAGCCGGGCTTCGATTTCATGCAGGCGCGGGGTGGTTTGCGCAAAGGGGAGCAGATGCCCCCACACCGGCTTTCCGTTTTCGTCGGAGAGGACCAGGGCGATGTTTTCCACTGCATCGCTGGTGATCGGGATCTCCATCGCGATTTCGCTCGTCCGGCCTGCGGGAAGATCGACCGTTTGGGTCCAGGTTTCAACGGTTTCCCCTTCATGGGACAACGCCTTGGCCGTGAGGGTGGAGCGGCTGGCCTGTGCGGATTCGTTTTTGAGCCGGAGCGGGACCTGGTTGACGCCCCAGCGCAAACGGTCTTCTCCCGGCGCTTCGACGGTGATCGGCGAAGTAGCCTTGGGATCGTTGCGGAAGACCAGCGGCGCAAGGTCCTGGCGTGCGAAGAGACCTTTTCGGGTAGGCGGAAGCGAAGAGTTTTCGGCCACCGGTTTGCGTTCCCGGCCGAGCCGCACGCTCCAGCGTTCGCCGAAAACCGGCGTCGGAACCCCGAGATCGGCAAAAGGAATCGCCAGCTCGACGCTCCAGCCATCCTTTGTCACCGACCCTTTGGCGGTGGAGTGGTAGCTTGACCAGCTCTTGTCGCTGTTGCGGGAATCGTAGATCGCTCCCAGCGCGTTGACGACGAAGTGGTGAAACGTCTCCGGGCGGTTGCGGATGTCAAAGACCAGTTCCAGACAGTCGTCTGCGAAGATGGCGAGATCGTTCTGATTGAACTGGCGCTTGTGAAGTTCCATCTGCGGCTCCTCAAAGCGGGCACCGAAGTAAAGGTACTCCCCGTCAAAGAGCATGCGGACGGAGCTTGAGGCCAGAGGGGTGCTGCCGTCCCGGTTGATGAAGGCGGTGTATTCGGGGGCATTTTCCCACGCCGGGTCGGAAAGGTCGCCGGTAAGGTGCGGCTTTTGCGAGGTGTAGATCGCTTCAAAGGTCACCGGAGCGGCTTGGGCCGACAGCGAAAAAAGGAGGGTAAGGAGGAAGGAGACGATCGGTTTCATGAAAAAGTGGCTACCATAGGGTCAGTTCGGTCCGGGCGTTGTAGCCGGAGGTGATGCCGAGTTCTTTGAGGCGGGCCGGGGGGCAACTTTCAAGGCTGCCATCTACAAAGACGAGGTTGGCCCGGCCATTGTGGCGGGTATGGATGCCGGGGTTGTCTTTTGTCGCGTTCAGGCGGAAGCTGTAGGCCTGTTGCCCGGCGCGGACCGAGGCAATCTGGGGGGAGTAGACGGAATCTCCATAGAGAACGTAGGAGGAGGGGGATTCGATGCGCAGCATCAGGAGCCAGGTGGAGCCGCCCAGCGCGCTTCCCTGATAGCCATTGTCCTTCAGATTTTTGGCGATGTCGTCCACGGCCCGGCGTCCGTAGGCGATATAGGTACTCCGCCCCCCCGGGGGGAGCGCGGGACAGAGGGTATCTTCCCACTGGATGCCGTACGGTTTGAGCGTGGTGGTCCAGGTGGTCTCCTGCGCACCCTGGCCCGGGGTGGCGGGCACCAGCCGGTAGAGGAGCAGCTTCTGCTGGTTTTCATTGGCGGCGAGCAGGGTGGCGACGGCGATCTGGCGGAGGCGGGCAACGCACTTGGCTTGCAGGGCGTTCTGCCGGGCTTTGTGAACGGTGCCGGTGAGCAGGATGGCCAGGATAGCCAGCAGCGCGATGACGACGAGCAGTTCGGTCGCGGTCCATGCGCCGCAACGGCTGGCGGGTGGCTGGGGGGCGTCCATCATGGGGGAAAGTCAGAGAGGGGCATCCAGAGGCTGAAGCGAGACGTCGGGAGCCAGTTCGATGAAGTCCCACGCGATTTCCGCGCCTTCCTGAGCGCCTTCGTCGGAAAGCTCCAGCAGGGCGGTGGTGGAGGTGGCTTTAAAGAGCCGGTGAAAGTGGTGCCAGGTCAGGCGGTGACGCGGCGTATCGACAGTAAAGATAAACGCGTCGTCTTCAGGACCTTTTTTCGGGGGGTTCTTCGCGGAGCGTGCTTCATGGGTGCGATCGGTGGCATTGAGGCGTTCCGCACCGCGGACGTTCACGGAGAGTGGGAGCAGTTCTTTCCGGGCCGGGTCGCGAACATCGAGCGCATAGACATTGACATGATAGACACGCCCCGGCTGGAGATCGCGGATGGTCTGGGTGATCCGGTTGGGCTCCTTTGGGCCGCGCCGGGTCAGGAGCATTCGTTTTCCTTCCGGAACGGCGCTGTAGGGGCTTTTGGTGAAGGGTAGCGAAGCAACGTCGAAAAGGCCGATGTTTCCCCCTGCTCCCGGCTGAAGCTCCCACCCCTTCCCCTCCTGTTCAAAGCCGGGATTTTGCAGATGGGTCAGGTAAAGGGGATCGCTACCGAGACGGGTGGTATGGCCTTCGATCAGATAATGACGAACGAGCCGCGCGTACCAGCGGAGAATATCATCATCCATGTACCGGGCGGCCCAGATGCCCAGCCCTGCGAGGCCCTTGAAGGCGGGGTCGGTGGCAAAGAGGTGAAATTGTTCGTCCAGAAAAGCTTTATAGTTCATCTCCGGTTCGAGATGAAAAGTCATGGAGGGGGCAATGTTGTCCGGACCGAGGAAGAGGACCATCCGGCGTTCGATGCCCGGAACGGCCTCCCGCCATTGGCGCATGCGCTCGGGGGTTTTCTCCAGAAGGTGCATGCGGCGAAGATAGATTTCGGGTGCGATCCGGTAATCGCCATCCATCAAGGCTTCGGCCAATGGGCGGTAGAGTTCGGGCTTTCCGAAGCCGGTAAAGGCGTAGAATTGCTTGCCTTTGAGGGCGGGACGCTGCGCCAGTTCCCGCAGGGAACGGGCCCAGAAGGGAAACTGCGTGAGGTGTTTCTCCTTGAGGCCGAACTCGTCGATGATGACGCCGTCGAGGTCCGGGTCGCCCATTGGCGAGGCCCAATAGTGTTCGACTTCTTCGCTGGAATCCGGCTTGCGGGGTGTTTTGGAAACAGTGATCCACCAGCGCCCCCGGGCGCGCCATCGACGCACCTTCTCAAGGTAGGCGGGCAGTTCCGAGTAAGGCTCGGAGGCGATGATGTTGAAGTTGTCGAGGATGCCGGCCTCTTTAAGATCACGATATTCCCGGATGATGGCGTGCGAAACCGTTTTGACCGGGGCGGAGTGGTGGTCGACGCTGAAATAGACCATTTCGGGAACGCTGCGGATGCTGACTTCGCGGATCTGGCCACCTTTTTGCGGTGTCAGGGTGAGGGTATGCTTTCCTGCGGCAAGGCGGCGCATCTGCTCCGGAAGGCTACCCTTCGCGTCGGGTTGGAGGGGAGGCGTGGTTTCGCGGTCGAGTTGCAGGCGTACGGGAGCGCTTTCCGCTTCGATGCGGAGATGGACCCACCCGTCGCGGGGCAGGTCGAACGAAAGGGTAAGTGGCTCCTTGCCATTGCCGGGCTCCACGGTGTGTTGGACCAGCGATTGCACGAAGTTGTTACCCGTGGAAGCGGCACGCGCCGGGGTGGCGAAGGCAAGTGCTGCGGCGCAAAGGAAGGGGGCGATGAACAACATGGAAGGTTAAGCAAGATGGCTGACGGTATCTCCGGGGACCAGGGTGACCGGTTCCTTGATTCCCTCGACAATCGGGTGCCCGGCGACGAGCTGGTCGAGCTGGATCATCGCTTTGTTGGCAAGGTTGCTCCAGTTGCAGGCCACATGGGTCAGCTTGTGGCCGGGAAAGAGGGAGTTGACCGGGTAGGGACCGTAGTTGGTAGTGATGATCGCCAGGTCGGTGGAGGCGGCTTCGCGGAAACGGGTATTGGCCAGCAGGGAATGGAGGCAGCCGGAGGTGGGAAAGACGAGGGCCTGTACTTCGGGATGCACGGGAAGGTAGAAGTCGAGGAGGAGATCGGCCAACTGGGTGAGGTGGAAGCACTGGTAGTCAAAATGGTGTTGCGCGGGGTTGAAGTCGGCATCGCGCTTGCGGTGAGCCTGCGAGATGCTTTCGATCCACGTCTGGGTGACGGGGTCGTAGACATTTTTGCCAATGACGGCATAGGTACTCCGGCGGTGCTCCACGAGGCAGGCGTCGATGAGCGCCCCCGCGTTTTCGTAATCGGGCACGACATGGCGCAGCCCGTCTCCGGTGACCGCCCGCCCGAGAGCGACGGTCGGGAAGTGGCGCGCCGCCATGTGCAACAGCTCAAACTGGCTCTCCTGCGGCTGGACCCAGATGAGCCCCGCGACGCCGATCTTCCGCGTGCTTTCCAGCCATTGGTGAAGCCGGGCGGAACGGGGGCCGCAATGGAGGATCGTAAACTGGCAGTCATTGGCATCGGCCCATTTCTGGATGCCTTCATAGATCATGGAGGTGTACCACGCGCCCGGTTCCTCCGCCCACCACGGCGGGACGACGCCGACGGTTTTTCCCCGCAGCCCGCCGAGGGAAGGGGTCTCGGGTTGAAGAAAGCTGCCGACCCCGTGACGTCGCATCACGGCTCCCTCGGCTTCAAGCTGCTTGAGCGCCCGGCGGATCGTCTCCCGCGAAGCGCCGAACTCGCGCGCCAGTTCAAATTCTCCCGGCAGGGCCAGGGGAGCGGAGAGGGTGCGGCGTTGCAGCGTGAGCTGATCGGCGATGGTTTCGTAAAGTCGTGCCATTGATGATTGCATACATCTCGTTTATATCAGCGTCAATTGAAATCTTTAAAAACGTAGTTGACTGCATGCAACTATGAAGATAAAAACAGAAACCGAAGCGGGAATCTCCGCCTTTTCCTGACGGAACCCGTGAGCCGATCCACCGGCCATCACCCGACACCCTTGGAGCAACGTATGAAAAGAAGATCTGATTCGCTGATTCGATTACTGGCACCCGTGGCGGCGACGTTCGTCGCGTGGGGGAGCGTGAACGCGGCACCTGACTACGAATGGGCGGGTGCGGAGACCACGAGCGGTTGGGAGGTGGGGGAAAACTGGACGCCGGTTGCTCCTGCCGGGGGGCCGAGCGGCAGCGGGGTTCATGTACAGATCAGTCACGAATTTTCGGGCGGCAAGACGATCAACGTGAACGGCACCCGGTTGCTCGGGCGGCTCGATGTCGGAGCCAGTGGAGGTGCCGGCATCTACACTCTGGCGCGCGGCACCAGCGGGTTGATGAACTTTACGGCCTATGGCGGCGGCAACGCGCAGATCCATCAGTTGGCGACGAGTAACGGCGATTCGCTTTCCGCAGAGATCGTGCTTTCCGCCTCGCTCGATATTACCAACGCCTCCGTCCAGGCGTTGAAGCTGACGCGGGAGATCAAGTCGGACACCGCCGGGGGTAAGACGATCTCCGTGCTGGGTGGGGATGTCACCTTTTCCGGCGCGATCAATGACGGCTCGGGCACCGTGGCGGTCAGCCAAAGCGGCGGCGGAAATCTGACGCTTTCCACTGCCAGCGGGTTTTCCGGCGGCCTGACGCTTGCCGCTGGAACCTTGACGTTTTTGCATAACAATGCCCTGGGAGCCGCCGGGAGCGTGATCAACCTCAATGGCGGAGAGCTTTCCGCCGGTGGAAACCGTTCGCTTACCCGAAGCTACCAGTTCCATTGGGGAGGCGATTTTTCGCTTTCGGGCGGAAGCTTGAGCATTGGAAGTGGGAGCAGCATCACGCTGGAGACGGATGTCCGTGTGACGTCCGCCGCTGCCGGGAGTGTCTATACCGTTAAAACAGCCATTGGGGACGATGGGACGCCGCGCGGCCTTGCCGTCACGGGCCCGGGTCTGCTGCTGCTGGAGGGAAGCAATACCTACGGCGGTGTCACTCGCGTGGAAGCGGGGCGGTTGCGTCTGGATGGCAGCCATCTCGGTGCGGCGGGTTATGAAATCGGCAGCGGCGGCGAATTGAGTGGAACGGGTAGCCTCTCGTTTGCGGAAGATCATGGCATGGTGGTGGAAAGCGGCGGCGTGCTGGCGATGGATACCGTCGGAGAAGCAATGAGCCTGGCCCGTGCCGGGGCTGACGCCGCGCCGGTGCTGACGCTCGAAAGCGGAGCCGCGCTTGGGTTTACGCTCGGAGACGCGTTCCAGAGCGGCAGGCTTGATCTCACCGGTCTGGGGGAAGGGGCGGTGGTGTTTGGCGGTAATGTGGTTCATCTCTCCCTGTCCGAAGGAGCGCTTCCGGCGGAGGGAATCTATCAACTCATCTCCGCAGACGCGGATGAGGTCTATGCCGGTCTGGTGTTGCAGAACGGGGTGATCGTGGGCGGGTTGTCCGTAGGCACGTTGTTTGAAGGGTTTGATTCCCGGCTGTTGCTTAATGAAGGCAACCTTGCCCTTGAGCTGACGGTGGTTCCGGAACCGTCGGCAATCGCTCTGGCGGGCGTTGTACTGATCCTTGTCTGGGGTGCACGGCGCAAACGCTTCTCATGAACGCCTACGCTGAATTTCTTCACGGCGAGTTGAAGCGCCATCCCGCCGCCTCACTGCCCGACGCGCAGGAGGTGGAGCCGTTCCGCCATCAGCTTCGCGAGCGCCTGTTGCGGCAGGTGTTGAGGGTGGGGCCGCGCGTTTCTTTGCCGCGCGGCATCGTCGTGGACGAGACCCGGTTGGCTGACTTTCGCCGGGAGAAGCTTCTCATTGAGTGCGAACCCGGTTCGTGGCAGACCGCGCTTCTCTACCTTCCGGTGAAGCCGCAGGTGGGGCCGGGCATCCTTCTGGCATGCGGGCATGGGGGTAGCAAAGCTCATGGCTACAACCAGCTTGCCGCGCAGCTCTATGCGCAGATGGGGTGTGCGGTAATAGTGACCGACCCGCTCGGGGAAGAGGAGCGCCATGAACCGTACGGGCTCGGTTTGCGGGGGCATCGGCATGGATATGTGGTCGATCGCATGAACGAGGCCGGGCGTCCGTTTCTGGGCAAGGTAGTGGCCGACCTGCTCGTGGCTTTCGATTACCTGGCGCAACGGCCCGAGGTGGATGCTACCCGCCTCGGGTGTGCGGGTTCGTCGATGGGAGGGACGCTGGTGCAATGGCTGGTGGCCGTGGAGCCCCGGTTGCGGGCGGCAGTGCTTTCGTCGTGGGCTGCGGACGACCGGTGTCTGGATGGCACGATCGGTTGTTGTTACCGCTTGCCGGGCGCGATCCGCGAGGCCGGGCAACTGGAGCTGATGGCGTTGGCAGCGCCGGAGTGTGCGCTGCTGGTCGGTTCGGGCCGGGAGGATGAAGTGACGCCCCCTTACGGACTGGAAGCGATGGGGGAGCGTCTTTCCCGATGGTGGCGGCAGTTGGGTGCTCCCGAACGCTTTGCCTGTCAACTGGAAGCGGGTGGCGGGCATCGCCCTTATCACCTGACGCTTTCAGGGCTGGTCTGGATGGCGCGGCATCTGCGCCTGCCGTGTCTGGCGGCTCTTCAAACCGCGCCGACGACCACGCTCGGCGAAGTTTGCCGCGCGGCGGGGTATTCCGTGGAGCCGATGTATCGTCACGAGCGCCATCATCAGGGGACCCGCATCCCCGCATGGCCGCTTGAATTCGAGCCGCCGGAGAAGTTGCGTGTTCTCGACGAGGCGACGCTCCGGCTTGTTTCGCTGGAGCGTCGCGCCTTTACTCTTTCGGGTTATCTGGAGTTGAAGGGGATTCCTCCTCTTCATCCGCTGGCGCCGTTGCCTTCGGGGTGGTCGACCGCGCCCGAGGCTGCGGCGGAGCGGGTACGCAAGACGCTGGATTCGCTGGCTCCCAAACCGGCGTGGAGGGATGAGCCATTGCCTGCCCCGGTGACGGAGAAAAACGGGGGCGTTGGCTACCCTCTCGGTTTTGCAGAGGCGAAACTCCGGGTGAGCCCTTCCGCCCGGGAGGGTGGGGAAGGGGTGTTGGTCCTGACGCGCGGGACTGCGGAGCCGCTCGCATCCGCCGGGATGTGCTGCGCTACGGTCGATCTGGTGGCCTTCAACGACCACGAGACTTCGCTCGGGCTGCCGTCGCTATTCTTTAATCTCCATCTGGTGCAGCGGGCCTGCGCCATCCTGCGCCGGGAGTGCCCGCAGGTGAGCCGCTGGCGGCTGGAAAGCTGGGTGCCCCGGCTTGGCGAACTGGTGTTCTTTGGCGAGCCGGGGTTCGACGCTCTTTTCATTTTTTGCCGACAGGCGGTTGAACGTGCAGGCGCGGGGATCGGGCGTGCGGAAAACATCGTCCCCGACGCTGCCGGAAGGCTGCATTGGGTCGATCTCCTGTACGCGGTCGCACCCCGCAGCCTTTTTCTCCATCCGTCCTACCTTTCCCCGCAGGCCGCAGAACCGCTGCGGCAATACCTCTCCTTTTTGAAATGAAGATGACCTTGTCTGGCGAAACTGCCCATCCTCCCTTTTCCTATCGTGAGCTTCCCTCCGGCTTTACGCAACGCCTTGCACAATCGGCGCGGATGGCTGCCCGATGGCTGGTGGAAACCGCCCAGGTACGGGAACCGTCGCTGACCACCGAACGGCACGCCGGGTTTGCCTATGACGATTGGAAGGGAGCCATCCGGGGAGAATACCGGGCGGCGACCCGTGGCTGGTCCTTTTTTTGCCCGTATTGGCACACCGGGCAGGCGGTCAAGGCGCTCCTGATGCTGGAGGCTCAAGACCGGAGGGGGGAATGGATGCAGGCCGCCCGGCTCGGGGGGGATTTTCTGTTGCGTTGCCGGATCGCCGAGCCGGGGCATCCCGACTTTGGCCTTCCGCTGGCGTTTGAGGATATCCCCCACGCGGTCAACACCAGCGCCATTCTCGAAGGGGTGGACGGCCTCTTTCATCTTGCCGATGCCACGGGTCAGGCGTGTTATGAAGAGGCGGCCATTGAGGCGCTTTACTGGGTGGCGCGCCATGCCTACCTTGACGGGCAGGGATTGTTTCACGATTTTTACGACCCCGGCCAGCGGCGCTTTATCGCCTTATCCGAATACCGTCCCACCAATCGCCGGGAACAGCCCCGCCCCCTGCTTGACGATGCCGTTTTCCTCAAAGGCTGCCAGCGCACGGGTGAAGCGTTGTTTTCACGTATCTACCATGAAACCGCGGAGGAACTGCTTCGCAGTGAGCACCCTGCGGGGAACTGGATTGCGCACGGTCCCTGCCATGCGGAGGAGGATCATATTCACCCCCGCCATGCCTATTGGTGGGGAGGCTCGCTTTTCGATGGCTGGTCGGCTTTCGGCACTTCCCGCTACCGGGAGGGAGCGCTCCGAAGCGCCGACTGGTACGCCAGGGCGCTGCGCCGGGACGGCGGTTTTTTCCGCAACACGAGTATCGATTTCAACACAGACAGCTTTCACCATGCCACGAGCGGAAGCGCTTGTGCCGCCATTGTCTTTCTCCGCGCTTCCATGGAGGCCGGAGAGCATCGCTACCTGCCGCTGGCCATCCGCGCGCTCACCTTTTGCATGGATGCACAGTTTGTGAAGGCGAAGGACCCGAACCTCAAGGGAGCCATCCTGGAGAAGATCCTCCCGCCCGATGGTAGCGATGATTCACCTTACCACCTGCGCGATCTCGGAAGCATCTTTTTCATTCAGGCCGCCGCGCTCGCCCTGCAACGGTTTCAGGCGTAAGCTGGCCTGAAATCACTCCGCCGGTTCGTTTAGAAACGACTTCAAAAGATCGAGCAGTTCGTCGAAGGCGTGGAGCCGGGCGACTTCGAAGCCGTGGCTGTTTTCGCGGACATACCCGGCCACCATCATCTGCGGCACCGCGCCGACATCGTACGAGGCGCTGGCGTCCGACCAGGCGTGTTCCAGCACGGCCCGTTGCAGCGGCAGGCCCGCCCGGTCGGCAGCGGCCTGGAAGCGGCGGATGAGCGGGAAGCTGTAGTTGGCCTTGAGGTCCTTCGCCCAGATAACCGGGCCGCCCTTGAGCGTCAGGTCGGCCTCCGGGGCGAGGGGGCAGCCATCGACGGCGACGAAGACCGAAGGGCGCAGCGCGTGGTTGAGGTACTTCGCGCCGTGGGCTCCCCCTTCTTCATGGACGGTGAAGGCGATGGTGAGCGGGCGGGTCGGGACGATCTCGTTCCGGGAGATCGCTTCGAGAAGCCGCAACAGGGTGACGACCCCCATCCGGTCGTCAAAGGTCCACGCGGCGAGGAGCGGATCGGAGGGCGAGCCGATCAGGTACGGCCCGCGACCGTCGCGGATCGGGACGACGGCGGCTCCGGGGTGAATCCCTTTTTCGGCAAGCTCCTCTTTGCTCAACCCGGTGGTGATCCAATACGAGTGCCACGACACGGCGCGATCGCTTTGCGGTGATGCCTCCTTGGAGACATGGCCCGTGCCTGAGGAGACCACCCCCTGGATGCTCCCTTCGTCGCCGAGGATTTCAACCATCCGCTCGCCGAGTTTAAAGGGAAAAAGCCCGCCGGAGCGGACCACGCGCAGCCGCCCGTCCGGCTCGATCCGCGAGACCACCAAGGCGATTTCGTCCATGTGGGCGGCCAGCACGGTGAGGCCGTCGCCCGGTTGCGTCGTCGGGACGACCGGGACGATGACGTTGCCGGTTCCGTCGGTCCCGGGTTCGAACCCGAGCGCCCGGATCTGCTCCTGCAGGAAGGCGGCGGTCGCCTGTTCGCGGCCCGGAGGCGACGGAATTTCCAGCAGCCTGGCAAGCAGGGAAACGGCCGGATGGTCGGCGGCGGCGGAGAAGGAAGGCAGGGATGCAGGCATAAAAAGGTGGAAGAAGAAAGTTTCCGGACACAGTCGCGAAAGCCGGTGAAGAGAGTAAGGAGGGGAGAAGAGAACAGGGTCAAGCCGATTTCGGGCGATTCGGAGGGGAGGCGACCGGTTGGTGGGACTTGTTTGGGATAATGTTTGGAGTGTTTTCAGGAATGGAAACACGATTTTATCTTTTTTCGATTGCATTTTTCATCCGAATCCCGAAGATGTTTGAAACATTTTGTTTTAAGTGTTTCGTTTCTTCACGATTTTGACGGATTGATCCATCATGATGACCGCTCCTGAAACATCGCCCGGAACGTCCGCGGCCCGGGTCGACGATGGCAGGCTCGCTCTCGAGCGGGTGATGCGCCATGTCGACGCCGAGTTCCTGAGCGGAAAGCTGCCACCGGGCAACAAGCTCCCGCCCGTTCGCGCCGTGGCCCGGCAGCTCGGGGTGAGCGCCGCGATGGTCCATGCCGTTTACCGACAGCTTCAGGAGGAGGGAAAAGTGGTTTCAGCGGTTGGCCGGGGGACGTTCCTCGCCGCGGATCATCAACCGCCGTCGTACGGCGGCCGGGGGATTTCGCTGGCGCTTTCGATCCCTTTTCGCCCCGGTCGCGCGCCGGAGTTTGCCTGGCCCGATAGTTTTGTGGCCGCCATGATGAAAATGGCCGGTCGCAGCGAACAACGCTTTTCGATCCGTCCGCTCCCCGGCTCCGAACAGGAGGAGCGTTCGGTGGGGAGCGATCTTCTCGCGGAGATGGACGAAGTCGACGGGATGATCCTGTTTCCAAGCGCGCGTGATGTCGGGATCGCAAGCGTGGTGAAGACGTATGAAGCTGCGGGAAAACCGGTGGTTTCGATCAATCCGCCGACGCCGATCGCCACGGAAAACTTTGTTTCGGCCGATTATTACGGCTTTGGCTGGCGGCTCGGAAAGGCCTGGGTGGAGACGGGGCGGCGGCGGGTGCTTTTCCTTACTCCCTGGCCGCTGGAGCATTCCGCTTCGGCGACGCTTCGGCTCAACGGTTTCTTTACGGCTTTAAGCGGAACGTCCGCCGCGCTCCGGGTGGAGTATCCGGAAAATGCCACGAAAAAGGAGGGGTACCGGAAGATGGCGGCGCTCCTCGCCTCGGGCTACGTGCCGGACGCGGTTTTTGCCTTCGGCGACCTGCTGGCATTCGGAGCGCTCGAAGCGCTGCGGGAGCACGGGCTGCGCGTGCCGGAGGAGGTGAGCCTCGTGGGGGGGACCGGGATCAGCCTCGCCGCAGAGTTTGACCTGAGCACCAACCGCAACCCGTATTTTGAGATCGCCGACGCGGTCTTGAAAATGGTAGCCGCCCGCATTCAGTCCGGAGGCGCGCCGTTGCCGGGCCGCTACCTCCCCTTCGGCTTCGATGCCGCAGGGACGACCCGCGAGGTGGAGCACCGGGCCTGGGAGGCGCTTGCCTAATGCTTTTCCACGTATCAAATTTTTGCAGAGAGCTTTTCCTTTGACCCTTAACCTAGCTATTGATCATGACTCAAACTGATACCCCGTCTCATCCTTCTTCCGGCACTCAACCGACCCTGCCACCTCTGCGTCCCCTGCCGCGCCTCGGCCTCGGGGCGGTACTGATCGGCAAGGAAGAGGAGGCGCTGGCGCTGGAGGTGCTCCGTTCGCGCGAGCTTTTTCGCTACCATTATTCCCTGCCGGTGGAAGAACAGGGAAAGATGGCCGGAACCCTGGAGAAGGAGTTCTGTGAATTGATCGGCACGCGCCACGCCCTGGCGGTGACGAGCGGCACGGCGGCACTGGAAGTGGCGCTGGGGGCGCTCGGGGTCGGCCCGGGCGATGAGGTGATCGTACCGGTCTGGAGCTGGATTTCATGTTTTACCGCCATTGTGCGCCTCGGCGCGCGCCCGGTGCTGGCGGAGATCGACGAATCGCTCGGCCTGGCTCCCGGCGAAGTGACGCGGCTGGCGACCCCCCGCACCCGAGCGGTCATGGTGATCCATTACCAGGGGGCGGCGGTCGATATGGACCCGATTCTGGAGGAAGCGGCGGCACTCGGGATTCCCGTGCTGGAGGATTGCGCCGAATCGACTGGCGCGACCTACAAGGGCCGGCGGGTCGGCTCGCTAGGGGCGATCGGCATTTTCAGCTTTCAGTACCAGAAGATGATCACCAGCGGCGAGGGGGGGATGGTGGTCACCAGCGACCCGAAGCTGTACGAGCGCGCCGTCCGGTTTCATGACATCGGCAGCGTCCGCCCCTACCATCTCCAGTGGATCACCCCGCAGGAGCCGAACTTCTGCGGCAGCCAGTTCCGCATGAACGAGTTGACGGCCGCAGTGGCGCTGGCGCAGTTCCGCAAGCTGGAGGCGACCCGCAGGCATTGCCAGGCGCTGGCCGGGGTCATCCGCCGGGAGATCGAGAAGCTTCCCGGTTTGCAGATGCGCCTGCTGGCCGACCCCGAGGGGGACAACGGCATCGAGCTTTACTTCTTTCTGGAGACGCCGGAACTGGCGGCCCGGTTTAACGAGGCGTTGAGCGCACGGAACATTCACATCGCCCGGATGACCGGCACCTACTGCCACGTCGCCCGGGAGTATTGCCGCCTCGGCCTCGCCCATGCGCCGGGCGCGTCGCCATTTGCCGGGATGGAGCCGTGGCCCGCGCCGGGGTATCGCGAAGGCGATTTCCCTCGCACCGACCGGGTCGTGGAACGGTTTATCTCCCTGCCGCTCGGGGTGCTCTTTACGCAGGAAGACGCCTGCTATATCGCCGAGACGATCAAGGCGCTCCACGCGGAGATCGTCGCGCCGACGCTGGCCGGGAAATAGCGCGGTTGCCGGGGTTGCGTTGCCGGGAAGGATCGGCTTCCATGGGGGCTGTGGACAAACACGCTCTCGTTCAAACCATCCTCGCCCGGCTCACCGCGGAGTGCGAGCTTTACGACCGCTGCGCCCGCGCCGCCCATGAGGAGGCGACGCACGAACAGAACAAGGCCGAGCACAAGTACGACACGCGCGCGCTGGAGGCATCGTACCTTGCCCGGGGGCAGGCGCGCCAGGCCGTGGAGGCGGAGGCGGCACGCGCAGCCTTTGCCGCAATGACGCCGCGCGACTTCGACCCGGGCGAGCCGATCGATGTCACGGCGCTGGTGGAGGTGGAGTCGCTCGCAACCCCGCCCGAGCGCCGTTTTTACTTCATCGCCGCCAAGGCGGGCGGGACCGAAGTGGTGCACGAAGGCCACGAGGTGCTGGTGATCACCCCGCAATCCCCCTTGGGCAGCCGGTTGCAGGGAGCAAAGGCAGGAGAGCGCCTGACGCTGAAGCTCGGGCGCGAGGAGCGGGCGTACCGGGTGGTGTCGGTGCGGTAGGCGGCGGGAACGACGGTGTGAATTGTTGACAATTCCTATGGGGAGATGTTAACGATTTGAGCAGGTTGACCCTCCCGTCGTTATGAAAATTGCTGAACTTGAGACGCCCGCGTTATTGATCGATCTTGACCGCCTGGAGCGGAATCTGGAGCGCTGGCAGCGGTTTTGCGCGGAGCGGGGGGTGCGGAATCGGCCGCATGTGAAGACGCACAAGATCCCGGAAGTGGCGCGGATGCAGGTGGAATCGGGGGCCGTAGGGGTGACCTGCCAGAAACTCGGGGAGGCGGAGGCGATGGCGGATGGGGGGATTGGCGACCTCTTTTTGCCTTACAATGTGGTGGGAGAGGCGAAGCTGGAGCGGCTTTCGGGCCTGCACCGGCGGGTGGAACGACTGCGGGTGGCGGCGGATTCGCGCGAGGTGGGGGAGGGGTTGGAGCGGATGGCGGCGAAGGCGGGGAAACCGCTGGAGGTGATGGTGGAGTGCGATACGGGAATGCACCGGGTCGGGATCGGTTCGCCGGAGGCGGCGGTGGAACTGGCGGCCTGGATCGCTTCGCGTGCGGTGTTGAAATTTGCCGGGTTTTGTACCTACCCGGCCAACGACGAGGCGACGGCGTTCATGAAAAAGGCGGTGCGGCTGGCCGGGGAACGGGGGTTGTCCGATTTCGGGATTTCCGGTGGGGGGACGCCCGGGATGTGGAAGTTTTCCGAGGTCTGGACGGAGTACCGCGCGGGGACTTATGCCTATTACGACCGGATCACGGTGGCGGCGGGGGTGGCTTCGCCGGAGGATTGCGCATTGACGGTCCTCGCCTCGGTGGTCAGTACGGCGGGGGAGGCGTGGGTAACGGTCGATGCCGGGACCAAGGCGCTCAGTAGCGATCAATACGGGCAGACCGGGTTCGGGACCTTGCTGGAGGAGCCGGGCGGGTTGCTGGTCCGCGCTTCCGAGGAACATGGGGTGCTTCAGGTGCGCGGCGGGAAACCGGCGCTGGCGCTCGGCGCGAAGGTGCGGGTGGTCCCCAACCATGCCTGCATCGTCTCCAACCTGTATGATGTGGCGTATGCGGTGCGGGGGGATGAGGTGGTGGCGCAGTGGAGGATCACGGCGCGCGGTAAGCTGCAATAGCAAAGGGCAGAGAGAGGGCGTCCCTCCAGTCGTGTGGAAGATGGAATAGCTACCCAAAAAGCAACGGGTAGCTATCACGGTGGATGACCGCTTCGATCTCGTCTTCCGGGAGGCGGAAGCCGCCCATCTCCCGCTGGCAGAGACTTTTGAGGCCCTCAATGGTTTCATTGACGTTGGTAAACGGGTAGTCGGTCCCGAAAAGGATTTTGGGCCAGACGTGGTATTCGCCGACCAGCATCAGACTATGGAAAAGCTGCCACGGGCGGTAATGCAGCGCGCTCAGGTCGGTATAGACATGGGGATGCTTGCGGGCGATGACGATCGCTTCGCCTTCGTAGGGATGGCCGAGATGGGCCATGATGATGACCGCTTCGGGGAAACGGATGGCGACTTCATCGAGATGCCGGGGCAGCGTGCAGTCGAGCGGGGCCTGCGAGATGAAGGTGGTGCCGGTGTGGAGCAGGACGGGCAGCCGATGGCGCGAGACATATTGCCAGAAGGGGTCAAACTTCCGGTCGTGAGGGTAAAACCCGGCATACATCGGCAGGAGCTTGACGCCGCGCAGGCCGAGGTCGCGGTGGCCCCGCTCCAGCTCGTCCATCCAGCCGGGTTGGGAGAGATCAACGGTAAGAAAGCCGATGACGCGCTCCGGGTCGCTCGCGGCGAACCGGGCGACGATGTCGTCTTCCTGCCAGAAACCGCTCAAGCGCGCCTTGCCGCCGAAGACGATGACGCGCGTCCCCTCCGGCGCATGCGCCCAGTAGTCGGCATAGTCGGTGACGAGATCGACGGGACCGCCGCGCGCGCGTTCCGCCTGGCGCAGGGTGTCCGGGGCAAAGGCGTTGGCATCGGGCCAGTAGTGGGCATGGACATCGAGGATCATGGGAAGGCGGCGGCCGTTTCGTCGGGCAGGTCCACGCCCTGTTGGCGCAGCCATTGCTGCATTTCGCCGGTCCAGCGCCACCCCTCGTTGCCCCGGCCCGGGGTGATCGGCGAGCGGGTCAGCAGGCCGCCGTCCACCGGCAGTTCAACGCCGGTGATATAGCGGGCGGCAGGGGAGTGAAGAAAACTGATGGCCTGCGCAATGTCTTCGGGTTCGCCCCACGACGGGAGCGGCTGGAGGAGCGGGTTGGCCTCGGCGGCGGCGTGGCCGAACCGGGCATGAAAGGCGCGCCACAACGCAGGCGGCACGACCGGGCGGTAAAGATTGGGCGGGTCGTTGAGGATGTAGCCGGGGACGACCATGTTGACCCGCACGCCGCCCGGGCTCAACCCGGCGCAGAGGGAGCGGAGCAGGCCCGAAAGCGCGGCCTTGGAAGCGGTGTAGAGCGCGTTGCCCGGGGTGCCGAAGCGGGCCATGACGGAACCGACCAGCACCAGCGAAGCGCCGCTGCGCTGCCGGAGGAGGGGGCCGAAATCGCGCGCGGCGAGCCAGGCGGAACGGAGGTTGACGGCGATGAGGCGGTCAAAGGTTTCGGCGGAACTGGTTTCCAGCGGCTCCGGGGAGGCAATCCCCGCGTTGGGGATGACCAGGCTCGGGTGAAGCCGGAGCCGTTCAGCCTCCGCCCGCAACGGCAGCCAGGCATCGGGAGCGGCGAAGTCGCTTTCAACGAAGTGAACCTCCAGCTTTTCTGTCTTCAGGGTGGCGCAAAGCTCTTCCGCTCCGGTGCGGTCGATGTCGCCGAAGATGACCTCCGCCCCGTGGCGGGCAAAGTGGGCGACGATCCCGGCCCCGATCCCCCGCGCGCCGCCGCTGACGATGACGCATTCGCCGCTGAAATCCCAGAGAGGCGGTTTACCGGAAGGCGCGGGCGGGATCATGATCGGGTGTCGGGAAGGAGGGCGAAAGGGGTTTGTTGACAAAACAGGTGGTATCTGTCAACAAATTTCCATGGCTTCCCAATCCGAAACCGCTTACCAGCGCCTGCGCGAGTTGATCCTGAGCGCGGGGGTTCTTCCCGACACGCATCTGGTCGAGATGGAATGGGCGGAACGGCTCGGCCTGGGCCGGTTTGCGATCCGCGAAGGGCTCAAGCGGCTGCACGGCGAGGGGCTGGTGACCCGCAACCGGGGAAAGTACCGGGTGACGGTGATGACGGCGGAGGAGATCCGCGAGATCAGCCACCTGCGGGCGGTGCTGGAGGTGGGGGCGCTCCGGTTTGTGCGGGAAGGGATTGCGGAAAAGGTGCTCGAACCGATCCGCGCGGCGGCGGAGGATTACGCCGCGTTTGTCAAAAAGGGGTATTACGATGGCGCGCGCGAGGCGGACCTGCGTTTTCACCGCTGCCTGGTGGCGACTTCGGAAAACCGCCGGCTCATCCGCCTCTACGAAGCCTCCAACCTGCCGCTGCTGCACGTGACCGTGGGCCGTCACCCGATGCCGCTGGACGATTTCGACATCGCGGCCAAAGAGCACACGGCGATCTGCCGCGCGCTCGGGAAGGGAGAGATCGCCAAGGCGTCCCGCCTGCTGGAGGAACACCTCAAGCGCGGCGAGCTGGAAGTGACCCGGGGTAACCACTGAAGCTCACCCGGCTCCATTGGAGGTCCCGCCCGGTGACCCCGCCAACCGCGCTAATGCCCGGGCAGGCGGACGAGGTCGTCCCCGGGAGAGATGCCCCAGCGCTGCGCGATCTCCCGAAGTTTTTCGTCGGTCGGCCACTGGTCGGTGATCGCTTCGCCTTCATACTGCGTGTTGCCCCCTTTGAGCGCCATGCACCCCTTGTTGTTGCCGATCGCCCCGATTTCGGCGACTTCCTGCGGGGTGAGCTTCGGGGCGGTGAAGGTTTCGACCACGGCGAGGTCGTCGATCTTTTCGTCGATCGACTTCGCCCCTTCGCCGACTTCCTGAATCAGCGTCGGGATGACGCACTGCACCGCCGGGTGGGCGAGGTCCCACGCACAGGCGAGTTGCAGCATGGTCAGGCCGTGCCGCTCGGCGTAGGGGCGGAGTTTTTCAAGCTTTTCATTCCCCGCTTCGACCCAACCCGCCGGGCGGTAGACGCGGTGGTCGGTCGCACCGAAGGCATGCCCCGGCTTGACATCGTCGTGGAAAATCCCGCCGTAGTCGACCACCCGGGTGATGATCCTGACCCCATGCTTTTCGGCGGCTTTGAGACAGAGGCCGCCGGGCCACGGCTCGAACGGGTTGAGGATGATCATCGCCCAGTCGATCCGGTCGCCGAAATCTTCAAAGGCGCCGATCAGGTCGAGCGTAAAGCCGTTGGCAGGCCCGGGGGCGATGCCTAGCTGCGCGGTCAACCCTTCTTCCCTGAGCGCGGCCATGCCGTCCCAGACGACGGGGCTGCGGTAGCCGGTCTGGTCGGGGTTGTGCAGGAGGACGAGATCGAAGCGGTCCGCCCCGATCCGTTCCAGCGAGCGTTGCGTCGCCGTGCGGAGGTAGGAAGCATATTCGCCGCTCTCCCGCAGGGCGGGGGAGGTGAACCTCGGGAAACCTTTGGAGCCCTGGCGTTCGCCTTTGTAGAAGTCGTGCCCGACGGCCCCGATCAGGCAATACGAATCGCGCGGCAAGCCGTGGAGCGCCTGCCCCAGCAGGGTATCGGACTCACCGTTGCCGTAAACGTCCGCCGTCATGAAAGTGCGGATGCCGCGTTCGTACGCGCGGCGGATGGAGGCGATAAAACGGGTTTCGTCGAGCTTTTCGCCGTAGTGCATGAAACGGCCACCGCTCCAGGTGCCGTAGGCAGTCAATGTAGGTTGCATGGCAAAGGAAATATAAGCCGATCTCCCGCCGGAAAAGCCAGCACCAATCACCGCGCGCTGCGGGGGTGCTTTACGAAAGGGCGGGCGGCGTGTAGAAAGGCGGTTCCTTATTGGGCGTGTTTACGAATTTAAGTGAGAGGCGATTAAAAGCCGCTTTTTGGCCCAAAATGGCTTTCCTCGGGCGTCCGAATCTCGATTGAAGCCGTCCTCGAAAGCCCCATTTTTGCCTCAAAAATCGTTCTTTTATTCATCCTTCAAAATTCGTAAACACGCCCATGAGCATTTTCCTTTCTCGCTGGTGGATCGGAACCGTCGGGCTGGTTGTGATCGCGCTCGCCGCGCCCCGGGGGGCGCACGGGAAGGCGGTGCCGGACGATCTCGATGCCTACATCGGGCGCGGGATGGAGCAATGGCACGTGCCGGGGCTCGCGATCGCCGTGGTGAAGGAGGGAGAGGTGGTCCTTGCCAGGGGTTACGGCGTGCGGGAAGCGGGCAGGCCGGAGCCGGTCGACGCCGACACGCTCTTTGCCATCGGCTCAACCACCAAGGCGTTTACCGCGACGGCGATCGGCACGCTGGTCGATGCCGGGAAACTGGCGTGGGACGCCCATGTGGCCCAACTCTGGCCGGAGTTCCGGCTTTCAGACCCATGGGTCACGAAGGAGATCCGGGTGAGCGACCTTCTCGCCAACCACAGCGGGTTGAGCCCCCTTTCCGAGCTGCTCTGGTACGGCACCGGGTATGACCGCGCGGAGATCCTCCGGCGGCTGGCGGCGGTCCCGCTTGATGAAGGGTTCCGCTACCGGTTCGGCTACCGCAACACGATGTTCCTGGCGGCGGGGGAACTGATCCCGAAGGTGGATGGCCGCAGTTGGGACGAGTACGTTGCCCGGGTGCTTTTCGAGCCGCTCGGGATGGAGCGGACGTTTGCGACCGAGGCGGGGATCGACACAAAGGAAAACGTGGCGCGGCCCCACCTGATCGACTACGAAGGCGCGCCGGTGGCGATCGCCTACCGCGACATGGCGAACATCGCCCCGGCGGGGTCGATCATCTCGAGCGTTCGCGACATGGCCCGCTGGGTAGGGTTGAACCTCGCGGAGGGGAAGGCGGGCGACCGGCAGATCGTCCAGCCTGCAACGCTCCGCTTCATTCACCGTTCGCAGACGCCGCTCGGGACGACCGGGCCGAACGACCAGCCGCTTTTTCCCGGAACGGAGCTGCCTGCCTACGCGCTGGCGTGGGTGACGGAAAGCTACCGTGGGGCGCGGATCGTCTGGCACAATGGCGGGATCGACGGCATGAGCGCCTGGGTCGGCTTCCTTCCCGACCGGCAGCTCGGGGTGGTGATCCTCTCCAACCTGGAGAATTGCGACCTGCGCAAGGCGATCTTTTACCATCTGGCCGACCACGCGCTGGGCGGGAAAGGGGAGGACCTGACGCCGCGGCTCCTGCAAGTCCACCGCGAGGCATTGGCTTCGCGGGACCAAGAGGAGAAAACATGGCGGGAACTTGGGAAAAACCGGGTGACCGCCGAACTGGCGCTGGAAAAATACGCAGGGCGGTATGCCCACCCTGCGTTGGGAGAGGTGGAGATCGCCTTTGAGAAGGACGGCTTGAGCTACCGGCGGACGCGCGAGCAGCAACTCGACCTGCGCGCCAGTGAAAAGAACCGGTTTCTGGGGCGTTACGAAGCGGCGGCGGAGGATCTTCGCTCCGGAAAGGTGAACCTGGTCTTTTCGGTCGAGGAAGGGCGGGCGGCGCAGTTCGTCGAAGACGGGCTGGCGACCTTCCGGCGCGTGGAGTAGGGAGGGCTACCCCTGGGGAGCCGCAGGCGCAAACAGCTCCGGGAGGTCGATCCACTCCCCGGCCTGCGAAAGGCGGCGGATCTGCTCGTCAAACGTGCGCCATTGCTCTTCGGTGCAAAGCTCGTAGCTGTGACCCCAGAAATAGAAGACGCCATCCTCCCGCTGCACCGCCTCGAACCGCGACCAGAAGTCGTCCAGACGGAAATGGCAGTTGGGGTGAAAGGCCATCGGCCGCTCGCCGGGCGTGATCCGGTCGATGGTCTTCGTGGTCCGCGCGTAGAGATGCCCCGCTTCCTGCACAAGCGCTTCGACGGCGTCGTTATAGTCGCCGAACGGGTAGGTAAAGCCGGTGATCTCGTAGCCGAAGATCTGTTCGAGCGCATCCTTGCCGGTGCGGATCTCCTCCCGGGCCGCTTCGAGGGGAAGCTGCGTGAGCCGCGGATGGGAAAAGGTATGGTTGGCGATCAGGAAACCGTCGTAGACCGAGCGCAGCTCCGGAAGGGCGAGGTGCTGGACCTCCTTCTGGAAGCGTTCCTTCCAGTGGCCGACCCGACGGGCGTGGTGCTTCCCGGCGTTGAGGTTGAAGGTGGCTTTCGCCCCGTGGCGTTGGAGGATTTCGATGACGCGGATGTCGTCATGCACCCCGTCGTCCCAGCATTGTGCGATTTTCATGATTCCTAGCTCCCTTTCAGCGGTCCGGGGAGGGCGAACTCCGTCAGTTCCACCTTGTTGGCCGCGAGCCGTTCCTTGAGCCGGGGCGAGGCGGCTCCGGTGATGACCAGCCGGTAGCCGGTGAGCTTGCCGTCGCGCGCGGTGATCCTGCGGACTTCCCGCACGAAACCGGCGGTGTTGGCCGTCCAGCAGGCGTAGTCCCACTCCAGCGGCACGAGCAGGACGCCGTTGGCCTGCTTGCAGATCGGCAGGCCCGCGACCACGTCGATATGGCTCAGCGCGGTTTGCTTGTGCAGCACCGCCATCAAGCGTGCGCTGCGGGTGAAGAAAACGGCGTCGCCGCGCGTGTTGGCCTCCAGCGCCGCGAGCAGGTAGCGATCGCGCCCGGCGACGCTGTCCAGGCGCTGCAACGCTTCGACCAGGGTGATCTGGAGCGTCGGGCTGTAATGGGGATGGTCGAGAAAGGCGCGCGCCCGGCTTTCGCTAATTCCCATCCCTTTGAGCGCCTTGAGCAGGTGATCATAAAGCTCCGCCGGGGTCGATTCCCTGAGGACCTCCGTGCTCGTCCGGGCCAGGCCGATGCCGAGCAGGGCATCCCCCGCCGCGCCGCCGATCGGCAGGGTGCCGAGGCTGAAGGTCATCTTCCCGGCCACGGCCGCCTTGGCAACGCGGTCAAGCTCGTCCTGAAGCATCTGGTTGGGGCTGTAGGGATCGACGTTCAGGTCGATGGCCAACTGCCGTTTGGCCTTGGAAACGCCGAGGAGTTGCCTGATCCCGCTATCCTCGCCGGGACGCGGTTCTTCGGGGCCTTCCTTTTTGACGGCATGGGAGATGGTCTGCCCGGTGCGCCGGACAAACTTGAAGACGCCCCGGGGAATGTCGCTGACGGTCTGGACCGGGTCGTCGGCCAGATTGCGCGCCAGTTCCACCGGGCTTTTGGCGGCGGCCTTGAGCGCTTTCTTGTATTCCTCGCCGTCGGAAATTTCGCGCAGCTTCGCGATGGCGTGAAGCTCGGCGATCCGCTCCATCAGTTCAAAGCTTCCCTCCGCCTGGAAGCTTCCAAGGGGCGAGCTGATCCGGTAGAAATTGCGTCCCACGCGGGTCGGCACCTGCGGGTCGACGGTATGGAGCGCGTCCTGAAGGTAGGGGGCTTTGAGGATTCCGGCTGCCTGAAGGATCGGCGGCGTTTCAAACGAACCTTCCGAGGGGGAAGCAGGGGCGGGACCGCCCGGCTCCGCCTCCTCCCGCGCGAAAAACGGGGAAAGCACCTCCCCTGCGGCGGCCTCCTGCGGAGCCGGGGGCGACTGGATGTCGGCCTGCGCCAGGGGAGCGAGCGCCGCCAGCAACATGGCGGCGGGTACGGAACGGGACAGAACGGAACAAGGCAGCCTCATGACGGAAGGGATTAAAAGAGCTGCATCCCGGTCGCGTCAATGTTTCTCTTGGACGGGATCGACCCCGGCGATCGTCAGGACTCCCGGCGACGCCGGAGGCGGTGGAGAAAACCGAGCGCGGCGGCTGCGGAGAGGAGGGCGAGGGGCGACGGTTCGGGGACGATGCCGGGGAAGCCGGCCGGGTCGGAAAAGTCGCTTTGGATCAGGATTTCCAGCCAGGCGTCGGTGTATTGACCGGAGCCGGACGGGTTCAGGATGAACGAGGTCAGGCTGTCGCCGAGGCGGTCGGTGTAGGCGAAGTTGTAGCCGGAGGTGACTTCGCGCAGGGCGGCGGAGTACGGGTTGTAGAAATCGTTGTGGTTGGGTTGAGCGCCGTCGAACTGGTACTCGCCGCCGTTGAGGTTGGCAATCTGCCACCACTGCGTGGAGGTAAAAGCGCCGATGCTTTGGGTGACGCCCTCCAGCGTCACTTGCACGGGGCTGCCGACGAGCCCGAGGTTCATCCCGGCGACGAGATCGCCCACGACCCAGGTGTAGACATCGTTTTGCGGCGATTGCAGAGGCTGGTTGTTGACAGAATAGTGCGGGTTGGCTCCGTAGATGCCTTCGCTTTTCTGCAACTCGCTGTAAGGAATGATGATGGTGACGCTCTCTCCCCCGATGGTTCCGGTCATCTCGACATAACCTTCATAGGTGATCTCGTTTGCGATCTTGATGGTGCCGGAATGAAAGGTGGTGGCGAGGTTGTAAGCCTGGTTTCCGCCGAAGGTGCCCGCGATGGTGGTGGTCAGCGGTGCTTGGGCGGGGTTGAGGGCGCCGCCCGGCTGGAGGGCATGCAGGTAGTTGGTCCAGTCGTGGTAGACGGCGGTGGGGCCTTCGGCGGAGCCGAGGGTGCCGATCAGCCCCGGGCCGGTGGCGCGCAGGAAGTTGGGGCTCGGCAGCGCCCCGTCGGCCGGGAGAAAGGCGACCGGGTTGCGGTAGGGAGCGCCCTGGGCAGGCGGTGGATTCTGTTCCCCGGGGATCTGGACAATCGGGTGGTAGCCTTCCTGCGGTGTGGGAGAGGTCGGGTAATCGTCGCCCTCCTGCTTGTAATAGCCGACGGTCAGGACATTGCTGGTGGGGGTGTACGGGTGTTCGGGATCGATGGGATCACGGATCGCGACGGCCTGGAGCATCTCCTGCGTGCTTTTGCTCCATTGGGTGGGGTGGGTGGCGCTGGAATTGTGCGCCTGCATCGCCAGCGAGATGGCGGTATAGTCAATGTAAGTGGTGTTGCTCCAGATTTCATTGACATCGCTAAAGGCGGTCCGTTCGTTGTTGTGCTGGGGAATGACCGAAAGCTCCATCGACTGGTGGCGGATGAGAAAATTCGGGTCGAGCCCATCGGAGGCGGGGGCCGGTTGCCATCCGTTGTACGGGCCGCCGGTCGGGGTATAGCTCGGGCTCAACCCGGTGAAGCCGCTCCCGTAGCTGATGTAGAGGCGGCCCGAGGTCCAGCCATAGAGGTAGAGTGTCGGCGCGGCTTCGGGCAGGTTGGAGGTGATCGCCGTCAGGTTCAGCGAAGTGTTGGTCGTCAGCGATCGGGCGACCCCGTCGGCGTCGTAGTAATAGCCGATGACCTGGCCCGGGTCGTACGCCTGGGTGTTGGCGGGATCGGTCGGAAGGCCGCCGCCGACGAGGTTGACCCAGATGTCGCCGTCGGTCCGTTCGCCCTGGGTGGCATTGGTAAAAACAATCGGGATCGCCTGAAGCGAGAGCTGGTAGTTGGTCGGCGGCAGTGGCGGCTCGGCGCAAACCGCAGGGCGGGAGGAGAGGAGGAGCGCCAGAGCGAGCGCACCCACGGAATACCGGCAAAGGTCGGCAAGAAAAGCCCCGGCGGGCAGCGGGAATGGCCTGCGCATGGCTTCCGTTATAAGTCCGGGAGCCGGTGCGCGGCAAATCAAATCTTGCGGGCCGCTCTGACCGCGCTTTTCCGGAAGCATTCGCGCAGCCGCTGGAACACCGGGCCGGGGGTTCCGGCTCCGATCACGATGTCATCGAGCCGGACGACCGGCAGCAGTTCCCGCGTGGTGGAGGTGATGAACAGCTCGTCCGCCCGTTTCACCTGCGCGGTGGTGAGCGGTTCCCGGGAGATCGTGAACCCTTCGCGTCCGGCCAGTTTCAAAAGGTGCTCGACGGTGGTTCCCTTGAGAACCCCTTCCACCGGAGAGATCACGCGGCGTCCCCGGACTGCCGCGATATTAAACTGCGCGCCTTCGAGGAGATGGCCGCGCCCGTTGGTGAAGACGATTTCCTGAAACCCGTCGCGCCGGGCGAGGATCGTTTCGCGGATGCCCGCGGTGTAGTCGAGCGTCTTGGCAAGCGGGATCGACCGCTGGAGCGGGGTGGTCTTGAGCGCGATGCCGCGTTCGTATTGCCACTCCGGGTACGGTTTGACCGGGTCGGCGAGGATCAGCAGCCGCCCGTTGCCTTCCGGCAGGAACCCGCCCGCGTCGCCGCCGGTGAGATAGATCCGCACGAGGCTTTCGGGCAAACCGTTGGCCTGGAGCACTTCGGCGACCACTTCCCGCAACGCTTTCCGGGAAAGCGGGGGGCGCAGGCAGAGGTGGCGGCAGGTCGCCTCGAAGCGTTGCAGATGGGCTTCGAGCAGAAACGGTTTGCCGTGGTAGGTCCGGAGCGCTTCAAACGCGCCGTAGCCGCGCGAAACGCTCAGGTCGGTAAGCGGAAGCGAAGCCCGGTCGGCCCGCACCAGCTTTCCGTCGATCCAGCAGACCGCTCGCCCGATCATGGCTGGCCGACCAGTTCGTGCCGGGAGACGGTATATTTTTCAATCTGATCGCGGTCCACCTGAATGCCGAGCCCCGGACCGTCCGCAGGGAGTTTGATCTTTCCATCCTCCAGTTCGAACGCGGTCTTGAGCAGGGTCGCCTCCCGCAGCCACGGGCCGGCCTGGTCGCCCGGCAGGCGGCAGTTGGGGGCGCTTGCGGCGAGGTGCAACTGCGTGGCGGTGGCGATGCCGAGGTCAAGCCCGCTTCCGTGCCAGATGGAGAGGTTGGCGCGTTCAGCGAGCGCGGCGTCCATCCGCCATTCGGTGGGCCCCTGGTCGGAATGGCTGATGTTGAGCCCTCCCGCAGCGCCGGAGGTGGCGACATCCCAGAGCGTTTCCGGCGGGTCGATATGGACCGCGACGCGTGCGTTGATCTTCGAGCGCAACGCCTTGAACTCCGGCAGGTGAAACCGCGGGAACGGGTCTTCCAGAATCGCCATGTTGCCGACGGCGTCCATGGCGCGGATGGTCGGCAGGGCATCCTCCAGACGGTAGAAACGGCCGTTGGGATCAACGGTCACCTTCCAGTCGGGGCCCCCGGCTTCGAGGATCGCTTCGAGCCGTTCCACGTTCGGGTCTTCGAGGGTGGTCTTGATCTTGATGCCGCGAAAGCCGAGTTCCTTGGCGCGCAGGACGCAACGCTTGGCGGTTTCGGCGGAGGCGCGCCCCATCCAGTAGTCGGCTTCGATGGCGGTGCGCCACGGGCCGCCCCAGAGCTGGGCGAGCGACACCCCGGCCCGCTTGGCGAGCAGGTCGTTCAAGGCGGTTTCGATCAGGTGCTGCCACGGGTTGCGAAGCCGGTGGCGGAGGTTGGCGGGGTCGGGCGTGTAGGGAGAGGGAGGCGCGGGGCGTTCCCAGTAAAGATGACCCGGCGCGGTCAGCTTCAGGAGCGCGGTGCGGTGGAACGGGTCGGACGCGGCGAGGAGCTGCTGGAGCTGGGCTTTCAGCGAAGCCTCGCTGCTACGGGCGGTCGATTCGCCCCACCCTTCGTTGCCCTCTTCGTCCGTCACGCAAAGGAGATAGCGGCTGGCGCTGCCGGTGGGCGGGTGCCCGTGTTCGCCAAACTCGGGGCTGCTGGCCCATTCCTGAAGCAGCGGGACGTTGATCCCCCAATACTCGATTTTCTTTAACGGAGAGCGCATGTGGATGGAATGAAAGACGGGGAAGCAGCGTAGCTCTCCCCCGTGCCCGATACCAAGCTTTATTCCACGTAAACGGGCGAGGTCCAGGCGAGATGCCCGTCGCTTTGGGTCACCTTGAGGTGGTAGGCCGCCCGTCGGCCTCCTTCGGCGGGAGGGACCGTGACCTCCAGGGAGAGCGGCATTTCCTCCAGCCTTTCCGGGTAGCGCTGGAAGCGGACGGCCCGCTCCAGATCGCCGAGTTCCACGAGCAGCCCCCCCGGTTGCCGCAGCGCGGGGTCGTTGCCGTTGAGCGTCCATTCCCCTTCCGGGGTTCGGAGCGTGAGGGTGGCAAAGTCGGCCCGATCCAGCATCAGGTCCAGCCCGTCGGTGTCGCCGGTGGTGTGCGAACGGAAGCGGACTTCTCCCGCATTCTGTGAAAGGATGCCGTCCGCCGGGGAATCGAACGCGACGGTTTCCGCCTTTTCGATGACGGCTCCGGTGACTTCCGCGCACCCGCTCCAGTCGATGCGGCGGCCCCGCCCCCGGTGGCGCGCCCCTTTCCAGAGGAGGCGCACGCGGCGGGTCGCCCCTTCCCGGGCAAAAGCGGGGTGCCAGACGGTTTCGACCAGCTCGCCGTTGCGGAAAAGCTCCAGTTTTTCAATCGGGGCCGTCCCGGCGACCCGGGCCCGGAGCGGGGCGGGCGCGCTCAGGCTTCCCCGCCACCCCATCGGGTGGCCGCCGAGATCGAAGTCGATCGCAATCCGCGGACCGGTGGTGCCGTAGCAACGGCGCTGGAGCAGGGCATGGAAGACCTCCTCCCGCGTGAGGCCCGGCGCGAGCACGCAGGTCAGCCCGCCGCCGATCCCGAATTCCCCCGCGCCCGGGCCTTCCGCGCCGGGGCGGCCCTTGTGCCCGTCGCTGTTGGCCATGACGCCGACGACATAACCGTGTTTCAGGGCATCCCCGAGCAGCCATTCAAAGACCCCCCAGCACGAGACGACCTCCACCAGCGGGCAGACTTCCGGGTCGAAGTAACGGGAAATATCGGCATAACGCCCGCCGACATGGGCGCAGGTGAACGCCCTGCCGTGTTCGCGCACGCGCTCAAAGAGCCGGTCGGCCGGGTGGGCGGGAGAGAGGGCGGTTTCCGCCACGTCGGGCACCTGCCAATGGCTGGAACGGAAGAGCGGCGGGTTTTCCTCCAGAAAGAAGACGTTTCGATCGCCCCCCGCCGTGGTGTTGCCCGACCATTCATAACCGGGGAGGATCACAAAGCGATGATCGGCATGAAACCGGGCGATGGCGGCGTTGAGCCGCGCCCAGTCGGCTGGCGAAATCTGGAAATCGTTGGCCTGGTGCCCGGTGAAGTCGAGAAACGCCTGGTCGCGGCCAAACCGGAAGTATTCCTCCTCGCTCCCCGTGCCGACGGAAAAGCCGGTCTGCGCATGAAGGTCGCCCCAGTAAAGGGAGAGCGCCGGGGCGTGGTCGACGATCTCCACCGGGTTGCTGCTCCCCCTGATTTCTCCGCAGGCGAGGTGAAAGCGCCCCGAACCGGCGGTGCAGGCGACCGGCTGCCCCCCGGCGTCGTGCCGGAGGGTTCCCGACCCTTCCCACGAGATGACCGGCGTTTGCGGCAGCGGGGCGGCATTCCCCCACCGGTCCTCTCCGCGAAAACGGAGTGCGACCGGCTGGCCCGCAGTGACGAGCGAAGGGGCGGCGGCGAAGATGCGGATCGGCTCGCCCGGGACGATCGGCACGACCGGCGAAGTCGGCAGCCGCCGGAGCTGGCAGGCGTTGGTCGGGTCGATCAGGATGCGAAATTCATGGGCCGATTCCACAAAACTCTGCGCCCGCATGCCGGGGCCGCCGCCGGAGCGGTCGCCAAGGACGATGGTGATCGTGTCGCCCGGTTGCAGCGAACCGTCGACGATGTCGATGACGATGCATCGTTTCCATGGGCGGATGTGGCTTTTGGGTTCGTAGCGGACCTTGAGCGTGGCCGCGCCGTCGGTGGTGACGCGGCAGTAACCGCTCTCCCCGGGGCGGTCAAACTGCGGCGCTTGCGAGTCGTCGGCGAGCCGGCGGGCGAGCTTGACGCTTCCCCCTTCATCCAGCCCGTAGGAGCCGACTGTCAGGGTGAGCGTCCAGGTTCCGTACTGCCCGGCGACGATCGGGGTTGCCGGTTCGAGCGTCACCGAGCCGAGGCGGCGTGTCAGTTCCTCCGCCGGGACTCCGGCGCGTGCATCGTTTTCCAGATCAAAATCCATGGACCTGATTAAAGATACCTTTTGGAGCCATGAAAAACGGAATAATCGGTTCTTTCATGGACAAAACGAACCTTTTTTGCGTAATAACGCAAGGAGTGGAACTGAGCGAAATCGCCTCGATGCTGACCGACTGGTGGGGGGCGGCCTCCCCCCGGCCGAAGCTGACTTTCGTGCTCCGCAACGCCCCTTCGTGCCGGGCGGCGACGTCGAAGTACGTGGAATGGCCGCGCCTGATGGTCGGGCTGCAAGGAACGCGCTGCTACCAGCTTTGCGACGAAAGCGGGGAAAGGCTCCGGCTCGCTGTCGGGCAGGCGATCTATTTCTCTCCGGGCACCTGGATTTCCCCTTTCCCCGCGCGGCGCATCCGTTCGCTCGGCATCCACTGGGAGGCCGCCGGGGTGCGGCTGGTCCTGCGGGAGGGGAGTCCGTTTGATCGGCCAAAGGAGGTCTGGCACCTGCCGACCATGGCCGGGCTGCCTGCCGGGTGGAGCCAGCGGCTGGCCGCCTTTGCGGCGCGGCCTTCGGGTCGTTGCGCCGCCGAAGGGATGTTGCTGGCGCAGACCGGGCTGCTCATCGACGGTTGTTCCGGCGCGGTGCCGAGGCCGGGGCGTCGCCAGCGGCTCTTCCTGCGGATCTGCTCCTTTCTGGAAGAGACCTTCACCGAACGGCATTCGCGCGAAAGCGTGGCGGAGCATTTCGGCATCTCGAGCGGTTACCTGACGCGGCTCTTCCGCGAGGAGGGGGGCACCGGCTTCAACGCCTACCTGAACCGGCTGCGCCTTCAGGAAGCCGAACGCCTGCTGGAGAATACCCACCGGAGCGTGCAGGAAATCGCCAGCCGGTGCGGCATCCCCGACGCGGCTTACTTCTCCCGCCTTTTCCGCAGGCGGCTCGGCTCTCCGCCGACGGCCGACCGCAAAGCGTAGGCAATCAGGCAGGGGGAGCTTCCGGCGGGCGTTCCCCGGCCCGGTGCAGCACTTCCAGAGCCTGGACCGTGGCGGCGTGCCGGTTGTCGACGCCGATTTTCTCGAAGATATTCTGGAGGTGCCGTTTGATGGTGTTTTTCGCGGTTTCCAGAATGAGGGCGATCTCGTGATTGCTTTTGCCCTGGGCCACCCAGAGGAGCACTTCGGCCTCGCGCCGGGTCAGCCCGAGCGCGTGGAGCGGGGCGGGGGAGCCGAAGTCGGGGGAAAACGGTGGCGCGGAAGCGCGGAGGCGGCGTTTGAGCCGGGCGCGCACGCAGGCGAGCAGTTCGCTCGCGCCGACCGGCTTGACCAGGTAATCGTCCGCGCCGAGGTCCATGCCGGTGCGGATGTTGCACCGTTCCCCATTGGCGGTGAAGAAGACGAACGGGATCTCCGCCGTGGCGGGGTGGTTGCGCAAGGTTTCGAGAACCTGATGACCGTTGACCTCCGGCAACGCGATGTCGCAGAGGACCAGGTGTACGGCTTCCCGCCGGGCGAGGTCGAGACCTTCGCGCCCGTTGGCGGCGGAGCGGACCGCGTACCCTTCCATCTCGAGAAGGATGACGAGGTTTTCGCGCGTACGCTTTTCGTCTTCGATGATCAGGATCTTTTCCATGTTCAGGGGTCGGCTTCAAAAAGGGGGAGCCGGACGGTGAACGTTGTACCGTGTCCGGGGCGGCTTTGAAAAGAAATCGCTCCGTGGTGTTGCTCGACGCAACGTTTGACGACGATCAGCCCGATGCCGGTGCCGGGGCGCTTGCCGACGTTGGCGCCGCGGTAGAAGCCGTCGAAAAGCCGGGCGTGATCTTCCGGCGGGATGCCGATGCCATGGTCTTCAACCTCGAAAACGGCCATCGCCCCCTCGCGCCGGACGCGCAGGGTGACCGGCTGGTCGGGCGGGGAATATTTCAGCGCGTTGGAAAGGAGGTTGGTGAAGATGTGGCCCAGGAGCGATTCGTCGGCATGGGCCATCGGCGGAAAGGCACCGGCTTCGAGGCGGATCTCGCGCGGTTCGTCGGCCAGTTCCGTCGCTTCCCGGACGAGGCGGCGGCACCAGGCGGCGAGGTGAAGCTCCTCGGGATGGTAAGGCGCGTGCCCGGCGTCGAAACGGCCCAGGAGGAGGACTTCCTCCATGAAGGAGGCCATGCGGCGGACGGCGACCTGGATGGTGCTCAACCGCTGGTCGCGCTGGTCGGGGGTGAGGCGCGGCAGGTAGCGGCTCAGAATCTCGGTGGAACTCAAAATCATCTCCAGCGGGGTGCGGAACTCGTGGGAGACGATCGCCACAAACTTCCTGTTGAGTTCGCTGAGCCGTTTTTCGCGTTGCAGGGCGAGCAGGGTGTCGGCTTCGATCTTTTTGCGGTGGGTGATGTCGGTCCCGGCGGCGAGGATACAGTCGGAAGCGCCGATGGAGACGCGGTCGCCGGTGAGGAGCACGACGCGCAGTTCACCGGTTTTGGTCAGCAGGATGGTCTCGACATCGCGGGCGCACCCTTCCTTGAGGCAGCGCCGCAGAAAGGCGTCGGGGATGACTTTTTCCAACGGAAGCGCTTCGCTCCGGCTGATCTCGCCGAGCAGTTCGTCGCGGGAGTAGCCGAGCGTGTTGAGGAACCCGGTGTTGGCGTCGAGGAAGCGCCGGGTGGTGAGGTCGATGATCGCCAGAAGCGCGTGGCTGCCGTGAAAGGCGCGGTTGAAACGTTCCTCGGACTGCCGGAGCACTTCGGTGCGGGCGGCGATGCGCGTTTCCAGCTCCTGGTTGAGCCGGTGGAGCGAGGCGTCGCGCTCGGCGATCCGGGTGGCCATTTCGTTGAACGCGGTGGCGAGGGTGCCGAGTTCGTCCCGCGTCGGCCAGTCGACGCGTACGTCGGTCTCCCCGGAACCCATCCGCCGGGTCATGTCGAGGAACTGCTGGAGCGGCAGGGCGATCTGCCGCCGGAGGATGCGGGCGAGGGCAAGCAGGGCGAGCGCCAGCGAAAGGAGGCCGAGCCAGAGAATCCACTTCGCCGAGGCATACGCCTGCTGGCGCAGGTCGGGGCCTTTGAGCAGCGAGATGAAGTACCAGTCCGGCCCGGGCAGCCGGTTGGCGGCGATGTAGTGGTCGCTGGCGGGATCGTACCCGACCCATGGAAGGCGGCCCTGCGCGGTGACGGCCCTGAAGACGGCGTGAAGGGGGGAATCGCCGGCATCCCGCAGGTTGTAGTCGCCCCGCTTGAGAAGTTCGCGGCCGACCCGCGAGGAGGCGACCAGTTGCCCGTCGCGGCGTACGACAAGATGCTCCAGCCCGGGGCGCTCCGACTGGATGGTGCGTTCCCTTAATTGTTCGAGATCGACATCGAGATGGAGCGTGGCGACATGTTCGCCCTCAAGGTCGATCGGCTGGCTTAACGTGACATAAGCCCCGGTGCCGTTCTCCTGGTCGGTTTCGTCCGGGAGGAGGCGGCTCCAGCTTGCTTTCCGGGAGGGGTTGCGTTCCGGCGCGGCATCGCGATACCAGTCGAAGCTGTTCTGGTCGCTATCCCCGGGAAGGGACCAGATCCAGTTCGGTTCCAGCGGCGAGATGCCGGTATTGAACCCGAGGGGCGAGGAGAGATAGAAGGCGGCGAACCGGGAGGACCAGGCGGGAAAGAAGCGCTCGGTCATTTCGCTCCCTGCGAAAATCATCCGCCGCAGCCGGGGCGTGACCGGGGTATTGGCGGCGACCCAGGTGGAGGCCTGCTGCCGGGGGTCGATGCGGTCGCGTCGCGTCCGGAGCGCGCCGTCGGAGTCGAGGGACATGATCGCCTCAAAACGGGCCGGGTCGTCGTCGGTGGCTTCCAGAAGGGAGGGGAACTGCCGCTTCATGGCGAGGAGGTACTCCTCCCCCTGGGCAAAGAGCATCGTTTCGCGTTTGGAGCGCTCGAGCGCGTACTCCGAGAAGCTCCGGAGCATCTGGGTCTCGGTCGTCTTGAGCGTCGTCCAGTAGGTGGCGGCGGTCGCCGCGGCGAGGATGAGCGTCATGACCGCGCCGATCTGCAACAGCGTCTTGGTAATGACTGAGGGGCCCCGGATGAATTTCATAAAACGGGCAGGGTATACCGACCGCAAAGCGCAATGCTACCAAAGAACCACAAAAAGGCCGGACCGGGCGATCCATGGTCCAAAGGTGGGATGGCCGACTTCGCCGGAGGTGGTTCAGGATCGGCCTCCCTTCCATGAAAAACAAGAAAACCATCCCTTTGCTTTCGTCCACCGCCGCCGCCCTCGCTTCGCTGATGATGGCCGCAGGAGCCCATGCGGCGGACCTTCCCTACCTCGTCATCGACAACGGCGACACCTATACCCCTTCGGTGGAGCATGACCCCGACGGGGACCGCCCGGAACGGCACGGGAACGTCGACCTGATCGACGGCAGGATCGTCGCCGGAACCGGGCCTTTCTCCGATGCGATGGAGGTGACCGACTTTTTCACGGCCATGAAAGGGGAGATCGGCGTCCGTCTTTTCGGGGAGGCGTATTTTGACAAGATGGGTAGCGATCTCGTCTCCATCAGCGTCCAAAGCGACCTGACCAGCCTGGTCTATGTCTCGGAAGGGACGTTGCGGACCGATGTGGCCGACGCCTTTGCGCAGATCGGCGGGATCGCCGTCGGCAGCGGGGCCGTCTTCGATCTCAACGGTTATGACCAGTCGATCGCCGGGATGTTCTTTGTCGAAGGCAACGGACGGGTGATCGACAGCTCGGGAAGCGGTCATCCCGACGGGGGCGCGGTCGTGACGGCGGATGAAGGTTATCTTCTCTACGGGGGTGAAATCGACGTCGTTCTTGGCGGCGCGGGCGACCTTTCCAAATACGACGGTTTTGCGGCCTCCCTCAACCGCCGCAACACCTTCACCGGCGATGTCTATGTCTTTGAAGGGACGCTAAGGACCACGGTCGACTCCGCCATCGCCGAGGCAAATCATCTGTTTGTGGCCGACGGGATCTTTGACGTGGCCGGAACGGCGCAGAGCGTCGCGGGCGAGGTGGTCCTGATCAACGGAGCGTTCGACGACAGCTCGGCGGCCGGGACCGGGACGCTTTCAAGCCGGAGCGGGGCGATCACCCTTCAGGATGGCGACGTGAACGTGGCGCTCGTCGACGACCCCTCCGGCGTGCAGGTGAATGTCTACCAGGTCGGGTGGGACGAGTATGGCGACGTGACCCGCCTGAACGTGGCGACCCGCCACACCGGCGAGACGGCGGTGATCAGCGGGCGTCTCCAGACGACGGTGGATGATGCCGTGGCATCGTCATCGCGGCTGGAAGTGACGGAGACCGGCTCGTTCGACGTTTTCGGGACCACCCAGAACGTGAAGACGCTATCGCTCTACAGTGGGAGCCTTGATGACACCCTCGGCAATGGGGTGATCCTGACCGACGGTCGTTTCGATCTTCACGAGGGAGCCGTCAACGTGACCCTTGGCGGAGGCGGCGGGCTGTCCAAGAGCGGAAGCGGCACGGTGGAACTCAACCGCACCAGCCACTACACCGGCGGCACGCATGTGACCGGCGGGCGGCTGGAAATCAACGCCGTGGATGCCATTCCCTTCGGTTCGGACCTTCATGTGACCGGTGAAGCGGCGGCGGTCTTCCTGAACGACCACGCTCAAACGCTGGCGGGGCTGGTGATCGCCGAAGGCGGGCAGGTCGACCTTGGGAAGGGCGGCGCGAATGATCTGGCGATCGGCCTCGCCGACGCCGCGAGCGCGATTTCCGGTCGCCTGACCGGGACGGGATCGCTCCGGAAGCGGGGCGAGGGCGAACTCCTCGTCGACGGGCAGGTGATGATCTCCGGCGCGCTCGATCTTCAGGGCGGGATGCTGACGCTGGTTGAAAACGACAGTTTCAACGTCGGGTTTGGCGGAGTCAACGTCCACGCCGGGGCCTTCATGCAGGGGGCGGGCAACATCCTTGGAGGGGTTCGCAACCACGGCACCGTGATCTCCGCCGGCGGGGTGCTCGATGTCGCCGGCTATGTTCAGGGAGCCGACGGGACGTTCGTCGTCGCCTTCAACGAACGGGGGGAGACGGGGAAGCTGGTCTCCTTTGAAGCGGTGGAACTGGCCGGGACGTTGCAGGTTTTCAGCGGCGGCCACGACTTCAAGGGAAATGAAAGCTTTGAGATTATCCGGAGCGAAGAGGGGGTGGTTTCCCGGTTTGACGAAGTGGCGGACGATTTTGGTTCTTCACGGCTGACGCTTTCGGTCGATTACCGGCCCGATTCCGTCTGGCTGGAGTTCCTGAACCATTCCTTTGCATCGCTGGCGGAAACGCCCAACCAGCGGGCGGTGGCGCGTGCGCTCGATCGCGCGGAGGAGAAGGGCCGCCTCGGGGAACTGATCGCCCGTCTCAATCAAGGCGATCTCTCCGAAATCCCGGGGCTGCTCTCCCTGCTTTCGCCCGAAAGCCTGAGCGCGATCTTCCACGCCGGGTTTGCTTCCGCGCAGGTGCAGCAGACCCACATCGAACGCCGCCTCGATGCCGTCCGCGCGGGAAGCCGCGGTTTCAGCGCCGGGGGGCTTTCCTTGCAGGATAGCCGCGGCACGCTCCATCTCGACGGCGCGCCGCTCGCCAACGACCGCGACGGGTTGACCCTCGCGGGCTGGGACGGCAGGAGCGTGGTCGGGCGCGAGAGCGTCGCGCCGGTCGTGACGCCGGGCCGGTGGGGTTTCTTCATCACCGGTTCGGGGGAATGGGCCGATGTGGAGACGACTTCGCAGGCGAAAGGGAGCCAGTTGACCAGCGGCGGCGTCACCGTCGGCGCGGACTACCGGGTGAGCGAAGCGTTCGTGCTCGGCCTGAGCGCGGGGTATGTTCATACCGGCGTCGATCTCGCCTTTGGCGGGAAGATGGAAGCCAACGGCGGGCGCGGCAACCTGTACGGCATCTTTTTCCACGGCGGCGCGTACCTGAACGCAGCGGTCGGCGGCGGGTACAACGCCTACCGGATCAAGCGGGCGACGCTCGGCGGGACCGCGCGCGGCGACACCGACGGCGGGGAATTCGACGCGCTGCTGGGCGGCGGCTACGATTACGAGGTCTGCCCGGGCTTCACGGTCGGGCCGGTCGCTTCGGCTGCCTATACTTATCTCGGGGTGGACGGGTACCGCGAAAGCGGTTCCGCCGCGCCGCAGGACTTGGCGGACAACAGCGCCGAATCGCTCCGTTCCGCGCTGGGCGTGAAGCTCGCGGGGGTCTGGAACGTCGGCGGCCTGCGGGTAAGCCCCGAGGTGCGCGCGCAGTGGAAGCATGAGTTTCTCGACGCGAAGGCCGTCGTCGGCTCCAGCTTTGTCGGCGGCGGCGGAACATTTGCCGTCGAAGGCCCGAAACTCGGCCGCGACAGCCTGGTGATCGACGCCGGCGCTTCCATCGAGATCCATCCCGGCGCTTCGGTCTTTGCCTATTACCTCGGCGAGATCGGCCGGACTCACTACGAGTCCCACAGCGTCAACGGCGGGATTCGCATCAACTTCTGACGGGTTGGAGAAGGGGAAAGAAGACCGCCGGGGAGTCCCGACCCGCCACCCGGTCGGGGCCTTTACGCCGCGCCCCGGTATTCTCCGTTGGTGGAAAGCTCCTTCACTGCATAGTCAATAAACGCGCTGGTGCGCAGCGGCAGGAGGCGATTGCCCGCGTAGACAACATGGAGGGGGAGATCCTGCGGCTTCCACTCCGGGAGGACCCGTACGAGGGTCCCGGAGCGGAGATCCTCCCGGATGAGCCAGTCCGGCAGAAGGGCCAGCCCGAGCCCGGTGCGGGCAGCTTCGCACAGGCTGGTCACCCCTTCGGAGGTCAGGACCGGCGAGAGGGTCACCTTCCGGGGTGCGCCTTTGGGGCCGTGCAGGATCAGTTCGTTGACGTTCCAGAACTGCGGGCCGTCGAGCGAGAGCCACGGCCACCGGGCGAGATCGGCCGGGGTTCGCGCCCTGGGATGTTTTTTGACGAGCGCGGGTGCGGCGGCGAGATGAAGCACGATCGCGCCGACCCGACGGGCGATCACGCTTTCGTCGGTGATCCGGCCCGGCACGACGCCGACATCCGCCCCTTCCCGGATCATGTGCAGGGGCCGGTTGGTGAGCGCCAGCGAGGCGGTGACCCCGGGGTGTTGCAGCAGGAAGCGGCTCACCAGCCGCGTGACATGGCATTGGCCATAGTCGATGCTCGCGATCAGGCGCAGATGACCGGAGAGGGTGTTGTGCTCCTCGCGGAGCCGCTGCTGGGCGTCGTCGATGCGGACGAGGATGAGCCGCGCTTCCTCCAGGAGCCGTTCGCCCGCCAGGGTGAGACTCATCCGGTGCGTATCGCGCCGCAGCAGCGCCATGCCGCTGCGCTCTTCGAGAGCGCGCAACCGGCGGCTGAGGGTCGGCTGGGGGATGCGGAGCCTGCGGGCCCCGGCGGAGATGCTGCCGCTTTCGACAATGGCGATGAAAGCGCGCAGGAGGGAGAGATCTTCAAAGGCGGTCATGCAAAACAGGTATGGCTGATATGTACAACGGGCGACTACCGGAGCGGGGGGCCGGGCCGTATCGTGATATAACCATGAAAGCGAATCGGTCCATATCATCAAACAAGGCTCAGGCATTCAAGATCGTCGTGATCGGCGGTACGGGGTTGATCGGGAGCAAGGTGGCAAATCTCCTGCGCGAGGCGGGGCATGATGTCGTAGCGGCCTCGCCGTCGCGCGGAGTCAACGCCGTGACGGGCGAGGGGCTCGCGGAAGCCTTGGCAGGGGCGCAGATCGTCGTCGACGTTTCCAACTCGCCTTCGTTCGAGGACGAAGCGGTGATGGATTTTTTCCGCAGATCGACCGCCCATCTCCTCGCGGCGGAAGAGGCGGCGGGGGTCGGCCATCACGTCGCCCTCTCCGTCGTCGGCACCGACCGCCTGCAAGCCAGCGGCTATTTCCGGGCCAAGCTGGTGCAGGAAAACCTGATCAAGGCATCGCCCATTCCTTATACCATCGTTCGTGCGACGCAGTTTTTCGAGTTCATCGCTTCCATTGCCGAGGGGGCGACCCGCGACGGGGAAGTCCGGCTTTCCCCGGCGCTCATGCAGCCGATCTACAGCAGCGATGTCGCAGCGGAAGTGGCGGCTGCCGCGCTGGCGCAACCGTTGAACGGCACCCGCGACATTGCCGGACCCGAGGCGCTCCCGATGACCGAGGTGGTCGGCCAATACCTGCGCGCGCGAAACGATCCCCGCCGGGTCGTTGCGGACGCAGGGGTCGGCTACTTCGGCACCCCGGTCGACGACCGGAGCCTGACGCCCGCCCCGGCCGGCCACCCGCACCTCGCCCCGACGCACCTCGCCGACTGGCTCGCGCAGACCCACGGCAGCCGTTGAAGTAAGGAGACGGGAAAAGGGTGGGAACAGCATCCACCCCGCGGTCGGCGGAGGTCGACCCTCTAAGCTGCATGAGCTTAGCTCTCCGCAAGACTCCGGAGCCGGTCGAGATCGCCCCACCGCAGAAACCCCGGTACATGCCACGCCAGCGAGGTGGAGCGGTTTTCCAAAAGAGAGTGCAGGCCGTCATGTTCTTCGATGCTGACCCCTTCGAGCGGACGCAGGGCGCGGGCCAGCAGTGCGGCGAACGCCGCTTCCTGATGGGCGACGATCCGGATGGAAGCCCCGGGCGCTTCGTGCCGGAGGGCCAGGCAGAGCGAGACGATCGCTTCCGCCCATTCTCCCGCCAGTGGATAGCCAAGCCAGAGGGCGGCGCGGGCGTCGTCGTGGAATTCACACCCTTCCATCGGGTGATGATCCCGGCAAAGCTCGCCGGTCGCGGGAAGGTCGGCCGCGGCGGGAACGGCTCCCGCGTCGATCGCGTTGCGCCATTGATCAAGCACAAACGGGCTCTTCTTTCCCTGCGCGGAAAGGAGGAGCCGGACTTCGCACGGGGCATCGCGCACGGTCTTGTGCAGGAAGAGCGGTATCGGAACGCCGCGAACCGACGGGACGCAACCCGAGAGGGAGCCATCGGCGTGAAGCGTTTTCCACTCGGCTTTTGAATCGGCAGCCGACGGTTCCCGCCAGCCGAGCAACGGTGCGAGGGCTTCGCGTCCGCCCGCGCCGGGCACGGGCGTGGTTCGCCGCAGCCGGATCGCTTCCCGGTTGAACCGGTAGTCGACCGTTTCGGGACGTTCGCCGGGAGGGTAGCAGATCAAGGCTTCTTCGGGCAACGGCATCCAGGAGGGAAGCGCGACCGGGGCGGGGGAAGGGTCGTCGCAAAGCCAGTGCCGCATCCACCCGATCATGGCCGCCAGCGCCGGGGGGAAGAAGCCGTGTTCCATATTGAGAAGGCGGACATCGAAGCGCCCTTGCGCGCCCAGCAGCCGGTAGATTTCCCCGACCTGCCGCGCGGTGTACCGGAGCGGCTCGGGAGCGAAAGCGGGGGCATCGAGAAGGGCGTTGAGGATCAGGAGCGGCCTCGGGGCGATGCTACCCAGGACCATCCATTGTTCGCCGAGGGCCAATCCTCCGGGAAGGGTCTCGCAAAGGCAGTTGCGCCGGGTGATATAGGCTTCAAACGAGCCGACGGAAACCACCGGGACCGCCGCCTTGATCCGGTCATCCAGCGCCGAAAGCCAGATCGTCTGGTTCCCCCCGCCGGATGCGCCGGTTGCCCCGATCCGGTCGGGATCGACAAAGGGTAGCGATTGCAGCAGGTCGATGGCCCGCCGGTTGTCGCGCACCTGCCACCCGAGCAGCGAGTCGCCCGCAAGGAAAAGCTCCGCCGCCGGGGCTCCGCCATGGTACGACCATTGGCGTTCATCGCTCCCGCGCTCGCCCGAACCGGGCGCATCCGGCGAAAGCACGACGAACCCGCTTTTTGCCAGCAGATGCCCCCGCGACTGGACGCGGGCCGCGATCTTCCCCTCAAACCAATGGCCATGCAGGTTCAGGACGCCGGGAAAGGGACCTTTGCCTTCGGGAATATAGAGCAGCGCGGTCACGCGGATGCCGGGGGAGGAGGCAAAGGAGACCTTGCGGATGCGGTAGCCATCGAGGCAGATCTCCCCGTGAATCTGAACATCCAGCGGGCAGGGCGCTTCGGCAAGGTGCAGCCGGGCGTTCAACGTTTGCGCAAGCGTATCGGCCTGTTTGCGCCAGCCTTCGAGGGAAAGGGGCAGCCGGTGCCCCCGCGAAGCCGCCATCGCTTCCATGCGCAGGCGTTCGCCATGGAGAAAACCGTGGGAGTCCTGCCACAGGTCATGGATCATCGGCGGCAGGGGATCGCCGGTGGGAAGGGAAGGATCGGTCGTCATGGAGTCTGGCAGGAAGAGTCCGGCACATAGCGGCCATCCACGGGCGCGGTGTCACAACACCACGACTGCGGCGGTTGCGGTACGGGCCTGACCCGATGGACCCAGGAGGAAACCGTGCGCCACGGCAGCGTGGAAGCGCTCTGGCATAAAGGGTAGGTTCCTGCGGTATCGCGGGAAATCTCCATCAACCTTTCCGGTGAGAGGGTGGGAAGCTCACGGGCCAGTTTCATCAGCCTGTCATAGCGTTCCAGGGAGCTTTGGACCGCGATTTCCCGGTTGCGAGCGGGATCGCCCAGCGCTCCCATTTCCGGCAGCAGGAAGTGATTGGTGCGCCCGCAGACCCCGTCGGTGACTTCCCTCACGGCGACTTCGGTGCGGGAGCACTCGGCGATCACCCCGCGCCCGGTGGCGTCGGCGAGCAGGAAGATCATCCCCCGTGCATACCCTCCGTTGCCTAGTGCCCGCGCGGCGGCCAGCCGTTCCAGCAGGCGGACGGCTTCCGCGCAGGTGGCGCACGTCTCGGCGATCAGGCGCAGGACCAGGCAATCGTTGAGCCCGACCTCGCCGCTGCACTCCTTCAACGGCCCGCCGGTGTTGTTCGCGCCGACCAGCCCGGCGTCGTTGGCCATCTGGGCGATGCCGAGATTGCCGAGGTTGGTTCCGGTGAGGACCGCGCGGGTCGCGCCGACCTTGCGGCGGAAGCGGATCTGCGGGTGAGGGGCTTCATCGCGGATCTTGAGCAGCAGCGGTGCGCCGTCGGCGGTGGCGCGGCCCAGGGCGAGCAGCGTGGAGCAGTTGGCTTCCGCTAGCGTGTGCGGGTCGGGTTGGAGCCTGCGGCACTGGTCGTCGAGGTAGCCTTCCAGGTGTTCCCCGGCAAAGGCTTCGGCTTCGATGAGCCAGTCCGGCGCCCATGTTTCCAGCAGCGCGACCAGTTGTCGCACCCGGGCGGCGTCGATCCTGCGGTTGCCCTCGGCATGCAGGCGGGCGTGGAACGGCTCCCATGCCGCTCTCCAGGCCCGTTGCTGCGCCGCGCCGACCTCGGCGGCGGTTCCGCTCCAGAAGGGAGAGGGCGTTTTCATGGGCGGGGGTCGATCTCCGAAATCAGGACCACGCGCTTTTCCCGGATGGAACGCTCCGCAGCGAGCGGCACCAGAAGGCTCCGCCGCCCCTTTTCAAAGGAGACCAGCGGCTCGGTGCGCGACCGGACGCAGTTGAGGAAGTCAAGAAAGACCCCGCCGCGCAGCTCTCCCGGGCAGTCGAGAAGTTCCGTGTCGCCGTTGTTGGTGGTGATATGCAGCTTTTCGCCGTCTTTGAGATCAAAGCGGATCAACCCTTCGGTTCCGGCAACGCCAAACTCCCTTTGATGCCGGTGGCTCTGGGTGAAGTTGATGCCGATCATCCCCTTGACGCCGTTTTCATAGTCAAAGGTGATCCAGGCGTGGTCGACGATGCTGCTCGGCTGCCCCCAGAGGGTGGCGTATTTCTTCTGTCCGCCGGTGGCATAAACCGAGTGGGGACGGCTGCCGGTCCAGAGGTCAAGAATATCGCAGTGGTGACAGTTTTTCTCGACCAGCGCTCCCCCGGAGCGGTTGCGATCGGCCACCCAGTTCATCCAGCGCGGAAACGGCGCGCGAAACTCGGTACACCAGGTCATGACCGGTTCGCCGATCCGGCCCGAGCGGATCAGTTCCGCCACGCGGTGATACTTCCTGCGGTAATGCATCTGCATGAAAAAGGCGACGATGCGCTGATGGGCCTCCGCCGCGATGGCATCCGCATCCGCCAGCGTGGTGGCGACCGGTTTTTCGCAGAGGACATCGACCCCGCGGCGCAAGGCGGCGATCGCCATCGGGGCATGCAGGTCGTTGGGCCCGGCGATGTAGACCGCGTCGAGTTCGCCATGGTCGAGCATCTCCTCGTAGGAGGCGAAGGTCTCCGGCTTTTTCCCGGTGAACCGGCTGATTTTCTCGACGGCGGCCTGCTGCTTGCGGGGTTCGACATCGCAGACGGCGGGGATCTCGAAAGCGCCGCCGGTTTTTTCAAAGGCGGGCCGGATTTCCTCGATCAGGACCCCTGAAATCGAGCGGTAGCCGAGACCGATGATCCCGAGCCGGATCGGTTTCGCGGAAGCGGGAGGGGTGGCGGTGTGGGATGGAAGCGGAGTGGTGGAAGCCATAACGATAAGGGTGAAAATTAAGCGCTTAACTTTGTAAAGTCAAGCGCTTAATTTGCACGAATTTGCGGCTCAGAAAGGCGCGTCCGGCAGGCGGATGCCGCCGCCCATCCGCCACGCGCCGCCGCAGCGCACGTGTTCGAGCACCGCCCGTTGCAGGGAGGTGGCGTTTTCAGGCAACGTCCTCTGGCCGCCGAGGACGCGCTCGAAAAGCTGTTCGTCGGTCGCGCCGGGGATCGGCACCGGCAGGAAATGCCGCTGGAAGGCGAGGAGGTTGGACCCGTGGGGCAGGTGGTCTTTCAACTGCGGGTCGAGCATCCACGAGGCGCAGGTCATGGCGTGGAGCCGATGTTCGGGGAACCACTGCGGGAAAAGGCGCGCGGCGTCGCGGAAGGAATCGGCCACGGCTTCGGGCGGCAGCCTTCCACCCTTCGGGATGTGGACGGCGAGCACCCGGTCGCCCGGCGCGAGGACGGGTTGCCACTCGTCCCGGGAAAGGAATGTGGGTTCCCGGCGAAGGCAACCTTTATCAGGATCGACCGGATGGCCTTCCCAGCCGTCGTCCCCCTCGCGCAGAACGCTCTGCCATGCCGGAGCGGAGTCGGCGGGCCAGCCCCGGGCATCGCAATCCATGCCGGAGGTCGCCATCACGAGCGGGGTTCCATCGTCGCCATGGCGAAACACCCGGTACGGCAGCTTGAAAAGCGTCCACTCAAACTGCAACCGGCCGACGGCGAGGAGCCGCCCCTGGAAATGCCGCGCGAGCCATGCGGCTTCCGAGAGCCCCGGCTTTCCGTTCGCCTCGGCAAAGGCATCCATCCAGCGTTCCAGGTCCTCCAGCGTAGCCCGCGTGACAGCCTCCGGAATTCCGCGTCGTGCGTGTTCGCTGCGGAGGCGGGGCAGCCGGAAAAGAAGGGCGACCGCGTGGAGCAGGCCGCTTTCGAGCTTCAGCGCGGGGGCCACCCGGGGGAGCGCCGGAGGCGGGACCTCCTCTCGGCCAAAGAGCGTCGCGCAGGTTGTTTGAGCCAGCAGCCGGAGCCCGGGCGAGCGGGCGATCGTGCGGTGGCTTTCGATGAGTGTTTCAAAGGTGTCGGGCCGCAAGCCGCAACGTCCGACTTCCCGGGCAAAGTCGGCTTCTCCCCACGCTGCCTGCGGTAACGCTTCGGTTTTCATGGTGCGAAATGCCCGAAAGGTTAATCGTTTAACACTTTACGTGTCAAATGTGGCGTGACTATCCCTTGACCGCCCCGGCGCTCAGGCCGCGAATGAAAAGCTTCATGGTAAAGAGGAAGATCACGATCAGCGGCAGGCTGGCGATGACAAAGGCGGCCATGATGTGGCCCCATTGTTTGACGTATTCGCCGTCGAGGTAGATCAGGCCGACGCCGATGGTGAAGATTTCCGGGTCGCGCAGGACGATGAGCGGCATGAGAAAGTCGTTCCACGTGCTCAGGAAGTTGAGGATGGCGAGGGTGCCGATGATCGAGCCGCTCATCGGGATCACTACGTTGCGGATCTGTTGCAGGTGGGAAGCGCCGTCGATCTCCGCCGCTTCGAAGAGGTCCTTCGGAATGTCTTCGATGAAGTTGCGGAGTACGTAGATGGAGAAGACGAGCCCGCCGGCGATGCCGAGCACGATCAGGGCCCAGAGGGTGTTGAGGAGGTTGAGCCCCTTGAGGACGGCGAAAAGCGGGACGATGTTGGCAATGCTTGGCATCAGCATCAGGACCAGAAAGGCGGTCCAGAGAAAACCGCTCATCGGCATTTTGTAACGGGCGAAAAAGTAGGCTCCGCCAACGGAAACCGCGAGGCAGCCGAGCGTTGCGGTGACCGAGACGACCACCGAGTTGGCGACATAGGGAAAGATCAGCCCGATGGCGTAGAGATAGTTCTGCCACTGCCAGCTCTCCGGCGCGCCGGGCAGCCACGGGCTGGAAAAGAAGAGGGCGTTATCCTTCAGGCTGATCTGCAACATCATGTAGAAGGGAAAGAGGCTGATGCCGAGCAGCAGCAGAAGGACGAGGTGCTTGAAGGCATCGGGCGAGCGGGGGCGGCGCGCCGCGGCGGGGACGGCTGCCGCCGGTTCGTCGGCGCGGGGCGGGGGCGGAACGGTGGCAAGGGTGGAGTTCATGTTTTTTCGACTCTGACGTAGCGGTTGTTGACCCAGGTCAACCCGAGGATGAAGGCAAAGAGAAAGAGCCCCAGCGCGCAGGCATAGCCAAACTCGCCCGCCAGAAAGGCGCGGTTGAACATCCATAACCCCGGCACCATCCCCCGGCCGCCGGGGCCGCCATCCTGCCCGAGCAGCAGGAACTGGAGCCCGAACCCTTGCAGGGTGCTGATGATGAGCATGACGAGGCTCAAACGCACCTGGGTCATGATCAGCGGAAACTCAATATGGAAGAAGGTTTGCCACGGGCCTGCGCCGTCGAGTTGCGCGGCTTCGTAGACTTCGCTGCCGATCGATTGCAGGCCCGCGAGGTAGATGAGGACGCCGACCGCGCCGATCCACGGAAAGCCCCAGAGAATGAGCGAAGGGATGACCAGCGACGGCTCGCCAAGCCATGCGATCGGGATGCCTTCGTGAAACACCCCCCAGCCGACGGCCCGGTCGAGGGCGACCAGCGCGGTTTTGAGCCCGGTGAGATCAAGGAAGCGGTTGAGCGCTCCCTGCGTGGGATCAAAGAACGATTTCCAGATGAAGAGCGTCACGAGACCGGGGACGATCATCGGCAGGACGACGACGATCCGGTAAAGGTATTGCCACCGTTCGCTCTTGAGCCGGTGGATCAGGACGGCGATCAGGATGGCGGGAGCGAGCTTGAAAAGGTTGCTGACGACGAGGATGCCGATCACCCAGAACGAGTTCCAGAAGACGCCGTCGCCCAGAACGTCGTAAAAGTTTTTCAACCCGATGAACTCTTTTTCTTCGCCGCCGCTCCACCGGAAAAAGCTGTGGTAGATGGCGCTTGCCGCCGGGAAATAGCAGAAGAGGCCGATCAGGAGAACGGCGGGGAGGATGAACAGGTAAAGGTTCCATTCATGCCATGCCTTGCGGGGACTGATCGGGGCGGCCATGGGATTACGGGGAGGGCGTGCCCGCTTTTTCCAGCGCGAAACGGGTGCGGTAGAAGTTTCTTTGGTTGGTGGAATCGGCCTGGAGCAAGAGATCGAGGCGGGCGCGGTCGGCGGGCGGGGCCGCCGGGTCGCGCGCCAGCCACGCCAGGGCGGCAAGCTGGGTGTCGCCCCGCTGGAGGATCTGGATGCGTTTGAGCCGCTCGCGCTCCAGGTCGCGCCGGATCGCTTCGGGGTAGTCGTCTTCGAGCGTGTCGATCATCGCCTCCACGCTCCCGAACGGGGAGACCAGGAGGTGGAAGGAGGTGTTGAAAAGGCGGCTGGTATCGGCAAACCCTTTGCTGATCGACGGCATCAACCCGGGCAGCCACCCTTCCAGCACCGGCAGGAACGGCTCGACTTCGGGGCCGGGGCGGGTGGTGAGGATGGAGGGAATCCAGCCGCTGACGTCGGTCCAGAGCTGGTTGGCCTGTCGGCTGGCGAGGAAGAGCAGGAAATCGGCGGCGACTTCCGGGTGGGAGGAATACCGGGTCAGGCCAAAGGAGATCCCGGCATTGACGCCCGCTTCGGAGCGCGCCCCGAGCGTGTGGGGACCGTAGACCGGATCGTTGGGAGAGGGAAACGGGATCGGGGAGACGCCGAGCGGGAAGGTGATCTGCCGCCGGATGCTGGTGGCGTCCCAGCTACCCGTGCAGATCATGACGGCGCGGTTCTGGACGAAAAGGAGGGTGGCGTCGTCGCGCATGATCTGGGAAAAACCGGGCTGCATGGCGCGGCCGACCTCTCGCATCAGGGTAAGGCCGGAGCGGACCGCGTCGCTTCGGAGGTTCCAGCGGCCTTCGAGGTAGCCCGAGGCCTGCGCGACCGGGTTGCCGTCGATGATGCCGGGCGGGTTGAGCGTTTCCGCGAGCTTCTGCGTCTGGCTGGAAAAGAGCGCCTCCATGAGGAAGGGGGCGTTGTACCTGGACCCGGCGATCGGGACGAGCGGCACCCCTTCTTTTGCGGCGTGACGGGCGATTTTTTCGCAGAGCGCCATCAGTTCGCCGGAGGTCCGGGGGAGGCGGCGGCTTCCGGTGATCCGCTCCAGCAGTTCGAGGTTGTAGAAGAGCCGGATGGAGCCGCCGGAGATCGGTACGCCGTAATACTCCAGCAATAGCGGGTTGTAGCCTCCTTCCATTCCGTCAAAGAAGGTTTCCCGCAGCGGCAGCCCCTCCAGCGGGGTTCCGTGGTTGTACGGGTTAGGGGCTTCGGCGAGGTCGGAAAGCGGTACGAAATAGCGGACGAGCTGGCCGATTTCGAGCCCCTTGCCGAGTTCGATGATGTCGGGCGCGGTGCCGCCGACCAGTTGCGTGACGAGCCAACTGGAGAAGACCCGTTCGGGGATCGGCAACTGCTCGATGCGGACTTCCGGGTGAAGGCGGCTGTATTCCGCGGCGATGCGTGCGAACGCTTCGCGCGGGCCGTCTTCGAGCTGCCAATGGGCGAAGCGGATGGTGATCCGTTGCGGCTGGCCATCCTCGCTGGTGGAAGCGTGCCGGGAGAGGGTCCGTACCAGCGAAGCGGCAAAGCAGAGCGCCAGAAGGGCGAGGCCGATGAAGTTGAAGAGTTTTTCCCGCATGAAGGGATGGGGCGATGGGGTCAGGTGGGGTTGAAAGGGTAGCTATAACGTTTCGAGCCGCTTTTGAAGGGTGTAATGCCGGTTGTCCCGCCGGTATTTGGTGAGGAATTTCTGGTAATACTCCCGGGCGAGTTCCTTCCTCCCTTCGAGGCGGGCGAGTTCGCCGATGGCGATCCAGGTCCGGGCTTCCATCTGGTGTTGGGTGATCCCTTCCTTCTCGGCTGCAAGGAGGTAATGGATCGCCCGGGCGCGGCTGGCTTCGATCGCGGGAAAATCAAGGCAGGCGTACCCCATGTTGAGCGAAAAATCGCGTCGGCCCGTCGGGGTGCGGAGCCGGGAAGCCCACGACTCCAGGGCGTGGAACCGGCGGGTCCGTTCTTCGTCGCTGATGGTTTCGTAGAGGTCGAGCAGCACGAGGCAGGAGGCGCTCCGTTCGGCGAGGAGGTCGCCGGGATGGTCTTCGAGCAGTTGCCGGTAAAGCCGCCGCGCCTGGTCGGGTTGCGCCGGGTGGTCGTATAGCTCGTAAAGGCGCGCGAGATAGAAGGCGGCAAAACGCGCTTCCCCGCTTTCCGGTGCCTGGGCCATGAGACGCTGGAAAAGCGCCCGGGCTTCTTCGAGGTTCGACTGCGTGCGGGGTTGAAGATTAAGCAGGGTGATGCCGTGCCCGAGCATCCGTTCCCGCTCCGCCGCGCCCTCTTTCTTTGCCGCCCGTTGGAATTGCTGGTGGGCCTGGTTGAAAAGGAGGTTGGAGGCGTCGCGCCACGCCGGGTCGAGCGGCCCGGCGGTCGCTCCTCCGACGCCGATCCACAGGAAGAAAAGGAGGCGACAGGGGCTCATGGCAGGCGTTCGAGAAGGTACCAGATGGAGAAATCCCCCCCGCCGATTTCAACGGCGGTTTGCCCCTCCCCGGCGGTGCGGAATTCTTTAGCCTGCGAGGCGATCGGCGTCATGTCGGGGCCGAGCGGGGTGAGGCGGAAGCGTTCCCCCTTGAGGGTCAGCGTGGCGGCCACCGGCTCGATCAGCACCGGCCCGGCGGGGGCGTGGCTGCGGCGGGCATCGTGAACAAAGAGCATATCTTCGCCGCGGGTGCCGCCCATCGGCATCGGTTGGGATTGCGAGAAGGTCCATCGGGAATCGCGATTGTCGGCCCGGGCCACGGCGAGGAGGAAGATTTTCTCCGCCCGGGCGAGCGGCTGCTCGTCGAGCGAACTGAGCTGGAGCGTGGCAAAGGGGCTGCGGCTTTCGATCTTTACATCATCGAAGACCAGCGGTTCGCCGCCCCTGGGGAAGCCGGTGAAGCCCTGGCTCTTGGGCGTGTTGACGAGGAAAAGCTCGTGTTTCCAGTCGCGCACCAGTTCGCCGGTGTCGCTGATGAGTTTCCCGTCCTGAAGCCCCCGGTCGAGGGCCAGCAGGCCATGTTCCTTGAGGGTCAGGTCGAGGCTCGCCGCCAGTTCCTGGTTGTTGTCGCGGGTGCCGGTCCCCCGGTTGGGGACGACGAGGGTGGGCGGATGGGCGGGGCGGTCTCCGGGGAAGGTCAGTTCATAGCGGCTGACGAACGGGAGGTAGTTGGCGGGAAAGGTGCCGTCGCGCAGCCACGGGACGGTGGAGAAAAGGGCGGCTTCGCTGATCGGGAAGCTGACAAGGTTGGAGGAAGTGCTGACATCGCCCCGCAGGAAGAGAAAAGCGCCCGAGACAAAGGAGGCGATCGTGGCAGGGTCGTTGTAGGAGATGGTCGGGTTGACGATGGAACGGCGCGCTTTCATGATCTCCCAGGTGTTGCCGCCGCCGCCGCCGAAGGCGAACTGGAAGAGGGCGTCGGCATCCTGCAACGCGGCGGTGGCCCCGTTCATCATGAGGTGCGAGGAGCGCCATTCGTTGGGCCACATGGCGTCGTTTTCGGGAGAGACGGTGGCCAGCCCGCTGATCTTCTGCAACCAGGTCGATTCGGTCACCTGCGTGCCGCCGCGGAGCGGGCTGTTGGTGACCTCCGGCCGGTTATGGTAGCGAAAGCCGCCGTCGGTCGCCTTGAGATGGTCCCAGTACATGTTTTGCGCGGAGACGCCGAAGGGGCGCATGGTATCCATTTCGGCAACGCTCTGGACAATGTTGGTGCCGATGACCGGCACGCGCAGGCCGAGTTGCCTGCCCGCTTCGCGCATGGAACGGTAGTGATCTTCCTGGATGAACTTGAGGAAGGCGACCTCCGTACGCGCACGGGCCCGTTGCTGCGGGGCGGCCTTGGGATCGACCGCTTTCAGGAACGGCTCCCCGCCTTGCGCAAAGGCGTTGGGGAAAAGAACGCTACCGTGCGCCGGGTCTTCTTCGGGCAGGAGCGCGGTCGTTTCGCCCCCGGCGCTCCATGTCTTGGCGAGACCGGCGCGGTCGTGGTATTGCTCCAGCAGCCACTGGTTATAGCGTACACGGAAATCGGCGGCGGCTTCCGGGGTCATGTTGGTCCCGCCCGCGTTCCAGAAGATGGAGCGTTCGTTCTGAATGCTGACCAGCGCGAGCGCCGGGTCGTTTGCCAAAGAAAGGCCGGTATAGCGATTTTTGCGCCCGAGCAGTTCCTTCATGAACCGGTGGGCGAGTTCCTGCAACCGGGGCTGGAAGTAGGTTTCGCCGTGGGCGGGCGGCAGGCGGACGCCGTCGTCGGGCCTGAACCTGCGCCCGAGGCCGCCGATCGATTCCATCATGAGGTAGATCCCCTTTTTCTTGAGGGTGAAGAGGAGGTATTCGAAGCGTTCCCATTGTTCCTCGGAAACCATGGTTTCGCTGCTGGTGGCGTCGAGGGAGATCAACGCTTTTTCAGGGTAGTGAATCCGGACGATGTTGCAACCGTAGCGGGCGAGGGTGTCGGCGACCTGTTCGGCTTCCTCGTGGGTAGGGAAGAGGGTATGGTCGGCATGCAGGTTAGTCCCCCAGAAGCGGACCGGCTGCCCGTTTTCGAACTGGAAGTGGCCATTGACGACCTTGACGAAACCGTGCTTCCCGGCGGGCGCGTCGAGCAGGAATTCCAGCGAGACGGCTTCGGGGCGGCTTTTGCCGATGCCGGGGATGAACTCCTTCCAGCCGGAGCGGTCGTTGTCGGCTTCCACGGTGATCCGCTCAAGGGCGGGGACCCCCTCCGGCGCGCCGAGCAGGCTCAAGACGAGCCAGATGGCCCGGGTTTCCCCGGCTTCGAGCGTGACGGAGCGGATCGGCCGCTGCGGGTGGGGGTTGGCAACCGGCGCGGCAAAGAGGTAGACGCGGTCGCGCTTTGGCGAGACGTTGTCGAGCGGGACGATCTCGGTTTCCGGCCCGGAACCGAACGACCACCAGTCGCCCACCTGGTTTCCGCCGATGATCGGCTGGGCGGCCGGTTCGCCTTCGTCGTAATGGAAAACGACCCGCCCGATCTCTTTGTTATTGGCGGCGCGGGCCCATGCGGCGGTGTGCAGCAGGTAGAGGGTCTGGAATTTTTCCCCGTTGAGGTCGATCGTCGCCCGGGCGGCAAACCCGGTTTCGCCGCCGCTCCGGAGCGCAAGGACGGAGCGCCCGCCGTTCTGGCGCGGGTCGATCAGTTCAAACGGGAGGTGCTGGACCTGAAGGCGGCCGGGAGTGACGTGGCGCAGGTCGTTTTCGCCCTGGCCGGTCCAGCCGGTGCCGTCGTCGTCACGGAAGCCGCGGTTGGCTTCCTTGTTGAGTGAAATTACGCGGATTTCCCCGGCTTGAAGGGGGGAAAGGCTCAGGAGTGCGAGCAGCAGGAGGGCGCAGGCGCGGCGGAAGGGGCGGGTTGGCGGGAGGAGGGCTTTGATCATGAAGGTTGGCGGAGGGTTACGGCTTGATCCGTTCCAGCAGATACCAGACGGAGAAGGAGGCGTCGGCGCGGAGCGGGATGCCCGCCTTGCCGTTGCGTGCGGAGAACTCCCGGCTCTGGTCCGGGAGGGGGACCATGTCGGGGCCCAGCGGGGTGAGGCGGAAGCGTTCGCCGCCGAGTTCCAGCGTGGCGAGCACCGGTTCCACGAGGACCGGGCTGACCGGCGCGTGGTTTCTGCCCAGGGTGTGGTTCAGGAACAACCCTTCGCCCCGGAGCGCGCCGGAGGGCATTTTCCGCACGCGGTCAAAGGAGATTTCGCTCTTCCGGTTGTCGGCGCGGGCGACGGCGATCAGGAACATCCGCCGGGAATCCTTCAACGGCGCGCCGTCCAGCGAACTGAGCTGAAGGGTGGCAAACGGGCTTTCGCACCGGAGGGTGAGGTCGGCCAGTTCAATGGCTACCCCCCTGGCCGGAAACCCGGTGAACCCTTGACTTAAAGGGGTGTTGACCAGAAAAAGCTCGTTCTGCCAGTCGCGCACCAGTTCGCCGGTGTCGCTGACGAGGCGTCCCTCCTGTAGACCGCGGTCGCGGGCGAGCAGGCCGCGTTCCTTGAGGGTGGCATCGAGCGAGCGGGCGAGCCGGAGGTTGTCGGCGGTGCTGGCATCGCCCCGTTCGCTCATGACCAGCGAGGGAGGGCCGCCCGGTTGATCGCCGGGAAAGGTGAATTCGTACCGGGCGACGAACGGAAGGTAGTTGGTCGGAAAACTTCCGTCGCGCAGCCGTTCCTCCGTGGAGAAGGGGGCGTTTTCATCAAGCTGGATGCTGATGCGGTTGGGCGAGGTCGCCACGTCGCCGCGCAGGAAGAGGAACGCGCCGGAGAGGAAGGAGGAGAGCGTGGCGGGATCGTTGTACGAGATGGTCGGGGCGACGATGGAGCGGGAGGCTTTCATCGTCTCCCAGCGGTAGCCGCCGCCGCCGCCAAAGGCGAACTGGAAGAAGGCGTCGGCATCCTGCAACGCGGCGGTGGCTCCGTTCATCATCAGGTGTGAGGCGCGCCATTCATTGGGCCACATCGCATCGTTTTCGGGAGTGACGGTAGCCATCCCGCTGATTTTCTGGAGCCAGATCGGTTCGACCGCCTTGTTGATCCAGACCGGTTCGTTTTCGCGGTTGCGCCCCATGAGCGGGTTGACGCCGAACTCCGGGCGATTGTGGGAAAGGAAGCCGCCGTCGGTCAGCTTGACGTGATCCCAATACATGTTCTGGGCGGAGACGCCGAACGGGCGCAGGGTATCCATCTCGGCAAAGCCCTGGATGATGTTGGTGCCGATGATCGGGATCTTCAGCCCGAGACGTTGGCCGATTTCCTGAAACGTGCGGTACTGGCCCTCCTGAAGTGATTTCAGGAAGGCGACCTCGGAGCGGGCGCGGAGGCGTTCCGCCGGTGGGGCGTCGGCCTGGGTCGCCTTCCGGAGCAGGCCGGCTCCCCGGGGAAAGCTTTCCAGGAAGGTGACGCTTCCTTTCGCCGGGTCTTCCTCCGGGCGGAGCGCGGTGGAGCCCTCGCCGGTGTTCCACGCTGCCGCCAGTCCGGCGCGGTCGCGGTATTGCGCCAGAAGCCAGCGATTGTATTGGCCCTGAAATTCGGCGCGTACTTCGTCGCTCCATTGGGCCGCTGCCGTGAGGCGGAAGATCGACTGTTCGTTTTGGACGCTCACCAGCACCAGCGCGGGGTCGTTCGCCAGTGAAAGGCCGGTGTAGCGGTTTTTGCGTCCGAGCAGTTCCTCCATGAACCGCTGGGCGAGCGGTTGCAGGGAGGGAGCGAAGTAGGTTTCGCCATGGCTGAGAGGGAGCCGCACGCCGTCGCCCGGCTTGAACTTGCGCCCGAAGCCGCCGATCGACTCGATCATCAGGTAGATCCCCTTCCTTTTAAGGGCGAAGACGAGGTACTCGAAGCGCTCCCAAAGGTCGTCGCCCACCATTTCCCGGGTGTCGTTGCGGGTGCGGTCGATCAACGCTTTTTCCGGGTAGTGAATCCGGACGATATTGCAGCCGTAGCGGGCGAGGGTGTCGGCGACCTGTTCGGCTTCCTCGTGGGTAGGGAAGAGGGTGTAGTCGGCATGGAGATTGGTCCCCCAGAAGCGGGCGGGCCGGCCGTTTTCAAAGACGAAGTGCCCATTGACGACGCGGACGAAGCCGTGTTTGCCCGCCGGGGCGTCGAGCAGGAATTCCAGCGAGACCGCTTCCGGGCGGCTTTTGCGGATGCCGGGTACAAATTCCTTCCAGTGCGAGAGATCGCGCCGGGCGGCGAGCGTGGCGGAGAAGCGCGAAGCGCCTTTCTGGGTCGCGAGAGCGGCGATCACCCAGAGCGGGCCGTTTTTTTCGGCGCGGAGGGTGACCGATTGCACCTCCTTTTCCGGGTGGGGATTGGCGATGGCCGTTGCCTGAAAGGTGCCGGAGGGAGTGCCGGGAAGGGTGGCCGGAAGGGCTTTGGGTAGCGAAGTCGATGCGCCCTTCCAGAGGGCGGCATGGACGCCTGCGATGACTTCCACGCTGGCGCGGCTTGTGTCCTGATAGGTGAATTCCACCGTTCCGACGGCACCGCTTGCGTCTTTTCCGACGAGGGTGTGGAGGAGGTGGAGTTCATCGACCACGCCGTCGCCCCCGGCATGGGAACCGGCGGGGAGCGGTACGGTCGCTTCCCGGGCGAGGGTTTTGTCTCCGGCGGCGAGGCCGAGCAGGGAGGGGGTGCCGGGGTCGCGTGCGACGATGAGCCGGTAGCCGATCTCGCCTAGCATTGTGAAGGAGGCGGCGGAGGGTTGGAAGAGCGGTTCGCCCTTTTCGTTGCTCACGCGCGGATCGTGGCGGTCGAGATTGGCGATCGGCTCGAGCGGCAGCGGGTGGGAGCCGGTTTTTTCGATGAGCAGGTTGCCGACCCAGAGCGGGTATTTCTCTTCGGGCTGGTCCGGCTTGACGGGCGGGCGGATCGCCAGCTTCACATGGGTGACGCCCGCCTTGAACTGGTGCGGGGCGAGTTCCCCTTCAAACCGGCTCCAGCCCGGTGCTTCCGGTGCCTCGCTCCAGTTCCATTGCGGCGTGGTTCCGCCCATGGCGGTTTCGTTTTCACCAAAGAAAAAGAGGAAGATCGACGGGTAAACCCCGGCGTTTTCGCCTTCGCCGTGGGTCAGGCCGGTGATCCGGTACGCCTGCCCCTCGTCGATCGGCACCGGGCCGCTGATGGCGTACGGGCGCGCCCGGTTCCAGAGCCGGTCTTCGATCTTCAGGCTGCCGCCGCTTCCCGGCGGGGTGAGGGTGCTTTCCCATTGGACCATGGACTGAAAGAGCGCGGTCTCTTCCGGGGCGAGCCCCGGCGGGGTTCCGTACGGGCCCCACCCTTCGGTGTCATCGTGGAATGACCACTGGTGGGCAGGGAGCGGGGCGGTGCCCGTCCAGAGGACGAGGGTAGCGATGAAGTGGCGGGCGAAGCGGGGGAAAGGCATGGTAAGGGAAAAGATCAGGCGGTGGCGGCATCGATCCCGTGGCCCGGGCGGACGAGGAAGGAGCGGGAGCCGAGGGTGAGGCTTCCCTGTTCGGGATCGTAGAACGGCTGGCTCCAGCGGGTGGAAGCGTCGCCGAGCTGGAGGGTGGCGAGGATGAGGGTCGTGCTGGTGTAAAACCGGGGCGTCACCTGGAGGTGCCACTGCTTGGGTTTGTGGATTTCTCGGTGGTCGGTCGGCGCGGGAAATTCGTCGCTCTGCTTCCAGTAGACTTCCTGCGGGGTGAGGAGGTGGACGAGCGCCCGGGCGCGCCCGCCGTAGCCGCGATGTCCGGTGACGAGGATGGTCCGTTCGGCTTCGTTGATTTCCATCGGTTCGTAGGAGTGGAGCATCCAGTCGGTGACGTGCGGGTGATCGGTTTCCACTTCGTCCATGAGGATCAGGAAGGGAGTTTCCGCGCCCATTTCGAACCGGAGATGCCGCAGCACTTTCCGGCAGCGGCCTCCGTAGGCTTCCGTAGCGTCGCCGGTGAAGGTGACGGCATCGTCTTCGGTGCGGTAGGCGACGATCTTCCCCCGGGAATGCAGGTTGCGGATCGTCTGGCCGATCCCGTTGACCAGAAGCGCATTGTGCGCCGCGGTTTGGATGGAAAATTTTTTCTGATGCGGGTGATGATAGTTGGGATAGTACCCGGCATCAATCAGGAGCGGTTCCCCGCCGGATTCGATGACGAAGGAGTTCTGGTCGGCATGGGCGTGGTTGAACGAACCCCAGCGGCTGCATCGGAACAGGAGCATCCGGTTGCGCAACGGGTCGCCGGGCGCGGTGTGGGCGGCGATCAGCCCGGCGTCGGCAAAGTGGCGGGCGCAGGGGCGCGGTGCGGGCGGGGTTCCCGTCAATCGCGTGGAGAAGGCGGCGAGATCAAGCGCCAGCCCTTCGACTTCGACGAACTCCGGACCGGGATCGGCGACGCCGTGCTGGTTGGCGAGCGCTTCGTCGGCATACCAGATGAAACGCGGTTCGCGGTGGAGCGCGCCGAGGTAGCGAAGGAGCGAGGCATCAAGCGGACCGGGCGGGATGTCGCCGTGATCTCCAAACGCCCCCTGGCGGCTATGGGCGGGGTGAGCGTAGAATTTGAACCAGCCGGTGTTGCGGACCCACGGGTGGGAGCGCAGGGGGTGGCCCCCGGGGTAGGCATCGGCGAGGAGAAGCCAGTCGGTGGCCGACCATTTCCAATAGCTGACCCCCGCCGCCCAGCCGCCGTCGTCGCCTCCCCAGATCGGAAACTGCGGCTCGATCACCTCGCGTACCCAGTCGCGAAACGGCTGGAGCGCGGGAAAGTACGGCTCGGTGGCGATCACTCCGGCGGCGAAGAGCGCGGCGGCGTGGATGACGTGGGAGTCGTACGGGTAGCGATCGATGGCGAAATGGACCATCAACTCGTGGGTCTCGCGGAAGCGCCATTCCAGCATCGCCCCGAGCGCCTGCCAGTCCCCGGTCGAGAGGCGTTCCTTCTGCCAGAGGGCGACGCGGATGAGCCGCAGCGTGACGCTGGCGGCGAGCATGTCGCCATGCCAGTCGTCACAGAAACCGCCCGGTTTCCAGGCGACCATGTCGCGCCAGACGGCGAGTCCGCGTTCCAGAAGCTCCTCCTCTTCAAACGCCAGCCCGGCAAGGGTCAGCTCCATCGCCGTGGTGACGGCGGTGCGGATCTCCCGCACCGGGGCGATGAACTTCGGGTAGTCCGCCTCCTGGTAGCTATAGGCGGGCAGGGGAATGGCATTCTGCTCCACCTGGGAGTCGGCCAGGGCGGCCTTCCAATAGGTGCAGGCATCCTGTTTGCGGAACCGGGCGACCAGTTCCGGGTCGATCGGGAAAAACGGTTCCCTGACCGGGTGTTCGATCTTCTGTTCGCGGGCTTTCTGTCGAAGCGCCTCCAGCCGCCTGCGCAGCATGGAAGCTCCCTTCCCTTCCTGTTCGAAGAGCCGCCGGGCGCCTTCGGTGAGGATGGCTCCATCCCAGAGGGCTCCGGGGCGGAGCGGTTGCGGGAGCGCGTCATCGACGCCGGGGACGGGGAGAACGGAAGGGGTCGGAGGCGGGGTTTTCAGGGTTGGGAGCGTCATGGCAGGATAGCCGGGGGTCGAAAGGGTTTGGGGAATTTTAACTTGATTATAAAGTGATTCAAAAAAGGTGAAAGGGAGTGATCTTCTGGCGGGTGGTGGTTGGGCGGGTTGCTCTCCGGCTTCCCTTTTTTTTCAGGGAGAGTTCACGATCTGGCTGGCAGGCCGGACGATGGAGTTCATCGGGCGATGCGAATGTCCCCGGGGGACAGGCAATGAAACGACAAAACGAATTTTTTACTTGATTGTCCAGTAGAAAGTGATTTTTCTATGAAGAAATTCCGCGATTCACGCCGGGGCCTTCCTGACTCCCTTTCCGAACTCCCTTCCAATATACCGACCGATCCTGTCATTTTCCCTGCCGGGGTCGCGGATGATTCCAAGCCTGAACCTGAAACCGAACGATCGAAATCTGGTAACTTGATTATCAAACTGACCCGGCTTTCCGGCCACTCTTTCCACCCTCACTAAAAAATATCGCCTCCTCCTTTGACCATGAACTCTTCTAGCCTCTTTTTCCCGGCGGGCCGTATGATCCCGGCATCGTCTTCCCTGCGGCGTGCGGCGACGGCTGCCCTCCGGCTCTCCAGCTTTGGCCTCCTTTGCACCTCTCTTTCCGCAGCGGTGCTTTTGCAACATCAGGGAAGCCATGATCCGACCACGGAAGGGTGGACCAGACTGGCGGGAGACCCCGGCATGGTCGGAGCGGCTTACACGGACGGCACCACGCCGGTCTGGCAGATTCACGACGGGACTTCCACCACCGCCACGCGGACCTTGGTCTATCAATCCAATCTTTCATCGGAGGCGACGCCTTTCCTCACCGGGTGGCGAATGTCGGTTTCGGTCCGGATCGAGGGAAACAACGCCTCTCTGGGGGCCAATACACAGGCGCTCTTCTACGCCGACCACGATGCGGCCGGGACGTATTCAGCCACGACGCGTACCTTTTACAACCTGCATTTCGGCACCAACAGCAGCGGGAACATGAGGGTCCAGTTGTTCCAGACGGGAGGAAATCTCGTCTATAACCTGACGGACAGCCTTTTCCATGAGTTTACGCTGGAATGGAAACCGGGAGATACCGGCGTCTCCTTTTATATTGATGGCGAGTTGCAGACGGATGCCTACCAGGGTTTTACCGCCAACGGGACGCAGGCTCCCTACCTGAACTTTGGGGATGGCAATGCCGGGGCGACCACCGCGAAGCAGAACTGGGCTCTGGTGAAGTTCGAGCAGATCCCGGAGCCGGGGTCCGTGGCGCTCTTCGGTTCGCTCGCCGCTCCCGGGCTCTACTGGCTGACCCGTCGCCGCCGGCGTTCCTGCGGAGGCGCAATCCCGGTCGACTTGGGATGATGGAGCTGGTTTACCGCGTCGGCGACTTGGGATAGAAATAGCGGTCATGACTTTCTGCTGCCGGAAACCGGAAGACGAGATTTTGGCGAGGCGACGCCCCGGCGTTTTGCAGCGCCGCCCGCGGGGGTTCTCCGCGACGGAGTTGCTGATCGTCGTCGCCATCGTCCTGATCATCGGGATGCTGTCGTTTCCGGTTTATCGCAGGCTGCGATTGCAGAGCGACACCCTCTACGACCTGAACACCCTTCGCAGCTACCAGCGGGCCAATATGGTCTATGCCGCCGAGCACGACGGGTGGTATGTTCCCCTGATGGTCCTCGACGTGGAGACGATAACGGGGCTTGATTACTGGTATCGCAACCGCCAGTTCCGCAGCTACCTCGGCGTGCCGCCGGACCCGTCCGGCTCGGTCTCCCACTATCCTCCTTCGTTCCATTCCCGGAGAAAAAAAGGCTTCACCTCCATCTACGGCTGGCGGGGGACCGATTTTTCCTACAACGACGACATCCATGGCGGCTCGAGCGGTCGCATCCAGCCCGTTTACCAGGCCCGCGCCAGCCAGATTCACCGCCCTTCGCAAACCCTCGCGTTTGCCTCTTCGTGCGACTGGTACATCATCATGCGGCTTGCCGACAGCTATACGGAGAAGCTGGATGAGACGACCAAGGGAATCAAGGGGGCGATCGCCTATCGCTACGGCGGCAAGGCGCTGGTCTGCTATTTCGACGGCAGTACGGCGCTTTTGAGCCGCGAGGAGGTGGTCGAAAACCGGCGGCTCTGGTATAATGACCCCTAGCCTGATCCCTAGTACCCTTCCCAGTCGAGAATGGTTTCCAACTGGGGGACCAGCCGTTCGGTGATCCGTTCGAAGCCGAGGCTGGTCGGGTGGATGCCATCGACATAGGCACCGGTCGTCCGGGGCGGGAGGAGGCCCTCTCCGTCGATGAAGTGGAGATGTTCTTCCCCGGCTTCCCGGGCGCGGAGGTAAAAGCGCATCACTTCCTCGCGCCGCGCCCTCGCTTCCGTGCGCGCCTGAAGGTTCCAGGTGACCAGGTTGTAACCGACGGTGCCCATCAGGACGATGGGGGCCCGCGGGTGGCGGCTTCGCAGGATGCGGACAAACTCCGGCAGGGTGGTCCGGACGCGATCCGGGTCGCAGTTGGAGAAATAGTCGAGCACCCAGAGGCGGGCATTGATCTCGCAGAGCCGTTCCGCCACCTCGGGCTCGCCTTTGCCGTTGCCGGAGAAGCCGAGATTGATGGTTTCGGCTTCCAGCAACCGGCCCACCCGGGAGACAAAGTCGCTTCCGGCGGTGCTGGCGCATCCTCCCTGCGTGATGGAGGTGCCGTAGAAGACGATTGGCCGGGCTCCGGGCGGCGCGGGGCTGGGGCGGATTTCGGCCTCGGGGGAGAAGCCGAGGCTCAACTCGTGAACGCCTTTGTAGAGCGGAAGGTAAAGGCGGTATTCCCGTAGGGTTTTGGGCAGGTCCCAGAGGAGGCGGCGCTCGAAGGCGGCCATTTCCAGCGAAGGGACGGCGACCGCCATCGGGGTCCAGTTCCGCCCGTCGCGCCGGAAAAGCTCCGCCCCGGCGCACCCGGTCATCGGCAGCAGGAGCATCGGCGTGGCGTCGTGATTGGCCATGCGCACGGCGATCTCCGAAGCGTCGGTGGCAAAGGCGAGGCAGAGACCCGCCGGGCAATGGGAAAGGTTCCGGACCGCCTGGGAGAGGCCGCCGACGGCGCGGTCGGGAAGCCGCCGGAAGGAGCGCGCCGCGCGTGCTTCCCGCGGCCAGCCGTGGCCGAGCAGGGCCAGGCGGGAGTCAAAGGCGTCGAGCCATTGCAAGCCGTCGCTGGCCGACTGGTTGCGGTAGATGCGGTCGATCCCTTCCGTGGCTGCAAAGGCGGCGCCGGGCGGGGTGGAAGCCGTGTTGGGAAGGGGAGGTATCATGGTCGGATCAGTTCTTCAAGGCGGCTGAAGCATTGATGGAAGCAAGGCCGCGCCCGGCTTCCCGGCGGCCGTTGGTGAAAACCGTATGGAACCACTCCCGGAGCGCCGTGCCGTGGTAGCCTTCTTCGAGATGGCGGCGGGCTTCGGTCTCCCGTTGCGACCATTTTTCGGTGAAGTCCACAAGACGGCGGCGGTGCGGCTCCCACCCTTCGGCGGGAAGGCGGCCGATGCCCTCATAACGCCGGATCTGTTCCATCGCGGCATGGAGCGCCTTGTTTTCCCGCATGATCGCTACCATCAACAGGATTGTTTCCCATTCGTAACGACGGGCTCCGGTGAGCGGCAGCAGCCGTTTCATTTCAGCGATGAGCCGGTTTTCGATCTGCCAGTTGTTGCGGCATTTACCGGTGAAGCACCAGTTTTCCCGCGCCTGGCCGATCAGCAGAAAGAGGGCTTCCACGGTGCGGGCGTCGATTTCCGGGAAGAAGGCGGCGGGCGTGCCGCAGGCGGCAAACGCGAGCAGCGGCCAGCAGACTTCCGGGATCAGGTTGGGGACCGTCAGCGAATTGGAGCGCCCCCATTGGGTCACGATCAGCGCGTCGAGGTGGCCGGCCTGTTCTTTCCAGGCGGAAAGGTTGTTCATCCGCCGCTGGTAGCAGGGGAGAAGGGTTCCATCCTGACTGGTTGCGGAAGCCGATGCGCCCCACACGGTGAAGCCGAACCGCTTCCAGAGCCGGGCGGGAAAAAACGGTTGCACGGTCCATGGGGAGGCCATGAAGTCACTCATCAGCTCCGCCACGGCCGGGGGCCACTCTTCAAGCGCGGGGAGGCTTTCATAGAGCGCGGGCGGAAGCGGCGGAGCGTCCGGGTGGAGCGGTTCGTCGAGCCAGCGGCGGCTCAAACGCACCCCGCAGAAACGGACGAGCGCGGGCGGGTTGCGGTCATTGGAATAATCCCACGGCACCAGGATGAGCCGGTCGCGCAGGGCGAGCAGCCGGTCGAGCAGGGCGGGGTCGTAATGTTCCTCGAGCATGTCGCTCCAGATCAGCGGCTTCTTTCCATGTGCCTCGCAAAAGGTGCAGAGGCTTTCGAGGTAGTCGAGAAACAGCTCCAGCGGCTGGCGGCCCGCTTCTTCTGCATAGGCGCGGAGGGTGTGCGCTTCATCGAGGCCGAGATGGATATGGCGGGAGCGCGGGTGGGCGGCGATGATTTCCCCCAGGATGGCTTTCATCCATTCCACGGCCTCCGGGCGGCCGATGTGGAGATCCTTCAGCGGTTGGGAAGGAAGGGCAAAGGGGCGATGGGCCTCATGAACAAAGGCGTATTCGAGATGTCCCAGGCATTGCTGAAGAGGGACGATCTCCAGCTCCAGCGCTGCCGCATGGTCGAGGAACTCCTGAAGAAAGGCGCGGCTCCAGCGGTCTTCGGGATGGCTTGCCAGGGAAACCGTCTCAAAGGGGAAGACCTCTTCGTACTCGACCAGCACTCCCTGGAACCCAAGTGATTTCAAGCTGTCGAGGTGGCGGAGCAGGTGGCGCTCGCGAGGCAACACCCCCTTGAGGTCAAAATGAGCGAGGAGAGGCAGAAGGGGCCGGGTCATTTCACTTGATTATCAAGTTGACAAAAACGGTGTCAAGCGGGATCGTCGCGGTCGCGGATGATCGTTGATGCCCATATTCATTTTGAAGCCCTCGAGGTCTATGACCGCCAGCTTGCCGATCTGGAATACGGAGGGGCGGACCAGTTCTGTGTGCTGGTGATGGACCGGCTTGGGAATGCCCCGGATGCGTTCAGGCAGGCCCAGGGGATCTGGATGAAATCGCAAAACCCCGGGCGCGCCTTTCTTTTTGGAGGGATCGACTGGGAGGGGGTCTTTGACAAAGGGCGGGAGGTTCCCGATCTCCCGCTGGTGCCACAGGCGCAGCGGTTGCAGGCGCTCGGATTCGATGGATTGAAGCTGATCACGGGAAAGCCCGGTCCACGCCGGACGCTGGGAGTGGCGCTCGACGGGGCGGCGATGCGCCCGTTGCTGGAATGGCTGGAGGAGAGCCGGTTTCCCGTGCTCTGGCATGTGGGCGATCCCCCGGAGTTCTGGAGCGAGGCGACAGCGCCGGAGTGGGCGCGCCCGAAGGGGTGGTGGTATGATGAAAGCTACCCATCCAAGGCGATGATCGACGCGGAGATGGAGCGGGTGTTGCAGCGGCATCCGCGGCTTAACCTGATCCTCCCCCACTTTTTCTTTCTGGCCGATCGCCTGGAGGAGGCGGCGGCCTTTCTGGAGCGCCACCCGGCGGTTTCCATCGACCTGGCTCCCGGCGTGGAATGGATGCACCACCTGAGCGCGAACCGCGAAGCCGGTCGGGAGTTTTTCGTGCGCCATTCCCGCCGGATCATCTACGGGAGCGATCTCGGGATGCTTCACAACGCCACGCACCGCGACCGTGCGCCGACGCTCCGGCGTTTTCTTGAAACCGGCGAGGTGATCGCGCTTCCGCCCGACCCGTTCATGGTGCCCGACGACCGGCCCGACCTCTGCGGACTGGCCCTGCCGCCGGAAGTGTTGCGGGAGATTTATGCCGCCAATTTTCATCGGATCATCGGGCGGGTCGTTCCGCGTCCGCTGGAGCGCGAAGGAATCGCCGCCTACCTGCGCGAACTTGCGGCGCAGGAAGCCGCGGCGGGCGGGGAGGGGGGAGACGCCGGAAGGATCGCCCGCGCGCTTGGGACTTGACTATCAAGCCCGAAATGCGATGGAATGGGCCTTCCCTGATTTCCCGGATTCCATGAGCAGCCAACCCAGCCAATCGCCGTCGCCGCGCCGACTGGCCGCCGATCAGCCGCCGCGCCTGATCGATATCGCCCGAAAGCTCGGCGTGAGCGTCCAGACCGTGAGCCTCGTTTTGCGCGACAAGCCGGGGATCAGCGACGATATGCGGGAGCGGGTGCAGCGGGAGGTGCGGCGGGTCGGTTACCGGCGCAACCGGTTCGCGGCCAAGTTTTTCTCCAAGAGCACCAAGACCTTCGGCATCGTCGTGCCGGAGCTTTCCAACGCGGGGATCGCCCTGATGATCGAGGAGATCCACCACTATGCGCGCTCCATCGGGTTCGACGTGGAGATCATGCTTACCCAGCACGATCCCGCGCAGGAGGAAAACGCGCTCGACGAGATGGTCGGGATGCGTGTCGACGGGATCATCCTGTTTTCCTGTTTTTGGGATATGGGCGTGATCCCTTCCACCCATTATCTTAAAACCATGGAGAAGAGCCGGATCAAGGTTCCCGTGGTCAATGGACAACTGATGACCGGGAGCAAGGTTCCCTCCATCTCGCAGGATCTTGAGAAGGGGGTGGCCGATGCCGTCGGCTATCTGCATGAGCAGGGGCACCGCCGGTTGATCCTGGCCTGCCCGGTCAACGAAGCCAACGACCGGACCGGCTCCTACCTCGCCCGGGTGGACGGGTTCAAGGCGGCCTGCGCGGCCCTGAAGCTGCCGCTTCACCGGCACTCGATCGTCACCGCCATCAAGGCCGATTCGGGCGAGATCCCGTTTAATCTTTCACGCCCGCTGGTTTCCAATCTGCGCGAAACCTGTCACACGCTGGTGGAAAAGATCCTCAAGCTCAAGTCGCTGCCGACGGCGATCATCTGCGCCAACGACATTGTGGCGATCCACCTCACGCGCGGCCTGCAACGGCACGGGCTGAAGGTGCCCGGAGACCTGGCGATCGTCGGTTGCGACGGCACGCTGATCGCGGAACTCGCCCCGGTTCCGTTGACGACGATCACGTTTGACTTCAAAAGCCAGGCCCAGCAGCTCGTTTCCGAGCTTTTCCGGCTGAAACATCCCGGCTACGAAGCGCCGCTGGTCCGCAAGATCCCGCCCCGGCTGGTCCTGCGCGAGAGCGCCTGACCTCTAGCGAAGCTCGATCATCTGATGGCAGGAGAAGCGGTCCAGCCGGAGGGTGGCGATGCCGTCCCTGCGCGTGAGGGGGATCTCCCTCTCCTGCGGTACGAGCCGGGCGGTCGTGGCATCCGTCCGGAGGGTGACTTCCACGTCGTGAAGCGCCGGGAGGTCTTCAATGACTTCGATGTCAACCCCGGTGGCCGCCTTGCTCCCCGGGAGTTGGAACGATCCGCCCCGCCGGATGGTGGGGCCGTAGAGGAGGTGGAGAACGTGTCGGTTTTCCGACGGCTGCACCGTCAGGGAAAGGCGCGCGGTCGACGGGAGGTTGGTGGAAAGGGTCACGGCATCGCCAAGGAACGACCGGACGGCCCGGACGACAAATTCCCGGGAGGCCACGGCTCCAAACGCCCGGTAGTTGCGGAAGACCGGGTGCGCAAAGTAGAGGATCGCGCCCTGCCGCACGCCACAGTCAAAGCCGGAGGGGTGCTCCCGGGCGGGCGTGTGCCGGTGGCTGCAAAAGTGTTCCCAGGTGCGGTTGAAGTAGGGGTCGAAGACCTGACCCAGCGAAGCGCCGCCGGTCGCCCTGATGCGGCGGGAGCGCTCGTACATGATCTGCGGTTCGTCGACGAAGGACGGTCGCAGTTCCGGGATCGGCAGGAGGTAGTCATGCCCGCGGCTCAATTCGCCTTCCGGCGGGTGGAACCCGCTCAACCCGTGGTGGTCGGCACCGAGGTCGAAGGCAAATTCATCGCGGTCGCTCCAGAGCCCGCTCGCCCCGGAAAGGATCAGCCTGCCGCCCTGGAGGAGGTAGGCATCGAGTTTTGCCTTGAGCGCCGCGTCGATCCGGACATCGTCGGGCAGGACGAGCGCCCTGAAGCGGTCGAAATCCATGGTCCGGTCGATCAGGCCAAAGAGGAAATGGCTTTCGAGAAACATCCGGCATGCCCCTTCATCGGAAGGCGCCCTGCGAAACGCGCCCGATTCCGCTTCACTGGAGAGGATGCCGATGTCGAACACCTGCCTGCTGCCCAGGCACCACGGTTCCCTGGCCGCCACTTCGCGGTAGGCTTCGCCGATGATCCGGTAGGTCGAGCCGTCCAGCCTGCCCGCAGGGTGGAGCTGGTCGCCCACGCTGCACCGCGCGCCAAAGGCCAGCATCGCCGCGCATTCATAACGCAGGGCGTTGGGATGTTTGTAGCCGCCGAACTCTCCCCACATGGTGTGAAATTTCCCGGTCATCCCCAGAAAATCAAAGGGGAGATGGCAGGCATACTTGGCTGACATCGGGAAATGGTCGTAACCCCAGCCTCCGGTGGGTAGCGATTCCAGTTCGAGATGGCTGTAATAGGGGAAAATGTCGTGGCGGCCGCGGGGGATATGTCCGGCATTGTGGAAGATCGGCATGTCGCTGCGGAGTTCCCGTGCGGCTGCCGTGGTGCGCTGGTAGTATTTTTCCACGGCGAGGCGGGACGATTCCACGCGGTCTTCCTCTTTCAGGGGGTCGAGCCCGTGGGCCTTCATGAACTCCAGGCTCCAGCGTCCGCACGACTCGCTTTGCTTGATGATGTCGAGGAAAATGCCGTCGCAATCGGGAAAAAGCCGCACGACTTCCCGGATCTGGTCGCACAGGTAGTCGAGGTAGGGACTATGGAAATCCATGGTATGAAAGCCGGGCTGAAGGCTCCGCCTTGCCCAGCCGACGTAGGTTCCATCCTTGTCGATCTCCCGCCATTCGGGGTGCTCGTGCGCCGCCCGGTTGTCGAGCCCGGCGGAGAGATAGATCGGCGCATGAATCCCCGCCTCCCGGGTGGCGTCGTATTGCGCCCGCAACAGGTCAAACCCGAGGTGCGGGTGGATCGCTCCCACGCCGGTGGGGTGGTAGCTCCAGCCATGGTGGCATTTGGCGAACAGGGTGATGGAGTTGACGGCCGCCGCCCGAAGCGTTTCCTGCCATTCGGTTTTGTCGAAGGCTTTTCCAATGCCGGGAATTTGCGGCGAAGTGTGGAAGTCGAGATGAACCTGACGAAAGGGAAGGGAATGGAGCGTGGGCGGCATGGTTGTTTTTTTTAGGGAATTTTTGGGCTTGCGGCTATGGACAAACTCACCTTTCTTTGGGTACGAATTACGCCTGCCTGCATCGGCCCCCCTGGGATGAAACTCTCCTTGCCCCCCTTTTCCGGGATTCACCTCGACCTGCTCGAGATCAACTGGCGCACGCCGGTCAACTGGAACTACAGCGATTTACGGGCGCCTTACTGGAGGCTCTACTGGAACGGAACGCCGGGGATGTACCTCCGCTGCGGCGGGCGCGAGATGGCGCTTGAACCCGATCGCCTGGTGTTGATTCCGCCGGAGACTTCCTTTGCCGCCCATACCCGGCGGGCGGCGACTCATTTTTATGTACATTTTCTAACCTTCCCTTTTTGGCGGGAACATGAAGCTACCGTGCTGGCGATATGGCAGGATCAGCGACGGTTTCTGAAACGGCTGGTCGCAGGCGACCCGGCCGCTGCGCCGCGCTGGAGGATCATGGCGCTTGTGGCGGAGTCTCTGGAGCAACTCCCCGCCGTCGGCTGGAACATGGAACGACCGGCGAGCGAGCGGGTCCGTGCGGCGGTGGAGATGATCGAAGCGATGCTGCCGCAGGCGGCGGCGGTGGGGGAGATCGCCCGGCGGGTGGGGATGAATCTCAACGCTTTCATCCGCCTCTTTCGGGAGGAGACCGGGAAGACGCCCGGTGCGTTTGTCATGGAGCGTCGCCTCGCTTCCGCCTGCCTGCTGCTTCATCATACCGGGCGAAGCATTGAGCGCATTGCCGAGGAATGCGGGTTTTGCGACCGGCATCATCTGACCCGCACCTTTACCCGGCACCGGGGGATTTCGCCCGCGGCTTTTCGCAGCCAATCCCGCCTTGTGCCGATGGCGTGAGGGCTCCGTCTGTCTGCGCAGTTCAAGATCGGCTGGCATCCCTTCAGTTAGAAATTGGTTCCGGGGGTTTCGCTACGCTCAACCCCCGGCTGCTCCGCCGGGATACCTTCGGCATCCTTCCGGAAAATACCTGGCTGGTGATACCGGCAGCCTTAGCTAGCCTCCGGCCTCTTCGCTCCGCCATACGAAGCTCACGATGAGGTGGAGGCCGAGCAGGAGGTCGCTTGCGTCGCGGGTGTCGGGGCCGGTTTCGGTCCACGGCTCGTTGCAGACGTTCAGGTACCAGATGGCGATGGCGGCGCGGCGGTCGCGCTCCAGCAGTTGTTCCATGGCGCGGTCGGGGTCGAGCGTGAGGGGGAGCGTGTGGAGGAACTGGGCGAGGTGGAGGCCGAGGTGGAGCAGCATTGCCGCGCACCGGGCCACTTCGCCGTCGTGGTAGGCGCTTTCGATCTGTTCGAGCGTTTCGACGGGAGGGCAGGAAGGGAGCCGCCGCGCGATCCGCTTGCGCAGGTCGAGGATCATCTGGCTCGCGCCGCTTCCGGGTTGCTCGGTATCGGCGATCAGGATCGGGTAAAACGTATCCTTGCGCCCGAGCAGGTCGCCCACGGCCACGGCCAGCGCCCGTTTGAGCATCCGGTTGGGCATGGCGCGCATCTGCGGGATGATCTGGTAGGCGGCGGAGAGTTCGCCCAGCGCGGCGAGCGCTTCACTGGAGACGGCGAGCACTTTCCGCTCCCGGTTGTAGGTCAGCAGCTTGAGCAGCGGCGGGATGGCCCGCCGGTCGCCGAGCTGGCCGAGCGTGCGGATGCACTCGATGAGCGTCTCGCGGTCGTCCGATGGGAGCCGGGCGATCAGCGGGTCGATGCAGCGCGAATCGCCCGAATGCCGGAGCGCCCGGGCGATCTGCGGGACGAATTCGCAGGCCGGGTCCGCCAGTTTTTCCAGGAGCACGGAGACCGCTTCGGGCGTGTTGATCCCGCCCAGCGCGCGGATCGCCTCCTCCTGCACTTCCATGGAGGGATCTTCAAACCGGGCGGCCAGTTCGGGGATGGCGATCTCGCTGCGCCCCTCGCCGAGCTTGCGCGCCGCCTCCGCCCGCCGGTGCGCCGGGCCAAAGGCGGAAAACGTCTGGAGGCTGTAGATGTTGCGGAAGGCGTTCACCGGGTTGGTCATCACCATGCGCGAGAGCGCTTCGCCGAACGGGATGGCGTCGACCGGGGTGCGGATGCTTAAAATCAACGGCAGGGCGACGCTCCAGACGGTCAGCGAAAAGAGGATGGCGATGACGTGCAGGTAGGTGAACGTGGTCCCGTTGGGAAGAACCCACGAGAGGCGGTGATTGCCCCAGAAGTCCATGATCAGCCCGCCCAGCAGCGTGCCGCACGCGGCGAACATCCCGACGACCGACCAGTGGACCGCCATCGCCATCGTCCGCCCCGACGCCCGCGAGAGCACCCCGGCGAGCCGCAACTGGCACGGCGCGATCCCCGCAAAGAGGGCCCCGCCGAGGAAGGTGGAAACCGTCTGGACCACCAGCACCTGCGGCAGGGTCCAGGCGCCCCACGGCAGGGAGAGCGTGACGTAGCCGCCATGGACAAAGAACCAGCTTGCCGTGGTGAGCGGGCAGAGCACCATCAGGACGGCGGCGAGCACGCGCGGCCCGAGCCGGTCGGTCAAAATGCCGAAAAGATGGCTGGAGGTGATCGCCCCGAGCGCCCCGGCGATCGTCAACGCCGCCACGTGGGTGTAGGTGACCGGGAAGTCGCGCTTGAAATGGATCAACCCGAAGGTGGCGAGCATGTTGAGGCCAAACGCCCAGCACCCCATGGAAAGGGTGAGGCGGCGGAAATCGCGGTTGCGCAGCGACTCGAGCATCCGCCGCCAGCGGGAATGGCCGACGGCGTCGCCCGGGGTGGGGCGCGGCTCGCACACGCCGAGGTGGACCACGACGTCGAGCACCCCGGCCAGCGCGGCGATCGAGAAAACCACGGCAAAGCCGTGCGTCACCTCCTGCGGCGCGCCGGGGTTGCGGAAGAGGTCGAGGATGAACCCGGCGAGGCCCATGCCGACCAGCGACGCGCCGGTGACGATCGATTGCCGCCGCCCCCAGAAGCTTCCGGCGCTTTTGGAGGGGATGAGGTCGGCCATCCAGCCGAACCAGAGGGCGCTTCCGCCGTTGCCGAGGATATCGCTCAAGCCGACCATGGCAATGACGACCATCGGCAGCCACGCCTGCCCCGGGTGCCAGCAGAACGCCAGCGCCGCCACGCCGAACCAGAGGCTGCGGTGGATGATCGCCAGCGTGGCCCACATCGGCTTGCGGCTCTCCAGCCGTTCGGAAATGAGCGCCGAGGGGATCTGGACGAGCATCGCCAGGAAGCGGATCGTCATCATCAGCCCGATCAGGAACCCGCTCGCGCCGATCGTCTCCATGAACATCGCCAGCGGCATGTTGATGCTCATCGCCATCCAGATCATGCCGAGGCACCCTGCGCCGATGTTGATCCGCATCGCCCGCTGGATCTGCAGGCGGGTGATACGCTGGCCGCGACTGTCAACCAATGTAGCTGAGGACGACATGGAAAGGGCGGGAGGACCCGAGGTCCGCCCGCACCGTCCCATCTACATAAGACGAAGCTTGGTGAAGGAAAGCTTTTTCTCTGTTTTAAGCCTCAAGGCCGTTGGTTTGAAACCGTAAAGTTTCCGGCATTGGGCGACCTCCGCCTTCCAGTCATCCGTCACGTTGCCGCCAGCGAGGGCCGGTTGTGGGCGGGGAGGCGCGAGAGGCACGGGCGGATGACTTCCATGGCATTGGCGGCGAGGATTTTTGCCTTTTCTTCGAAGGAGAGGCGGGAAAAGACGACCCAGCCGAGTTGCTGGCGGGGGTCGCGCATCGGCAGGTCGCTGCCATAGAGGATGCGGTCCGCGCCGGCGTGGGCGGCGAGGTGGTCGATGATGCCGCACGGGACGGAAGTGAGCGTGATCTCCGCATAGACATTGGGATGTTCGCGCAGGCACTCGATGGCGCGGTCGGCCGTGGCGTAGTCGCCCCCGCAGTGGTAGACCACCCAGCGGATATTCGGGTATTTCGCCGCGAGCGTGCTGACTTCCAGAAAATCGCTCCGGTTGCGGTGGAGACCGGCGTAGAGGTGATGTTGGTTGCCGAAGCGCCACCAGACATCGTAGGAGGGGTGGTGGTATTCGATGCCGTGGGTGACGTACGGTTTCATCCCGATGAAGCGCGGGTCGCGGTAAACCTGCGGGATGAGGCGGCTCAACTCGGCTTCGCTCTGGTGCGCCGGGTCAAAGGAGGCAAGGCCCCAGTAGCCGGGCGGCGCGACCTCAAGCGCCTGGCGCACGCAGTCGTTGCCCGCCATCGAATCGCCGCTGACGGTGCCGTTCCAGCTCATGAAACCGCCGCCCCGGCACCCGAGCTGCCGCAGCCGGTGGAAGGTCCCTTCCGGACCGCCGCGCAACATCCGGTAGCTGCCGCCCGCGCCGTTCATCCCTTCGTGCAGGATGTGCATGTGCATGTCGATGAGCGGGACGGGAAGCGGCCTGCCATGCCGTGCGGCGGTCATGATCGCGTCTTCGTCGGGGTTGGTCCGGAGCCGGGGCGGGGCCTGCCCGCGGAGAAGGCGGATCAGGTTGCCCGAGGCGATCTTTTGCCGGGCGGGACGGGGGATTTCCGCGTAGTCGATATAGCAACGGTGGGCTCCCATCGACATGATCGGGGCGTGGCTTGCGAAAAGGAGCTGGTCCTCGTACCCCCGTTCCACCAGGTCTTCCACGCCGTAGTTGACCTGAAACTGGTCGAAGCCGAGGTGGAGATTGCGGTGTTTTTCCAGAAGCGGGAGCAGGTGGCGCTGGTCACGCCAGTTGACCGCCGTCAGCAGGACCGGGAGCTGCGGGAAGAGGGTCAAAAAAGCGTCGACCTCCCGCCAGCCGCCGCCCGGTTCGGGGCGCTGGAGGAGGGTCAGCACCCGCCCCGCTTCCAACGCTTCGAGCAGCGGGCGGCCATGCGCGCCGGTCAGGTCCCAGCCGTTCGCCTCGGGATACAGGGAGACGGCGCGGACCCGGTGTTGCTCCATCAGCGCGGCGAGACGCCGGGGATCGGGAAATTCCCCGCCCTGGTGCGGCAGGACGTTCCAGATCGCAAAGAGGTGGGGGTGGGGTTCAAGCCGCGCGGAAAGCTCCAGATTGGAGTGCATCGGCTCGTAGCTGACCGAAAGGGTCGACGCCACGAGCGCACCGGAGACCGAGCAATGCTCCATCTCCGCCAGAAGCTCCTCCAGCTTCCACGGGTGGGCGGGGTGTTTTTTGGGGCGGGGGCCGATCCGCGTAAAGGCGTCGAAGTAGAGCAGATCCCCGCCGCCTTCGCCAGCGCCGGGCGTCAGCGGGGAGGGGGCGGTTTCAGGGCGGGGGGGAGCGGAAGCGGGCGTCATGAACGGTGATGATGGCTCCGGAGATCCGGTGAGATCAACAAAATATATTTGCTTTTGGCAAAAGCTCTTCCGTACGCCGATTGGTTTTTTTTCTTTCCAAAGTAATCTATTTTATCACCCTGAAGTTTCGCCATGCCTGACCAGAAAGATCACCCCGGCCGCTCCAGCACGAAGCCGCTCAGCCAGAGAGTCGTGGAGGATTATTTGTCCTCCGGAGAGTTTCAGGTGGGCGACAAGCTCCCTTCCATCCCCGATATGGCGCGGCGGTACCGCGTCAGCCCGCCGACGATGGGCAAGGCGCTCGGGATTCTCCAGGTGCAGGGCTACCTCGAAGGGCGGCGCGGGAGCGGGGTCTACATCCTCCGCCTGCCGGGGGAAGCGGCGGCGCAGGAGGGGGTTGACCGGTTTTCGATCGGGCTGATCGCCTCCACGGTGCATGCTTCGAGCCCGATTTTGCAGGGGGTGATCCGCGCCGCCGGGCGGATGGAGCTGAATCTCCAGATCGCCAGCGCCGAATGGGATTACCAGCAGGAGCGCCAGCACCTGGCCCGGATGATCGAGCGGGGGCTCGACGGGGTGCTGCTCCATCCGGTCCTCTCCTCGCGCGACGAAAGGAACGACTACCTTTTCCATGAATTTGCGGATTTTCCGATGGTGCTGGTCGATACGCCGGTGCCGGGGGTCGACCGTTCGCGGATCGTCTTCGACAACTGGTCGGCGGGGTATGAAATCACCCGGCATCTCCTCGCCCACGGGCACCGGCACATCGCGTTCATGCACCTCTGCACGCCGACGCCGATCCGGAGCGTGGAAGACCGTCTGGCGGGGTTTCTCCGCGCCATGGAGGAGGCGGAAATCCCGCGGTCGGACTACTTCGTGCAGCGTTACTTCAGCCCGGCCCGGCCCGTCTCGCCGACGGCGGCGAATGTCGCGACCGATATTTACGACCAGATCCTCGAACGAAACCGGGAGGCGATCCCCGAACTCCTCGGGCACGCCCCGGCCCCGACCGCGATCATCGCCCCGAGCGACCGTTATGCCCATTCGTTAAAAAAACTGCTGAAGGAAACCGGCGGAACGCTTTCCGGGGAGGCGGTGATCGTCGGGTTCGACAATTCGCAGGAGCCGGAGTGGGAGGAGTCGTTTCTGACGACGCGGCCCGACTTTGTGCGCATGGGGGAGCGGGCGGTGGAAATGCTCGTCGAGCTGATCAAAAAGCCCGATTCCGGCGTCAAGGAGCTGATTCTGCCGTGCCCGGTTTATCTGCCGCCGGGTGCTTCGGTTTCCCGGCCCGACGCCTCTCCGTCGTAAATTCACTGCATTAAATTTATTGACTTAGGCTCAAATTTAATTACTTTGGGCCGCATGCCCTCCGTTGATCCGCCGCGCCCGGTTTCATTTCAGGGACCGTTTTCCGGTTCTCCCCGGGGTCGGCTGGCTTTACGCGGGTTTACCCTGAGCGAGCTTCTGGTCGTCCTCCTGGTGGTGAGCGTCCTGCTGGCGCTGGTCCTGCCGGGGATGCAACGGGCGATCCGTTCCGTCCGGCGCACCCAGTGCGTCAACAACCTGCGCGGCGTCGGGGTGGCGCTCCGGCTTTACACGCTCGACCACCGGCAGAGGTTCCCGCCTGCCAATTCGCAGAACGCCGTGGCCGCCGAACTCGGCTGGTCGGGCTTCTGGTTCGCGCCGAGCGGGGGCGGCACGCGCGGCCTCGCCCGTTATGTGGGCGGGCAGCAGGCGCTCGACCAGTTGACGGTCTGTCCCGAGAACCGGTTTCGTTCCCCCGATCATCCCTCGACCAAAAACCCGACGGGGTTCCCCTACTGCGCCAGCTACAACGCCCTGCGCCCGAGCGGGGTCGCGAAACTGGTGAGCACGACCGCCATGGCCGCCCGGGCGGAGTTGTCCAAGGTGGTGATCCTGGGCGATTCCGCCGTGACCGACCCCTTCGCCGGGACCGCCTGGAGCCTCGGCACCTACGGACCTTCCACCGACGCCTGGAAGTTCATGGCCAACCGCCATGCCTCCGGGCTCAACATCCTCTGGGCGGATGGCCACGTCACCTCCACCAGCAAGGAAGCGCTCACCGCCACCCAGTTTCCCGCCATCCCATGACACCGACGATCGAACCCGTGCCGCGCCCGGCTGCACCGCCTTCACCCCGCCCGCCGGAGTCGACCCGAAGCGGGCCGCGCTGGATCTGGTGCGACGCCTCCCCGGCGGCGGGCTCGGACCGGCATGCCTGGGTCTGGGCGAGGCGGGTTTTCGAATGCGCCGTGCCCCGGGAGGCGCTGCTGGAGATCACGGCGGATCTTCGCTACGATCTTTGGGTCAACGGAGAGCGGATCGGCTTCGGCCCGCCGCGCTACCATGTTTCGACGCCAACGGTCGATCGTTACCGCCTCGCCGCCCATCTGCGCAGCGGGCGCAATGTGATCGCGGTCCGCGTCTACAGCCTCGGCAAGGTGGCGATCAGTTCCTGCATGCCCCGGCGGGGCGGGCTCTGGTGCCGGTTGAGCCTCGGGGAACATCAACTGGTTTCCGACCGGCGCTGGAAGATGTGGCGCGACCCGGCTTACGCGGCGCTGACCGCCCGCAGGGGCGATGTCCAGCCGCCCAATGAATGCTACGACGCACGGGAGCGGCCCGGCGAGGTGATGGCAGCCGATTTCGACGACAGCGGCTGGCCCTTTGCCTGCGAACTGGAGGAACCTTCCGGCCCGACGCTGCCGGAGCCGCGCGATATTCCGTTTTTTCCGGTGCAGGCGCATCTTCCCGACCGGGTGCTTCAGGTCGGCTGGCTGCGGACCGCCCGGCCCTACCCGCAGATCGCGCTCGGCGAACTGGCTGAAAGCCTGCGCGCCGCCTCCGATGCGCCGCTCCCGGGCGATGGCGGGCAGCCGGGGCGCGGGAGCGGCGGCTGCGTCCGTTCCCTCGCCACGGCCTACGGTTCAAGGGAGAGTTTTTACGCGGTGTGGGATCTCGGGCGGCTCTGGACCGGCTACCCGGTGGCGCATTTGAGCGGACCGGCGGGGACGATCGTCGATCTCTGCTACGGCGAGCACCTGAGCGGGGGGCGGGTCGATCCCGCCAAGGCGCGCCTTAATTATTTCGATCGCGTGATCCTTGGCGACGCGCCGTTCTCCCACCGGGTCACCTGGCCCAAATGCGCCCGCTACGTCCAGGCGGTCGTCCACGGCGGGGCGGCGGAAATCCGGCTCGAATGGGAGCGGAGCGCCTTCCCGGTGGAGCGCCGCGGGTTTTTTGCCTCCAGTTCCCCCGTGCTCGACCATGCCGTGGAACTAAGCCTCCATACCGTCGAGCTTTGCATGGAGGATTCCTACCTCGATACGCCGTGGAGGGAGCGGGGCGCGTGGCTCGGCGACGACCTGATCAAGGCGCGGGCCGCCTATGCCTATTTCGGCGACTATTCGCTTGCCCGCCGTTTCCTGCTGCATCATGCGCGGGGACAGCGGTCCGACGGGCAGATGCAGGGCAAGTACCCGGGCAATATCACCTCCCATGTTTCGACCTGGACGCTCGCCTATCCCCCTTCGCTGCTTGAATACTCGATCGAAAGCGGCGACTGGGGGCTGGCCCGCGACCTTTGGGAAAACCTGGTGCGGCTGGTCGGCTGGCTGGAGGCGAAGTTCAACGCCGGGGGGCTTCTGGAAGCGCCGCCGACGGAGGTGAGCGCGCACGTCAACCGGTACAACTTCATCGACTGGGCGCCGATCGACCTGCGCGGAGCCAACGCGGCCTGGAACGCCTTTGGCTGCCATGCCCTCCTTTGCTCGGCGCGCATCGCTTCCGCGCTCGGCCGCGCTGCGGAGGCGGGGCGCTGGAACCGGCTGGCGGAGGGGTTGCGCGACCGGTTCCGGGCCTGTTTCTGGGACGGGGAGCGGGGCGTTTTTGTCAACGGAGTGGTGGAGGGGCGGCGTACGGCCCGGTGGGGCTGTCATGAGAATATCCTCGCGCTCCTTTACGGGCTGGCGGACGCCGACCAGCAGGAGCGGATCTTCGAACGGCTGCAACGCGAGGATCTCCGGAAAATTTTTGTGGCCGATGAAAACGACTACGACGCGGAGCTTCCCGGGCTTGGCAAGATCCCGACCGTTTCGCTCGCCCTGAGCCGTTACCGCTGGCCGGAGGAAAAAATGGTGCCGCTCGGTACGCCCTATTTCGCCATGTACTGGCTGGAGGCGTTGTGCCGCGCCGGGAAGATGGCGGAGGCGCAGCGCTTTATCGAGGCGCGCTGGGGCGAACTGGCGCGCCAGGGGGCGACTTCCGTCTGGGAGACGTGGGATCAGAGGCAATCGCTCTCCCACGCCTGGTCGTGTTCCCCGGCGGTGATCTGCGCCCGTTATTTCGCGGGGGTGCGGCGGCTCGACGACTCGGGGCGGCGCTACGCGGTGCTCCCTGCGCCCGGTCTTTTGACCCGGCTCCGCTGCCGGGTCGCCACCCGGTTCGGGGTCATCCAGGTGCTCCACGGGGAGGCGGGGCTGGAAGTCGATGTGCCCGCCGGGCTCGAGGTCTGCGCCGGTCTGCCGCCGGAAACGGGTCCGGGCCTCCTGCTGCTCAACGGGGTTCCCGTTCCCTCGCCGGAAACGGTGAGCGAAGGGGCGGCCCGCTACCTCTGTGCGCCGCTCCGGCCCGGAAAGAATCTTCTCAACCTGCAACCCAACCAATCCCATCCATGAAACATCCTTCCTTCCTGAACCGTTGGGGCCGCCTTTCGCTGGCCTGTCTCCTGTTTGGCCTTGCCGTTCCCTGCGCCCGGGCCGCCACCTACACCTGGGTCGGCCCCGGCGCGGGCTGGTCCACCGCCGCCCACTGGACGCCGGGCGGCTTTCCGGTGGGCGGCAGCACCAGCAGCAGCACGGTGCTCGTTTTCCAGAGTTCAGAGACGGCCTACGCCTCCACGGACAACGTGACGGCCGCTTTCGTCCTCAACCGCTTTATTTTCGAGCCGGGGACGGGCACGGCGCTGACGACGATCAGCAACGGGAATACGGCGGACTCCAATCGCCCGATCACCTTTGCTGCCGACGGGGAGGTCGGGCCCGCGATCGTCCAGAACAGCGACGGCGCTTTCCGGGTGCAGGGCAACGGGCGGATCAGCCTGAGCGACGACCTCACCCTGACGGGCACGGGCACGGGGCTGGTCACGATCGCAACGATTGTCACCGGCTCGAAGGCGATCATCGTGGATGGAGGGGCCGCTTTCGCGCTCACCGGGGCGAACCTCCATACCGGGGGAACCGTCGTGAAGAACGGCACGCTTCAGGTCGGGACCGGTTCGGCCTCGATCCTCGGCAGCGGGGCGCTGACCCTCGAAGGAGGGCGCATCAGTTCCGTTTCCGTTAACACGCGGACCCTTTCCAACGAGGTGAATGTGGCCACCGGGGCGGAGGTCGCCTTTGGTGACACGGTCAACACCGGGCTCCTGATCTTCAGCGCGGGGGCGACAATCGGCGACCATGCCACGCTCAAGGCGACCAGCGGCCTGACCTTCAGCGGGGCGTTCACAACCGGCAGCAACCTGACGCTGGCTCCCGAAGCGGGGGCGACGCTGACCCTCTCGAGCCTCGACATCGAAGGGGGCGTCACGCTCGACCTTCAACCCGGCGGCAGCCCGGTGGTCATTACCGGAGCGCTTTCCAACAGCGGCACGGCAAAGCTCAACTTCAACCTTGCAGGGGGCGAGGCGGGGGAGGTCTACACGCTGCTGGAGTTTGGCAGCACCACGCTGGGTTACGGCGATCTCAACCTCCTGAATGGCAATGACCGGCTCGACACCAGCTTCGGCGTCAACGGCTGGCTGATCGAAAACGGCACGATCCAGGTGGCGCTCATTCCGGAGCCTTCCACGGCGGGGATGTTGCTGACGGTTCTCGGCCTCGCCGGGGCGGGCGCGCGGTGGCGCTCCCGCCGCACCCGGTTCACCCGCACCGCCACGACGAACGCTCTTTTTTCATGAACCTGCGCCTGCTTTTTCCCCTTTTCCTGACCGTCGTGCTCCCTTCACTGGAGGCGGTGGAGATCGTTGCCGGGGGCGAACCGCGCGCCGTCATCGTGGTGCCCGACAAGCCTTCGGCGGTGGCCCGTTACGCAGCCCGGGAGCTGGAGTGGCACATCGAACGGGCGACCGGCGCGAAACTGCCGATCCTTTCCGAAGGGCAGGCCGCGGCCTCGCCGTTGGAAAACCGGATTTACCTCGGGGTGACTTCGGCTTCCCGGGAGGCGGGGCTTGATCCCGGAAAGCTGCCGCCCAACGGGTTTCAGACAAAAGTCACGGCAAAAGCGGTGTTCCTGAGCGGCAGGGACGACGGGGTGCAGCCGCCGGACAAGTTTACGCAAAGCGCCATGAAACAATGGACCGGCTTTGTCCATGGCGCGCCGCCGTTGGACGATTCGGTTTCCATGGGGTCGCTTTTTGCCGTTTACGACTGGCTGGAGCGGCAGGCGGGCGTCCGCTGGCTCTGGCCCGGCGAGACAGGGACGGTGGTTCCGCCGGCGCGCGGGCTTTCCGGCGGGCCGGAGGAGGAGCGCACCGAAGTGCGTCCGCTGATCCACGCGCGCCCCCGGCTCAGCCTGACGCCGTGGCCGGGGCTCACGAAAGAGCTTCGCGACCGGTACATTGACGACACCAGCATCTGGCTGCGTCGCCAGCGTTTCGCGAGGGGGGTGAGCTTTGAGTATGGCCACGGCTATGTGCAGTATTGGGAACGCTTCGGCAAGACGCACCCGGAGTACTTCGCGCTGCGGCCCGACGGCCAGCGCGCGCCGGTGCTCGAAGAGCGGCCCTACTTGGTGCAGATGTGCGTCTCCAACCCGGGGCTGCACCGGCAGATCATCGAAGACTGGCTGGTCCAGCGCAGGGAGGTGCCGCGTCTGCCGTGGATCAACGGGGTGGAGAATGACAAGACTTCCCGCGATCCCAACTGCGTCTGCGAAGCGTGTCGCGCCTGGGACCCGCCCGACGCCCCGCTCCTTTCCAAACAGGCGGAGCGCAAGGAGATGACCGGCGATACTTCGGACCGGCCGATGGTTTCGCTCTCCGACCGCTACGCCCGGTTCTGGCTGGCGCTTCAGGCCGAGGGGCAAAAGCACGACCCGGAGGCGACGGTGCTCGGGTACGCCTATGCCGACGCCAGCGCGCCGCCGGTGGCGACGAAGCTCAACGAGCGGATCATCGTCGGCATTGTCCCGCCGTATGCCTTTCCGTTGAGCGACGAGAACCGGGAGGCGTTCCGGAAACTCTGGGACGGCTGGGCGAAAACGGGGGCGCGGCTCTACCTGCGGCCCAACTATTTCCTGAGCGGTTACTGCGTGCCTTATATCTTTGCCGAGGAGTTTGGCGAAGAGTTCAGGTATGCGGCGCGCCATGGGATGATCGCGACCGACTTCGACTCCCTGCTCGGCATGTGGGGCGTGCAGGGACTCAATCTCTACATGATGGCGCGCCTGAATGTGAACCCCGACTTTGCCGTGGCCGACATTCTGAAGGAATACTATGCCGGGTTTGGGGCGGCTTCCAAGGAGGTGGGAGCCTATTTCGATTACTGGAAAGGGGTGACGCTGAAGCTCGACCAGGAGTTCCGGGACCGGAACCGGGGCGGATGGGCCTTTGTCAGCAAGGCGGGCGATGAAGTCTATACCCCGGAGGCTTTCGCGCAGGGGCGGGAGCTGCTGGAAAAGGCGAAGGCGGCGGCTGAGCGTGCGAACGATACGGCAGGCGCGCGCCGGATCGCGTACCTCGATCTCTGGCTCGAGCATGCCGAGCGGTCGATGAAAACGCTGGCCGCTTTCCATGCGCATCGCGAGGCGCGGCGCGACCCGGTTCTGAAGGAGGAGTTCGAGCAGGCGCAGGAGGAACTCGACACGTTCCGGGATGCCCATGCCGTCGAAATCGGCAACGTCGGCGTCCTGAGAAAACTGGAGCGCTGGAGCGGCTGGCGGAAGGGCGATCCCGAGACGAAATGAGATGAAACCTGCTTTTTCCCGATTCCCGATCCCGCTCACGCGCGATCCCTTCATCAACACGCCGCTCCTGCCGCTTGGCCCGGGCGCGGACGGGGAGGAACGTTTCTGGATTTCCTCCTACAATTCGGGCACCGGCTGCATGGGCGTGGTGGTGACCGCTTCGGGCCGGGAACGCATCTACCGTTTTGACCGGTCGCAACGCGGTTTCTACGGCGCGGCGCGGGAGGATGACGACACGCTCTGGCTCTGCGGCGATCTTTCGTGTGTGGTCCGCCTTTGCCTCGGCACCGGCGCTTATGAGGTTTACCCGACCGGCGCCCCTTCCGTGCTGGTCTTTCAGGGGCTTTGTTTCGACCCGGCGACGCGCAAGCTGCTGGTCGCGGCTTACGTGCCCGGAGGGAAGACGTGCGCGGTCTCCTTTGACTGCCGGGAGCGGCGGACGGCGCGCTTTTACGAAACCGACGGCGCGGCGCGGTACACGCGGGGGAGTTTTTCCGTGGGCGACGGGACCTTTGGCATCGTGGCGGTCGTTCCCGAAATCGCCCTGTTGCACTGGGACCCCGCAGGGGAGACGCTGGAGAGCCGGACCTTGGCCGGGGAGGCGGAGATCCCGGAAACCGGGGGCGGGAGCCTGTTTCAGGGGGCGTTCCAGCGGTTGATCGCCGATGAAGCGGGGCGGGTTTATCTTCCCGGGCTTGGCTGGTGCGATCTCCGCGCCGCCCAACCGGTGAGCGATGGGCCGCGGCCCGACCGGGAAGCCACCTGGTTCGCGCGCAAAGGAGAGCTGGTCTGGGGATTGGCGCAGGAGAGCCGCACCGACGCCACGCAAAGGAGAGTGGTCCGCTGGGATTTGCGGACCGGGGCGGTCGAAAGCCTCGCCACGCTGGCGAACCTGGGACCTGCCTCCGCCGCCTTGACGCGGGAGGGCGGGATCGTGGCCGTGACGTTGTACGGGGAGTTTTTCCGCCACGATGCGACGACCGGGGCGCTGGAACTGGCGCGGCGGCTTCCGACCGATTCGGTCGTCCGGGTCGATTGCCTGGTGCGGCTCGATCGCCGCCGCCTGCTCGGGACGCCGTTCATCACGCAACGTTTCTGGGAGCTTGATCTGGAGAGCGGCCACGGCGTCGATCTGGGGCGCGCCGCTCCCGGCGGAGGGCAGATCGTCCGGACATGGCTCGTGAACGGCAAGGTTTACATGGCGGCCTATGCGGGCGGGGAATTGATGGAATACGACCCTGCGCGGCCTGCTTATTTTCCGGAAAACCCGCGCGTGGTGGCTGATCCACCCGGAGGGATGCGCCCGGTGGCGGCGGCGCGCAGGGGCGGGGCGCTTTATTACGCATGCAGCCTGGAATATGGCCGGACCGGCTGCACATTGACGCGGTACGACACGGCGGGCGGCGAAGCGCTGCACCGGCACCGGCCGCTTGGCGACCAGATGATCACTTCGCTCCATTTCGACGCAGCCAGCGGCTGGCTGGTTGCGGGGACCACGATGGATGCCGATTCCCGGAGTCGCGATCCTGAAGCGTCGTGCTGCTACCTGGCGCTGATCGATCCGGAGGAGCTTTCGCCCGTCACGCAGGCCGCCGCGCCGGAGGGGGTGCGGCAGGTTTCCGTCGTCGGCCTGGTCGATGCGGGGGAATACCTTTGTGCCGCGTGGCTTCCGCAGGGTTCCCGCATGATCCGGCGCTGGTTTCGCGTCGCGGTTGGGGATTTGCGGGTTCCCGCTCTTTCGGCGATGGAAGCGCTGCCGGGCGGCGGGGAGGATCTCCTCTGGACGGGGGAACCGGGTCTTTTCCTGCTGCGGACCGGCAACCGGGTGGAACTCTGGGACCTGCGCCGACCGCGTTGCCTGCGCCTGCTTTACGACGAGCCCGAACCGGATTTCTACGGGTGGCATGTTCAGGACGATTCCGTTTACCTGGTCTCGGCGGAGGAGATTTTCGTTCTGGAGGCATGCCTGAACCCGGATCTGCGGTGAAGCGGGTTTTCACGGGAACCGTCGGTTTACCGCCATTGGATCTCCATCACCGGCACCTCCCAGGTTTCGCACGGGAGGGCTTCCGCGTATTCGGGGGTTACATCCTTGAGGCTTCGCCGGATCACGGCCACGACCTTGATCCCGACGATCCCCCGGAGCCGCGGCATCCAGATTTCGCGCGCCTTTGAGGAGAGCCTCGCGACCGGGCCGCTGGCGGCGTCGAAGAACTCCAGGTGCCCGGCTTGCGTCGGGGCGAGGGTGAGCGGCGTTCCCGGTTTCAGATCTGAAAGGCGCTGGTGGATACCTCGGCTTGCAGGCTGCCGCCCGGCGAAATCGAGGTAGATCTCTTCAAGCGAGAGAAGATCATGCCGCAGGGAGGTGGTTTCGAAGGAGAGTTCGCTGAAAAGGGCGGGACGGCGTACGAGAGCCTCTTCGCGCAACACTTCGAGATGCGGGTGGCGGCTATCCCTGCGTTCAAACAACGCCAGCGTTTCGCGCGCCCGCGTCATCGCCACATAGCAAAGCCGCCGCTCTTCCTCGCGGCCCGGTGCATCTGCGGAGTGCCGCCAGCCGCCGCCGAGGATCAGGAGATGCCGGAACTCGAGGCCCTTGGCGGAGTGGATCGTGCTCAGGAAAATGCCGTTGCCCGGGACGGCTTCGCGTTGCCGCTGCGAAAGCGACTCGTAAAGGAATTCGACGGCGGCTGATACCGGCATTTCGGCGTCATCGGAGGCCTCCCGCCATTCCTCCATCAGTTCCCGGACCAGTTGCCACCACCGGTTCTCTTCGGGGATCGTCGCTTCCAGCGCCGCCAGCAGGTCGCTCCCCTTCTGAAGCTCATGCCGGCGGGCCTTGAGAAACCCGAGCCAGTCCGCCACTTCGCGGAGGCGGTGGAGCGGAGGGAAGCGGTCGCGATCGAGGGCCTGGTTGACGGGAATCCCGCACGCTTCCAGAGCGGCCCGGACCGGCATCAATTCTTCCCGCGTGCGCGCCAGGACGGCGCAGTCACTCCACTGGAACCCGGGCGAGAGTTCCTTCAGCCGGTCGAGTTCGGCGGGGAGGGCGGTCGCCTGTTCGTGGGCGTTTCCGACCTGGAGGATCTGGACCCGGCCGCGGCTGACGGGATCGAGCGTTTCCCAGCGGCCGCCGTCGGCATCCCGCGCACGCGCCTTGTCGGGCTCAATCGGCCGGTCGGTCTTCATCCGGTCCCGGTTGAGCGCGATCAGCCGGTGTTGAGGCGGGTGACGGAAAGGAGCAGCCACCCTTCGGGGTCGGGTTCCTCGGCTCTCAAAAGGTCGATCACCGCCCGCTCCAGGGTGCAGATCCGCTCGAGAATCTGCCACGACGGGTTGACGACCTTGTGCCGTACAAACGCGGTCATCAGCAGATTTTTCTGGATGAGCCCCGCCTGCGCCATTTCATCCAGCGTTCGCAGGACGTAGAGCGTATCGCCGCCATCCTCCTGCCGCGCCTCGGGCGGCGACGCCGGTTTCAGGTAAAACTCGGGCAGTTCCGCGAGGGCGTCGGCGCTGATGCCATCGTTTACCTTGGCGTTCATCAGGAACTCGAGGACGGCCAGCCATTGCTTCTGTTTGGACCGGGAGAGATCCAGTTTCCGGATCTGTTCCCGGGCTTGTTCAAGGTTTTGCACCAGCGGGCTGCCCTGAAAGACCCTGGTCCGGTTCTGGTTGCGCTCGAATCGGCCTTGGCTGTTGCGGTAAAACAGGCCACGGGCGGGATCGGGAGCTTCTGTGCGGCGGCAAACTCGCGGATGAAGCGGGAGGCGTAATGGTAGTCGGGCCGGAAGTCGTGCCCCCATTTTGAAAAACAGTGCGCTTCATCAAAGACCCAGGCGCCGATCTCGCGCTGGCTTAACACGTCGCAGACCGACCGGTTGCGCAATTGTTCAGGGGAGAGATAGAGGATCGCGATATTCCGTGGGCTACCATGGTTTCCTGAAGGCTTTTTCCATCCGCCATCCGTGGTTCGGGACGGTAGGCATCAAAACCGAAAAAGCGTTTCAGTTGGGTGCGGGGATCGTGTGTCTGATGGCAATAGGCGCAATCTTCCGCGGAACACGGGAGGTTTCTCAACCGGTTCAGGATTTCCACCACGGCGGGAAACTGCCTGCGGACCCATGGCGGCAGGACGGAGTTGCTCCCGGAGACCCGCAGCCACGCCAGCGCATAGGCGAGCGCCGGGGCGAGGGCCGGGGTTTCCCGCAACGATGCCGCCACCTTGCTAACCGCCGTGCGGCAGGCGTGGCGGCCCGCTTCCCTTTCAAAGATTTGCCCGGCCCGGTCAGGCCCGATCCGGCTGATCCCGAGGCCTTCAAACATCGCCCCCGCGCCGCTGGAGAGTCCTCCCGCCTCAAAGGCATACCGGAAGAAGGAGGCGACCTCCGGGGCGGCGGCCCGTAGCTTGAGGAACTCGTCCCATTGGTCGGCAAACACCCTTTTGGCAAGAAAACGAACCGCGCCGCAGATTGTGGGGTTCGCTGTTTTGCGACCCCGGCGGAGGTCGGCGCACCCTCCCCCCCGGGTTACCCGGCTATTTTCTTTTGGCCGACCGCAACGGCGGCCAGCAAAGCGATGCAGGCCAACGCCAGCGCGGAAGGTTCCGGTATGGCGCGCAGTTGTCCCCCGCCCCAGAGGTCATAGTCCAATCCGGAAAGGTAGGCATTCTCCAGCCGGGTGGGATCGTAGTACAGGTGGACGCCTGCGGAGAGGTCAAGGGCGCTTTGCAGGGTGAGTTCAAGGTCGGCCTCGCCGGTAGCCCATTCGGAGAGGTCGAGCGCGCCGACATAGAGGGCATTGACGCCTGCGGCTCCTTCCAGAGCCAACTGGTTGCCAAGCGCGATCGCAACGGTTCCCATGGCCTGGTTATCGGCGCGCCATCCGCCGAGGCCGAGTTCATAGGAGGCGCTGCCGGTCAGGTCCAGGTGGTGAAGCTCGGTTGCGCCGGTGGTGAAGGCGACCGTGCTGGTCAGGAGATGGAAGGAGTCCGTTTCGGTGGAGAGGTTGGTCAGATTTCCCCGGAATTCGAAGGATGATCCGTCGCTCCCGGCGAGGAAGCCCGCCGTGCCGACGGTGACATCGGCCGTGAAGAGACTGGCTGCGGCATCGCTTTGATAGCCGCCTTGAAGGGTGAGCGCCCCCTCCCAGCCAAGCTGGCTTTGGGTCACGGAGATGGCCCCGGAACTGGTGGTCGAGGCGGCAATGGTCGCCTGGGTAGCGTTGAAAACCGAGAGAGCGCCGTCGGCTCCGATGGTCAGGGTCGTACTTTGCCAGCGCGCTGCTGCACCGGTCAGTTCCAGCCGATGGTAGTTGGCAGCACCCTGATTGGCATCAAAGAGATAACCGGCCACGGCCAGATTGCTGGAGTCATTCAGGCGAAACGTATTTTTGCCTTCAAAGAGGACGGATGCGAAGTTCCCCGAGGCAATATTGGCATCGCTGACACTGCGGTAGGAGACGACGCCATCCCTGATCTTCATCACCGGTACGCCGTCCCTGATCGTGATAGTGGGATTGGCCGAGGTAAACTGCACCGTGCCGCCATCGCGGATCGTCAACGACGTGGAACCTTCATTGGTGCTGCTGCGGTTGAGGGAGATGGAGTTCGTCTCGAGAATGCCCGTTGCGCTGACATCGACCATCGCCTCGGAAGGAAAACTTTGCGAAGAGGTGGCGCCCATGAGAATGCTGGGAGCCGCCAGGATTCCGCCGGTGATGGTTGCCGTGCCGTTGCCTTTGCCAAAAGCGCCCACGCGGAGGGTATCTGAAAGCAGGATGGAGCCGCCGCTCATTGTCAAGGTTCCCTGCGTTCCGGCGTTGTGGCTGCCAAGGTTGATTCCGGAAACTTCCCATTTTCCCGAAATCATCTCGAGCGCCCCCTGACCATTGATCTCATAGCCAAACCGGATCAGGCCGGTGCTTCGAAAGAGCCCGCCGTCGTTGACGATCTTTCCCAGGGAAGGGAGGCCGGCGCTATCGATCCGCGTGGTCGTCCCGGTCGATTCAAGCCATTGATCGCTATTGCTCAGGCGCAGTTCGTTGGTGGCGCTGCCTTTGCCGGTGATATAGAGATCTCCAAAGAGCAGATGGGCGGTCGGTGTTTCATTGTCGACCGTGACGGTCTTGCTGCCATCGTTGATGATGTTAACCCTCGTGGTTCCTGATGGAGCGCCTGAAGACCAGTTGCCTGCGTCCTTCCAGTAGCCGCTGCCGGTTGCCTCCCAGCTTGTTTGGGCTTGAGACGGGCAGAGGAGCCCGAGCATAACGATCGCCGGGAGGAGGGAGCCGAGGGCGCGCCTGAGGGGGAGCGAGCGCCTGTCAGGGAATGAAGAAGTTTTGGAAAGATCAGGCATGGTAAGAAGGGGGTTAAAGTACCGAAAGACTACCGTGTCAAAAGAAGCGTGTGGGGATTGGTCGAAACCAGGGGAGCCAGCGGGGAATTGAAGCGAAGGGTAAGATGCCAGTTGACCCTGCTGACGCCGAGCGACCAGATTTCAGAGGCGGCAGCCTCCTTGCGGATGCCGGAGAAAAGGTGCATGGAATGAAGGCCGTTCTGCCGCTCGATCTCTCTGCCCTGCGCATCATAGAGCGCCACGTCGGCTCCGGCATCAGCGGATACGCCGAGGGTGAAGGCGCTCACGCCCGCAGGCACCTGAAAATAGAGGCGGCCCTCGATCGGCAGAAAGGTTTGGTAATCATCGATAAGGAGACCGTTGCCGGGGTGTTCGGAGGTGATGTCGATGCGATGAACCGTTCCTTTGCAGCTCAAGGCATGGATTCCGGTGGCATCAGCGGTAAACGTGATCGGGTGCGTTTTGCCATCGGGCGGCAGCGAATACTTCCCGAGAGTCTTGCCATCCGGAGCGCGAAGTTCGAGATCGGTATTCATGGAGTAGTTGCCCACCCGCTCCACAACGGCGTGGAGGGTGACCTCATCGCCTGCCTTCGCATGCTGGAGGAAGGTAAAGGCACCCCGAAGGTAAATCTTTCCGTTGTCCTCCCTGGGGAGGGTTTTCTCCGAAAAGGTTAGCGACTTCAGGTCGACGGTTGCAGGCTTCTGCGCATTGATGCGGGCGATTTTCCGTTGCTCGGCTTGGATGAAGGCCGCCAGATCGAACGGTTCCTTCGGGGCGTCTGCGGCCTTTGTCGTATGGAGTTCGCCGGAGATCAGGTCGGAGAGGGTGCCGTTTCCCTGATAGGAAATCGCCATCGGGCCGCGCCCTTGCGTCGGATCGATGACGGTGGTATCCGAAAAATAGAGATTGCCTATGGCGCGCCCCGTTGCTCTTTCGCAGCGGACGACAAAGGCTTCCCGCCGGGCATTGCCATTATCGATGGTGCATTTTTCAAAATGGATTTCGACCCCCTTCGCCACCGGGTCCTGAAGCAGGACGCCGCCGAAACTGCTCTTTGCCACGGAGCAATCGACAAAGCGAACTTTGCCGGTCGGGGGAGGGGCTTTGGAGGCGCGCGATGGATAGAAGAAGATCCCGAGATCGTTGCCTTCCATCCGGCAGCGTTCCACCGTCACGGAGACCGGTCTGGAGGTATGATCAAGGTGATTGGGCGAAACGCTGATGGCTGCGCCTGAACGGTTGTCCAGAAAGAGGCTGTCTTCCACCCGGCAGTTGACCAGACGCTCTGTCGGCCGGTTCGGCTCAAAGTCGAGCCCGCCTTGAGGAGAGCCTCCTTTCGTGCGCGTGAACCTGCAACGCCGGATCACGATATTTTCGCCGCTGATGACCGCCATCCCGAGCCGGTGGTGCCCGTCAAGGATCACATCCTCGACCAGAACGTTTTCGCTATAGCCTTTCTTTCCGGCTCCGACGTAGATGCCGTCGCCCCCGCTTTCTTTCAGGGTAAGATTGGAAACGTTCACGTTCGTCACGCCGTTGAGAAGCAGCGTATGCCGCCACGAACCCGGTTTGTAGAGCGTTGCGTCCTGATAATCGCTTTTTCGCATCATCAAGGTCGCCGTGCCTGTTCCGCGCAGGGTCAGGTTTTCCACTCCATCGGCGATGAAGAGCGCGTCGCCGATCTTCCTGAAGCACCCCGGTTTGGCGGCGACGACGACGCCGTCGGCAAAAATGATCTCCTGGTTGGATCTGAGCCGGAGCGGCCTGCTGAGAACCCACGCCTTGCCGGTGTTGCCGACGATCAGCGTAGCCACCCCGGAGTCCACCGCCGCCTGAAGGCATTCGGTGGCATCCTCCGCGTCAAAACCCCACCATTCGGCGCGGGCTTCCTGAAGTTCTCCCCGGGCCACCCTGCCGATCGGTTCCGTTGGAGGGGCCGCCCTCATGACGGAGGCGGTGAGCATCATGATCAGCACACCGGCGAGTGTTACTATTTTGTTCATGGGGAAATCACCAAATGGCTATTCAAATTCTGATGCGGGGTAGGGATGGCGGAAACGTTTGGCTGGAGGGAGTCAATACCGCATCGCGTGGGATGGCAAGAAAAAAACGCAAGCGTATGCGTTTTTTTGAAGGCGACCGTCAAAAACTGACAGGACAGCATCAAAAAATTCCGTTGCATTGAGGGAAGGGTATGGTAAGTCTGCCGCGTGAACCGTACCGACAGCTCGCTTCCCTCCCACATTTCGCTGGTTGACCTGGCCCGGCATCTTGATCTTTCAGTGGGGACGGTTTCCCGCGCGCTTAACGGGCACTCCAAGGTGAGGAACGCGACCCGGCAGCGGGTCCTGCTTGCCGCAAGGGAGATTGGTTATGTTCCCAATCCGTTGGCCCGGGGGTTAAGCTCCGGGAAGAGCGGTCTGGTCGGGGTGCTCTTCTCTCATTTTAATAATCTCATCTCGGGCGTTTTTCTGATCCGGCTGCTCAAGCTGCTGGAGGCGCATGGCAAGCGGGCCTTGATCAAGGTCGCCAACCCGATCACGGAAGAAAGCCACGATATCATCCGGCATTTTACCCTGATGCGGGTCGAAGGCGTGCTGGTGATCGGCCCCAGCCTGGAGCAGTGCCATCAAACGCTCGAACCGCTGGCGGGACGTCAGATTCCGTTTTCATTGCTTAATCTCGGCGGGCCGGCCTCCCTCCATCTTTCCGTTCAGTATGATCGCAGCCTCGTCAACGAGAAGCTGGTCCTTCATCTGATGGAGCAGGGGCACCAGCGGTTGGCGCTCATCGGGTTTGACCCGAAGGCTTTCAGCTTTCAGGCCCGGCTGGAGGGGATCGCGCGCGCGTACAAGGCCCGCAGGCTCGATGCCGACCGGTATGTGGATCAATATAGCCTGCCGAGGGAGAAGCAGGAGACCACCTTTGCCTATGGAAGCCGGATGGCGGCGCGGCTGCTGGAATGCGGCTCTCTGGCAACAGCCTGTATAGCGGCCAACGATGAACTGGCATTGGGAGCCATCCAGAGGTTTCATGCCGCGGGGATCAGGGTGCCTGATGAGATGTCGGTGGCGGGGTTCGATAATCTGAGCTTCAGCTCGTATGCGACGCCCGGCATCACGTCGATCGACCTCGACGTGGATCGGGCGCTGGAACTGACCTTCAACATGCTCATCCGGCAGATGGAGGACCCCGACGGACCGCCTCCCGCCTCCGTCACCCTGGAGCCGACGCTGATCCTTCGTGAATCGACCGGTCCGGCCCGACGGACGAAAGGGTTGCGGGAGCGAAGGGATGGTTAGCCAATCTGAGAGGCTGTGAAAAAAGCCCTTTAACGGCCATGGAGCACCTCTTTTTGCCTCTAACTGCATTCCTTCTCCCTTCTGTATTCCCTGAATACAGGCGGTCGGCAGAATTTCGTTATAGGCTAAAA
>Ga0182739_1000100_pt1 | contig 173671 bp, 166 predicted proteins | sample eDN5th30CBELigBY_FD_128873 | JGI IMG/M metagenome (GOLD analysis project Ga0182739, IMG submission 128873) | Enriched backyard soil microbial communities from Emeryville, California, USA - eDNA 5th pass 30_C BE-Lig BY (version 2) (version 2) | ecosystem: Environmental > Terrestrial > Soil >...
CATTCATGCTGCCTTCGGCGGTTTTAATGGTGATGAAGCTATCATGATTTTTCATTTGTGTTTGACTTCAACGGCATTCAAGATGGCTGAAGCCGTTTAGTCATTCCGCTGTGTGATTTTGAAGATCATGATGGTTTCATATGCTATTATAATGGTTTCTACTCGGGGTATAACGAACGGGATAGCGCTAACGCTACATGGATACGGAAACTTGGTTAGTTATGGAAATAGGTAACAATAAGCATCTCAACTTAAAGGCTAACTGACTGTCAGCGATAACCGTGATGGAACTTTATCAAAGAATGAGCAATAAGCCCGAATTGGCCCGGCTAAAGAAGCGAATCAAATATTATGATGTAATTGAAATTGACGCTTCGAGACTTGCTTCCCAATTTATCGAAAAATTTAAATTAAGTCACGGACTCCAAATCCCTGATGCTATTATAGGTGCAATGCGGTAGTGCATCAAATTCCATTATTCATACAACCTCCTCAATAAGGCTCCATGAGTTCGTTCAAGAATGGTTTCCCTGCATACCTCAAAACGAATCCTGTACTTCTTTTAAACGAACGCTCAGTTCACGGGCTTCCCTGATCCGTGCCCTTGATTACTTGGCCAAACCCTGTGAGATGGAAAAGCACAAGGGTGCAGGTTTATCATGATATTTTTAGACTCTTTTTATTCATCGCGCAAACTATCCACCGGATTGGCTATCGCTGCCCGGACAGCCTGCCAGCTTACCGTAAACAACGCAATCACCACGGTGGCCAAGCCCGCCACGGCGAACATCCACCACTGGATATCGATGCGGTAGGCAAAATCTTCCAGCCATCTGTTCATGGCCCACCAGGCAATCGGCGAGGCTACTGCAACAGCAACCAATATCAATTTCACAAAATCTTTGGAAAGCAGGCCCATGATACCGGTTACAGTGGCGCCTAGCACCTTTCGGATGCCGATTTCTTTCGTTCGTTGGAAGGCCATAAGCGTGGCCAGGCCGAACAACCCTAGGCAACTGATGAAAACCGTGATGCCGGTGGCTGCGGTGATGAGTGTGGAGGTTTTGTATTCCTGCTTATAAAGTGAGGAAATGGTATCGTCGTAAAATCGGTATTCGAAGGGTATGTCCGGATAGACGCGCTTCCAATCCGCCTCGATCAGCGCTATCGCGTCTTTCCACTTTCCGGGTTGTGAGGGAGGCAACTTGATGTTCAGTGTGTTCAGCCCGTCTTTGTACATAACCAAGGCGGCGGCGTCTATACCGCTTTTCAGGCTGAATTGGTGGAAGTCCTTCACCACACCTGTTATCGGCAAACCTATATCACCATCGCCTTTTGTCAGCCGCTGGCCAATGGCGGCCTCGGGGGTTGGGAATCCGAATGCTTTTAGCGCCACTTCGTTGATGATGTATTCGCGGGTAGTATCGGAAGTCTGTAAATTGCGGCCTGCAAGTAATGGAATATCATATAGGTTGATAAAGTCTGTATCCACACTTTTCAACATGACCTGTTCCTGCATCCTTCCGGTGTCACTATCGTGGAAAAGTATCGTGGCCATCATCGAGTTGCTCATCGGGAGGTCCCCTAGTGCCACCCCTGCAATTTCGGGACGGCGTTCCAGCTGCTGCTTGAGCACAAATTGTTTATCCTTGTAGGGTTCTTTATCGCGGATATTGAACGGTATTCCTACGGTCAATACGGCCTCGTGATTGAACCCGAGATCTTTATTCAATGCGTAGCGCAGCTGTTGGCCGATAATGATTGCGCTGATGATAAATACCTGTGCGATGACAAACTGGAAAACGATGAGCCCTTTCCGCAAGCTGAAGCGAACTCTACCCAGCACCTTTTCCGCCTGGCCTTTGAGCACATTTATGGTCTGAACCCTTGTAATGAGCCATGCGGGGTAAATGCCGGCAATGAGCGTAATCGAGAAGGCTAGCAGTAACCCGAAAGCGACCATCCCGCTATGATTAGCAAAGGTAGACATGCCCTGCGGGATGAAATCCCGGAATACGCGGAGGCCGATGGACGACAGGATGAAGGAAAAGCCCAAGGCCAACAGGACAATGACCAGCGTTTCGCCGAGGAAATGGCTGATTAGCCGAGCGGGTGTGCTACCCAATGTCTTGCGGATGCCGATTTCCCTGGCTCGCTGTGGTAACTGTGCCGTGCTGAGGTTGATGTAGTTGATGCATGCCAGGGTCAACAGAAAGGCGGCGACACCCATTAATCCGTACAGTACATTCTTATCGGCTGTAGGGATCCGTCCGCCGTATTGTATGGCAAAAAGCTTATCGACAAGCGGCAGGAACTCATACCACATCTTGTAGTTGTACTTTTCAAAACCTTCTCTATTATGCTGTTCGTTTAACGTATTGATCTGCTGCAATACGTGCGATTGGCTGACCCCGTCGTGCAGCCTGATGTACAGCTCTTCGTTGGAGCTTCTGCTGCTCCAATTGTCACTTATCCATTCCGAGGGAGTAATGGCAAAAAATTCTTTCGCATCAAAGCTGTTCGGATAATCAAGGTCGGCTACTACGCCAGAAACGGTAACCGATATCGTATCGTTGTAGGTAATGGTTTTACCGGCCAACTCTTGCGGCGGCACACCGGGGAAATAGTCCTCGGCGCGGCTGCTGGTCAGCACGACTTTGCCGGGCGCGTCAATAGCAATTGCCGGGTTGCCAGCCAGCCATCGGTATGGTATCATTTTAAAATAGTCGGGTCGCGTCGCCACCAATCCACTCGGAGACTCGATTACCCGTGGCTTACCACCCTCAGCAGTGGCCACATGCGCCGTTTCCCGGCTTTGTTGATATATGGGCACGACCAGCTCCACGCCGGTCATCCCATCGGCGAGAGCTGGAGGTAGCGCCTTTGCGATCGCGGAGAAGCCGCCGCCCCTTCCATGTTGATCGCGGTTTTGGCTCACCACTTGGAAGACGCGTTCAGCATTGGGTTGTTGCTTATCAAAACTGAATTCGTAATCCACCATCCGATAAATGATCCAGCAGGCACTGATGCCGATAGCCAGACCGAAGATATTTAGACCGGTAAACAGCCGGTTGCGCCACAAGTAGCGGAGGGTAGTTTTGAAGTAGTTTTTTATCATAGCGTTGTTTCTGTTTAGCAGTTGCGCTGCCGAATCGAAAAAGATGGTGCACGAATCGGACCAAATGGACAAGTGATTGTTGGTGAGTTTATTACGGTTCGTATTGAGCGAATGGGTGTTCGTTATCGAACACCCGGTGTTCTATATCGGACAATAATATGAGATTTTTTGTCCGCAGCTAAAGCTAAAATCTTATCCAATTTGGACTTGCTATTTGATTTTAAAGTCAGTTCCATCATATAGGCTATTAGAAAAAGGAAACAGCGATGTAATCATGCTAAGGATCCAAGAATTGTATATCTTTGAATATCATAAAAAGTCCAGTTATGAAAACATTCCTCACTGCCATCGCATTGTCTCTCGGATTATCGGTTGCCGTAGCGCAACAAGAGGCATTTAAGATAAAAGGAAAGATCGGTTCGCTTGGCAGTCCTGCAAAGGTTTATCTGGAATATCAAAATGATGACCTGTCCATACTGGATTCCGCAGAATTGAAAAATGGCAGGTTCATTTTCAAAGGTAAAGCTGCACATGCGACCGGTGGCTCGTTGGCATTGAGCCACGATGGCAAGGGGCTTAATAGCGCACGTGATTCCCGTTTAATTTTCCTGCATAAAGGAACAATAAAAATCAACTCGACTGATTCGCTGGATAAAGCTACGATTACAGGCTCTAAACTCAACGCGGATTTCGGGCGGCTTCAAGCTTCATTTGAAACGATCAATGCGAAAGAGCGGACGCTGAATGTCCGTTATGAGGCTGCATCCGAAGAAGATCGTAATAGTGAGATGTTTGAAAAGGATTATGAAGCGATATACGAGATGCAAAGCGCTATTTTTCTTGATTTTGTGCAGAATAATCCACAAAGTATTATCAGTGTAATCGCGTTGGAACGTTATAGTGGTGCTGATCCCGATGTTGACACGGTAGCCTCCCTATTTGCTACATTATCGGAGCAAGTACAAAACAGTGGGCAGGGAAAATCCTATGCACAACGCCTTGAAAACATGAAGCGAACCGAAGTGGGGCAACCTGCCCCTGGGTTTACCCAGAACGATCCCGACGGACATCCCGTTTCACTGGCGGATTTCAAAGGCAGGTACGTACTGATCGATTTCTGGGCCAGTTGGTGCGGTCCCTGCCGTGTGGAAAATCCGAATGTCGTCAACGCACACGAAAACTATAAAGACAAGAATTTCACCGTTCTCGGTGTTTCGTTGGATAACGAAAAAGGACGGGAGGCATGGCTGAAAGCAATCGAGGATGATCAATTAACCTGGACACAGGTTTCCGATCTGAAAGGTTGGGAAAATGAAGTGGCATCACTGTATGCAGTCAGAGCCATTCCAAAGAACGTTTTAGTCGATCCAAGCGGCAAAATTATCGCTAAAGATCTGTATGGTGATGAACTTACAGGCAAGCTGTCCGAGGTACTCGATTAGTGTGTCGGACGAAAGCTAATTTGCAACTCTTTTTTATTCTTTCCTCCGAGCAAGCAGAATGGACAAAGTAAGCCGTGTTAGCTTCCCCCTCATGCGTCAAAGCGAATCTTCCACCTCCCGCACGCGCTCCGGCCGTTTATAACGATGAATGATCAGGCGTATCCCAGCGTTAAACGTGAGATAGCTGATGGTCCAGTTGATGAAGGTAACGACTCGGTTCCTGAAGCCAACTAACGACATCAAATGCACGAACATCCATACCCACCACGCGAAAAAGCCTTGGAAGCGGATTTTGCCAATGTCTACTACCGCTTTATTCCGACCGATAGTGGCCATCGATCCCTTGTCGAAATAGACAAATCGTTCGGCAGGTTGGTTATTGATTATTCGGATAAGTTGTTTGGCCAAGAATCGGCCCTGCTGCTGGGCTACGGGGGCTACACCGGGGTGTCCCCGCGGCAGTTCGTCAGTGATCATCGCTGCTACGTCGCCAATGGCAAAGACATCTCGGGTGCCCACCACGCCGCAGTGTTCATCGACTCGTATACGGTTACCGCGCACAATGGTTTCCTCAGCGATGCCCGCGGGGAACTGGCCAGCCACCCCGGCCGACCACAGCACGGTCTTGGTCGGTATGCGGTCGCCATCCGCAAACGTTATCGTGTCACCATCATAGCTAGTTACTTGTGTGTTCAGCCGGATTTTTACACCGAGTTCGTTCAGGTACAGTTCCGCTTTTTCTGAAGCTTGAGGAGATAGGTTGGCCAATATTTTTGATTGCCCTTCTACCAAATAGACGTTCATGTCTTCTTTCTTGAGCTCGGGGTAATCTTTCGCCAGGATGTTGTTGCGGATTTCTGCAATGGAACCGGAAAGCTCCACGCCGGTGGGACCACCGCCCACGACCACGAAATTGAGGTAAGCGCTACGGCTCTCGGCATCCTTAAGCAAAGAAGCCTCGATATTCTGAAGGATGAAACTACGGATACTTACGGCTTCCTTCACATTTTTCATCGGCATAGCATAGTACTCGATGTCTTTGTTGCCGAAGAAGTTGGTGGTTGCCCCGGTGGCGATAATGAGGTAATCGTATGAAATCGGACCGATATCCGTGTCCAGCTGTTTGTTTTCCACGTCGATACGACGTACATCAGCCATCCGGAACGTGAAATTTTCCTGCTTACGGAACATTTTGCGTAGGGGGAAAGCAATAGAAGGTGCATCAAGCGTTCCGGTAGCCACTTGGTATAGGAGTGGCTGGAAGGTATGGTGGTTGTTTCGGTCAAGAAGCAGCACCTCAACTTCTTTGTTTTTCAGTCCTTTGGCAATTTCTATCCCGCCGAAACCGCCGCCGATAATTACTACTTTCGGGAACTTATTGTCGTTGTGTTGTGTCGTCATCTTATCGCATTCTTTTTACCCGGCATCGTTACGTGGTGAACGGATGACGGAGTCAATTGTTTGCAAAAATACGTATTTTCAACCCGTCCAATGCGGCATTTAGGCGAATTTGGCAGGCTAATCTACTTTGGTCACCAGCACGGGGTAGGGTATCGAGCATATCGAGCTCCGCATCCGAGCGCGCCTCCAGGGCTTCCATTCCTTCCAGTACCTCGATGTGGCACGTTGCGCAAAGCGCCATGCCCCCACAGGTGGCAAGGATATCGTAGTCGGATGCCTTAAGCACTTCCATCAGGCTGAGGTTAATACCTTCCGGTATCTCCAATTGGCGTATTTCGCCAAGCTGATTTTCTACCGTGATATGGATGGTATCTGTCATGATGCTGTTCGTTTAGAATGCGTTTACGCCATTAACGGTGGTGTATTTGAAACTGAGTTTTTCGGCGGGGTATACGTACCGGAACGCGCTTTGAGCCATCAGTGCAGCCTCATGGAAGCCACAGAGGATGAGTTTGAGCTTTCCGGGATAGGTATTGATATCGCCGATGGCATAGATACGCTCCACGCCCGTGGAATAGTCCGTGGTATCCACGGCAATAGCCGATTTGTCGATAGTCAACCCCCAGTCGGCAATCGGTCCCAATTTGGGGCTCAATCCGAACAAGGGGATGAGCGCATCCGCTTCCAGCAACGTTTCTGTTTTGTCCTTACCGAGGATGCCTACATGGCTTAGAGTGCCGTTTCCTCGTACCCCGCTAAGGTTGCTTTGCAACAACAGGTTGATCTTTCCTCGTTCGGCGAGGGAAAACACTTTTTCGGCCGAATCGGGTGCACCCCGGAAACTATCGCTGCGGTGTACCAAGGTAACCGCTGACGCCACGTCACTGAGAAAAACCGTCCAATCCAGTGCCGAGTCCCCGCCGCCCGCAATAATCACCCGCTTGTTACGGTAGGTTTCGGGATTCTTTACCATGTACGATACCCCGCGACCTTCAAAATCGGCAAGGCCTGGAATCTCGGGCTTGCGCGGTTCGAACGAGCCCAATCCGCCCGCGATGACAACCACAGGGGCGTGTATAACGGTACCTTCGTTGCTGATGATACGGTAGGAGCCATCTGGTTGGCGCTCCAGGCTTTCTACCCGTTCACCTAATGTGAATGACGGATTAAACGGGCTGATTTGCGTCATGAGGTTATCGACAAGCTCCTGTGCGTTGATAGCCGGGAATCCGGGTATATCGTAGATGGGTTTATGCGGATAAATCTCCGATAACTGTCCACCTATTTGGGGGAGGGCATCGATGAGGTGGCAGCGCATTTTGAGCAAACCGGCTTCGAATACGGCAAACAGGCCAACCGGTCCTGCTCCGATGATGCATATATCTGTTGTTATCATGTTATCTTTATTCATCCTTAAATCTCCAAATTATCGTATATGGTGTTCAATATCCGTTTCAAGTGTTCAAAATCTGCATCGTTGAGGTTTTTCCAAGCTTGCGTGCGTATCTCGCTGACGTCGCCGGCGAGCATACTGATTTTCTGTTCGCCTTCCGCGGTGAGATGAACTACGAAACTCCGCCTGTCAGTTGGGTTGGCCCTACGTTCCACCAAGTTTTTGCGGACTAGTAAATCGACGATACGGGTTAGCGTGGGTTGGTCCTTTCCGCAATACTCAGCCAGTTCTTTCTGCGATAAATCGGCATGCTGCTTCAGGTTCTTCAATATCGACCACTGGTCCACGGTAATGCCGAATTCACGGCAGTTGAATTGGTATTGAGCATACTGTTTGACCCGACGTGCAGTGCGTTCCAACAGGAATGAATAGGCATTGTAGTGTTCTGTTTGCATAACAATAATTAGTATGACAAATATATAGATAAATGTCGATATTTACAAATAGCGTACATGTGGAATAGGTTATTTATTCCTCAGAAATCCTTCCTGCTTTTTCTTCGGTGTATTGGATGTATGCTGCCGCGGTGATGTCACCATTCACATTGAGCGTTGTGCGCGACATGTCCAAAATACGGTCGACACCGTAGATAAGGGCAATCGCCTCACCGGGTACACCGATGGAGATGAGGATGGTTACGATGACGGGTAATGAGCCGCCCGGCACGCCCGCTGTACCCACACCGGCTAAAATACACAGTAACACCACGGTAATCTGCGATCCGATACTGAGGTCGACATTGAATACCTGGGCAAGGAACAGTACGGTAATCCCCTCAAAGAGCGCCGTTCCGTTTTGATTGCCGGTGCTACCGATAGTAAGCACAAAATGGGCAATGGGCTTGGCGATATTGAGCTTTTCGATGCTCACGCGTATGGCGGTAGGTAAGGTGGCGTTGCTGGAGCTCGTTGAAAAGGCGGTGAGTGTCACCTCGCCCATGTCTTTCATGAATTGTACCGGATTGCGCTTGGCAAAATATTTCAGTATGATCGGATATACCACAAACTGGTGTATGGCGAGTGCGCCCAGCACAACGAGTACATACCACAGCAATGAGATCAGGAAATCGGCGCCAACATTCAATACCATGTTGAATAGCAACGCTGCCACACCATAAGGAGCTAACGCCATGGCGTAGCCAATTACTTTGATAACGACTTCGTAGACGCCCTCCAGGAAACTTTTCAGCGTTGCGGTCTTCTCCGGGCCGACAGCCGCCATCGCCACACCAAAAATCAGGGCAAAGAACATGACGGAAAGCAAGCCGCCACCGGTGTGGCTCGAGTTGAACGCATTGGCCATTTCCTCAAATGGATTGCGTGGAATAATTTGTGCAATCACATCGCCGGCAGTGCGCTCGTCGGCTCTGTTGGCTGCTGCTTGGGCATTCGCTTTGGCCGCTTCGGCACCGAATTCGTTGACGAGATATTCCCGCGTTTCAGGCGAAATGGTTTTGCCGGGCTCGAAAACATTCACCATCGTGATACCAATCAACACAGCGATGAAGCTTACGACAATCGTGTACATTAAAAGCTTGCCGCCCATCCGGCCGAGTTTTTTCACATCGCCGATTTCGGCAATGCCTAGAATCAATGCTGATAGGATCAAAGGAATAACCATCATGAAAATGAGGTTCATGAAAATCTTTCCCACCGGCTCCACCCATTTCACGATGGTGTCGAGCGTTTCCGGTTGCAATCCGAGGTTTTTGATGATCAATCCGGCCGCGATGCCGAATACCATCCCTATGAAAATCTTTGTGTGTAACTTCATCCGGTTCTATTCACTTTTTAGGTAATGTGCAACTGTTCCGAAACAGGGATGCTGTTTTCAGGTCGGAACATCGCAAAATTAACATTATAATCGGTAACAGCTAAATAAAAAGAGGCTGCTGTTTTGTCAGCAACCTCTTGTTGTATTCTATATAATACGCGCAAATCCGCCTATGCTTTTACGGGATTCAACTTCGCCTTGCTTTCCGCGTCGGGAGCAGTCGCATCAACCGGCTTTTTTCCCTGCAAATCCACAATCAACGGTGCCGCTAAGCATACGGAAGAGTAGGTGGCCACAACGATACCCACCAAGATTGCGAAAGAGAAGCCCCGGATTACTTCGCCGCCAAAGATGAACAAGATTGCCATGACAAAAATAACCGTCAATGACGTTACAATCGTCCGACTCAATGTCCGGTTGATGGCAAGGTTGACCGTATCGCCGATGTATTCGTTTTTCCGCCTTGGCATACCCAAGTATTCCCGTAGGCGGTCAAATACCACGACCGTGTCGTTCACAGAATAGGCGATGACCGTTAGTATGGCGGCTACGAAGTGCTGGTCGATATCCAATGAGAACGGAACGATGCCATCCAGTAACGAGAAAAGAATGAGGATTACCAATGCGTCGTGTATCGTGGGTATGGCCGCGGCCAGACTGTATTGCCATTTGTGGAAACGGATGAGTATGTACAGTGCAATTACCAATACCGAGAAAATACCGGCGTAAACCGCCCGCGACTTAATGTCGTTGGCGATGGTGGGGCCTACTTTCTGCGAGCTCAATATTTCGTACGAATTTCCGTCTATTTTAGATAAACCTTCGTTCAACTTAGCGAGTACTTCCGCGTCAGCGGCATCGTCAGTATCGTCGATATGGTAAGTGGTGGTTACCCTGATTTGGTTGTCCGCACCATAGATCTTCACTTCCGTGGTAAGACCGAAGGTTTCGTTGAGGTTCTCGCGAACTTCTTCCAGGTCAATTGCTTGGTCGTAACGTACGGTATACGTACGTCCGCCTTGGAAGTCGACGCCTAGGCTAAACCCTTTAACAAAGATGACGATAAAGCCAATTACGATGAATAGGGCAGAGGCGAGATAAATCTTCTTCCGGTTTTGTACAAACGCAAAATTGGCATTTTGCAGCGTATTGGCGCTCCACGGATATGAAACCTTGATATTCCACCCTTTATTCAACATCCAATCAAAGATGATGCGGGTGATGAATATTGCAGTGAATAGCGAGGTAATGATGCCAATCATGAGTGTGGTTGCAAAACCAAGGATAGGGCCGCTTCCGAAAAAGAATAGGATGACACCGACCAAGAATGTGGTAATCTGGGAGTCGAGAATGGACGGCATCGCATGTTTATAACCATCGGCGATCGCCTGTCTGATTGACTTGCCGATGCTTAGTTCCTCTCGAATCCGTTCATAAATCAATACGTTGGCATCCACTGCAGTACCGAGCGTTAAGACGATACCTGCAATACCCGGTAGGGTCAATACCGCATTCAGCGACGCCATCACCCCCATGAGGAAAAACACGTTAAATATGACGGCGATGTTGGCTACCCAACCACCGCGGTTGTAGTAGAATATCATGAATATCAGCACGATAGCGAGTCCGATAATGGCTGAATTGATGCCAGCATCGATAGCGGCCTGACCAAGTGTGGGGCCCACAATGGCTTCTTCAACGATTTTCGCCGTCGTCGGCAACCGACCGGCTTTCAGTACGTTGGCCAAATCTTTGGTGTCTTCGATGGTGAAGTTACCGGTGATTTGCGATACCCCATTGGGGATTTCACCCTGAACGGTAGGTGCCGAATAGACAACGCCGTCCAATACGATCGCGATAGCGCGCTTATTGTTGGGATCGGCGGAAGCCGATGCGGTAATCCGCCGCCACTCACGCGCGCCTTCACTGTTCATGTACATGGTTACCATCGGACTGTTCGACTGTGGGTCGAAATCGTCTTTGGCATCGGTAATCACGTTGCCGGCCAATACAGGACCAGCCTCAACACCTGTTGGTTTGACCGCATACAATTCCAATTGCTCGGGAGTACGTGGACTTGGTTTCACACTCCACAGCAGTTTTACATTTGCAGGGATAATTTGCTGTACAGCAGGATCCGCGAGAAAATCGTTTACCTTGGCTGTGTCGCGCAACTGTGCATAACCTACGATAGGCCCGGGTGCCAGCATCGGTTGGTTATTGGGCCCGAGGCCCGTTGCTGGTCTCAAGACGTTGAATAATGGATTCTGTAGTGCCAGTTGACTTTCTGACGAGTCGGTAGCGGTCGAATCTTGGCCGGCGCCAAGGGCGGCCAGTAAGCCTGCGTCGGTGCTGTCAGCAGCTGCACTGTCGGCTGTGGTGGCTGTTTCTTTTTTGGTCTCGCGCACTGTGGAAGCCAAGGCGCTGTTTACGTTTTCCAACATGGGGTATATCTCCATGTTGTCGTAGGTTTCCCAGAATTCGAGCTTAGCCGAACCTTGTAACAGCTTGCGCACGCGGTCTTCGTCGTTTACACCTGGCAGCTCGATAAGTATCCGGTTGGTGCCTTGTTGCAGCTGGATATTCGGCGATGCAACGCCGAATTTATCAATCCGTGTACGCAATACTTTAAACGAGTTGTCGATTGCATTGCCGGCTTCCCGTTGCAGAAAACTGGCTACCTCCGCATTGCTGCTGTTAGCATTTACATAAGCTGCGTTGTCTTTCGTGGCAAAAAAACCGGCCAACGATACATTGGGGCTCAGTTTCTGAAACTCATCGACAAATAAGCTTACGTAGTTGTTCTGGCTGCTTCGGCTTTGGATATTGGCATTTTCCAAGGCCTTGTTGAAATTTTCATCCTTCGGGTTATTGGCGAGGTTGCGGACCAACTCTTGCAACGATACTTCCATCGTTACGTTCATGCCCCCTTTCAAGTCCAAACCCAAGGCAATCTCCTGTCCTTTGGCTTCGCGATACGTGTATTTCGCCACGCCCAAGTTATATACCACCTCCCCGGCCATGGAGTCGAGGTATGCTTTCTCTTTCGCCATGTCGCCCTGGGCATACGCTGCGGCATCCCGTTCCACCTTGCGGGTTACGAATGTGAATGATAGGGAATAGAGGCACGCGATGGTGACCACTACTACCAAAAATTTAATCAACCCTGTACCTTGCATTTTCTTTCGTAAGCTAGTATTAATCTATTCTATTTTTAACAAAATTCAGTTAAGACGGCAAAGGTATAAAATTTTTGTCTAAAGCGTACCGTATTTTAGCGTTTAATCAACACCCCAGCTGACCATTTTGGCAGACTATTTGCTAAAATAGTAGTGAGTTTACCAAAAATTCAACATAGTATAACGAAACACAAAAATCGATAACACCATGAAAAAAGCATTCTTACCTTTACTGGCTATGGCAGCCTTGATGTTAAGCGTACATACGGCGGACGCGCAGGCCCGTTACCGGACGGCCTTGGGTCTGGGAATCGATCTGGGCGATGGCCCGACGCTCGTTGGTCCGCAGATTAAGCATTTTTTTGATGGCACCAACGCTGGCAATGCCCAGGTGCTGTTCGGCGATGATGTTACCGTATTGGGCGTAGATTATTCGTACAACCAAGCCATCAGTGGAGCAAACGGATTGACTTGGTACGTCGGCGTCGGCCCACAATTAGCGTTTATAGACCGTGGCGGTTGGTGGTTTGGTGATGACGACTGGGATGGCAACGAAACCTTTTTTGCCCTTCGTCCGGCGGCCGGTTTGGAATTTAAAATCCCCTCGGCACCCTTGGCTTTCCATTTCGATTGGAAACCGTGGTGGAATTTAAGCAACAATAGCCACTTCGAACCTGCACGCTTCACCCTGGGTTTCAAGTTTACATTGAAATAAACACACAACACATTATAAATGATGAAATCTGCCATGTCAGCGCCTGACACAAACGGCGATGAATGCAGGTTCCATGAGGTCATTAAGAACAAACTGCGAAGCATTCATTGACGCAGCTAAAGACGGACAATAAATCAATAATTAATTTCGAATGAAAAGAAAAACACTCCTACTGGCGATAGCGATAGCTGCAACCACGCAGTTGTTCGCACAAAAGAAGGTCTCGCCCGGTATCCGGGCAGGGGTTAATGTGACGACCTTGAGCAACATCGACGCAGACTTCAAAGCTGATTTTTATGCGGGCGGTATCCTTAGTCTTAATCTCGGGCAGCGATATACGCTGCAACCGGAGTTGATTTATACGCGGCAGGGAGCGAGCAACGTTACTTTTGTGGACGAAGCATCCGGCGAGCTAACCGGACAGGAGAACGTAACCATCCAATACCTTTCATTGGGGGTCATCAACAAGTTTTATTTTGTAGACGGCTTTCATGGGCTGATCGGGCCATCGCTCGATATGAAAATCGGAAAGAATTTCCCGCGTATCGATTTCGATGACGATGAGTACGGCGGCGTCGACCTCGGGATTTCCCTTGGACTCGGTTACACGTTGCCCATCGGGCTCACCTTCGAAGGCCGTTTCAAAACCGGGATGTTGGATGCTTTCAACAATGATTATTTCCTCGGCATGTTTGATGACCCCGATGAGATATCGCTTAATCGGGTATTCCAGTTGGGGGTGAGCTATTCATTCTAGTCGTATCGGCTGTATTCCGGTATTGTTTTGCCCACTCCCTGAGGGGATACGTTCGGAATACAGCCGTTCTTTTTACTTGTAGAAGACATAAAAAATAAGTAAATTTGCCCGGCAAATAATAACCCCAACAGATATTTGCCATGCAATTAGATCCCGAAAAATTCGTAGCTGAAGGCCTCACCTACGACGATGTGCTGTTAATTCCTGCCTATTCCGAAGTGTTGCCCCGCGAGGTGGATACATCCACTTACCTGACCCGCAATACGCGGCTGAATATACCACTAGTCTCTGCTGCGATGGATACTGTGACCGGTGCTGACTTGGCCATTGCCATTGCGCAGGCCGGTGGATTGGGGATGCTGCACAAAAACATGACGATTGCAGACCAAGCGGCAGAAGTACGCAAAGTGAAGCGGTCGGAAAGCGGCATGATCCAGGATCCGGTGACACTCAACGAGGCGGCAACGGTTGGGGATGCCTTCCAGATCATGAAGGACCACCGAATCGGGGGCATCCCGATCATCAATGGCGAGGGTAAACTAGTGGGTATCGTAACCAACCGCGACCTCCGCTTTCAGAAAGACATGAAGCGTCCAATCACCGAGATGATGACCAAGGAGGGATTGGTTGTGGCGCCGATAGGCACTGATTTACTCAAAGCCGAAAACATCTTGCAAAACTATAAAATCGAGAAGTTGCCGGTTGTAGACGACCATAATGTCCTCGTAGGGCTGATCACATTCAAGGATATCCAGAAATACCGCCACTTTCCTAATGCAGCCAAAGATAGCCATGGCAGACTGCTTGTAGGGGCGGCTGTTGGTGTTACCGGCGACACCATGGAGCGTGTGGCAGCCTTGGTAAAGGCAGGCGTGGATGTCGTGACGATAGATACGGCCCATGGGCATTCTAAAGGGGTAATCGAGAAGCTTAAGGAGGTAAAGGCTGCATTTCCCGACCTCGAAGTTATCGTGGGGAATATCGCTACGGCCGAGGCGGCTACCGCATTGGCGGACGCCGGGGCCGACGCTGTAAAGGTGGGTATCGGGCCGGGTTCCATCTGTACTACGCGCATCATCGCAGGCGTTGGTGTTCCCCAGCTTTATGCGGTATATGAAGTGGCACGTGCACTTCGCGACCGGGGGGTCCCCGTTATTGCCGATGGTGGTATCAAGCAAACCGGCGATATTGCCAAAGCGATTGCTGCCGGCGCGGATACGGTGATGGCGGGGTCACTCTTTGCCGGTGTGGAAGAGGCTCCCGGTGAGACCATCATTTATGAAGGACGTAAATTTAAATCCTATCGTGGTATGGGCTCGGTAGAAGCCATGGAGAAAGGGTCGAAAGACCGTTATTTCCAGGATGTCGAGGACGACATCAAGAAACTAGTGCCCGAAGGCATCGTGGGGCGTGTCGCTTACAAAGGTACACTGGCCGAAGTGGTGTACCAATATGTAGGTGGACTACGTGCCAGTATGGGCTATTGCGGTGCGCCTACGATAAAAGCGTTGCAGGGAGCCCGCTTCGTCAAAATCACCGGGGCGGGGCTTCGGGAAAGTCACCCACACAACATCACCATCACGAAGGAAGCCCCGAATTACCACAGTAGGCCGTAGCTGTGTCAGCCGATCTCGCTCATGAGGCGGTGGACGGCACGGATTCCCTGATCTATGGCGGCCGGCTCGATGATGAGCGCGGGTCTAAACCGAATGGAACGGTCACCGCAACCGAGAAAAAGGACGCCGTTTGCCAAACCTTTTTCGAGAAAGGTATTTCGGGCTGCGGTATTGGGCAAGTCGAAGGCGCAAAGCAACCCGCTGCCTCGAACATTGGATATTGCCGGGTAGTGGGCCGCCAGATCGTGTAAATGCGCTTGCAAATGCGTGCCGGTAGTCTCTACCTGCGCAAGTAATTGGTCTTCCTCGATAATTTCAAGGATTTTGGTGGCACGCACCATATCCACCAGGCTGCCACCCCACGTGGAGTTAATCCGCGACGGCACACGGAACACATTGGTGTCGATTTCATCAACCCGCGTGCCAGCCAAAATGCCGCATACTTGCATTTTCTTTCCGAAAGCGATGATATCCGGGCGTGCCCGTTCACCGAAATGTTCGTGGCACCAAAATTTGCCGGTAAGGCCCACACCGGTCTGCACTTCGTCATACACAAGCAGTGCTTCGTTTTCGTCGGCCAAGATGCGCAACTGTTCCATGAACTCCCGGCGGAAATGGTTGTCGCCGCCCTCGGCCTGGATGGGCTCTATGATGATGGCACATATGTCATCCTTGTGGTCTGCAAATGCCTGTTTTAATTCATGGGTTGCCTGTCGCTCACGGTTAAGGGTTACGGCCAGGCTATCGGCAGTATCGGGGAACGCCCGCATCGGACTGCTTATGCGGGGCCAGTCGAACTTAGCAAACCACTTCGTCTTATTGGGATGGGTGTTGGTAAGGCTCAACGTATAGCCCGAGCGCCCGTGGAATGCGTGTTCAAAGTGGAGTACCTTAGTGCCTTTTTCACGGTTGTACCCCTTAAGGAAGTTCTTCTGAACCTTCCAGTCCATTGCTACCTTCAGCGCATTCTCCACGGCTAGCGCCCCACCTGAAACAAAAAAGGCATGGGGCAGGTAATCGGGCACTGCTATCCTCCCAAAAGTCTTTACGAACTGGGCATACTCTACGGTATATACATCCGAATTGGAGGGATTGGTCACCGCTGCACGAAGGAGGCTGTTGGTAAAAGCCGTATCATTCACCATTTTCGGATGGTTATATCCGAGCGGGACAGACGCGAAACAGGTGAAGAAATCGAGGAGCTCGCGTTGGTACTTTGAATCGTAGATGGTGACACCTTGGCTGCGCTCCATGTCGAAGGTCATGTCATACCCGTCGGCAAGAATGTAGTTGGCTAAGGTGTGTTGGACTTCCCCCGGTGTTACAGCGATTTGATACATCATAACATGGATGGTTATGCCCAAACTTAGACAAAGTCGCTTTAAAAAGCAACTTTATTCACCGAGACGTCGGCTTTCACAGGCGCTTTTTTTCATGGGAACTGCTCGTGAAGGCCGAGAATACCCGTTAATCCGCCCGTGTGGATAACTAATATCCGAGCCCCCTCGCGGAAATAATCGCGTTTAGCAAGGTCAAACACACCGTACAGTAGTTTACCGGTGTAAACCGGCTCAATGAGAATACCCGTTTGTGCCGTAAATTCCTTGATGAACGTATGAAGTACAGGTGTTGTTTTTGCGTACCCGCCGAAATGGTAGTCGGTATGGCTGGTCAGCCCGTCTAGCTGCATCTCGGGGTATAGGGCACGGATTGCATCGGGAATAAAATTCCCACCAGCCAATACGGTAACTCCATGCAGCCGGGTATCGAGCCCTCGACTTATGCAACCGTGGTACAACCCCGCAAGCGTGGTGCCCGTGCCGCAGGCGCAGAAAATATGGTCGTAAGTATGCGGCAGCTCATCAATGATTTCGGCACATCCCCGCGCACCGTCAACGCTGTAACCACCTTCGTCTATGAAATACGCTCGCTGGTCGGTTGCCGTGTATTGCTCATATAGCCGGGGCTTATCCCGATAAGCCGTCCGGTCTACAAACCGCAATGCCATGCCGTATATTTTGCATAGCGAGAGGTTGGGGTTGGATACGGCTTCCCCACGCACAAACCCCGTCGTTTTAAAGCCGAATGTCGCCCCAGCGCATGCCGTAGCCAGCAGATGGTTGGACCACGCGCCACCAAACGTTACCAGGTGTGTTTTTCCGGCATGGCGTGCCGCCTGCAGTACATATTTGAGTTTACGCCATTTATTGCCAGAAATGAAGGGGTGTATCTTGTCGTCGCGCTTGATGTGCACCGTGAGCGACCTATCGCTGAACAGGGAGAAATCAAGCGATTCTATCGGACTGTGGATATCGAACGGTACCATGGGCATGGGGCAAACTTAGGTAAAAAAGCTGCAGGTACGGGTTGCTTTTTTTTTTATGTTTGCGCCATGGCAGACAATGTAGCATTGGAGGAGTCGGACGAGCAGGATCTGTATGAACATCTGCGCATTGTGGTAGACAAAGGGCAGGCCTTGTTGCGGATCGATAAGTTCTTAATGAACCGGGTAGAAAACGCCTCGCGTAACCGTATTCAGCACGCCATTACCGCTGGTACGGTATTGGTCAACGGACAACCCATCAAGGCCAGTTATAAAATAAAGCCTTTAGACACCATTTCGGTGGTTTTGCCGCACCCGCCGCGAGATACGGAAATTTACCCTGAGAATATCCCGCTGGATATCCCCTATGAAGACGATGATTTGCTCATCGTCAACAAACCGGCGGGCATGGTGGTCCATCCCGGATACAATAACTATACAGGCACGCTGGTCAACGCGTTAGCTTATCATTTCTCCAGTTTGCCGGAGTTGCCTGGAAATGATGGCCGCCCAGGGCTGGTGCATCGTATTGACAAAGATACGAGCGGTTTGTTGGTTGTCGGTAAGAATGAATGGGCGTTGACCTATTTGGCCAAGCAATTTTTCGATCACAGTATATCGCGAAAGTACATTGCGTTGGTGTGGGGTGATATTGCCGAAGAGGGGACCATCACGGGTTATATCGGCCGGAGCGCGAAAGACCGGAAAGTAATGGCCGTGTATGACGACGAGGAGAAAGGGAAATGGTCGGTGACCCACTACCGCGTTTTAGAGCGGCTCGGGTATGTCACACTCATCGAGTGCCAGCTGGAAACTGGCCGTACCCATCAAATCCGAGCGCACTTGCAATCTGTGGGGCATCCGCTATTCAACGATGCGGTGTATGGGGGAGACCGGATACTGAAAGGTACCGTATTCAGCAAGTATAAGCAGTTCGTTGAGAATTGCTTTGCCCTATTGCCGCGGCAAGCGCTCCACGCCCAGAGCTTAGGCTTCATGCATCCTACCACCCGCGAACCCATGGCTTTTCATACACCATTGCCGGATGACTTCCGGTTATGCTTGGAAAAATGGCGCGGCTACGTGTCTCATCAGGAACCAGGATAAGCGGCATAAGAGTTGCACTGTGGAAACCGAAACTTGTTTTAATACGTAATAAATTGAGTGAATGCCGGTACATTTTATAGATTTTAACACCAATTTCGTGCCCGAACAGGAAGCTGTGCTTACCGCTGACAACAGGGCTTTTCGGTATGGCGATGGATTATTCGAAACGATGCGTTGGATGGATGGCGACATCCGCTTTTTGCAGCACCACGTCGCACGGCTCCAGGAGGGGATGAGCATGCTTAAGCTGGAGCGGCCGGAACTCTCCGATTCAGCGTTCATCCGTTCCCGTGCGGCGGAACTCATCAAACGCAACGGCCTGGAAAACCAACATGTGCGGGTACGGCTCCAGGTTTATCGCGGTGGTGGCGGCTTATATAGCCCACAGCATAACCACGCCTGCTACATTATGGAAGTTTCCAAGCTCGACCCGGACGAGGTGAAACACCGGAAAATCGGGTTAATTGTAGATGTCTATAGTGATTTTAAGAAGCCCTACAGCGAACTTTCAAAACTGAAATCCTCCAATGCCCTGGTATATGTCATGGCCGGGTTGTACCGCACCAAGAATGGCTTGGATGATGTGCTGCTGTTAAACCAGGAAGGATTCCTTTGTGAATCGCTTAGTTCTAACGTATTTATTTGGTACGACAAGAAACTGTATACGCCGGCTATCAGCGAGGGGTGTATCGATGGGGTAATGCGTAAGGTGGTCATCGACTTAGCGGTGGACAGTGGGATGGAGGTCATCGAGGCGCAGATAAGCCCCCATATTTTAAGAGAAGCGGATGAGATTTTCCATACCAACGCCATACATGGGGTTCAGTGGGTGATGGGATATAAACAGAAACGTTATTTTAATCGCGTTTCCCGTATGCTACAGGAGCGGTTGGCCTTGGTTAATTGCTGATCTCCACAAAGCCGACTAACTCATCCCACGTTGTTCCCGGTCGCCGGTTATAAAGCAGGATTTGGTACGTATTATTCGTTTCGAAGTGGTTTCCGTCGGAAAATGATACGTCTACCGTGCCAGCTGCGTCGACATGCACGTATGCGTAGTCATACAACCCCTGTTTAAGTAACAAGGTACATTGCCATGTTTTCGTTTTAACGTCGTATGTCATTTTATTAGATTCGTCGCGGACGTAATTATTGAAAGCACCCAACACATAAACAGCGCCATCGGTGGTCGCCTCGTCTACCAGCGAAAACGTAACCCACACGTAGTCCGATTCCGTATCGGCATCGGCTTTATCTTGATTTCGCACGAAAAATTTTCCATTTTCATCGAACGTAGACGCATAGACTGCTTCCCGGTAGTTTTCGTCGGTAACGAGAACGGCATGGGCGGCACTGTCGAGCCGGATGTTAGCCACTTGTCCGGAAGCCAAACGCAGGCTGCGTAGGTCGAAATAGCGAAATTCATTTCCACCACCGAAATCAAACGTCTTGTTGTCGTTATAGGTTAATTGATTGTCGTTCACGAAGTGAGGCGTGGTAAGCCATTGCTGCACGTCGGGACGCTGGTTTTGCATCGCGAGGATACGGATGTCTTGGTACGGGTTGTTAACAGTGAGCCCGGCGGTATTAACTGTGAGGTTTATTTTCTGGTTGCTGTGCCGCTTAGTTACTGCTACCGACGGAACGAGCTGGGGCGAAATGGTCATCAGCGGGGCCAACACGTAGAACCGCCTCGAGATGATAAGACGGCGCTTATCGGCATCCTCGTATACACTTAGTAGGTAGTTGCCCGCTAATTTGGGTTTAATGTTGCTGGTTGGAAAATCCACCCGGTAATGCGTATACGGTTGCAGCGTATTCACGGACGGCGCATAATCCGTAATACGCTCTTCGTTGAACCCATCGGCATATTCCAACGGTGAGAGCCGGCTGGGCTTCCAATCGGCATCGCAATGAACCATGCTGAAATAATAGTTGCGAACATCACCGCGCAAGTCATCAAATGCAAGCATCAGTTGGTCATTGCTGTGCAACTCGATTACCGGTAGTGCATTTTCCTGGTCGACCGGATAAAACTGTACGGATTTGATGGTTGGCAGGTAGCTGATGTTGTCATAAACCAGCTCTTGTTGCGGAGTCCGTTCACGATTGACCCGTTTCTTTTTCTGCTTTTGCGCCATCACGGTTAAACAGGCAAAAAGCATCACCGCGACGGTCAGCCATATTTTCATATAATTGTCAACTATCAACTATCAATTATAAACTATCCATTGCCATAATTTCTTCGGCCAATCGTTCCCATCGTGCTTGGCTTTCTGCCAATTCGGTTTTCAGCGCGTCGTAGTGCCTTGAAGCTTCCCCCAATTTCGTTGGGTCTGCATACGTGTGTTCCTCAGCCATCAGCAATTCGGTTGCTTTAACCGTTTCCTCCAATTGCGCAATATGCTGCTCAACCGTTTCCAGTTCCTTATGGAGTTTTTTTGTGTCCCGTTCTTTGGGTATTTCTTTTTTTACCGGAGCCTGTTTTGCTACTGTTTTTGCCGATTTCGAGTCGTTTGTTTTTGAAGTGGATGTCGTCGCCCGTTTAGCCTGCCATTCCTCATATTCTTGATAGGTGCCCGGATATTCTTTTATTTTCCGATCTTCGATATACCAAATCTTGTTGGCCACATTGTCCAACAGGTAGCGGTCGTGGGAGACGACCACAAATGTACCTTCAAACTGCTTAAGGGCCTGGATGAGGATATTCACCGACTGGATATCCAAGTGATTTGTAGGCTCATCAAGGACCAGGAAATTCGCATCAGCGGTAAGTGCCTTTGCCAACGCTACTCGCGATTTTTCACCACCAGAGAGCACCCGTATTTTTTTGAATGCATCGTCGCCCGTAAAGAGAAAGCACCCCAGAATAGCCCGCAGTTCCGTTTCCGTATGTTTAGGTGCAAACAACTGCAATTCCTGTAGTATTTCGTTATCGAGGTGCAGCGCCTCCAGTTGGTGCTGGGCAAAAAATGTCTGGCTTACGTTGTGGCCCGATTCCGCTGTGCCTGTAAAATCCCGATCGGCATTGGCCACGATGCGCAGCAGCGTAGACTTTCCTTTACCGTTGGCACCGATAAGTGCTATTTTGTCACCTTTTTCAATGATGGCATCTGCCCCTTCGAGAATCGGGATACCGGGGTACGATTTGGTGATATTTTCGAGCCGTACCACGTGCCGGCCCGATTGCTTGCTGAATTTGAAGCGAAAGTTCACACTGGGGTTAAAGTCGTCCACATCGGCGACTTTTTCCATACGCTCCAGCGCTTTGATGCGAGACTGTACCATCTTCGCTTTGCTTGCCTTGGCACGGAACCGCTCAATAAGCCGTTCTTCCTGTTTAATTTTCGCTTGTTGGTTTTTGTATTGATTTCCTTGTATTTCCTCGCGCAGGGCTTTTTCTTCCAGGTAAAATGAATAATTCCCGGCATATTGGATGAGTTTTCCGCGTTTGGACTCGACAATGGTATTCACCACCCGGTCAAGGAAATACCGGTCATGCGAAACGATAACAATCGCTCCTTCAAACGCCTGGAGGTAACCTTCCAGCCATTTGATGGAAGGAAGGTCAAGGTGGTTGGTAGGCTCGTCAAGCAGTAGGATGTCGGGTGCCTGCAGTAATATCCGGGCGAGCATGACGCGCATTCGCCAACCACCGGAAAACTCGGATAATGTACGTTGCTGATCGGCATCGCTAAAGCCCAGTCCGGCGAGGATTTCGTGGGCCCGGTATTCGATATTGTAGCCATCCAGTGCTTCAAACTCGGTCTGCTTGTCGCTTAGCTTTTGGATGATGTCATCGGAATAATCCGTTTCCATCTTTTTGAGCAATTGCTCGATTTCGGTAAGCAGTTGGTTCTGGCGCTCAAACGCTTCCATGGCTACGTGCAAGATACTCTTGCCCGATTGGTAAGAAAGCAGGTCCTGGTTGAGGTACCCGATTTTAATATCCTTAGCCATCGATATCGTACCGGAGGTGGCCGCGTATTCGCCAACGATCAATTTCAATAAGGTGGTTTTTCCAGTCCCATTGGCCCCGATTAGGCCGGTTTTGTCGCCCGGCTTGATATGCCAGTTGGCGTCGTCGTACAGTCCACGCGCACCTATTTCAAACGTGAGGTTATTTATAGCAATCATTCCGAGTGCAAAAGTACGTTTTTTTCAGGTACCTTTGCGCCTATGTATAAACTGGTAAAGCCGCTGCTGTTTTCGATGGACCCCGAAACTGCCCACCATACCGTATCGGGCGGTTTACGGTCGTTTTGCAAATTGATCGGTGGTAAGCGTTTGCTGCGGGCCGCTTATGGCTACGAGCATCCGAGCCTTGAGCGCAAAGTATTTGGTCTAACGTTCAGAAATCCAATCGGTTTGGCTGCTGGATTTGACAAGAATGCCGAGTATGTGGAAGAAATGGCCGCATTGGGCTTCGGCTTTATAGAGATTGGTACGGTAACTCCGCGGCCACAACCTGGCAACGAACGTCCGCGGTTATTTCGTCTTGTTGATGACCAAGCGCTGATTAATCGGATGGGTTTTAATAACCAAGGCGTAGATGTAGCCGCGACGCGGCTAAGCCAACTGAAAGATAGGCGGAACCTCATCATCGGAGGGAATATCGGTAAGAATAAGCTGACACCCAATGAGGAGGCTGTAAGCGATTATATCAAGTGCTTCGACGCATTGTTTGATGTGGTGGATTATTTCGTGGTCAACGTGAGTTCGCCCAATACACCAGGTCTTCGCGCTTTGCAGGAAAAGCAGCCACTTATGCACCTATTGGATACCTTGCAGCAACGCAACCGTAAGGGCGATGTATCCCGGCCAATCCTATTGAAGATTGCACCAGACCTTACCGACGCTCAGCTGGATGACATTATAGATATTGTTCGTGAAACCGGAATTGCGGGCGTAATCGCTACCAACACCACGATAGACCGCGAAGGGCTTCGGAGCGGCGAGCATCTTCGTTCCGAAGGTGGGGGACTGAGTGGAAGGCCACTAGCCAAGCGTGCTACGGAGGTAATCCGATACCTTGCGTCGAAATCGGGGAATGCATTTCCCATTATTGGGGTAGGGGGGATACATACGCCAGACGACGCCGTCGAAAAGCTCGCCGCGGGCGCGACGCTGGTGCAATTGTATACGGGTTTCATTTATCAGGGGCCCGCGTTGGTCAAACGTATTTGTAAAAAGTTAGCCATTGGCTAGCGAAAAGCAGCCATAAAAAAGCCCTCCGGCAATCGAGGCCGGAGGGCTTTTTTATGTGTAGGCTTGTCTACAAATCCCCTATTGCAACGCGTCTATCCGGGCTTGTAGCTCCGCGATTTTATCTTTATCTTCTTTGATTTCGTAATATTTCTTCAGGTTGGTCAACGCCAGATAGGATGAACCGTCCAATTCGACAGCTTTATTTAAATATGGCAATGCCGAATCAAAAATGTCGTACGCCTTCTTGATTTCTGCCTCATATTCGGTTTGGGGAAGGCTCGCGTTATTGGTGGTGTTGAAGTGGTCGATCCCCTTATTCAAGATTAAGCCGCCGAGGTTGATGTTGGCGTCGAGGTAATTCGGATTGAGTTCGAGTGCTTTCCGGTAGGAAGCTTCTGCCTTTTCAATATTGTTCGTTTCGCTGTAGGCGATACCGAGATAATAATGCAGGTTTTCGTTTTCGGGGTCCTTTTCCACCTGTGAACTGATGGTATTGATAATTTTCTCGTCATTTCCCGCCATCAGGTTCAACTCGATATTCTGCGTGGCCAATTCACCATCTTCGGGGTATTTGCTCGTACCCAATTCTGCATATTTGATGGCATTGGTCGTGTCGCCCTGCATGAGGTATAGGCGGGAGACGTCCAGTATGATTTGCTTATTGTTTGAGAAGCTGTCCACTGGAATGAGTTCCACATACTTTGCCAATGCCTTTTCGTAGTCTTGCGAATTGATAGCAGCCAAGCCTGAATAATACAACAAGGTGGTGTCATTGGGTAAATACTTCAAGCCCTGGTCAAATGCATTGTACGCCCCCTCAAAGTCTTGGTTGTCCCACGCTGCTACACCTTTGTTCATCTCATATTGTGCGACGATTGAATTGAGGACGTTTATATTTTGCTCATGCTCCTTTCCCTCGTCGAGACTGATCGCTTTTTCGCGCGCTTGGATAGCAGTTTGCATATAGCCTTCCTGAGCGTCGGTCGAATCGAGCACTGCGAGGTCGGCATTCACCAGGGCGTAGTACGTCCAAGTTTCGGCTAAATCTTTCGTTTTCTCATGCTCGATAGCTTTGTCCAACGCTTCTTTTGCGGCCGTCAAATCTGCGGCGCCCAAAGCTGAGTTCCCAATGGATTTGACCTCGTTGAATTTGTTGTAACTGGCTTTCGCCTTCCTTAAATTACTTGTTTGCGAGAAGGCGGCCGATGAGGTAAGTACCAGCATGCCTAATAAAATCGATTTCACTTTCATGATTCTAGTTTATTGTGAGTTGATTTAATATGTTATTTACTCGTTCCTGTTGGATGACATCGCCCGACTGTTTATATAGCACCGCGAGCGACTTCAGCGTATTCACTTCGGAGGGTTGGATCTGGTTGGCTTTCAACAGATACTCCTGTGCTTTGCTTTGTACTTCCGTATCGTTGGGATTAGCGATGTATTCTTTTAAATAAAGTAGTCCCAATTCTAAATTTCCCTCAAAATTATTGGCGTCGAGGTTGATTACTTTTCCGTAATATTTTTTAGCCGCATCATTGTTCCCTTCCATTTCGTTGGCAAAACCAGCAATATAGTTCAGTCCCACGTTCTCCGGTTCATGTGCGATGGCCTCGTCTGCCAATGGCACTATGGCAGCGTAAGCTTCGTTGGTCATGTACGTATTGATCAGTGTAAAGAGGATTTCCTTACTTTCTGGAAATTGTTGCCGCCCGGTGAGCAATGTGTTGAGCATTTCCCGGCTGTCTCCCTGTTGTTGGTACAACCTAGACAGTTCAAGGATGTAGCTGGGAGACGACGTTTCTGTCTGCGCGGTAAATGCCTTGTACCTATTGATGGCATCTTCCACATTCCCTATTTTGGAACTCAAAATAGCGAGGTTGTGTTTCACGTCGATGGTTTTTCCGCTAATCGAGTCGACCAAGCGGTATTGGTGAAATGCCTCTTCGTAGTTGGCGCCGGCAACCGCACGATTCGCTTTGATGAGATAAGCATTGGCCAAAGAACGCCGTACATAATCAATCTGTGGCTCATCTTCGAAGCCAACTGATTTATTTGTCAGCCGTTTCAATGCCGCTAACGCGATATTATTGGGGTCTGCCGGGTAATTCTGCGTGCGATTGGAATCGACCACCGCCAAGGTACTGTATACGAGTCCGCGAAGGAGGATATTCCTGTAATTCGTGGAATCCCGTTTCGTTTTAAACGCTTCGTCGGCAAACTTCCGTGCAGCCTCCAGCTGCTTGAAGTCTTTAGATTGCATGTAACGTGCAAAGCTATTGTTCCCCTCTTTAAGGTTAGATTGGGCAAGCACGGGCGATACACTGACCGCCAACAGCATTGCAACAGCTGTTACAGCCCTCACGCTATTCTTCGTCCGAAGGTGACGATTCATCCGTTGTTGTGTTGTTGTTTTCACCGCTATTTTCACTGTTTTCCTGGTTTTCTCCTTCTTCAATTAACTCCTCGTCTTCATGTTCCACTTTGGTTATCGAGGCAATTTCATCATCGCCTTTGAGGCTGATGAGTCGAACCCCTTGCGTGGCCCTTCCCATTACGCGCAACTCGCTGGCCGCAATCCGGATGACGATACCGGATTTGTTGATAATCATCAAGTCGTCGTTGTCGGTTACATCTTTGATGGCCACCAACTTACCTGTCTTGTCGGTAATATTGATGGTCTTCACACCTTTTCCGCCACGGTTGGTTACCCGATAATCTTCAATATCCGTTCGTTTGCCGTAACCTTTTTCGGAAACGACCAGTACGGTTGTATCGTAATTATTAACACTAATCATGCCAACTACCTCGTCTTCCGGACCGGTAAGGGTAATACCGCGTACGCCTGTAGCCGTACGTCCCATCGGGCGTACCGTAGATTCGTTGAACCGGATTGCCCTTCCCGACTTCAGTGCCATCACAATCTCGCTATTTCCATCGGTGAGGCATGCCTCCAGCAACTGATCGCCCTCATTGATGTTGATGGCATTGATACCATTGGCCCGTGGCCGGGAGTAAGCCTCCAGCGAGGTCTTCTTAATGGTGCCGCGTTTGGTACACATGATGATGAAATTGTTCTCAAGGTATTCTTGGTCCTTGAGGTTCTTCACTTTGATGTACGCTTTGATTTTTTCTTCTTTCGGGATGTTGATGATGTTCTGTATCGCCCGGCCGCGCGACGTGCGTGTTCCTTCTGGAATTTCGAATGCCCGTAGCCAGAAGCAGCGTCCGGCTTCGGTAAAGAACAGCATGTAGTTGTGGGCCGAGGCGGTGATGATGTGTTCGGTAAAATCTTCCTCGCGGGTGTTGCTGCCTTTCGCGCCCTTTCCACCGCGGCCCTGCCGTCTGTACTCGGTTAGCGGCGTGCGTTTCACATAGCTTTCATGCGAGATGGTGATCACAATTTCTTCATCTTCGATGAAGTCTTCCATGCGCATATCCTCGGCCGAATGTACAATGGTCGATCTGCGCTCATCGCCGTATTTCTCTCTAACTTCACGCAGTTCGTCCTTAATGATGCCCATGCGGAGCCCTTCATCTGCGAGTACCGATTTCAAGTATTCGATGGTTTTCATCAATTCGGCGTATTCCTCTTTGATCTTGTCGCGTTCCAGTCCGGTAAGGCGGCGCAGGGTCATATCGAGGATGGCACGTGCCTGGATGTCGGATAGGCCGAACTTTTCCATTAAGCCCACGCGGGCGTCCTCTGGCGTCGCTGACGCTCGAATAAGTGCAATTACCTCGTCGAGGTGATCTAGCGCAATGAGTAGTCCTTCAAGGATATGTGCACGCTTTTCCGCTTCCGCGAGTTCGAATTTCGTACGGCGCACCACCACTTCGTGCCTGTGTTCCACAAAATGGTAAATCATGTCCTTCAGGTTCAGCATCATGGGGCGGCCATGAACCAAGGCGATGTTGTTTACACTGAATGAGGTCTGTAAGGCTGTATGTTTGTATAGGTTGTTGAGGATGATGGATGCATTTCCATCGCGTTTGATGTCGTATACAATCCGCATCCCGTGCCGATCGGATTCGTCGCGGATTTCAGCAATTCCCTCAATCTTCTTTTCATTGACCAGGTCGGCTGTCCGCTTAATCATGTCCGATTTGTTCACCTGGTAAGGGATTTCGGTAACGATGATCTGTTCGCGGCCGCTTTTTGTGGTTTCGATTTCCGCTTTGGCACGCATTACGATGCGGCCACGGCCGGTATGGAAAGCCTCCTGCACGCCGGCATATCCGTAAATGATACCCCCTGTGGGGAAATCGGGTGCCTTTACGTGCTGCATCAACTCACTGATTTCGATATCGCGGTTGTCGATGTAAGCGATGATGCCGTCTACCACTTCCGAAAGGTTGTGGGGGGCCATATTGGTGGCCATACCTACAGCGATTCCCGAGGCGCCGTTTACCAGCAGGTTGGGAATACGCGTTGGGAGTACCGTAGGCTCTTCGATGGAATCGTCGAAGTTGAGTTGGTAATCGATGGTGTCCTTATTAATATCGGAAAGCAACTCTTCGGCAATTTTCTTCAACCGCGCTTCGGTATACCGCATGGCCGCTGGGGGGTCGCCATCTACCGAACCGTAGTTGCCCTGGCCATCAACCAGTGGATACCGTAAGCTCCATTCTTGGGCCATGCGCACCATGGTATCGTAAACCGAAGAATCGCCATGGGGGTGATATTTACCAAGAACGTCGCCCACAATACGGGCAGATTTTTTATAGGGTTTTCCGGAGGTCACACCCAGGTCGAGCATGCCATACAGCACGCGGCGGTGTACAGGCTTCAAGCCATCCCGCACGTCGGGCAATGCACGTGATACAATAACAGACATCGAGTAATCGATGTATGCCGATTTCATTTGGTCTTCGATGTTGATGGGGATGATCCGGTCGTTCGCCGGAACGTGGTTGTTGCCGTTTTCTGTTTCTTCAGCCATTATATGTTTACCAATCTTAAATCAAAAGGCACAGCAAGAACATGCACTACATGCTTGTTGCGCATGCGAAATTACGAAAATTTTAGGTCATTCTACAATGTTTTTTGGTGCCGCCAGTGCGGTTTTGTTATTCGTCGAGAAACCTTAACTTTGTGGCCCGTTACTTCTTCTTTTTTTACCGTTCAATCAGTTAATTTATGGAAATACCTACGATTACAAGCTCGTCAAACTTTATTTATCAATGGACCTACAATACGCTCATCAGTTGGGGCGTACCCGCCGCTCAAGCAGACATCGTCAACCTTTTTGTTTTACTGGGGCTACTCGTTGTCGTATTGAGCATCGTTTATTATGTTCTCCGTAAATTCCTAGTAAGTACGCTGGCTGTTTTTGCCAAACGGTCAAAAACAAAATTTGATGACCACCTCGTGCGCAACCGGGCAATGGCACAGCTGGCGCGACTGGTGCCGCTCCTGATTTCCATCCAGTTCATCCCGGTCATTTTTTCAGCTTTTCCAGATTGGATTTCGCCTGTGCGAAAGTTCTTTGATATGGTTCTGGTCATTGTATGGGTATTATTATTCAGGGCACTGTTCCGGTCTGTCCGCGATCACCTGCGCACCAAGAAAGGGTTTGAAGACAAGCCGCTTGACAGCTACCTCCAGGTCATCAATATCTTTATGTTCTTTGTGGCTGGTATCATCATATTTTCGATGTTGACCGGCCAGTCACCTTGGGCTTTTCTGGGCGCCTTGGGTGCGGCGTCGGCCATCCTCCTACTGGTCTTCAAAGACACCATCATGGGTTTCGTAGCCAGCATACAAGTGTCTACTAACGATATGGTACGTGTGGGCGACTGGATCGAGATGCCGAAGTACAATGCCGATGGCGATGTGCTAGAAATCAACCTCAATACCGTAAAGGTTAGGAACTGGGATAAGACCATCACCACCGTGCCCACGCATTACCTCGTTACGGACTCGTTCAAGAACTGGCGCGGTATGCATGAAAGTGGTGGGCGTCGTATCAAGCGTTCGGTGAGCATTAAAATATCCACGATACGTTATCTGGAAAAGGAGGAGATCGAGCACCTCAAGAAGATACAATTATTGAAGCCGTTCATCGAGGAACGGCAAAAAGAAATCGAGCAATACAATGCGGAAAGCGGAGCCGACCCGACCATGCCGGTAAACGGGCGGAAGATGACGAACGCTGGGCTTTACCGGCAGTACATTACGTTGTATACCGCGCAACATCCATTGATCCATAAAGGTTATACGATGGTTGTCCGCCAATTGCAACCTACGGAAACCGGATTGCCGATAGAGCTCTACATGTACACCTCCAATACCAAATGGGCGATCTACGAGAACGCGATGGCGGATATTTTCGACCATCTGCTTGCTTCTGTCAAGTTTTTCGGGCTAGAGGTTTTCGAGGCACCCGCTGCCGACGACGTTCGTAGCCTCGGGCTCTCATCGCCCAAGGGCGACAGCGATTCGCCCGTACCCATACGGCAGGGCAACGGGTAGGGGACCATCAATCAACGGATCCGGGCATCGTTGACTACGCGCATCGCCTCATCAACCATGGTTTTCGCTGCATCGCGCATTTTTGTGTTACCGTTAAAATCCGCGTCGAGCGTTACCTCCTTGCTTTTTTCCTTGTAATTGAACTGTAGGTAGAAGCGGGCGACGGGTTTGGTGCCGTCCGGTTCACCGCTGGTCATGTCGTCCGGCAGATTCCAGAAACCCAGTTGGGTTGCTTTGCCATGCAGGTGGTGCATGTCATCTTTGCGCAGCTTCACAGTATCTACCACAAGGGAGTCTTGTTTGTTGAGGAATCGGTAAAGCCCCGTTTCCGAATCAAATTGGTTGATCAGTTCGTCACCTTCACCGTATTTAAGCACAATCGATTCGAAATCAGCGAAACGGAACGGTGCTCTTTTGAACATTTGGCTGTAGTAATAAAAGCAATACAGTAAAAAGGGGATGATAATGCAAACACCAAGGAAAATTTTTTTGATACGGTCGCTCATGATCTCAATTCAATATCGGCGGCAAAAGTACGCAAAAAAATTAAGCCTTGATTTTATATCCTGCCATGGCATAATAAGCAATGAAAGCAAAGAGCGGAATGGGTACGAAAAAGCCTGCAGCCATGCCATATACGTCGGCAACATAACCCATTATGGGTGGAAACACGGCTCCGCCGCCCACCGCCATCACGAGAAAAGAAGCCCCTTGCTTGGTGTGGGTGCCTAAGCTGCGGATGGCTAAAGCGAATATGGTGGGAAACATGATAGACATGAAAAAGAAAACACCATACAACGACACGAATGAAACCCATCCGAGCTTTAACGATACAATCGGCAACAGCAAGCACACCACTAGTGCGTAGCACGCCAACAGGCGGGAAGGCTTGAAATACTTCATCAGCGCACTGCCCGAAAAGCGGCCCATCATGAACAGAAAGAAGCCCAGCGACAAGAAATAGGGCCCGTATTGCACATCGAAATTAGGGTGCATATCGTGGTCCGTTACGAAATTGATGAGGTAGCTGAATACCCCTGTTTGTGCCGCCACATAGCAAGCTTGGGCCGCAACACCCAGTTTAAAATGGTTATTTTTCCACAACGGTTTCTTCGAAATGAAGGCCGGATGCGAAGGATCCGAAATTTCCATGTCACCGCCCGGTGTCGGGGCCGTTCCGTGCGCGTGCATCAAATCCTCCTCATCGATTTTGGGCAGTTTTAGCCGGGAGAAAACAAAGGCAATGGCCAGCACGGCCAATCCGATGAGCGCGAAGGGCATCACAATGGAAATCATCTTTTCGCCTTCCACATGGCTGCGGTTGCCATAGATGGATAGCGCAATCAGCGGGCCTATCACCCACGCAAAGCCGTTGAATGATTGGGCGATATTGATTCGCCGTTCGGCGGATTCTGGAGGACCTAGCTTGGTGGTGTATGGATTAGCGCCGGTTTCCAACGTTGCCAAGCCTGCCCCGATTACGAGGAGACACAACAAAAAAAGCACAAACGATTGAAACGGCGCGGTGCCAGCTGCCAGCAATGCACCGACACCAAAAAGGCTCAACCCGAATATGATTCCCTTTTTGTAACCATATTTCTTGGTGAACAGGCCGGCGGGGATGGCCATGCAAAAGTAAGCTCCATACAGGGAAACCTGTATGAAGCTCGACTGCCATTTTTTCAAGTGTAGCAGTTCCTGAAAGTTCTTATCTAGTGTATCCAGCAAACCGTGTGCAATTCCCCAGGTGAGGAACAGTACACTGATTGCCATGAAAGGTGTGGTATAGTTTGCACCATCCTTGATAAAGATCGATTTTTTGCTCATAACTCGTTATTGGCCTTTCGTGAAAATAAATCGGCCTAAAATAGAGAAATCCGTTGGATTATGAGCAGAAAATCACTGAATTTGATTTACCCCGCGATGGCGCACCACACCGATGTAATAGGGAGTCGACTCACTGCCATCACCCGTAAGGAAGAAGGTCAGGTAGTCGCCGGGATCAAGTGCTACCCCCGTACGCCTGGCCAGTTGCACGCCATCCTCATCTTCTACGGTCAATACATGCGTGCCGGTAGCTGTTGTGGCAATAAACTCCTCGCCATCTTCGCCGGTTTCCGGTGTTTCGGTAGGCCGGTCGCGGAAAGCCGCAATCGGTTCGGCTGCTGCGATACGTAAGGTAACGCGGTGCGGTGTTTCGGCAAGGTTAAAAAAACGTACGCCGGCACTGGCCGCCGGATCTTCGATACCGCTGGGCAAACGATCATCCGTGACGAAATGCCGGGGGGCCGCCTCCGTACCGAAGATAAATGACGTATAGAACTTGTTTTCCTCCAGCGCGACGGTAGTGTCAACCAACTGCGCCAGTTCGTTGGATGAGATGATTTCCATCCTGCAATTTTCAGCACTGGGCACGGCGTAATAATCAATACCACGGTAACCTTGTCCTTGGCCCAACTGTTGGAGGCCACGGCCTACGTCCAATCGGTGCAGCACGGCTTGTGCTTCCAAAAAGGAATTAACCACCACCAGGCCCGACCGGACATCCGGTGCCGGGTCCTCGTCTTTGATACAGCTGGCGAATAAGATTATCCCCACCAACAGGGCTAATCGCGAAATGTAATCGGGTTTCATCATGTGTCATACAGTTAATTGACCCAGTGCCAAACCCTACCCACGTAAAACGTTGTTGGATCCCGCTCATCACCGGTTAGAAAAATACTGGTATAGCTACCTGGCGCTAAGTCAAGCGTACCCTCTCTGGTAGCTACTGTTTCGCCATCTTCGTCCACCACACTGATGGTATAGGTGCCTGTGGTTACCGGAATAAAGCCCTCACCCTCCTTACCGGTCTGTGGTGTTTCGGTAGGCCGGTCGCTAAAAGCGGCGATCGGCTCCATATCGCCAATATGTAGGGTCATGCGGCGGTCGGTGTTGGCCAGGTTATAAAACCGAACGCCGGCGATGGCGGCCGGGTCATCAGCACCTTCAGGTATCCGGTCTTCCGTAATGAAATGCCGCGGGTCGTTATGCGTGCCATAAACGATGGACGAATAATACACGCTATCCTGTATCGTAATGGCCGTATCCACGAGCCGATTATCGTCATATGTGGAGTAGATTTCCAACCGGCGGCTTTCTCCCGGGTACGCGTATACGGGTGGATTAGGTCCGAAGCTCCGGTATTGGAGTGGCTCCGGGCCGATTGCGGCATTGCGATCAATATAGCAATACACTGCTTGCGCTTCGACAAACGCGTTCACAAACGTTGTTCCACCCACCAGCTGGGGTTGTGGATCGCCCCTTAAACAACTCCCCAGCAGCAGCACACTGGCTGCCAAGGAAACGATTAAATTCAATTTCTTCATCATATCCTTCATTAACGTACGGAAGCTGGTGAATGCTACAGCACCTGCATTCTTTTACACAAACAACATTTAAAGAACGAAATGGTGTGCAGCTATTTGAAATTCATTAGAAAGACGGACGATGCTTTACATTCGTGCCGCCCAGCATGTTAAAGTAGGTATTGTCTGCACCTACGTTCGACTTCACAATGTGATAGTTCAATGAGCCATATAGTAAATTGGCAGGGTCTACCACAAAGTTGCTGTAGTTGAATGCCACGGGAACCTGGCCTGTATTGATCTCGATGCCGATCTGCTCGATTTTAAAAAAGGCCGCACCCAGCATATGGCGTGCAAATTCAACATCGAGGGCATTGACGATATTCTTGCAGTTTTGGGCATGTATGCGCCCAAACCAAGCGGCATGGTCCATTTTCGCGAACACAAACGCATTGTCACAATTCCAAACCGATAGGTTATTTCCATTGGCATGTTCCGAAAAAATGAACCCGTAGCGAAAAGCGCTTTTCACGTATGTATTTCGTAATTCCTGCTCCGGATTGCACCATAACCGTGGAGCGACCAGCCCGGCAGAATAGTGTCCATCGTCCGTTGGCGCGGTAAGGTCTACACTTCTCGTTGAGGAGTAGACTAACACGTTGTCGGTATAGAGCGTAGCCGCATGGGCCATATTTATGCCAGACAAGTACGGGTATTTTCCCTTCTCCGATTTGACCTGGAACGCCAGGTCTTGCAGCCTGACCACCGCTTGATTAAGTTTATATGTCCCGCCGCCAGATCCAGCAGCCAATAAGAAGGTAGGGGTCTCCGCTGGGTTTGTCAGTTTTTCTCCCAAGATGTCCGAGAAAAGTACCGTACCATTATCCCATACCTCCGCTTCGTCTTTCCCTGTGTGGTTGGCATACGCACTCGGCGTTACCACACAATTTTCGCCTGCTAACCTGATCATTACGTAGGTTCTTCCCGGCGTAGATTTTGGTTTGATGATGAGGTGCGCTTTTACTTCATATTTTTCCTGTATGGTGGCAAGCCTGTAATGTCCGTTTGGAAAATACAATGTTCCGCCGCCGTGGTCTATAAGATGGTCCAGAGCGTTCTGTATGGCTTGCGTGTCGTCCGTTTCGCCATCTCCCATAGCGCCGAAATCTTTGACGTTATAAGCGAGCAGCTCTTTTTTGGCCGTCTGTGATTTTACCTCTTGAGGTAACGAAAACGCTAGTGTACATACAATAAAGAAAGTAAAAAGAAGCGGTACATGTTTGTGTGGGAACAGGGAATGACTCATCGTGCTAGGCTTTTTATCCGTTTTTAGTTTTGCAGACGGCAAAAATATAAATAACAATACGATTACAAAGAATTGCTTCACCTACCTGGTCAACCGCAACCCACCACATCTGCGGAACCACCACGTACCGACCACGAGGTTGCGGCGTGTATTTGAAATGCCAGATTTAATTGAGAGTTAATTTTACTTTCAAGTTTGTTTTGAAGGTTTATGTCGCCTAGAATTTTAAGCGCTTAGAAGGGCGCTGAATGCCCTTATTTGGGAAATGGACTTTTTAACCCATCGAATTTTGCCCCTTTTTAACTAAAAATTGAACGAAGCGAGTTGCCAAACTCTCCGAAGTCTCTTTCCAAACTCTCCGAAGTCTCTTCCCAAAGTGACCCCAGTCAGTTTGAAACACGACTATTTTATAAATATTTATTGTTTGAGGTGATTTTATTTTCCTACAAATCAGAACTATTTTCGTGACCTACGGCGATGTTTGTTTGTTTTAATACATGAAAAGCATTGGTTGATAAGGTGTTGCTAAAATCCTCTTCACGCGATATCCGACAACACTGCCCGCTGCTTCTTCTGGCCACGCTTCGATGATTTCTTCTTCATTTTATTCAGCCAGATCATCGTGCCGGTGATCGGCAAGGACGTAGCGATGAGGCAGGCCAGGAAATACAGCAGTTTGGTAAACTGGCCGTATACATTGCCTATGTGCAGGGCCTTTATCGAGCCGGCAATGCGCTCGTTGAACGGCTTTTCCCGGAAAACCGTTACTTCTTCGATTTCCGCGGTGGCTGCATTCAGCTTTACCTCGTCGCTAGCGGCCGGAGCAAAAAAGCCGACCTTGTTTTTACGTATGGTCACAGGGCCGCTGCCGGATAGCGACACCATGTAGTCACCACGGTAAGGCAACACCTCATCGGTAGCGGCCAACAGCCGGTTGATGGGCAACATGGGGCGTATTTCTTCCGGCCTATCATTGCCTCCGCGCTGCGCATTATTGCCGCTACGGCCCCCGGTGGGAGCCTCGCGGTAGGTACCCAATGCTTTCTGTAACCCCTCGCGGTACCAAGGGAACGACCATTGGGGGCCGGTGATGCCCATAACGAAAAGGAGGATGAGCGAATAGAAGGCTAGCGTATTGTGCAGGTCATGGTTTACCCGCTTCCAACTGGCTTTCCATTTAACACGCAATCCTTGCCGCCATGTGCGCAGTTTTTGGGGAAACCAGATAACCAGGCCGGTAATAACGCCTAGCGTAAACAAGATGGTCGCCGTTCCTGATATGTAGCTGCCCAACGTGCGGTTGGGTAGCTCGCCGATGATCGGCTCCTCGATACGATCTAGAAGTAGCCAACGGTGCAGGCTGAACATATCGCGCATAAAAATGGCCACCCAGGTTTTCGACTGGTCTTCAGAGGTACCGCGCACCTCACCGTTGTAGGGATTAACATAGTAGGTGGTGCCAAACCGGCTTTGTTCCCCTTCTTTCCGCACAGTAAACCGATACGTACGTGCGGGATCTGCCGAAATATGGATGCCGTTCACGCTGCCGCCAGCTACCGCGGCCACTTCGGGCAGTAATTGCTCTACAGGAAGCCTTTCGCTACCGCGAGGTACGTCTACTTTGTGCAAATGCGATGCCGCCCACTCAGTCAGCTCGGTGTTGTAGGTGTAAACGGTACCGCTGAAGCACACCGCCACAACGACCAGTCCGCTGATTAATCCCATCCAAAGATGGATGTCGTTGAAAAATTTCCGCGTTTGCTGCCAGGGTGTCTTTTTACGATTGCGATCTTCCATTTCGGTTAGTAGTCTGTGGGCTTTGCGACAGCCATTTTTTCTGCGCGCAAAAGTACACAAAGAATAACGAGAAATGAAGTCTTTTTTGACTACCTCACCTGCCCGTCGCCGTAAACGTAGTATTTATTGGTAACCAGTTGCTCCAGCCCCAGCGGCCCGCGGTGGTGCAGTTTATCCGTGCTGATGGCCAGCTCGGCACCTACACCCATTGCTCCGCCATCGGTAAACCGCGTCGATGCGTTGTGGTACACCGCCGCGCTGTCTACTTGTTCCATAAACAGATCGGCCTTTTGCTTGTCGGTGGTGAGAATAACGGTCGAATGCCCGCCGCTGTACTGGTTGATTTTGCCGATAGCGGTTTCCAGCCCGTCAACCTGGCCGAAGCAGATTTTAGGCGCCAGGAATTCTTCGTACCAAACGGACTCATCTGCGATGGGCTCCGATTCGTTCAGCAATGGCAACAGCTGTTCGTCGGCCAGCAGCTGCATGGATTTGGCGCGCAGTGCATCCCCCAATTGCTTCAATTTCTCGGGCAGGCCGGGCGTTGCCTTATCCACTAATACCTTGTCCAGGGCATTACAGGCGCTGATCTTATCGGTTTTCGAATTGATCACAACGGGCAGTACCTTTGCCCAATCGGCATCGGCGGCGATGTAGGCGAAATTGTTGCCCCGTCCGCTCACCAGAACGGCGCACTGCGCGTGTTCTTTGACAAAGCGGATCAGCTGCTCGCCACCCCGGGGCACGATCAGGTCAACCGGCTGGGTTGGGTTCCGTAGGAACTCGCGCGTCGCTTCGCGGTCCAGCGTAATCAACTGGATCCAATCAGCACTGAGGTTATTCTCCGCGAGTGCCCGGTGCCAACAACCTACCAACACCCGGTTGGTATGCACGGCCTCTTTGCCGCCTTTGAGCAGGATCTTGTTATTGGCCTTAAAAGCCAACACGGCAGCTTCGATGGTTACATCGGGGCGCGATTCATAGATGATCAGAATGGTGCCGAACGGTGCCGTGCGGTTTTCGATGCGCAACCCGTTGTCGAGCACGCCCGACGATCGCACCTGGCCGATCGGGTCGGGCTGGTCTTTGACGGTCCGGATGGCTTGGATCATGCCATCCACCTTGGCGCTATCTACCACGAGACGGTCGTAAAGCGCCCGATCATCGCGATCAAACGCGTCGAGGTCCTGCTGGTTTGCTTTCAAAATCGCTTCGCGGCTATCATCGATGATGGTGATCATCGATGATAACACGTTGTTTTTCTGAGTTGTTGTCAATATTTCCATAAAAATCGTTGTTTAAAGGGTAATTTTTGTACCTGCTGTTTTACCGAAGACAATATCGGTAATGATATGGTCTTTTTTACCATTGGCGATAAAAGTAGGAATATTTCGCCGGGCGGTGTGCTTGGCGGCCTGGAGTTTGGATGCCATACCGCCACGCCCGCTTGCTTCCCCTTTGTCGGTCTGCTGGATGTATTGCTCCACCGGTTCGTCCACCCGGAGGTGGGGAATCAGTTCGCTGCCGGCATTGTCGGGATGCCCATTGTAGAGGCCGTCCGTGTCGGTGAGGAGAATCAGCATATCGGCATGGATCAACTCGGCGACCAAGCTGGCCAATTCGTCATTGTCGGTGAAGGTCGACATGGAGAGCGACACGGCGTCATCTTCGTTGGCAATGGGGATAACGCCCTCGGCCAACAGGCCTTCATAACAGTTGACCATATTGTCGCGGTGCTTGCCCAAATCGAAGTCGCGTTTGGTCGCTAACACCTGCGCGCAGCGCATGCCATGGTGATGAAACAGGTTATAGTAGTGCCGCATCATGCGCGGTTGCCCGATGGCCGAGAAGACCTGCCGCCGGGTGATTTTATCGGTCGCCTTCAATTGGTGGCCCATCACTTCCTTGCCCGCAATGACCGAGCCCGACGATACCAATACGGAATGGATGCCATGTTCGTAGAGGTAAGCGATTTGCTCTACCAATTTTGCCAGGATTTTTCCGGTGATGCGGTTGTCCTTGTTGGTAATGACATGGGTGCCAACTTTGATAACGACACGCTGTACAGGGGTGTCCATGGGAGTTCCATTAAGCATTGGCGACCTCCTTTCCTTTGGTTTGCTTGCCCAATTCTTCTGCACGGTGGAATGCCGCATAGGCAGCTTCCTGGATGAGCGCATTGACGTTGTTATCGTCCATCGAGTCCAATGCAGCACGGGTGGTGCCACCCTTGGAAGCGACCCTGGCCATCCAGTCTTCCGGACTAAGGGTGGATGTATTGAACAGCTCGACCGCCCCGGCAAACGTCTGTCCGACCAATAGCCGGGCATCGGCTTGGCTGAAGCCCATTTTCAACGCAGCATCCATCATGGCCTGCATGAAATAAAAGATATATGCGGGGCCGCTCCCGGATATGCCCGTAGAGGCATCGATTTCGGCTTCTGATGTTAAACCGATAGAGCGTCCGGTGGTGCCGAGGAGTTGTTCGATGGCGGCAAGTTCGAGCCGTGATACGTGGTCGGAGGCGGTAAACGAGGTCATTCCCAGACCTACCAATGCGGGCAGGTTGGGCATCGCCCGCACCACTTTTTTTGCGCCGACCCCCTGTTGGATGGTGTCGATGGTTACCCCGGCCATGATGGATACAATGAGTTGTCCGGCCGAAACCAGGGGCTTCATCTCGACCATCAGCGCGGGTGCATGCACCGGTTTAACGGCGACGAGCACCACGTCGGCTTTCGGTAAGCAGGTGGTCAGCCGGTCGTGGACATCGAAAAGCCCGCTAGCCCGTAGCTCCGCTTGCTTTTCCTCGCTCTGGTCGAGTATCATCAAACTTCCGGATGTTAAAAAATTGGACTTGGCGATCGCTTCTGCATACGTCATTCCCATGTTACCGCCGCCAATTACAAGTACGTTCATTTTTTGCTTTCTTTATTCGATTAAAATTTCAATTATCTACCCGCTATGCAACAACCTTCATGCAGGCGTGCCAAATGTTGCCATATTGCTAGTTTGCTTGCTAAGGAACCCTCCGGTGTAGTAACGGCGGTAGCGAGTTTAATCGCAGCTATCTTTCCTCAACCGTGGTTTATCGAGAAGGGCCCGCAAATATGTCAGCCGGTGAATGTTGCTCTAGATATACGGTAATATTGTCACCCGATTTCGGCTTCAATACCGAAAACAATGCAGTTTTCCATCGCGATCACCGCAAAGCAAGTAACGCTGGTCGTCGTTCTGTAACGGGCCGACATAAGCCAATGGGCCACAATCCGGTGGTAGGTCGTTCCGGATGCTGTCGGCTTGTTGGTCAACGTCGCTTGTCCGTGCGCCATGGTTGCGTGCCTGCCGCTGGAGTAAATTTCCACGCCCATCATAGGTTAGGTCTTGCCTACCCGTACCAACCTGGATGCGTACGGGGGCAGAGTCGTCTGCGGTTTGACCACTGGCTACGGCACCCTGTATGGCCCGTTGTGGGAGCTTGAGCGAGAATCCCGGTAGGGGATCTCCCTCGGTATCGACCCGGTAAAGCCGTTCAGCAGTGGTGAATACCAAGCTGTGGTCGGGCAGTTGGGAGATGCTGTCCACAATGGGGCCGGGCAACTGCGCATTCCACAGTTTATGCCCGTCGGGCGAGATGGCATGGAGGATGTGGTAGGCATCCTGCACGAGGATGAAACGGGTGCTATCGCTGTATAGGTGCACAGATGGGTGGGAGATGGCACCGCCGTTTAGGGCGAATGTCCACAATGCGCCATTGCTGGTAGGCGCCGCCGACGGCTCCACCTCCTCCGCCGCTAACGCATCAGTGGTGGTCTCGGGCGGCTGCTCAGCCACCCTTTCGTCCAGATTCGAAAAATAGAAGTAAGAGACGGCAATGATGGCGATAAATACAAGCGATATGCCAATGATTAAATTCTTCATCCACTACAAACCTAGCACAAAAAGTGCCATTTTGCAATCTTGCATTTCAACCCAATTATCATTAAGTTTGGCAAAATATTGTTAGCAGAAGTTGGCCCTGAAAAAATCACTGACATACCGATGAATAAACGAATTATTCTCACTGCATCATTTTTTGGCTTGGCAGCAGTGGTACTGGGTGCCTTTGGCGCACACGGTTTGGAAGATAAAATCACTGACAACGACCTCGAAGCCTGGAAGACCGCAGTCGATTATCAATTTTACCATACATTGGCCTTACTGTTTCTAGCCACCTTTTCAAGAGCGAAAAATACCTACATCCGGTTTTCCTTCATTACGTTCACCTTGGGTATTTTGCTGTTTTCAGGCTCGTTGTATGTGCTGAGTACCCGTGCGATTACGGGGTTCGGTGCAGCTGGTATGCTGGGCCCGGTTACCCCGGTGGGCGGCTTATGCTTCATTTTGGGATGGGTGGGGCTGTTCGTGGCTACCATCAAGAACAAAGGGTAGCACAACCCACCGCTTTTTTGAGTTTTGTATGCTGGAGTTTACTGACGGGAAGACAGAAGCACGTGTAACGCTATTCGTTGAGGTGATATTGCCATTGGCCATCGCCAAGGCTTACACGTACCGGGTGCCGCATGAATGGAATGCGGATGTCGCCGTGGGTAAACGCGTCATCGTGCAGTTCGGCAAAAGCAAAGTATACTCGGCCGTTATCAGTGCGGTGGTGAATCGCCCCCCCGAATTATACGAGGCAAAATACATCCTCGATGTACTTGATGATTCGCCCGTGGTAGCGGGTACACAGCTCCAACTATGGGGCTGGATATCATCCTATTACCTATGCACACTTGGAGAAGTTATGCAGGCAGCGCTCCCGGCAGCACTGAAACTGGCTAGCGAGACCCGCATCATCGCGGCCGATACAAACATCGACCGATCGGAATTGAACGACAAGGAATACCTCATCCTCGATGCGCTTGATATTTCACCCGAACTGAAGGTGAGTGATGTGGTGAAACTGTTGGGACAGAAAAGTGTTTTCCCCTTACTGAAGCGGTTATTCGACAAGGGCCTCATCCTGATTTCAGAGGAAATAGCCCCGAAGTACAAACCGAAGATGAAGGTGTTCATCCGGTTGCACGGCGACTACACCGATAGCGTAGGCCGCAAGGCGCTACTGGATTCGCTGGCCAAAGCACCCAAACAACAGGACGCTGTAGTGGCTTATATCCAATTGAGCCGCCAACAGGCCGACGTGCCCAAGGCCGACATCATGGAGGCGAGCGGTTGCAGTTCAGCCATCATCACCGCATTGGTGGAAAAGGAGGTGTTCGTTGCCGAAGAGCGAGCCGTAAGCCGGCTTGCCGGTGAAGATGTGGAGGTGACGGGCGACTTCGCCTTCAACGATGCCCAATCAGCGGCATTCGAAGGCATCAACCGGCAGTTTGCCGAAAAGGATGTCGTGCTGCTGCATGGCGTCACCGCCTCGGGCAAGACACAGGTGTACATCCGCCTCATGGAGGCGGCCGTGGCGCGCGGCCAACATGTGCTGTACCTGCTACCGGAGATTGCACTGACCGCACAGATTACCGAAAGGCTGCGCAAGCATTTTGGCAACAAACTGGGCGTATACCATTCGCGCTTCAACGACAACGAGCGCGCTGAAGTGTGGCACAAGGTGCTCAACAACGAATACCAGGTCATCGTGGGCGTACGCTCGGCCGTTTTTTTACCCTTCCAGTCGCTGGGCCTCATCGTAGTCGATGAAGAGCACGAGACCTCGTATAAGCAATTCGATCCCGCGCCGCGTTATCACGCGCGCGATACGGCAATATACCTTGGCCACCTCCACGGGGCAAAGGTGTTGCTGGGTTCGGCTACGCCCGCCGTGGAGAGTTTTTACAATGCCCGGGCGGGCAAGTATGGGTTGGTTACCCTGGCACAGCGTTTCGGCGATGCCAAACTGCCCGAAATCATCACGGTGAACATCAGCGAGGAGAGCCGAAAAGGCACCATGTTCACGTACTTCAGCGCTACACTGCTGCAGGAAATGGAAAAGGCATTGGCGGAAAAACAACAGGTGATCCTGTTCCAGAATAGGCGTGGACACACGCCGCTACTGCAGTGCAAAACCTGTGGCTACATCGCCAAGTGCATCCACTGTGATGTGAGCCTTACCTACCATAAGAGCAGCAGCCAGCTGCATTGCCACTATTGCGGGTTTACGGAGGCACCGCTCCAGGTATGCCCGGCGTGTGGGTCTACCCATATCGAGAGCAAAGGGTTCGGTACCGAGCGGATCGAAGAGGAACTGGAAACGCTGTTGCCCAATGCGCGCGTTGGCCGCCTCGACCTCGACTCGACCAAAGGGAAATATGGTTTTGAACGGGTATTGACGGCATTTGACGAACAGCGGTACGATGTGTTGGTGGGTACCCAGATGGTGGCTAAAGGGCTCGACTTTGGGAAGGTAAGCGTTATCGGTATCATCAACGCCGATGGCTTGATTAATTACCCCGATTTCCGTGCTTATGAACGGGCGTTTTCGTTGCTGGCACAGGTGGGTGGGCGCGCCGGGCGGCGCAACAACAGCGGCAAGGTGATTATCCAGTCGTACGCACCAAACCACCGGGTTATCCAACAGGTGATAGGCAACGACTACGAGGGGATGTTTATGGCGGAAGTGTCTGAACGGAAGAATTTCGGTTATCCGCCGTTTTTCCGTTTGTTTAAAATCGATGTGAAACACAAGGAGCAGCAGGCTGCCCACGACGGTGCGCTTCGGCTGGCAACGCTCCTACGGGAAGTACTGGGGCATCGGGTATTCGGGCCGGAGGTGCCGCTGGTGGGACGTGTGCGCAATTATTACATTTTCGGTATCCTGCTCAAAATTGAGCGTACCGGCATCAGCATCGCAAAGGTAAAGGAACAATTGACAGCCGCTTTGTTACGGTTTGAAACCAACAAGGCCAACAAAGGTGTACGGGTGCAGGTCGATGTGGATCCCTATTGATTGATCAGTCCAAAACTGTATTGCAGCGTAATGGCCGCTACAGGCGCAAAGAAATACTCCCAGCGGTAGCGCCGAACTTGGTTGGGTGCACCGCTGAACGAGTCATCGGCATAATGGTTTACCTTCTGGTACGTATAAGCGATATTAAAATTCGCCTCAACCCCAACGGCGATGCGTGGAATCACGTAAACTTTCGCCCCTACGAAGGGTGAAAATAATAGGGCATTTTTGGTGTCTTCTGCAAATACGGTGGTGTTGTCAAAACCACGTGTGTTGAACTGCTGAAACATAAAACCCAGGTCGCCCCCGAAATAAGGTTGCACGCGGGAGTAGTTCACGCTTTTTTCAACGCCTACCTTAATGGCCGTATTGCGGAGTTTGCCGCTTACCTGCGGTAGGCAGCCTTCGCATTCATTATCAAACGCAATGTCGTTGCGGAAGTGGGCGGCCTGGAGCCGGTAGCTGATTTGGTTGTCGTTGATTTTGAAGAGAAGGCCATTGAGATAGGATGGGTGGTACGGCTGCCCCGATGGCTGGTTGAGCAATTGCGGAAACTGCTCGTAAGCATACGCGCGCACGGCGATGGTGTACCAATAATCGGTGTTGAAGTGGTATGTATTGCTTTTTGGAATAACCGGATTGGGATAATCAACCGTATCGATGTTCGTTACCTGGGCAGACAACTGCACCACTCCGGAAGACAGGAGAACAACCAAAAGTAAATACCTCATTCGTCGTATCGTTTATACCGTGCGAAAATAATAAATAAAATCGGGTATCGATTCACTGCTGCGGTAATCTCAGCTAATCTGCGTATTTTTGGGACCATAATGGCATATAAGTTTATTGACAATTACCGTGAGCGTGGCGCACGCAAACAATTGGTCGAGCTGCTCAAGCGGCGCGGAATTGAAGACAAGCGGGTGCTGGCGGCCATTGGCAAGGTGCCCCGGCATTATTTTTTCGACGAAACCTTCTGGAACCAGGCTTATCGCGATATTGCGTTCCCAATAGGGGATGGACAGACCATCTCGCAACCCTACACCGTAGCCTACCAAACCGAACTGCTGCATATTGAACGTGGCGACCGTGTGCTGGAAATCGGTACCGGGTCGGGATACCAGACCTGCATCTTGCTGGAACTGGGCGCCGAGGTCTATACGATCGAGCGGCAGCAAAACCTGTATAACCGTACTATACAGGTGTTGCCCTACATGGGATATAAACCCCATTTTTTTCTCGGCGATGGCTCGAAGGGTGTTCCCGAACACGCCCCGTACGATAAGATTCTGGTTACGGCAGGTGCGCCATTTGTGCCCGATGTGATGCTGAAACAACTTCGTATCGGAGGGGTTTTGGTTATTCCGGTGGGCAGTGAGAAAGAACAGAAGATGATGACCATCTTACGGGTAGGTGAACAGGAGTACGAACGGATTGAGCTGGATACCTTCCGATTTGTTCCGCTAGTGGGGGATAGCGCATGGTGATGGAAGCTGTTTTTGATACTTACCGCAAAAATATAGCCGAGGCCGATCGGCGCATTGCGGACCTACGGAAGTTGATCAATATGAATTCGCTGATGCGGCTGGCCGTCATCGTCGGCGGCGGGGCGGCCCTGTTCGCCGCTGTGCAGACCGAAAACGTATTATTGGTCGTTGGCCTTTTCCTGGTTATCGTCATATGTTTCATGGCGCTGGTGTGGCGGCAAAGCAAGCTGGAAGCGCAAAAGGCCGTATGGGAGGATTTCCGGACGGTAAACCAAAACGAACTGGCGATGGCCGATGGCAAGCCAAACTTATATCCCGACGGTGCAAACCACATGGACCGCCAACACCCTTATAGTGGTGATCTGGATATCTTCGGACCCTCGTCCGTATTTGCCCTAATCAATCGGTGTGCAACACCTGCGGCCAATGCCCGGCTGGCGGCGTGGCTATCGGCACCGGCAAATCGGGAAACCATCGTGGAGCGGCAGGCGGCAGTCGGTGAATTGGCTGTGGATACCGCGTGGTGCCAACAGTTCCAGTCGGACCTGCTGTTCAACCTTACGCAAGGCACCGATTTCAAGCAACAGTTTGCCCGCTTTCTGGAGGGGGGCGATACCCTGGAAAGCAACTGGCTAAGGCGCTACGTGAAAATTGTTCCTTGGCTGATGGCGCTCGTTATCGGGCTCGCGGTTTTCTGGCCGGCCGTTACCCCGCTGGCTATCTTCCTGGCATTGGCCCACCTGCTTGCGGCAGTGGCATACGGCGGCAAGGTAGGACGTATCGCGGGCCAGGTGGACCGTGCAGGGCGGATACTGGGTGCTTTCGCCAATTCGTTCGAACGGATTGAGCACCGTCGCTGGGAAAGCGAACATGGCCGGGCGCTGGTTGCTTCGCTGAAGGCCGGCGGCGGCGATAAGCCGGTTTCGGTGATTTTCCGTGAGCTGTCGGCGCTGATTGACCGGTTGGATTACCGGCTGAACATGCTGGTAGGCGGCGTACTCAATATGGTGGCATTGTGGGATTTCAGGCAGGTGTTGGCGGTAGTCGATTGGCGCAGGCAGTATGGCACCCAAGTGCTGGCAGCAATGGATGTGGTGGCAGAATTTGAAGCATTGGTGAGCTTGGCAACGCTCCGGCGCAACCACCCGCAGTGGGTATTCCCGGAAGTGGCGGCATCATCGCAACCGTTCGTAGAGGCTACCGGATTGGCGCACCCGCTTATTGCGCCGCAAACGGCTGTGCCAAACGATTACGCGATGGACGGCCACCGGGTGGCACTTATCACGGGGTCGAACATGGCGGGGAAGAGCACGTTCCTTCGCGTTATCGGCACCAACGCGGTGCTGGCATTTTGTGGAGCACCGGTGTGCGGTTCGTCCATGCGGTTGTCGGTATTCCATGTGGTAAGCTACATGCGCATCGCCGATTCCCTGAATGAAAGTACGTCTACGTTTAAGGCCGAACTCAATCGGATTGAGGGCGTGTTGCGGGCTGTACGCACCCAACCGGACACCTTTTTCCTCATCGATGAGATGTTGCGCGGTACCAACTCGAAAGACAAATACCTCGGGTCGAAGGCAATCATTAAACGATTGATTGCCGATGGTGGGGTGGGAATGGTGGCGACGCACGATCTACAGCTGGCGAAACTCGCCGGGGAATATCCCGATCGACTCGCTAACTTCCATTTCGATATCCAGGTGCAGGAAGGGGAGATGCTGTTTGATTACAAGCTCAAACCGGGTGAATGCACGATCTTCAACGCATCGCTATTGTTGAAAAATATCGGTATTGATGTGGCTGGATAAGCGTATCAGCGTTTCATCACACGCGCCAGCTCACGCTTCGAGTCGCGTTCCTTGATCGTATCCCGCTTGTCGAAATCTTTTTTACCCTGGGCCAATGCAATTTCTACTTTGGCGAACCCCCGGTTACTGATAAACATGCGCAGTGGAACGATGGTAAAACCCCGCTCGTCAGCTTTCGTCTTCAGTTTTTTGAGCTCTTTCTTGGTGAGCAACAGTTGCCGGTCGCGCTTGGCTTCGTGGTTGTAAAATGAGCCGTGCGAATATTCGGCGATATGCATGTTGCGGATATACAGGTCGTTTTCGAAAAACGAACAAAAGGCGTCGTTGATGTTGGCTTTCCCTTCCCGTATGGACTTGATTTCCGTACCGAGGAGGCGAATGCCCGCGATATACGTATCGAGGATATGGTACTCGAAATAGGCCTTTTTATTTTTGATATGAATAGCTGAAGATAATGCCATTTAGTCGTAAGTCGTTGTTAGTCGTAAGTTGTTAGTTCAGTCGGTCTGCAATAAATATTTTGTGCGACCTTGTCTGATATGTTGATTTTGGTGCCATCGATTTCCAACGCCATCGAATGGTCAAATTCATACCGCTGCAACACGGTGATCTCACTGTGGATACCGATGCCGATCTGGCTTACATATTGAAGGAACGAGGGGCTGTTGTCTTTTACCGCGATAATGGTATGCCGGATACCTTCGGTGGCCTCTGCGAGGGTGTGGCGTGCCTCGTGGATGTAGTCGCCGTCGGCATTGGGTATGGCGTCGCCGTGCGGGTCGAATTGGGGGAACCCCAGGAACCTATCGAGCCGCTCCACCAGTTTTTCCGATTTGATGTGCTCCAGTTGCTCCGCAATGTCGTGTACCTCGTCCCAGCTGAATCCCAGCTTGTCAAACAAGAACGTTTCCCATAGCCGGTGCCGCCGGATGATCGCTACGGCCAAGTTCCGGCCCTTGTCGGTGAGGGTGATCTTTCCGTATTTCTCGTAGTTTACCAGCTGCTTTTCGCGCAATTTTTTCAACATATCGGTTGCCGTGGCCGGCCGAACGTTCAGCTTGCCCGCCAATTGGTTGGTACCGGCTTCGCCGGCACCGTCGTGCTCGGCCGTGATGCGGAGCAGTGCCTTCAAGTAATTTTCCTCGGTATCCGATAGCATAGCGGCAAAGGTAGGCAAATTGTTAAGAAAAAATATTTTTGGCTTTCCCGGGAAAAATACAATATCTTACCTCAAAATTCGCGCATCATGGATATCCATCGTTTTACCATCGGCATTGAGGAGGAATACATGGTGATGGACCCCGTTAGCCGTGAACTGAAGTCGCACGACCAAAAAATTGTGGAGCTTTCGCAGAAAATCCTGAAGGATCGCGTGAAGGCGGAAATGCACCAAGCGGTCGTAGAGGTGGGAACGGCGATATGCAATAACATCGACGAAGCACGCGAAGACGTGCGATTACTGCGTGCTACCGTAGCCGAGATCGCCGGTGAGCTGGACCTGATCGTGGGTGCTTCGGGTACCCACCCGTTTTCGGAATGGGAACGGCAGTTGATTACGGACAACCCACATTATTTCGAAATCATCAACGAGATGCAGGATGCGGCGCGGTCCAACCTCATCTTTGGCCTGCATGTGCACGTGGGTATGGAGAGTCGGCAGATGGCGGTACACATCGCCAATTCTGCCCGGTATTTCCTGCCCCATATTTTTGCACTCTCCACCAATTCGCCCTTTTGGGAAGGTAGGAATACCGGCTTTAAATCGTTCCGTACCAAAGTGTTCGATAAGTTCCCGCGTACGGGCATCCCCGATTATTTCGAATCCATCGAGGAATACGACAGCTACATCAACCTGCTCATCAAAACCAACTGCATCGACAATGCGAAGAAGGTGTGGTGGGATCTGCGTGTGCACCCCTTTTACAATACCATTGAATTCCGTATCTGTGATGTGTCGCTTACCGTGCAGGAAACCATGGCATTGGCGGCACTCTTCCAAGCAGTCTGCGTGAAGTTACACAAGCTGCGCTCGCGAAACATGAGCTACATGATCTACAAACGCTCGTTGGTCAACGAAAACAAATGGCGGGCTTCGCGCTACGGATTGGATGGGCAGTTGATCGACTTCGGCAAAGAGATGGAGGTGAACACCCGGGTGCTGATTTACGAACTGCTCGATTTCGTTGATGATGTAGTGGATGCGCTGGGGAGCCGGGAAGCCATTTCATTTGTGCCCCATATTTTGGAAAACGGTACCGGCGCCGATCGCCAATTGGCCGTCTATGAAGATACCCGGAGCTTGGTGGCCGTGGTTGATTTCGTTTGTGACCAGTTTCTCGTTTAGCTTGCATAGAAATGTAACTTTAGCTAAGTTTGCCCGATGGACCGACCGGGATATGATATGCGGGTAGCGCTGTTGGACTTCAACAACGGGTACCCGAACCAGGGGATGGATAACATACATGCCGTTGTGCAGCGCTACGCGGTGGAAAAGGATTTGCGGCTCGATATCCACGTGTTCGACGTGCGCCAGCGGCATGAAGTGCCCGATTTATCGTATGACGTGTACCTATCAAGTGGTGGCCCCGGATCGCCCCTCGACGAATCGGAGACCGTTGCGGAAGCCCGGTATTTTAAGTTGATAGCGGATCTGGTGGCCCATAATAATGTAGCACTCCCCACCGAACGGAAGTTTGTTTTTTTCATCTGCCACGCCTTCCAGTTGGCATGCAAATATTTTGGGGTGGGCACCTTGTGCCGGCGGAAGTCTGCCGCTTTCGGTACGTTCCCCATCCACAAGACCCTCGTCGGTAAGTCCGAGGATATTTTCTCTGCGTTGCCGGATCCGTTTTATGCCATCGATAGCCGTGAATGGCAGGTGGTGGCAGCCGATGTGGCGCACCTGCGTGCGCTGGGTATGGCCGTACTGGCCATCGAAAAGGAGCGGCCGCACGTGCCGTTGGAACGCGCGGTGATGGCCGTCCGTTTTTCACCAGAGATGATCGGCACGCAGTTCCACCCAGAGGCCGATGCGGAACGGATGCGTACCCATCTGCTGGCAGCCGAGCGGAAACAGCAATTGGTGGAGCAGCACGGAGTGGCCAAATACAACGATATGCTGCAATGCCTGTCAGACCCCATGAAAATCGCGCTAACGCACCGGACAATGTTGCCTGCGTTTCTTGACGGCGCCCGCTGGGCGTACAGCGAGCGGCGCGACGTGGTTGTTTGATTACTCACAATCGCCGGTACACTATGATCCCATCCATCCGCAGCGCGTTTAATGCCGGGTTTTCGTTAGCACGGTACAAACAGCTGTTGGCCTTATTGGAGGGGCCACACCGTGGCGCACTGGGCTTCCGTGTGGCGGAGACACCCGTATTTGTGCCACGCTTACTTACCGAAAGGCTGATCGAGGTGTGCGAAGGAATCGTTGATAAACTGATGGCACCCGATTTCTCCGTGCTTTCCGAGCGTGCGATTCCGCCGCGCTTGCGCGTGCCGGGGCATGAAGGGCATTGTGAGGTGCTGTGTTTGGACTTTGCCGTGTGTTTGGATGATCTGGGACGGCCGATGCCGCAATTGATCGAGTTGCAGGGGTTTCCCACCGTACTTTTTTACCAAGCTGCGCTGGCGCGTGCCTATCGGCAGTGCTATGAGATTCCCGCAGGTTTTGATAATTATTTCAATGGGTATGACGATGAACGTTATGCCCGATTGCTGAAACGGATGTTGCTGGGGAACCATGCGCCCGAGAACGTCGTGTTATTGGAGGTGAACCCCCATGCGCAGAAAACCAGGCTGGATTTTTACCTGACGGAAGCTGCTACAGGGATACGGCCGATATGCATATCGGAACTCTTCCGGGAGGGAAATACGTTCCACTACTTCCGCAATGGACAGCAAATCCCTGTAAAGCGTATATATAACAGGCTGATTGCGGAAGATTTCGAGTCGCAGCGCGACCGGTTATCGCGTTTCGCCGATATCACCGCAGCGGCAGCGGTGGAATGGGTTCCGCATCCTAATTGGTTTTACCGAATCAGTAAATCTACCTTGCCGATCCTATCTTCGCCTTATGTGCCTGAAACGCACTTCCTCAACGAAGTGCATACCCTTCCCGCCGACTTGGAGCACTACGTGTTGAAACCGCTGTATTCATTTGCGGGGCAGGGGGTGATCGTGGATGTGCGGGCGGCGGATATTGCCGCTATTGCCGATCCAACACAATGGGTGTTGCAGCGGAAGGTGAACTATGCACCCATCATTGAAACACCGACGGGGATGGCCACCTGTGAGTTGCGGATGATCTATTGTTGGGAACCGGGGGCAGAGCGCCCGATATTGGTCAATAACCTAGTCCGTCTGAGCAAAAGCAAACTGATCGGTGTCCGCTACAATACGGATTTGGATTGGGTGGGGGCGGGTATTGGGTTTTTCGAGCAAGGCTAAAAAAAACGGGTGTCGGGTAAATCTTTCCCGACACCTCGCTTGGAATATTTCGTAATGCAGCACCGTTAGGCACTCACACCGAGCTCTTCGGCCATGGCCTTGCCGATTTCGGCAGGCGATTCAACCACGCGGATACCACACTCGCGCATGATTGCCATCTTGGCGGCGGCAGTATCATCCGCACCCCCTACGATGGCACCGGCGTGGCCCATGCGGCGCCCCGGAGGCGCTGTTTGGCCTGCAATGAACCCGACCACCGGTTTGGTGCCGTTTTCTTTGATCCACCGCGCGGCTTCGGCTTCCATGCCACCGCCGATTTCACCGATCACGATGATGCCTTCCGTTTCCGGGTCGTTCATCAGCAGCTCCACAGCTTCTTTGGTGGTGGTGCCGATGATGGGGTCGCCACCGATACCGATGGCTGTAGTAATGCCCAGTCCGGCTTTCACCGCTTGGTCTACGGCCTCATAGGTAAGCGTGCCCGACTTGGACACCACGCCCACCGAGCCCTTTTTGAAGATGAAGCCCGGCATGATGCCGATTTTCGCTTCGTCGGCAGTGATGATGCCGGGGCAGTTCGGCCCGATAAGCCTCGAATCTTTGTCGCTCAGGTACGATTTTACCTGGATCATATCTTTGGTAGGGATGCCTTCGGTGATGCAGACGATGACGCCGATACCTGCAGCAGCAGCTTCCATGATGGCATCGGCGGCAAATGCCGGCGGCACGAAAATAATCGATACATTGGCGCCGGTTTTTTCAACGGCTTCCGAAACGGTGTTGAATACCGGGCGTTCGAGGTGCATTTGGCCACCCTTGCCCGGAGTGACACCGCCAACCACATTCGTGCCATATTCGATCATCTGAGAAGCATGGTAAGTGCCCTCATTGCCCGTGAAACCCTGTACGATTACTTTGGAATCCTTATTTACTAATACGCTCATTGTTCTGGTTTTTTGCACCGCAAACTTAGCTAAAATTGCGTTGATATGCAAGCTAGGAAAACTGCCGTTCTAGGCATCGAGCAGGAGCTTTGCATAAAACTCCCACAGCACAATACCAATAGACACCGCGATGTTGAGGGAATGCTTGGTGCCTGATTGGGGGATTTCAACGCAACTGTTTGCCATAGCCATCACTTCGTCCGACACGCCGTGCACTTCGTTGCCGAATACCAGTGCATACTTTTCGGTTGGGGTCGGCGAAAACTGGTGGAGTGCGCGGCTGCCGGCTGCCTGCTCAACAGCCACGATACGGTATCCTTCGCCCCGGAGTTGCTGGATGGCCTGTACGGTGTCAGTGACGTGCTGCCATGCCACGGACTGGGTAGCGCCGAGCGCAGTTTTTTCGATTTCGCGGTGGGGCGGGGTGCCGGTGATGCCGCATAACACGATTTGCTCCAAAGCAAAAGCATCCGCAGTACGGAATGCGGAACCGACGTTGTGCATGCTGCGGACATTATCGAGCACCAACGTGACCGGCAACTTCGCTTGCTTTTTGAACGCTTCGACAGACGGGCGTTTCAACTGATCCATGGATAGCTTTTTTATATGCATATGATTTGTCTTTTGTTGGGCCATCTCAAATATTTATCCTTGAATAGCGCTGTGTGGGGCAAAGATAAGGAAAGTCAGCATTTCAAATTTTGTGGTATTTCCGCTATATTGTCGCTCAGCGGCAGCCGGAGAAATCCATAACGGCGCATAATTGAATAAAAACAAACTTAGTGCGGCGATTTCATTGATGTCTAAAAAAAAGATTAAAACATCAATACTTTATCTAAGTTTGTTTTGAATATTAAAAAGAAGGTAGTAACTTTGCCGACTGAAAATTGATAGGAAAATTTAGCTCATATAAATGGCAAATCATAAATCATCACTTAAAAGAATCCGTTCCAGCGCTGCGAAGCGTTTGAGGAACCGTTACCAAGCGAAGACTACCCGTAATGCAATCAAGAAATTGCGTAACACCACTGATGCAACAGAAGCAAAGGCGCTGTTGCCACGCGTAGCGTCCATGCTGGACCGTTTGGCCAAGAAAAATGTTATCCACAAGAACAAAGCTTCCAACAACAAATCGAAGCTGACCAAACTCGTGAACAGCTTGTCATAATAAATACTACAGATACAATAAGCGAAAAGCCGTCTCGTTTCAAACGAGACGGCTTTTTTCGTCGGCATCCGTTGCTCCCTGCCACTTATTTCCGAGCGGCTTCAAGCACTTGCTGTAATTTTGACGGCTCGTGCAGATAGGGTTCCAGGTCGAGCAGCTCCACTTTACGGAAGTCAATCGGATGGCTTTCGCTCTGCAGGGAAATATAGCCGCTTTTCAGCACCTTCCCATCCTGCTTTACCTCGGGGTCGTAATTAGACACATTGCCGCCGCCGATCTGAGGCTTGTAGTAGGTCAGCACCGTGTCGCCCTCGATGATGTGGTGCACCACGGAGTCGGCCAACACCAGGAATTCGGCAGTTACCCACTGGTCGCCATGGTAGGTCTTGGACGCTGAGTTGATACAGTGTGGGGTAAACAACTCACCGTCCTTTTCCATCAGTACATTCGTACCCGGTGTGCACAGGTTGCTCGTCGTCCGCTCGTTGGTGCCGTCGCCCCCGAGGAGCTGCCCTTCGATAGAGATGGGAAAATCCTGGTCTTTCAGCATGGTCTGCGGGTCTTGCCCGTGGAGCATAGCCCCGCTGTTGCGCCAAGCCCAACCTTCGCCACCCGGTGCCTGCTCGCCCGTAAAACGGTATTCTACACGGAGGAGGTAGGCCGAATACGGTGTATTATAGTGGATATGCCCGTATTGGAAATCGAAATCGGTATAACCATCGTAGCGGACTTTCATGAGGCCATCCTCCACACGGAACGTATTGGCATAGTTTTCACCAACTTCGTGTTTGGCGATTTTCACGGTCCAATCGTTGAGGTCCTTGCCGTTGAAAAGCTGTATCCATTCTGGTTCTGCATCTTTACAGGCACTCACCGCTGTTGCCAGGGCAGCAGCGATTATAAGCATCTTTTTCATCTGTGTATAATTTGTTTTTTAATCGTGATGAAGCTATCAGATTTATTCATTCCTCTATGTGACTGAATAAATCATGATGGTTTCATATACTCTAATAAATAACAATTTGTTAGACGCGCTGAAGATACTAATAAATCAGCGAAACCATTATGAAATCAGCGAATCATATCGGTCACTTTTTTTTCGAACGGTTGTCATTTACATAAATAGGCAACTTTGGTTAAGTTTGCCGTCGGAAAAAGTCGAATTAGTTTGTTTACCTATTTAAACTAGCGCAGCGCAATGCCATACGGACGGATAAAAGCAGAAACATTAATGGATAAGGTCACCACTGCCGAGGAAGCTGCAAAGCTTTTCGAGAACGGTATGGTGGTAGGAGCCAGCGGGTTTACCAAGGCCGGGGATAGCAAAGTGGTACTCGATGCATTGGCTAAGCGAGCCGAGCGCGAAGACATCAAAATAACGCTAATGACGGGTGCTTCATTGGGGCACGATACCGATGCCAAGCTTACCCGTTCGGGAGCGCTCGCCAAACGGATGCCTTTCCAGGTAGACCGGGTGCTGCGGCAAGCCATCAATAACGGTGAAGTGCTGTTTATCGATCAACACCTCAGTGAAAGTGCGGAGCTGCTGCACAACCGGTGCCTGCCATCTGTGGATATTGCGGTGATCGAGGCCGCGCTTATCGAGCGGGATGGCAGCATCGTGCCCACCACATCGGTAGGTAATTCGGTTACCTTCGCCGCACTCGCGAAGAAGGTCATCGTCGAGATCAATACCAAGGTGCCGGAATCCATTTATGGGCTACACGATATTTTCCAACCCGAGAATTACCCACATCGCAATGTCATCCCCATCGTTGCTCCCGAGAATCGTATCGGCAGGCGTTCCATACCTCTCGATATCAATAAGATCGCAGCTATTGTATTCACTGATATCCAGGACAGTCCGGCGGATATTTCCCCGCCAGATGGAAAGACGATGGCCATTGCCCGGCACCTGCTCCGGTTTTTTGAAACCGAGGTGAAAAAGGGGCACCTCACCGACCGGCTGCTTCCCATACAAGCGGGGATCGGCAAAGTAGCCAATGCGGTGCTATCGGGTTTTAAGGATAGCAATTTCTACGATTTGCGGATGTTTTCAGAAGTGTTGCAGGACAGTACCTTCGATCTGCTCGACAGCGGGAAGATGAGCTTTGCTTCGGCTTCATCGATTACCGTATCGCCGGCATGCTACGAAAAGGTGTTCAGCAACCTGCAGAAATATAAAGACCGGGTGGTGCTGCGCCCCCAGAACATCAGCAATACACCCGGTTTGATACGCCGCCTGGGCGTGATCGCCATCAATACGGCCATCGAATTCGACATCTATGGGAATGTGAACTCCACCCACATCGGGGGTACCAACATCATGAACGGTATCGGTGGCTCGGGAGATTTCGCACGGAATGCTTACTTGAGTATTTTTGTGACCCAGGCCGCATCCAAGGATAATTCCATCTCGCATGTCTTGCCCATGGTGTCGCATGTAGACCATACCGAACACGATGTGGATATCCTGGTTACCGACGTAGGATTGGCCGATTTGCGCGGGCTAGCCCCACGGGAACGTGCACAGGTTATTATCAGCAACTGTGTGCATCCCGATTACCGCGAGGCATTACAGTCGTATTTCGACCGTGCCGCTGAACAGCGGGGCGGACATACGCCGCACATCCTCGAAGAGGCGTTCGCCTGGCATGTACGCTACCGGGAAACGGGCAGCATGAAATGAAATGTAAGCTCACCGCTATCGGGCCACTGCGGAATCTTTTAATAAAACTTGACTGCTAATATTATTAGTATTAGCTTTGATGTCCTATTGATCAGGACATGGCAGCGGCAAGTGAAAACACACGTGAAACAATAAATCGACTGAAGCAGGATATCCTGCGCATGCAGGGATTTACCCCGCCCGATGGTGGTGGGGCTCGGCGGATCGGTCTTGGTCCGGTGGAGGAGGCCTTTCCCCATGCCGCTTTCCCGCCCTTCGGTGTTCATGAGTTCATCTGCAGGTGCTGGGAAGAAAGTGCGGCCACCAGTGGCTTCATGGGCGGGCTATTGGCCGAGCTCATGGGCGATGCTGGGGTTTGCCTCTGGATCAGCACCTCAAGGATACTTTTCCCACCTTCCTTGAGCACATTCGGCGTACAGCCAGATCGCGTCGTTTTCGTAGAGGTAGCACGGGAGCTGGATGTGCTGTGGGCTGCCGAGGAAGCCCTAAAATGCAATGGCCTGTCGGCCGTGGTAGCCGAATTGCAGGACATGGACTTTGCCCAGTCGCGCCGGTTGCAGTTGGCCGTGGAGAAAAGCCGGGTAACCGGGCTGATGCTGCGTAGCAGCCCCCGTATCGTTGGTGCCACGGCCTGTGCCGCCCGCTGGCGCATCGCACCGTTGCCCAGCCTACCGGAAGCCGGACTGCCGGGAGTGGGGTTCCCCCGGTGGGAGGTGGAGTTGCTTAAAGTCCGCAACGGCAACCCCGGCTGCTGGCAGTTGGGGTGGGCTGAAGGGCGCTTCGTACCCATTGGATGGCCCCTGCGCAAGACCGCACCCAGCCGGATGAAGAAAATCAGTTGACATGGAAAAGCGTTTCGCATCGATTTGGTTCCGCTACCTCACTACAGACAGGCACGCCGTCCGTAGGCCTGATTTGCGCGCGGTACCTTTTGCCTTGGCGGCACCGGTGCACGGCCGCATGGTTATCACCGAGGCGAATGCCGTGGCCGAAACGCAGGGAGTTGCTCGTGGGATGGTGGTGGCCGATGCCATGGCGTTTCTGCCTGTATTGGAGGTTGCCGACGAACGGCCGGGGTTGGCTGCCAGGCTACTGCATGTGCTCGGCCTGTGGTGCATCCGATATACGCCCATCGTGGCGGTGCAACCACCTGATGGCCTGATTCTCGATATCAGCGGTTGTGCCCACCTGTGGGGCGGCGAGCGCAGGTACCTCAAAGACATCGTGGGCAGGCTACGATCGCGGGGTTTCCATGTGCGGATGGCCATTGCTGGCACCATAGGTGCAGCCTGGGCGGTAGCCCGCTTTGGCAGGGAAACGCCCATCGTGCGCAGCGGAGAGGAGGCCAATACACTCATGGCCCTGCCCCCCGCAGCACTCCGGCTGGAGCCGGAGGTGACGGCGAAGTTGCACAAGCTGGGGCTACGTACCATCGACAGCTTTATGCACATGCCGCCGTCTGTACTGCGGCGGCGTTTCGGCGAAGATTTGCCCCGGCGCCTGCGGCAGGCGCTAGGCCGGGAGGAGGAGCCAATCGTGCCGCTTAGGCCCATACCGCCCTACGTGGAGCGCCTGCCCTGCCTTGAGCCCATCCGCACGGCAGCAGGGGTGGAAATCGCGATACAGCGATTGCTGGAATCCCTATGCAAGCGGCTTGCCGGCGAGGGCAAGGGCCTGCGGGCGGCGAGTCTTATGGGCCACCGCATAGACGGTAAGGTGGTGCAGGTGGGGATTACCACCAGCCGCGCCACGGCCAGCATACCGCACCTGATAAAACTGTTTGCGTTGAAAGTGCCCCAGATCGAGCCTGCCCTGGGCATCGAGTTGTTTGTACTCGAAGCATCGGGCGTTGAGGATGCCGACCCGGTGCAGGAAGCGCTGTGGAGCAGTACCGCGGGACTGGAAGACCCGGCGCTGCCCGAGCTTATCGACCGGCTGAAAGGCCGCGCCGGGATACGGGCGATCTACCGCTACCTGCCCGACGAACATCACTGGCCCGAGCGGTCGTTCCGCGAGGCTTCCTCCATCGTGGAACTGCCGTCCACCGGCTGGAAAAGCGACAGGCCGCGGCCCACACGGCTATTGCCCCAACCCGAATCCATCGAAGTAACGGCACCGATACCGGATTATCCGCCCATGCTGTTCCGCTACAGGGGCACGGCACACCCCATCAAGCGGGCCGACGGGCCGGAGCGCATCGAGCGCGAATGGTGGATGGATCCCGGTGAACACCGCGACTATTACTGTGTGGAAGATGATCAGGGAAGGCGGTACTGGCTTTTCCGCGCGGGGCATTATGATGATGATAGCTCCCGGCAATGGTTTCTGCACGGATTTTTTGCTTAGCAAGGAGCGTGTATGGTATATGTAGAATTGCAGGTAACGACGAACTTCAGTTTCCTCCGCGGGGCTTCGCATCCCGATGAACTGGTGGAGCGGGCTGCGGCATTGGGTTGCCGCGCCGTGGCCGTTACGGATCGCAACAGCTTCGCGGGCATCGTTCGGGCGCATGTGGCGGCCGAAAAGCACGGCATACGCCTCATTCCGGGCTGCCGCCTCGACCTCATGGATGGCCCCAGCCTGCTGGCTTATCCGACCAACCGCGAAGCCTACGGGCGGCTCTCCCGGCTGCTTACCAAAGGCAACCGCAGGGCTGAGAAGGGGCAATGCCGCCTGTTCAAAGCCGATGTTTTTGAACAGCGCGAGGGTATGTATTTCATCGCTGTGCCACCCGATAACCTGACCGCCGCATTTGAGCTGGAGCCGGATTTTGTGCGGCACATGACGACATACCGCGAGGCATTGGGCAGCACGTTCTGCCTCGGTGCCGTGCGCACCTATACGGGCGACGATGCCAAGAAGCTGTTCCGTATCCACCAATTGTGCACAGCGCTGGATATGCCCATGGTGGCCCTCAACGATGTGCATTACCACGTGCCGGAACGGCGGGAATTGCAGGACGTGCTGACCTGCATCCGGGAGAAATGTACTATCCAGACCGCGGGCTATCGCCTGCACCCCAATGCAGAACGCTACCTAAAACCTCCCGACGAGATGGAGCGCCTGTTCCGGCAGTACCCCGAAGCCATCCGGAACGCGGCAGCCATTGCCGATGCCTGCCGTTTTTCGCTGAAGGAACTGCAGTATGTCTACCCGGAGGAACTGGTGCCCCAGGGACGTACGCCACAGGAGGAGCTCACCCGGCTGACGTGGGAGGGTGCTGGAAGGCGTTACCCCCAGGGTATCCCGGATAATGTGCGGGAATCCATCACGATGGAACTGGCCTTCATCGCCAAGAAAAACTACGCTTCCTATTTCCTGACGGTACACGACTATGTGCGTTTCGCGCGTTCGCGCGGCATCCTTTGCCAGGGGCGGGGGTCTGCCGCCAACTCCACGGTGTGCTATTGTTTGGAAATCACGTCGGTCAATCCAGCTGAGATCCGGTTGTTGTTTGCCCGGTTTATGTCTGATGCCCGCGACGAACCGCCCGATATCGACGTGGATTTCGAGCACGAGCGGCGGGAGGAGGTCATCCAATACATCTACGAAAAGTATACCCGCGACCGGGCAGCCATCGTGGCTACGGTAACGCATGTGCATGCGCGGGGTGCCGCGCGCGATGTGGGTAAAGCGATGGGGCTATCGTTGGATGCCGTGGGGCGGCTCGCCGGCACGGTCAGCAGCCATTGGGACAATTACATCGATGAACAGTTACTGGCCGAACAGGGGTTCAATCCCCGCGACCCGCACCTGCGGAAAGTGCTGCAGCTCATCGACCAATACAGCGGCTTCCCGCGCCAACTGGGGCAGCATACCGGCGGTTTTGTCATCACCCAGGGCCGGCTGGATGAGCTATGCCCCATCATCAATGCCCGGATGGAAGACCGCACGAATCTTGAATGGAACAAGGATGACCTCGAAGCCCTTGGGTTCCTGAAGGTCGATGTGCTGGGTCTCGGCATGCTCACCTGCATCCGCAAGGCATTCGATCTGGCTAAACAACATTACGGCCGTGACCTCACGTTGGCCAATGTCCCCCAGAAAGAATCGGAGGTGTACGAGATGATTTGCCGTGCCGATACGCTTGGCGTATTCCAGATCGAGAGCCGCGCGCAGATGTCCATGCTGCCACGGCTGAAGCCCCGCGATTTTTACGACCTGGTCATCGAGGTGGCCATCGTACGGCCCGGGCCAATACAGGGCGACATGGTGCATCCCTACCTGCGGCGGCGCAACAACGAGGAACCGGTAGATTACCCTTCGGAGGAAATCCGGGAAATCCTCGAAAAAACACTCGGCGTGCCGTTGTTCCAGGAGCAGGCCATGGAAATTGCCATCGTCGCCGCGGAGTTTACGGCTGCCCAAGCCGATGAACTCCGGCGTAGCATGGCCACTTTCAAGGCCAAGGGGCAGGTTTCAGCCTTCCATGAAAAGATGGTAACCGGCATGGTGAAGAAGGGGTATACGGAAGAGTTCGCCAACCGCGTATTCAAGCAGCTGGAAGGTTTCGGTAGCTATGGTTTTCCCGAAAGCCACGCCGCTTCCTTTGCCCTGTTGGTCTACATATCTTCGTGGCTCAAATGCTTTTATCCGGATATATTCGCCGCATCCCTGCTCAATAGCCAGCCCATGGGTTTTTACCAGCCTGCACAGATCATCATCGATGCCCGCAAGCATGGCATTGCGGTGCGCCCCGTAGACGTAAACCATTCCGGGTGGGACCACACGCTCGAAGGTGAATTCGGCGTGGAACACCACGCCCTGCGCCTCGGCTTCCGGCAGGTGAAAGGACTGTCCGAAGAAGACAGCGAGCGATTGGTTAATGGCCGTGGGGATGGGTATACAGCACTCCCGGCCTTGGTCGATGCCGGCGTTTCACTGGCAGCCATGGAGCGGCTGGCCGATGCGGATGCGTTCCGTTCGATGGGGTTTGACCGCAGGCAAGCCCTGTGGATGGTTTCGGCATTGAAGGATAGACCCATTGCCCTGTTTGCCGGCCAACCGTCGGAATGTACTAAAGAGGGGCAGATTGCGTTGCCGCTGATGACAGCGGGTGAGCATGTGGTACAGGATTATGCCAGCACAGGGTTGTCGGTCAAAGCACATCCCGTAAGTTTCCTGCGCGAAAAACTCGATCTGCTACGCGTTACGCCCACAGGCAGGTTGTCCGCCATGAAAGATGGGATGTTTGTGAAGGTATGCGGGATGATTACCGTGCGGCAGCGGCCCGGTACGGCCAAAGGGGTGCTGTTCGTTACCATTGAGGACGAAACCGGCTTTGCCAACCTCGTGGTGTGGGGCCTCATGTTTGAGAAGTACCGCCGTGAAATCCTGCAGTCCCGGCTGCTGCTGGTCACTGGCAAGCTGCAGATCGAAGGAGAGGTCATCCATGTGATTGTGAATCACTGCACCAACTTGAATGGTTGGCTGCGTGGCTTGGCTACACCCGAAGGGGTAGACGCAGCAGGGGTGTTCCATAAGGGGAGGAATTTCCAATAAACATTCTCGTCTTTCCATTGTTGTATCCAGTAAAAGAAATGCTATGGAAATGCCCAAACCCATGACGCCGTTATCCCGTGTAATCGAGCGGCTGGAAGAAAAAGGTTACGGTAGGGAACTCCTCATCACCGCGGATGGCGCCCGTTTTGAAGATGGTGGACGATTATACCCTCCCAGTCAACTTACCATTGTAAAGGTTTACCGATTTGAGGGCGAATCGGACCCGGCTGATATGTCTGTGGTCTACGCGATTCACTCCCACGATGGTCAGCACGGCTTTTTGGTGAACGCTTACGGTACATATTCTAATCAGGATAACCCTTATTATGACGACTTTATTCGTAGTGTACCCGTAGACGAGCAGGAAGATTTGTAGCGTACTGAAAATAAAAATAAAAAAATTACAAAAAAATTAGGAGTTTGTTAAAAATCTCCTAAATTTGTGGTCATTCATGTGTGCAGCCATTTGCGTAGCGCCCTGCACCCCATGCAGGGCCGCGCATTTGGTATTTCTTCTTTTCACTTTTCCGTACGTTGCTTTTTTATTGTTCCGATGTCAATGCATCATCTTTCCTTTTTTTAAGCGATTCCCTTTTTATTCGCATCGAATTTCAACATGATGAAGAGCAGGATGGTGAAACTCCATAAGGAGGAGCCGCCATAGCTAATAAACGGTAAAGGGATGCCGATGATGGGGACGATACCGATGGTCATGCCGATATTGATGGCAAAGTGGAAAAACAGGATGCTCGCCACGCCGTAGGCGTAGATACGGGCAAAGGGGGTGCGTTGGCGCTCGGCAATATTCACGATGCGTAGCAGCAGTGTAAGATAGATACCGATGACAACCATCGACCCCACGAACCCCCACTCTTCACCAACGGTGCAGAAGATGAAGTCCGTGCTTTGCTCGGGCACGAAATTGTACTTGGTTTGCGTGCCTTGCAAGTAGCCCTTCCCCCAGAACTGACCGGAACCGATAGCAATCATGGACTGGTTGAGGTTATAGCCCTCGCCACGGGGATCGTCGATTTTGCCCAATAACACATCGATACGGTTGCGCTGGTGCGATTGCAATATGTTTTCATAGACAAACTCTACACAAAGCACATAGGCAGTAGCAATGACAAAGAGGGCAACCAAACTGGTAATGATTTTCCGTTTCTTCCGAAAATAGTAAATGGCGAGTCCAACGACCAAGGCAACACCTGCAATAACTGCCCATTGATTGAATGCAAGGGTGAGTACGAATAGCATAATGGCAAGCGCACCGAAAAGCATCCATGGCCCAGAAATATATCCCTCCCTGTAGAATACAAAGACCAGCGCAAAAAAGGCGAGTGCCGACCCCGTATCCGGCTGGAGTAAAACCAACACAACAGGTAAAGCGATGATGGCCGCACCGGCAACCAGCGTTTTAAGGTTGGGGCTTTTTGTGCTGTGGGCACTCAGAAACCGGGCTAGCAACAAACAAGTGGCTAGCTTGGCAAATTCGGAGGGCTGTAGCCTGAAACTGCCGATGGGGATCCACGCCTGGTTGCCGCCTACATTGCGCCCCACAATGAGCACCGTAATCAGTAACAGAATGGTAATGGCGTATAAGATGGGAGAGAAGGAGCTGTAAAACTTGGCATCTACAATGAGGATGACAACCGCAAGCAGCATCGCTGAAAAGATATAGATGGACTGTTTGCCGTAATTCGTTTCCATACTGAACAATCCAGGATGCTCGGGGTCAAAGACGGCCGCATGGATGTTAAACCACCCGATGATGCAGAGCAGGAGCCATAGCAATACGGTGAACCAATCGACTTCGCCACCAAAGAACCTATTTCGATGTGGATTATTCATACCTGCGGGCTAATAGGCTATGGTGAACGAATATGGTATCCGCGTCGGGGTCTTTCCGGGGCGCGGCAGGTCGCTTGGGAGCTACGCTGACAGATTCGGTTGGTTTTGCAGACTCCACCTTGGGCAGCAGGTCGGCATTGTAGATCCGATCCTGGATGTGTTTGGGTAGCGTGATGGTATCTTTCAGGTACTGCTCCACCAGCATGCTGGCGATTGGTCCCGCCCATACACCGCCATACCCCGCGTTTTCGACGACCACCGCAATGGCGATTTTGGGGTTGTCGCGCGGGGCGAACGCAAAGAACACGGCGTGGTCCGCTCCATGCGGGTTTTGTGCAGTACCTGTTTTCCCACACATCTCGATATCGGCAATCCGTACAGAATATCCTGTTCCGCCCTGCACGTTGACGGCCCTGCTCAACCCTTCCACCACGGGCTCATAATATTTCGCATCCACCCCTGCGGATATCTTTTCGGTATACTCGGGCTTGACGATTTTCTTTTCGCCGATGGCTTTGATGAGGTGTGGCCGGTAATAAAAGCCGCGGTTGGCTACGATGGCCATGATGTTGGCCATCTGCAGGGGAGTGATGCCCATTTCGCCCTGACCAATGGAAAGCGATATGTTATAACCCGATCCCCACCGGGCGTTGCCGTACCGTTTGGTGTAATAGTCGGCCGTAGGCAACAGGCCGTTCTGCTCGCCCGGTAAGTCAATTCCTAGCGGTTGCCCGATGCCGAATTTCATGGTCGCATCGCGCCACAGGGTATACGCCTCGGTAGAAGGCAAGTTGCGCTGGTCGATCATGCGGGCATAGGTATAGCCAAAGTATGTGTTGCATGAACGTTGGATGGCTGTAACCAACGGGATGGAGCCATCCACGTGCGTACAGCGCATGATGGCCCGGCCGCCCCCATAACGGTATCCGCCCGGGCAGTTGAAAACGGTACTGGCTTCGATAATGCCGGCTTGTTGTGCAGTGAGGGCGCTGACCACCTTGAACACCGAGCCGGGGGGGTATTGGGCCTGGATGGGGCGGATAAACATCGGTTTGTAGGGGTCGTACAGCAATTTCATGTAGTTGTTGCCCCGTTCCCGGCCAACCATCATGTTGGGGTCGTAACTTGGGCTGCTCACGAACGTCAGGATTTCGCCGGTGGAGGGCTCGATGGCCACCACACTGCCGATCTTGTTGTGCATCAATTTCTCGGCGAGGATTTGCAAGTCTTTATCCAACGACGACACCAAGCCATCGCCGGCTACGGCGAGCGTGTCGTATTTGCCATCGGAAAACGAACCTTGGGGCCGGTTAAAGGCGTCGACCATGACATTTTTCACACCGCGCTGCCCCCTGAGGAGTTCTTCGTATGCCCGCTCAACCCCACTTGCCCCGATGTAATCCCCAGGCCGGTAAAAGCCGCTTGAGCGCTCGATATCGCGATCATTGACTTCCTGTATGTAACCCAGGAACTGGGCTGCAATGCTATCGGGATAATTGCGTACCGTCCGATTCTGCACATAAAATCCGCGGAATTTATACAGGTGCTCCTGCAATTTGGCATAGGCGGTAGCGGGTATCTGTTTCTCAAACTGGGATGCTTTGTATGGGGAGTAGTCGCGGGCGGTTTTCATCCGTCTTTCGAAACCTGCCCGGTCTATGCCTACCAGCTCGCACAATAATGCGGTATCGAGGTCGTTGACCTCGCGTGGGGTTACCAAGAGGTCGTAAACGGGTTCATTTTGGACAAGGACCTGCCCATTGCGATCGAGGATAACGCCGCGAGCCGGGTAAATGACCATTTTACGTAATACATTGTTGTTTGCCGATAAGAGGTAGCTATCGTCTATCAATTGCAGGTAGAACAGCCGCGACGCGATAATGATGGCCACGGCGATGAATATACCCTGTATAATGTATTTTCGCTCAAAAAATGCGTTCATTTATGTGGATATGCCTTGGCGGCTGCTATGTTTTAACGCTGTTTTTTCCGGTAAAAAAGCAGACTGAACAATAAAATGATAACGACGGTAAATATACAACTTAATAAGATACGGGTGAAGGTGTATTGGAATTGATGGAAGGTGAACGTTTCCAACATGAACAATACCGAATGGTGGAATAGGGTGAGCACAAACACGTAGAGGAAGTACCACCTGAAAGGTACCGTTCCGACGAGGGGTGTCATGTAGTTTTCGTGCTGGTCGCTTTGTAGCGTTACCCGTATAAAGAGAATGCGCCCCCACGCCAAGGCCGTGCACGCGGCAGCGTTGACGCCAAGGGTGTCGTAAAACCCATCGACGATAATGCCGGTAAGGAAAGCAAGGCAATAAAGGATAAAGTTGGGTATGCCCACGGGCAGCAGTAAAACAAAGAGCACATAGGGGAAGGGAGTGGCCAGGTTATAATATCCCATGTTTTTGAATAGGAATACCTGCAATGCCACGAGCACGAAAAAACGGGCGATATTGTATGAAAATATCTTAGCCATCGTTTTCGCTTTGGGATTCTAAGGTTTCTTTTTCGTCGGCCAGCATATCCACCACAACATATACCTGCCGCAGGTTGTGGAACTGCGTGCTGAACTTGATGTGGATATCGAGGAAACTGTCCCCTCCGGAAGCTCCTGTCTGCGCTACCTGGCCCACCAATATCCCCGGGGGAAACAGTGAAAATCCAGATGTAAACACCTGCTCGCCTTCCCGTACCTTCACATGGTTTGGGATGTCTTTTAAAAGGCCCAGCTGGGCGTTGTAATTGTCGCCCCACATCAATGATCCGAATGCGCCACTGTCTTCCAGTGCCGCACTTACGCGTGTTTCACTGTGGAGCAGGGATTGCACGGTAGAAAAATGTGCCGAAACATTCAGCACGATACCTACAATGCCATTGGACGTAATCACCCCCATGCCCTTTTCAATGCCGTGCTTGCGGCCTTTATCCAACGTGATGTAGTTGTTTTTTTGATGGATACTATTGTTGGTCACCTTGGCTACCACGTAGCGGTATTGTATATTCCCGGCACTATCCGTAACCGCACCGCTCACCACACTGTCCGGTGCGGTAAGGAGCTGCAGTTGTTCCCGTAAACTCGCATTTTCTTCAGCCAGTTGCACGTTGAGTTCCCGAAGGTGGAGGTAGCTTTGCCAAGCGTTGATGCGCGCATAAGCCGACCCGATGAACTCGTTGGATGAATTGATGGCGGACGCACGTTGGAACGAGTTGTTTTGGATGACGAGGTATACCGCAAATGTAAAGAACAGCACAAAAAAGAAGAAGGCATTGTATTTAGTAAGAATGAGCCAAAGGTTCTTCATACCTGTTGTGCTTTACATGTTATGCAAGATGCTTATATGCCTAAATCCGTTATGCCCGTGGCTTCGTGCTTAAAGCGTATTGCTTCCGGCGTGAAGCCTATCGCATAAAAGCGAATTACTGCATCAAAAACTTAAACGTACCAATGTTTTTCAACGCGATGCCGGTTCCGCGCACGACGGCCCGCAGGGGGTCTTCGGCGACATGGACGGGAAGCTTGGTTTTGGCTTGGATCCGTTTATCCAGTCCACGCAGCAGTGCGCCACCCCCCGTGAGGTAAATGCCCGTTTGGTATATGTCTGCGGAAAGCTCCGGGGGAGTGATTTCCAATGCCTTCAGGATTGCCTCTTCGATTTTGGAGATGGATTTGTCCAGGCAATGGGCTATTTCGGTGTAAGATACGGTAATCTGCTTGGGTACGCCTGTCATTAGGTCGCGGCCTTGTACGGCAAAGTCGGCTGGTGGTTCCTGCAGCTCCGGAAGGGCAGAACCCACCTCGATTTTTATTTTTTCCGCTGTCCGGTCACCGATCATGATGTTGTGCTGCCTGCGGATGTACTGGACGATATCGGAATCGAAATTGTCTCCGGCTACCCGTATCGACTGGTCGCACACGATACCGGATAAGGCGATGACTGCAATTTCCGTAGTGCCGCCACCGATATCGATCACCATGTTTCCCATAGGCTCCTCGACGTCAATGCCGATACCCACGGCGGCTGCCATGGGCTCGTGTACCAAGTATACTTCTTTGGCGCCCGCGATTTCCGCCGAGTCGCGTACCGCCCGTTTTTCCACTTCGGTAATGCCCGAAGGGATACAGATGACCATCCGCAGCGACGGGAAGAACCAACCCTTGCCGTTGTTGACCATCTTTATCATGCCGCGGATCATGTGTTCGGCCGCATTGAAATCGGCAATCACACCATCTTTCAAAGGCCTTACTGTCCGGATGTTGTCGTGCGTCTTCCCCTCCATTTGCATGGCTTGGCGGCCTATCGCAATCACTTTGTTGGTGGTACGATCAAACGCCACAATCGATGGCTCGTCCACCACCACTTTGTCATTATGGATAATGAGGGTGTTTGCCGTACCCAAATCAATAGCAACTTCTTGTGTAAACCAGTTAAATAAGCCCATCCGGCAAATATGATAAGATTTTTAAATAATGTGCAAACCTACCAAAAAAACTGATAACTTTAGCCACAATATCCGATTTATATCCGAATTGTGTTAATCCGATAATATATTGCCTCAGTGATGATAAAAACCTGTTTAGCCGTTGCTTTTTCGGTGTTTTTGAGCGGCTATACATATAGCCAAGATTTTGCGTTTGGCTCGCCCACAGCGGCCGACCGAAAACTGGCCAAAAACGACTTGGATAGTTTCTCGAACGCTGCCGTGCTAAACGAGTACGGTAAAGCCTATATGGTTTTTGATGATACAAGGGGGTATACGCTATTGGTTGTGGACTACCATGTGCGCATCAAGGTGTTCAATAGTGATGGTTATCGGCATGCAACGGTTGTTATACCTGCCCACCGGGATGAGAGTGGGGAGCGGGCGGATGTCATCTCCGAAGTAAAAGCAGTAACCATCAACGAGGAAAATGGCCGGTTGGTAACCGTGCCACTAGACAAAAGCCAACTGTTTACTGAAGAGATCAACAAGTACCTCACCCACACCAAATTTACCTTCCCCAACCTGCAAGACGGCAGCATTATCGAATACAGCTATCAATTGCGGTCACCACGTATTTTTAATTTCCATACGTGGCAACTGCAGGATGATATACCGAAAGTCAACAGTTTGTTTGAAGCCATTATCCCGGGCTTATATACGTATAACGTCACGTTACGGGGACCCTACGCGCTCGATAAAAAGGATGCGAAGCTAAATCGGGGTGCCTTTCGCATTGCCGGCCGAAATATCGATTGCTCGCACATGACCTACGGAATGGAGGATATTCCAGCATTTGTATCGGAAGATTATATGACGGCCCCAAGTAATTTTAAGTCAGCTATTTATTTCGAACTATCGGATATGTATCGACTCAACGGCGCTAATATCAAGATCACCAAAGAATGGAAAGATGTAGACCGGGAGTTGCTGACCCATGCCGACTTTGGTCGCCAGATGAAACGCGACAACGCATTTAAGACCATCCTTCCTACGATCCTTGCGGATACCATGGACGACCTGGGTAAGGCCAAGGCGATCTATGGCTATATTCAGCGGCACATCAAGTGGAACCGATACTTGGGAAAATATACGGAAACGGGGGTGAACAATGCGTTGGGGCGGGGTTCGGGCAATATTGGTGATATCAACCTTGCCTTAGTGGCAGGGTTACGTGCCGCGGGGCTGGATGGCGAAGCAGTTATTCTCTCCACGCGAGACAACGGCATGGTGAACGATGTGCATCCCGTGCTTAGCGATTTCAACTATGTGGTCGCTAAAGTCAATATCGGCGATACATACTACCTGTTGGATGCGTCTGATCCGTTACTGCCATTTGGGTTGCTGCCGTTGCACTGCATCAATGGGAAAGCGCGTGTCGTCAACTTGAAGGAGCCTTCGTACTGGATTGTTCCGGAATCGTCCCAGAAGTCTACCACCCAATATATACTGGGGGCCAAATTGGGTGATGATGGCGTATTGCGGGGCGAGCTGACCACCAGAAGTTATGGCTATGCCGCATGGCGCAAACGGAAGGAACTGGCCAATTACAACACTTCAGAAGAATATATAGAGCAACGCGATGAAAAGCTTACCGGTTTCCAGATCGTGGCGGGCGAAATTATCGGCGATACTGATTTGGAACGACCATTCGTTGAACGGTACGATATCACGGTGAAATTATACGATACTTTGGGCGGAAAAGAGCTGTTTTTAAATCCATTTTTCATCAATCGGATAACCAATAATCCATTCAACCTGGACGAGCGCACGTATCCCGTAGACATGGGGACCACCAGTGAGCAACGGGTGTTGGTAACCATTGAATTGCCGGAAGCATACGAGATGGTCTCCAAGCCCGATGATTATAATATGGTATTGGAAAACGGGGGCGGGCGTTACCTTACGAAAACTGCGTTGTCGGGTCATATACTGACTTTTTCGCAACTGTTGGCATTGAACCACGCTACTTATCCGCCGGAAAGTTACTTCGCATTGAAGGAATTCTTTAGCCGGATTATCCAGCAGGAAAAAATTGATGTGGTACTGCGTAGGAAAGGAGTGCAATGAAAGCTGGATTGCTGATCGTATTGATGGGGCTGGGTGGCTTGCTACGTGTAGCGGCCCAGTCGGAATACGCAGTAGCACATATTCCCGCTGCGTTAAAAAGCCGTGCCGACGCCGTGGTGCGCCATGAAGAGATTGTGGTCGACATGCATTCGCCGACCAAAGTGCGCTATCGCGTAAACCGGGCCATCACCGTTTTTAATCCCGCTGGCGACGAACGGGCAAGGCTGGTGGTCTATTACGACAAAGCTACGTCGATTAAACAGATTTCGGGTGCCGTGTATGATGAAGGGGGTAGCCAATTGCGTAAGTTTACGAAGCGGGATTGCAGGGATGAGAGCGCGGTGAGCAATTTTTCGTTATATGAAGATAGTCGGGTGAAACATTTCCTTCCGGCAATGGCGGGTTACCCATATACTGTTGCGTACAGTTACGAAGTGGAGCGTAAACAAAACCTGATTATTCCTGCGTGGCGGCCCGAGGCGCATTGGGATGTCGCCGTGCAGCATAGCCAGTATACATTTATCTGTGCGGAAGGGGATAAAGTGCGGATAAGTGCTATCAATTATACCGGAGACCCCGTGCGCCACGTGGATGAGGGCCGAAGTGCCTTAACATGGACCGTAGGCAACCTTCCGGCCAGACGGTACGAGCCTTACAGCCCCGATCCGGAAATCTATAAGACGACGGTGAGAATTGCCCCCGTAGTATTCAATTACTATAAACATAAGGGACAGTATACCAATTGGGAGGAGTTGGGTAAATGGATGTTTGGGGCCCTGCTTTCGGAGGGGATGGAACTTCCCCTACAAACGGTTGCGGAGGTGAAAGCGCTGGTTAGCGGATTGGCCAGCGACAAGGAAAAAGCTGCTGCACTTTACGGGTACATGCAACGTAAAACCCGGTACGTGAGTGTGCAGATCGGTATCGGCGGTTTCAAGCCAGTAGCGGCGTCGGCAGTAGACCGGCTTGGTTATGGCGATTGCAAGGGGCTGGTGAACTATATGCGGGCGCTGCTGGCGGTGGTAGATATCCCTTCCTATTACTGTGTGGTAGAGGCGGGCAATGCGAAACGCGACATCAGCGCTGCCTTTGCCAGTATGGATCAAGGAAACCACGTGATCCTATGTGTGCCATTTGAGCAAGATACGGTTTGGCTGGAATGCACGAGCCAGCGGCTGCCGTTCGGCTTCTTGGGGTCGTTCACGGACGACCGCACGGTATGGGCTTGCACGCCCGAAGGTGGAAAACTGCTTAACACACCGGGGTATACAGCGGCGGTGGCCAACCAGGAACGCCATGCCGAGCTACAGCTCGCTGATGACGGCACCGTGGCCGGCCATATGCAAACCGTGTTTTCTGGTGGGCAGTACGATAACCATCTTGAAATTGCCGAAAGCAGCGGTGCGAAGCAGATAAAGATGCTGAAGGCTGCTTATGATATTGACCATATTGGGTTTGGAAATATTGATTACCAGAAGCCGGCCGGCGAAGTGCCGGCGCTGGTGGAAACCCTCGATGTAACGTTGCCGCGCTATGCGCCTGAAAACGGTGGACAGACCTTTCTGATACCTAACCTTTTCAACCGGCAGTCGAGCATAGCCACGGTAAAGGACAGACAGCTTCCGGTATACATCAATCGGGGATATACTGATGAAGACCACCTTACCTTTATGCTGGCACCGGGTTATGTAATGGTAGGCGGACCCTGGAATGCCGAGCTAGAAAGCCCGTTCGGTCATTATGAGGCAGTCTTGGAGCAGGTAGGCCGTACACTTTCCTATCGGCGGCAGCTGGTGCTGCATGGCGGCACATACCCGGCGGACCAGTATGATGAATTTTGTGCGTTCATCAACCGGGTAAGCATGTTGGACCGCTATAAGGTGGTGCTTACCAGCGAATAATTTCATTCGTTCACCAGTACGCCGATGTAGAAATTGAAGGTATCCACTTCGAGGTTGGCACGTGTAAGCCCGGAAATATTGACAGGAGTGAACTGCCGTTTGGGATGGATGAATTGATAGGTGCCGCCTTTGGTGCGGATGCGGACCGGCATATCAAAATCCCGCACGTCGGCAATCCAACGGCAGAATACTTTGCCATCTTTTGCAAAATAAAACTCAAGTGTGGGGATATTGGCGTGGCGTACGTACTGTGCATACAATTGCGAGAGGTCTTTGCCCGACTGTTCGCTGATGTAGTTTACAACGTCTTCATAGTCTACCGTGCTGTGATAGAACCTGGTGTTGAGGCCCCGGAGTATTTGCCGCCATTTTTCATCGTCGTCAATGATGGTGCGCGCCATGTTGTGCAACACGCCGCCCTTGTTGTACATATCGCCGGAACCCTCGTTGTTCACATGGTAGCTGCCGATAATGGGAGCAAGGTTTTGGATGCCGCGGCGGTTACCATGCACATATTCCTGGCCTGCGCGTTTGCCGAAGTGGTAATCGATGTACAGTGACTCGGAATAGTTGGTGAAACTTTCATGTATCCACATATCGGCTAGGTCATTTGAGGTGATGTTGTTGCCGAACCACTCGTGACCCGCTTCGTGTACGATGATGAAATCCCACTTATTACCCCATCCGGTACCTGAGCCATCGTTGCCCAGGTAGCCGTTTTGGTATTTGTTGCCATAAGCAATGGCACTCTGGTGTTCCATGCCGAGGTGGGAGGTTTCCACCAGTTTAAATCCGTCTGCATAGAACGGGTAGGGGCCAAACCAGTATTCGAACGCACGCAGCATTGGTTTGACGTTGGCGTCGAAATGGGACTTGGCCTTGGCTTCGTTTTCGCGGAGCACCCAATAGTCGAGGTCGAGCACCCCCTTCTCGCCACCGAACGTATCGGCAAAATGCACATAGTCGCCGATATTGGCAGCCACGTTATAATTGTTGATCGGGTTGCTCACGAACCAATTGAAACGCGTGTAACCATCGCCGAGATCTTCACTTCCGCGGAACCGGCCATTGGATACGTTAGTAAGGCCGTTCGGCACGCTGATGCTGATGAGCATGCTATCCACTTCGTCCGACTGATGGTCTTTGTTGGGCCACCACACACTGGCCCCTAAGCCCTGGCAGGCCGTAGCGATCCAATGCTTCCCGTTACTATCTTTCTTGAAATCAAATCCGCCATCCCAGGGCGCCCGTTTGGCTTGCAGCGGATGACCCGAGTAAAACACAGTGAATGAATCCAATTGCCCCTTGGTCATGGCCTGCGGAAAATCGATGAATACGGCGTTATACTCCCGTTTGAAGGGCAGTTGCTGGCCTCGGTAAATTACGCTGTCGAGGCGGAGGTTATCGAACAAATCGAACTGCAGGCGGTCAAAATTGATTGTGGCGGTAAACACAAACAGGTTGGAACCCGAGATGTATCGCTTATCGGGGTCTACACGCACATCGAGGTGGTAGTAATTGATGTCGTAGCAAGTACGCAACGGCGTAAGCTGGCCGCGCAGGGAGTCCGCCCGGCTGAAGAGTTCACGGGCTTTCAGCAATTGGGCGTGGCTTTCAGAAAACATGGCGACCGAAAGGATAAGGATAAATAGGCGCTTCATTTTTAATTCCATTTAAAAATTATTCGATTTGAAGATTTTGGCGAAGGCATCGTCACATCAATAAATCGTCACACTGTCACATCAACGCCCACCAGGCGGGCAATGCTGTTTAAGGAAGTTGGTGTATAGTGTGGCAAGATGTTCTTGGGTGCCCTCGCCTTCGCTGATGCTATGGCTCCGGTTGGGGTAGGCCATGAGCGAAAACTGTTTGTTGTGCTTTATCAATTCGTTGATCAGTAGCTCAGCGTTCTGGTAGTGTACATTGTCATCTGCGGTGCCGTGAATGTATAGCAGGTTACCACGAAGGTGCTGTGCATGCGTTATCGGCGACCCGTCGATAAAAGGAGTGGGGTCTTCTTGCGGTAAGCCCATGTAACGTTCTTGATAGATGTTGTCGTACATCAGTTGGTTGCCCACAGCGGCGATGGCAATGCCGGTTTGATAAATATCGGGGTATTTGAAGAGGAGGTTCAGCGTGGATGATCCACCGCCGCTCCACCCCCATACCGCTACTCGATCGGGGTCGACAAACGGCCATTTCAGGATTTCCTTGGCGCCCATGGCTTGGTCGTGGATGTTGCTGATGCCGATGTTTTTATAGATGGCTTTCCGCCACGCGCGTCCTTTGGGAGCTGGTGTACCGCGATTGTCGAGTGAAATATACAGGTAACCATCATCTGCCATGCTTCCCTTATACAGCCGATTGCCACCCACGCCGTATTGGTCGATAACCGTTTGTGCGGCGGGCTCGCCGTACACGTAGAATACTATGGGGTATTTCTTAGTGGGGTCGAAGTTGGTTGGCTTGATCATCCAGCCGTCCATTTGAATGCCGTTTTCCGTGGTGATGCTGAAGAATTCGGGTTTTGGCGCGTCGGCTGGCAATTTGCTATAAGCGCCGTCAACAAGTGTGTGGTGATTTGGAAGGCTCACCACGTGTCCGGTGTGGTTCCCCGTGTGGCTGCTGTATCGGTGCAAGGCAATTTTGCCATTGGGTGAGATTGTGTAATTATGTGTTCCGGCTTCATTTTCCGGTGTTAGCCGTTTTGCTCTGCCACCGCTTAGTTTTACGCGGTAAAGGTATCTCTGGGTCGCATTACCGGGCGATGCGGAGAAATAGATATAGCCGCCAGCCTCATCAATGCGGTCGATGCCCATCACGTCGTAGTCGCCACGGGTAATTGGTTTTTCATTACCCTCGCGGTCTATACGGTAAATGTGTCTCCAGCCGTCTTTTTCGCTTACCCAGATAAACTCCTTTCCGTTGTTTATCCATTCCCAGCCTGCAGGGTCATCGTGGTTCCACCGGGCTTTGCTGTCTACCCATGCGTCGTCCGTCTCCGTGTAAATCAATCTGCACGTGCCGTCTGTCGCACTAGCCAAATAGATGTTGCTTTCCTGTTGTTTACGGTCGAGCTGCTGAAAAATCAGTTCCGCGCTGTTGGCAGCCCATTCCATCCGAGGCAGGTAGTGTTGCGAGGGGTCGCCGGGGATATCCATTTTTACGGTATGTCCGTTGTCTACCGTCACCACCGAGAGATAAGCGGGACTGGGTGCTTCGCCTACCTTCGGGTATTCCACCGGAATGGTATAGGAGTAGGTAGAATCGGTGTTATTGATCATCAGGAAATTACGGATGGTACGTGCATCGATAGTCCAATACGCAATCCGTTTCCCATCAGGCGACCAGCGGAATCCGTCGCGGCAACCGAACTCTTCCTCATAGGCCCAGTCGAATGTGCCGTGGATGATGCGGTTGGCGCCATCGGTGGTGAGCGGCGTGATGGTGCCCGATGCGAGTTCCTCTACATAGAGGTTATGGCCGCTCACATATGCCACCTGATTTCCGTCGGGCGATAGTTTGGCGTACATCAATGATGACTCGGGCAGGCTCTTACCCAGCGGGGAGAGCGATTTATCTGCCGTATTGAACACCCAGTAGTCACCTCGTGTATCGTAGCGCCACACCCGTTTGGTGTTGGTATTGATTAGGATTTTATCGTATCCGGCTGCTAACGAAAACCGCCGAACAGGTAATGGCTCGCTACTTCCTGTGGGCGTCAGGTCGGCTTGGGTAGCCAGTACAGTTCGTTGCGCCGGGTCGGCTACCGGTTCCTTAACGAGCTCGCCTGCTACGACTTTAATGATTGCGCTGCCATCGGACGACCATTGCACTTGCTGCCCAAATTGTGCTTGGGCATTTAAGCCGATAAATAGCAGGATAATAAGTATGCCGCATCGGCACAGCTGATTACGAAATTCAAATCTATTCATATTATCACATCTTCAAATCATCAATCACCACGCTTCTGCCCTTATTCCTTCGATTTCGGTCACCGTTTTAACCAATGGTTTCCCCAGTATCCGGCGACCATCTCGGGTAATCAGTATATCGTCTTCCACGCGAATGCCACCGAAATTCCGAAATGCTTCAACCTTTTCATAATCGATAAATTGTACGAGTTCGTTTTCGGCCTTCCAGCGATCGATCAGTTCGGGGATGAAGTACAAGCCCGGCTCGACCGTAAGCACATAACCGGCTTCCAATTCCTTGCCCAATCGAAGTGATTTAAGCCCGAATGTGTTGGTATCTTTGCGTAGGTTATCGGTATAACCTACGTACTGTTCACCAAGGTCTTCCATGTCGTGCACATCGAGTCCCATCATGTGGCCTGTGCCGCACTGGAAAAATAAGGTATGTGCACCGGCGGCTACGGCTTCATCGGTATCGCCGCGCATTAAGCCGATTGCTTTCAATCCTTCCGTAAGCATGCGGCAAGCGTGAAGGTGGATGTCGAGGTAGGCGACACCGGGTTTGAGCGCTGCCGTAGCAGATTCCAGTGCGTTTAGTACCACCTGATACGCTTCTTTCTGTAAAGTGGTAAATGTCTTTCCGGCAGGAAACGTGCGCGTCAAGTCGCCCGCATACCCCATAGCCGTTTCTGCTCCGGAATCGTTGAGTACCAAATCGCCTTCTTGCAATACGTTGCCGTGGTAATGGTTGTGCAATACCTCGCCGCGTACGGAGAGGATGGTAGGGTAGGCGAGGGTGCCACCGCCCTGTTGCGCCACGTGCTGTACCGCCGCAGCTAGCTGCTGCTCGGTCATACCCGGTTTTGCCAAACGCATCGCCGTGAGGTGCATATTCACGCTGGTATTTACGGCCCGTTCGATTTCGGCGACCTCTTCTTCCGATTTGACAGCGCGTTGTGCTACCACCGCTTTAATGAGCGCTACTGACGCCGATTCGGAAAGTTGTTCGATGGCGATACCGGTGAGGTGCGAAAGCCTGATTGAATTGGCATGCCTGTAGGGTGGAAGGAAGTGCACGGGGCGACCGTCTTGCATCGCTTGCAAGAGAACCGCCGCTAACGCATTTGTTGGGCGCGTATGAGTGACACCGGCCTTGCTCGCTTTTTCCTTTAAGGTTTCGAGGCGGCCCATCCAGATGATATCGTCAATGGTCATTTCGTCGCCGAAAATGGTCGTGTGGTCTTCATCGATATCGATAACAGCCGCAAGGCCCGGCGTGGCGATGCCGAAATAATAGAGGAAGGTACTGTCTTGCCGGAATGGGTAGGTGTTGTCCTTGAAATTGATGGGCGCTTCGCCATTGCCCATCAGTAAGATGATTCCCGACGACACATTTTTTTGCAGTGCTTCCCTGCGCGATTGATAGGTTCGTGTGCTAAACATCATGGGCATAAAGGTACTAAAAAGCTGGTTGCCGCCTAACCGTTTTTTTCTTAAGCGTTTACGGAAATCAGCTATCGCGGTACTGGCTGTTCGTACCTGACCAGCCCTCCGCAATCAGCAAAACTAAAAACTGAAGAAAAATTTGCGTAGTCGAATAGCTACGTTTATATTTGTAGTCATATAGCTTCATGATGAAGTTTAGAGGGGGCGTGTTTCATGCGATAACCGACCCAAGAAGAAAACCCGTTTACAGGAAGTGCTGGCTAACTTAAAATAATGCGGTATGTTAAAAAGAACCGAGCGTGCGAGCTCAACAAGGTTAAATAAAATCATCTATTGGGTGGCAACCCTATTCTTATCATCGGGTATGCTTGCAGGGGGAGCCCAACAAATGCTTCAAATCGGTGGCTATAATGAAATCGTAACCCGATTGGGGTATCCGCTTTATATGCTTTCCATTATAGGCATTTGGAAAATATTGGGTGTGGTGGCCATTCTCTTGCCAGGGTTCCCCTTGGTAAAAGAATGGGCGTATGCCGGGTTTTTCTTTGTGATGACGGGTGCTGCAATTTCTCATATCCTTATGAAAGAGCCATTTGTCGAAGTGGTGCCGTCGTTGACACTGCTCGCGGCCATTATTATTTCGTGGTATTTCAGGCCTGCAAGCCGCAAAATGACCTCAAATGACAACCATAGCAATTGAAGAAGGTGTGGTACATGAAGTGCCGGACGATTTGAAAAAGGCGTTGCGCACCAATCCGGAACTATTGGAAAAATGGAATAAGCTAACGCCGCTGGCGCGCAATGAATGGATTTGCTGGACAACAATTGTAAAACAGGAAAAAACACGGGCAGAACATATAAAGCGATTGGGCGAAGACATCGTTGAGGGCAAAAAACGGCCTTGTTGCTGGCCCGGATGCCCACACCGCCGGCCCAATGCCCAAAAGTGGTTTAAGTGATTGCCGTGTAAAAGACGTATCTTAAACTTCAGACCGGATAATCCCGCTACGTTGAGGGGTACACCACTTAAACCCAGAATATTCATTAGCTTTCGTGATGCGTCCCGCTGCCCCGCTCGCCTGGCCGCATCGAGAAGAGTTTGAAGCAGTTTCAGTATGTAATAGAAGTGCTAATGAATATTCTGGGTTAAACGTCTTTTGTGTGCGAATGTCTTGGCGACCGACGGAAATTCAGGTACAGCGCGATAAAGAAAACAATGCCGAAACTCACCGCGGTAAGGGTGTCGATCCAGGTGGGATTGCTGTCGGTAACCATTAGCTTGTCTACCTGGTACTTGATAAACGAGTTGGGCAAGTCACGTTCGCCGAGCTGGGTTTTCACTTCCCATTGCCAGTCGGTAATCGGGCAGTAGCCGATGCCATACCAAATGCCCAATACAAGCCAAGATGCCGCTGTGAGCAGCACGCCGTACAGGTGCCACCGGCGGGTGGCTGGCCAAATCCAACCCAGCAGATTGAACCCAATGATCAGCAGGTGCAACAGCGTATAAAAGCTATCAAGTATAGGTAACCACACGAAAAATAACAATGGGGGCGTGGAATTGTTGACACCAAATTTCTTTGTAAATTCGCGGGTTCATGATGAAACGTATTGCCTGTATATTGCTGTTGGTGGCCTCGGCCAATACCGCCGCCCAAGCCCAATCGAACGATAGTACGAACTATTTTATCAAGCTTTCTTCTACAAACTCGATTAACCGCGCAAATGATAAAAGCGCCTTCCTATTCAATAACGGCCTTGGCTTTTCCATCCGGAAAGAACGCGTGAGCCTCAACTGGAACAATACGTGGCTGTATGGCCAGCAGGATGGCAGCAAATCCAACAACGATTTTTCGGCCACTTTTGATGCCAATTTCTACCGCCCCGATCGGAAGTTCTTCTATTGGGGGCTGGCCAACTACAACAGCAGTTTTTCGCTGAAGATTAAAAACCAGTTGCTGGCAGGGGCAGGTGTGGCATATAGCTTTTGGGACACCGAAACGGCCTACCTCAACCTTAGCGACGGGTTTCTCTTTGACACCAGCAGTATTCTGGAAGATGATCTGCCTGTGCATTACCAGACGGTACGCAACTCATTTCGCCTGGCCTACCGGTTTGTCTTTCATTCCCTCGTAACACTTCAGGGTAATAATTTTTACCAACCCTCGCTCACCGATGGCACCGATTTCAATATCCGCCTCAACAACGAAACATCATTTGCGCTATATAGCGGACTCAGCATCAAAGCGGTGCTGACGTACAACCGTGTGAACCGTACCGGCAGCGAAAACCTGCTCTTTACGTATGGGGTTTCGTTTGAGCGTTACTTCTGACGAGCTACGGGCCTTTGCTATCTCTCAATCAGCAACCGGAGCCGCTAAATCGGCAACCGTTTTTGTTAAAACCTCGACCATGGAGAATTTCAGTCGTTGAAATACGATTTGTAATACATCAAGCCGACCACGATTTCATTCGTGCACTGCCAGCTCGTTAGCGTCGCGATGCGCTGTTGCTTTTTTCAACCCCTCCAGGAAGTCTCTCCCCCAGCGTTGCACGTCGTAATGGTTTACCGTTTCAAACAAGCGCTGCATGCGGAGCTTCCGTTCGGTGACATCGAGTGCCAATGCGTTATGCAGGCCGTCTTTGAGGCTCTGGCCATCGTAGGGATTGGTGCGGATGGCATGGGGCAGCTCTACCGACGCACCTGCAAATTCGGAGATGACGAGCACGCCGTCGGGATCCTTCTGCAAGCCCTTTACAGCCACGTATTCCTTGGCCACAAGGTTCAATCCGTCGCGCAGCGGCGTAATCCAAGCCACATCAGCAATGGCGTAATAGGCGATTACCTCTTCGAAAGGTACCGACCGGAAGAAAAAGCGAATGGGGGTCCAGTCCATGCTGGCGTATTTACCGTTGATTTTCCCCACGGCCTGTTCCAGTTCTTCCTGTATACGCTCGTATATTCTCATGCCTTGGGAAGGGGGCGTGCAGATATTGATCAACTCCAACATGCCGTGGTATTCGGGGTGTTCATCAAGGAATTCACCGAATGCTTGGATTTTTTCAAGCGGACCTTTTACATAATCAAGCCGCTCGACGGAAAGTACGATGCGTTTCCCCGAGGTTTGCTGCCGAAGGGTTTCGACCCGTTCCTTGGTTTCGACGCTTTCACAGATGCGGCGAATGTTGTCCATATTTACGCCTACCGGCTGGGCGCCCAGCCGGATGGTGTTGTCGCCCACGGCGATTTGCTTGGTCATCTGGTCAATGCCGAGTGCGCAGCTGTAGGTAAGGAACTGTTTGGCGGCGTTGACACGAGTAAGCACTTTCGTCGGTGCGTGGCTTTTCACGACATCGACAAAGTTTTCGACATACCGCGGGATATGAAAGCTGACGAAATCGCACTGCAGGAGACTGCCGATGATTTCATGCCGCCAAGGGATGATGTTAAAGATATCCGCCGGCGGGAATGCAGTGTGATGGAAGAAGCCGATTTTGAGATCGGGGCGCAACTGCCGGAGGTACGCGGGTACCATCCATAGGTTGTATTCGTGTATCCACACATAGGCACCATGCTCGGCCTCGGCAGCCACGCGGTCGGCAAACAATTTGTTGATCTTGAGGTAGTGTTGCCAATGGTTGTGATTAAACTGGGCCTTGCTAATAAACGAGAATATGGTAGGCCAGAACGCCTCTTTCGAGAATACCCGGTAGAACAGGTCGATATCCTTTTTGGGTAGCGGGATGATGGAGGCTTTCAGGTTGGGGTATTGTTTTTTGTCGATGTACTGGGTGAGTTGGGGGTTATCTCCCAATAAGCCGGCCACTTCTTCACCTATCCATACGCCCGGCCTGCCGGTATCGAAAAAACCGAGCAACGATGGGATGATGCCGTTGGGGCTACGGGGGGGCACGCGTTTCGGCTTGCCATTTTCGGTGATGATATCGAAGGGCAACCGATGGTACACCATGAGCAACTGTTTGTTGCTAATCTCTTTTTTCGTGACTTCTTTTTCACGGACGGGGTAGTAACCACGGAAGGGTTTGAAATGCTGCATAGCCTCCAATATGCCTCCGGCACCTTCTTTGGTAGCTTGGAACACATGATCCATATGGTCCACTGCGGCGAGGAGGGCGGGTTCGGAGTTGCCTACGGCAACTCCGCTGTAGCCCGTTTCGAAAAGGGAATAATCGTTATAGGTGTCGCCCGCAACCAGCACCTGGTCCTCCGGGAAGTCGATGGCCTGGATCAATTTTTTGAGGGTGGTTCCCTTATTTACCCCACCAGGCAAGATATCGAGGTATTTCCCCGCCGACAACAACACATCGCATTGATGGCGGCTGGCGATTTCGTGTACCGTTTGGAGGTCTACATGCTCGTCGTAATAGAATGAACAGCGCCTTTGTTGGGGCACCTCCTGCGGTTGAATGCCCGGTATGGTGGATAGCTGCTGTTTGAGGAGATGTTCATCCGGCCACCGTTGCTCGATTTCAGACTGTATAGTCGCCAAGGGCTCACGGGTTCGGCCGTCCACAACGGTAGCGCCCACATCGCTTATGATGTAGTGGGGCATCGGGATGGTGGGGTCGTGCAACAAAGGGAGTACCGTTTCTATTCCCCGGCCAGTTACGAAAACCAATTTGAAGTCCGAATGGTTTTTGATTAAACGGTAGAGTTTTCGTCTCTTCGAAGCGGAACCGCCGAGAAACGTACCATCGAGGTCAGTTGCCAATAGCATCATCGTTTTTTTCTTTTTTTAAGCGCGGTGCATCTGCGACGAGGTGCCGATACGCTTACGTGAGACAAAATACGGGAGATTGATATTTAAACAGGTGACCCAATACCTGCCCCCTTATGTTAGATATGGGCATAAAAGGGATTCGCAGATCAAAAAAGGGCAATATATGGCCCCAAGGCGGTGCAAAGGTAAAGAAAATAGCGCGGGATCGCAAATGACGTGGATGCTCTTGGTCAGACCGGCGGTTTAATTCCACATGGGGTTTTGCGGAAAATTGGCCACATGGGCATACTTCGGCCCAAGGGATACGATGGCTTCTTTCCATAGATTTTCACCGTCATTTCCAAAGGTAATATCGGGATTATAGTGATTGCTGATTACCCATGTATTTTCCTTGAGTTCGCTATCCAATTGGCCGGGGCTCCAGCCTGAATAACCCAGGAAGAACTTAATCTCATCTGCGGTAATGTCACCGTTGTTGATCAAAATCTGCAGGCTCTCGAAGTTGCCGCCCCAGTAGATGCCGTTACCCAACCCGATTCCACTGTGGAGTTTATCGTAACACTTATGAATGAAATGGATACTGTCCTGTGCTACGGGACCACCCAGAAATAGGGGGAAATCGGTTTCAGGAAACTCGCTCATGACGTCGCTGAGCTGGATGCTGGCTGGCTGGTTGAGTACGTAACCCACGGTTCCATCTTCATCGTTGTGCTCGCATAACAGAACTACTGAACGTTGGAAGTTGGGATCAAGCATAAAAGGTTCTGATAGCAGCAGGCTAGCTATTTGGGGGGTGTTTTTGTTGAACATCGTTGGACCTCCATTCCTTTTAGTTAGGTAAACTTACCTAAAGTTGCTATGATATGCAATTATAATCGCACGAATTATAAAAGTAATGCTTGCGGTATTTCCGCCGCGGTCGTGACGACTCGATAACGAGGATACGAATCAACCGGTATGACCCAGTCGGGCCAAAAGGCTCGGCAACGTGTCGCTCTGAGCCAGTAAATGCGCCTGGATTCCGAGTTTCTTGGCCGTTTCGATATGCTGCGGACTGTCGTCGACGAAAAGCGTCTCTGCCGGATTTAGTCCGTGGGTATCCAATACGAATTGGAAAATCTCGTCATCCGGTTTCCGCATCCGCATGAGGTGTGAGTAGTAGTCCTTTTCGAAGAAGGCGCTGTTGCCATTGATGCCGAATTCACGGTTGAGGTAGTCCATAATCCATTGATAGTGGATTTCGTTGTTGTTGCTTAGCAGGAATGTACGGTATTGCCCTTTTAATTGAAGGAGCAATTCATGGTGGTTTGGCCGCACGCCGATGAGCAGACTGTTCCATGCAGCGTCAATGGCCTCATCGCTCAATTCACGGTTATGCGCGGCGTTGCGAAGTTCATTGCGAAATTGAGCGGCGGTAATGATGCCCTTGTCGAACGCATCGAACAAAACGTGTTGCGCTCTGTGGCCGTAAAAAGTATCCACATCCGGAATGCCGAGATCGATGAATGATTGCCGCAATTTTGGAAAATCGATATCGAATAAAACATTCCCGTAATCGAGGACAATGTTGCGTATATTTCTCATGAAAATTTCTAGTTCTATCTGCAAATATGTACATTTGCAGCCGCAAAACAATGCATTAGTTTGCACTGCGCCTATAGCTCAGTTGGTTAGAGTAGGAGACTCATAATCTCTTGGTCCCTGGTTCGAGCCCAGGTGGGCGCACAAAAAGCCATCTCTTAAGAAATTTCGAGGTGGTTTTTTTATTTCTCTCAGTCGATTTCATCAACAAGATGGTCACGGACCCGGATATTTCATTATAGGACACTCGCGAGCCGAAGGTGGACTATCAGGATTTTTTTCGATGTTCGCATTGGTTTTTTTGTAATTTAGCCACTAATGAATTGGATTGGCTAGGAAAAACACCTTCCCCACGAAGCTTGGCATATGGTACAGCAGACGCAGGGCAGACCCTACCGTCCAGATGAAGGGTGGGGTGAGCGTGAATGATGATGCCGGATTGGAGAAAGTGGCGGATGTGATGGGCGAAAAGGTGCTAAAATTCTCACCGGTACTGCAGGACATAAATGCTGATTCTCCCAACACGGAGATAACATCCAATGGAGCAAAACAACAACGCAAAATAAGTGTTTTATGAAGTGGTATTACCGATAGCGTATGAGCTATCGGATTGTATTTTTTAAACCCTTTAAATTAAACAAGATGAAATCCCTGAAAAATTATTTACTGGTCTTTTTGTTATTGGGAGGCTTGCCGGTATTAGCGCAAACACCCGATTTGGATGTGCCATATGTGCCAACAAGGCAGTCGGTGGTGGACGGAATGCTTGATTTGGCCGGGGTGAAAGCGGGCGACATACATTACGACTTGGGGTGTGGCGATGGTCGTATCGCGATTTCTGCCGCAAAACGTGGTGCCATTTCAACGGGGGTCGACCTCGATCCGCGACGCATAGAAGAAGCAAATGAAAATGCTGAAAAAGCGGGCGTCACCGATAAAGTAACATTTGTCCAAGGTGATTTGTTCGATTTTGATTTTAGCAAAGCGGATGTGTTGACACTTTATCTGCTACCCTCGGTGAACCTGAAGTTACGCCCAAAAATCCTCAAAGAGTTGAAACCGGGAACACGGGTAGTATCCCATGCCTTTGATATGGGCGACTGGAAGCCTGACAAAACTGTTAAAATAGATGGAGCCACGATATACCTATGGACTGTTCCCAAGCGTTAATCGAAAATGCGTGTAATCATCACAGGGACAACAGGTATGATCGGCGAAGGTGTTTTAATTGAATGCTTGGCCCATCCGCTCATCACGGAAGTGCTGAGCGTTAGCCGGAAACCAACAGGTAAGCAGCATCCCAAGCTGAAAGAATACATTGTTGGGGATTTTCTGTCGCTTGAGGAAGATGATGCCATATTGAAAGGATATGACGCCTGTTTCTATTGCGCGGGCATAAGTGCTGTAGGAAAAGTGGAGGAAGAATATAAAAGGGTGACCTACGATACCACCATGCACTTCGCAAAAGTGTTGGATCCTCGTCCCAACATTTCTTTTATTTATGTAAGCGGAGGCGGTACAGACGGTACCGAAAAAAGCAGAATGATGTGGGCTAGGGTGAAAGGAAAAACCGAAAATGATTTGGCAAAACTCCCGTTCAAACAAGCGTTCGGTTTCCGCATAGGTTTTGTTAAACCTGCTGCTGGGCAACAGCTCGTTTTGCGCGCGTACAAATATATTTCATGGCTGTTTCCGGTTATAAAAAGCCTATTTCCCAATATGTACAATACCATGAAGCAGGTTACACAGGCGATGATCCATGTCGCCCAATACGGCTATGAACGAAACGTAATTTATGTGAGGGACATTCATAAAATGAGCAAACAACCGTAACAGAAACACTGGCTAAACAAGGTCATACCGTCGTTATCCATGGCAGGAATAGGCAACGACAATTCCATTTTTATATTTCTGGGGTTGATTGTCCTGATGATACTGTAAAGTTCGGCATTGGGCTTTGGTGTCATGGGCATGATTAACACGTGGTACACATCCCGAAAAGGTGATGATAAAACGGGACCATCACGCTGTGGAGCACGTAGCGTTAAGCCCTTGCGGAGATGTAAAGGTCTTGGTTTCAACTATACCGGCACAAAATAAACGGCCTAATTCCATAGATGGAGGTATCAACATTTCATAATTTTGTATATTGTAAAGCTGTTTGCAGTAGTATTGGATAGCTTTATTTTCTTACTACGGAATGTCATAGTTCGCACGCCGAATCGATATGTGGTGTTATAGAAAAGGTTTTTGGAACGGTGTGACGGCTTGAAGGGAACTTCATTTGCTTAAATAAGAAAAACTAAAAATTTAAAGGGTATGAATACACAAATTGTTAAAGCGTTTGGGACAGACGCCCCAACTGAAGACCTGAAACAGTTAAGCATCGAACGCCGTGAAGTGAGGATAAAAGATGTGGAAATAGATATTTTGTATTGTGGTGTATGTCACTCCGATTTGCACACTGCCCGCAACGAATGGCGAGGAACGGTTTACCCGAATGTACCCGGGCATGAAATTGTGGGACGTATCTCAAAAGTCGGCAGCGGTGTAACCAAATTCAAAGTAGGCGATTTGGCTGCGGTGGGTTGTATGGTAGATAGTTGCCGTGAGTGTGAACAATGCAAAAAAGGGAGTGAGCAGTATTGTGAGAATGGCAATGTACAAACGTACAACGGTCTCGAAAAATACTTGAACAAGCAAACGTTCGGGGGATATTCTGAAAAAATAGTTGTTGATGAGGACTTTGTTTTGCGGGTGCCCGAAAATTTGGATTTAGCAGCCACAGCTCCGTTGTTGTGCGCAGGTGTAACAACCTGGTCGCCTTTGAAGCATTGGAACGTGGGTCCGGGAATGAAAGTTGGTATCGTCGGTATCGGCGGATTGGGACATATGGGTGTAAAATTAGCTAAAGCTATGGGGGCCCACGTAGTCGTGATTACCACCTCGCCGTCAAAAGTGGAAGATGCCCAAAGGTTGGGAGCTGATGAGGTTATCTTATCTACGGACATGGGTCAAATGAAAGCTAACGCAGCCACGCTACACTTCGTTTTGGATTGCGTTTCTGCAGAGCACGATGTGAACGCATACCTGAGCCTTTTAAAAGTGGATGGAACGTTAGCTCTTGTCGGAGCACCGGAACATCCGCTTCCTATTGCTGCATTCAGTCTTATACCGACACGACGGAATTTTGCGGGGTCTACGATAGGTAGCATTGCCGAAACACAGGAAATGCTGGATTTTTGCGGAGCGCATAATATCGTGTCAGATATTGAGCTAATTAAAATGCAAGATATAAATATCGCTTACGAGCGTTTATTGAAAGGCGATGTGAAATATCGATTTGTGATAGATATGGCAAGTCTGAAAAATTAGCCGTTATGCGGTATTGCAAATTCCAGATGTATTCGCTTTCGACTATATCTGGAATTTCGCTGTAAACGTAATCTAACGATAAGTATTCGCAATAATTTTGAAGTTGCCGCGTTTGTTTCGTAATATAGCGCCGTTTGAAAGATGCTACGGTTATTGCATTGCTGTCGATCTTTCTGAACCGAGGTTTCGTAAGAAGTTTTCAGGCTTTTGCGAAACGGTAGATAAGCGGTAAATAGTGATTAAAATTACGATCAATGAATTGTCCAAGTTGCAACGAAACGCTTTTAATGTCTGTACGTAATCAGGTTGAGATCGATTACTGCCCCAAATGCCGAGGAATCTGGTTGGACCGAGGTGAACTGGATAAAATTATAGAACAGTCTGATAAAGCTTACACGCAAGTACCTAACAGCCGTCCGGCATATCCTGACAGCCGATACCAAGAACGGGATGATTATCGGGACGACCGGCATGGCGGTTATCGAAAGAAGAAGAAGTCCTTTCTAGGCGATTTCTTCGACTTCGATTAGCGTTTTATCCGTTGATAAAAGCTATAGCAACTTTGGCTGAACGTATTAATGGGGTAGCCGGTGTTTAAAGTAGCCGTACACCCACGTTCCCGCAACCGCGCTCAATAAGGTTACAGCGATTACCGTGGCGCCCGTGCCGATCTGAGCGAACAGCGGCCCCGGGCAGGCTCCGGTGATTGCCCAGCCGAATCCGAAAATGAGCCCCCCGTAAATATGGCCCTTGGTGAATTTTTTAGGCGCAATGGTAATCGGCTCTCCGTCAATCGTTTTGATTCGGAATTTTTTAATCAGCCAAACGGAAATAATGCCTACGATTACAGCACTGCCAATAATACCATACATGTGAAAGGATTGCAGACGGAACATTTCCTGGATGCGAAACCAGCTAATCACTTCGGATTTCACTAACAGGACACCAAACAGCACACCCGCCACAAGGTATTTCGTATTGTGGCGCCACCCGTACGTCAACCGGTTTTCATTGGTATACACAGCCTCCGGCAATTTTGTGTCCCGATTGTTATTCCTTGTCTGTTGCATGTTGTTCATTTAAAGTGATAAAATATGTGGCAAAATCAGGTTCGCCATGATAAAGCCGCCAATCATAAAGCAAACTGTAGCGATCAGTGAGGGCCATTGCAAATGAGATAACCCCATGATGGCATGCCCGCTGGTGCAGCCATCGGCATAGCGGGTGCCGAACCCAACCAAAAACCCACCGACCACCATAAAGAAAAATCCCTTCACGGTGAACAGCGATTGCCAACTCATGAGATCTTCCGGAATGAGGTTGTTGTAGTTGGTAACGCCGTAAGTAGCCAATTCATTTGCCAATGCTGGGTTTACCTCAGTCGGACTAAGGTTAGCCAGAAAAGCAGTAGCAAGTGTGCCTCCGAGAAAGATACCGAAGACAAAGAATAGATTCCAGGTCTCGCTCTTCCAATTATAGTGAAAGAATGGGATTTTAGCTGGTACACATGACGCGCAGATGTGGCGGAGGGATGAGCTGATTCCAAAAGGTTTATTGCCCAATATCAGTAATGCAGGCACGGTAAGCCCGATTATCGGCCCCGCGATATACCAAGGCCACGGTTGCTTCAAAAGTTCTAACATTTGTTTTTCAATACTGTTTTGATGTATTACTTTACTTCGTCATAGGCGGTGCCGGCATGCTTATGGGGCCTCCGTTGCGTGGGAACGCCACAGCTTCCGGTTGCGCACATATTTACATTGAAAAACGACAATATGGCAAATAAAACACCCATACCTACCAAAAGCCATTGTTCGATTTCTATTCCCTGCATGATAATGATGACACCGATAGCGAGTCGAAGCACCCGCGCCAAGTTCCAGCTTTTCAAATAATTTTTCATTTCTTCTCTTTCTCTTATTTAACAACTTGATTGTCCTTTTCCTTCCATTCCTTCATGCCACCGGAATAGTTTTTGACGTTGTTAAAGCCGTTACGCCTTAAAAGCGAGTAGGCAATCGTAGCGCGGTCGCCGGACTGGCAATGGATCACGACTTGCTTTTCTTTAGCTATCTTGTCTAGATGCTGTTGCAAGGTGCCCACGAATATGTGGTCAGCGCCCGGAATATGCCCCGCCTTGTATTCGCTTTCTCCACGTACATCCACAATCTGGGTGTCGTCTGCCCCTACATACCCTTTAAACGCTTCGATATCGATTACATCTGCCGTTTGTAGTTCCAAACCGAGACTTGTAATGTCTGAAACATAACCACAAACATTATCCATGCCGATACGCATCAATTTCCTGGTCAAATCTTCGACGTCTTTGTCGTCGGCAACCAATAGGAACTGTTCCTGATACGTTAATATCCAGCCCACCCAGGTAGAAAATGAATTATTTCCCTGGATATTGATGCTTCCGGGAATAAACCCCTTTGCGAAATCAACCTTATTTCGGGTATCGATTACCTTTAGCCCGTGGCGGTATGCCGATAGAAAGTCTTCTTTATCCAACTTTGGGTACTTTGGCACTTCGATCAATAGGGGGCGGGGCACCTTATTCAGGTGCTTCATCATAGCGAAATAAGTCGGTGGCTCAGGCTGCCCATCCAACAGGTATTCAACAAAGCCCGCTTCATCATCGCCATATTGGAACGCCCAATTGCGGATTTTTTCATAGCCAACGGTTGAATTGGGTACTGCGCCTAAGGATTTGCCGCAGGCCGATCCGGCACCGTGACCCGGCCACACCTGTATATACTCGGGCAATTCACCAAAATGCTGAATGGACCGGTACAACTGTTTAGCTCCTTTTTCCACCGTACCCACCATACCGGCGGCCTTTTCCAGCAGGTCGGGGCGCCCCACATCGCCTACGAATACGAAGTCTCCTGTAAAGACCATGACGGGTTTGTCTGATGCAGGGTGGTCTATGAGGACGAAACTGATGCTTTCTGGCGTATGCCCGGGGGTATGCAATGTCTCCAGGGTGAGGTTGCCAACGGTTACCTTGTCTCCATGTTTTAACCCGACGTGTGGAAACTGGTACTGCCAGTCTTCGCCACCTTCGTCAGAAAGGTACAGCTTGGCACCGGTAACGGCAGCGAGTTCGCGCGAGCCACAGAGGAAATCGGCGTGGATATGCGTTTCCATAACGTGGGTGATTTTCAGGTTATTTTGCTTCGCTATCTCCAGATACACATCGATATCGCGCTGTGCATCGATGACGATGGCCACTCCGTTTGCCTGGCAACCAATCACGTAGCTGGCCTGCGCTAGGCTTTTATCATATACATGCTGAAAAAACATTATTTTAAATTTATCCGTTTCTACTTATTTTTTTCTCATGCAAAGTACTCACTTTATTTTATACTGTACGGTTACTTTGGTTACACAACATCGGGTATCGAGACACTTCTAAGAAAAATAGCGTCGGGTTTTAGTTGTATTTTTGTAGAAATGATTTATAATTGTCATACTTGCGGCGATAAGTATCAACACATGGAAAAGGATGTTGGGCATGAAAGGACCGATAGAGGAAGCATACGGCGCGATATTCGAACCGGCATTGATTGATGAAATGGCACCGGTAGCCAAACTGGTGGCATTTAAAGCGGGTGATATGCTGATCGACATCGGGAAATACATCAGGACGATGCCTTTGCTTATCAGCGGTGCCATTAAGATTATGCGAGAAGACTTGGATAAAGGCGAATTAGTATTGTATTTTATCGAAAAAGGCGACACCTGTGCGATGACCCTGGCGTGCTGTATGGGCGATACGAAAAGTGAGATCCGGGCGGTAGCCGAAACAGATGGGGTGGTTGCCATGGTTCCGGTAAGCTATATGGAAACATGGGTGGGCAAGTACCCCAGTTGGCGAGCGTTCGTGTTTTCAAGTTACAATAATCGGTTTAACGAGATGCTGGAGGCGATTGATAATCTCGCATTCATGAAAATGGATAGACGCCTGTACAATTATCTTTTGGAAGCAGCGAAAATCACATCATCCGATGTGATAAACAAAACACATCAGGAAATTGCATATGCGCTAAACAGTTCGCGCGTAGTAATTTCGCGCCTGTTGAAAGCGCTTGAAAACGAAGGTAAAGTCAAGCTGAATAGAAACAACATCGAACTGTTGGAGTTAACTAAGACCAGTCGCCGGAAAGCTGGCACATAACGTAATTAAACAAAATGCTTAAAATAGACACCATGAAAATAACCTTATTTCTTCCCCAGCTGGTTGCTTTACTTTTTCTTTTCAGCGCTTGCAACACGAATAGCGGGGATAGTTATACGCTCGCCGGACATGTCAATAATGCCAATCAGTTAAGTAACGTAATGCTGTATGCGGGCGAAGCATTGGTCGACTCCATAGCCGTGGATAAAAACGGTAATTTTTCGATAACAGGAACAGCTTTGGGACCGACCCTATATGAATTGGTCATTGGGCAGCAATCGTATATGCTGGTATTGGAAAATGGCGAAAAGGTTGAATTGAGTGTGGATATGGACCAGCCGGCTCAATATACCGTAAAGGGCTCGGAAACTTCCGCCAAACTGAAAGAGGTTGCTGCGATACGCGATAAATTCCAGGAACAGCAGATGGATTTGCAAAAGGAATTCGAACAACGTATGGCCAATGGCGAAGATCGGGCAGTGGTTCAACAGGAATTGATAGCAAAACATGATCGCTATACCAGCGAGCTGGCCGAACAGATCGTCCGGTTCTCTACAGACAACACGGATAATCTAGCTGGATTCTTTGGGATATTGGTGCTGTATTCGGTAGATCCGGATGGGCACGAACAGGAGTTGGTAGCCTATGCGGAAAAAGCGAAGGACCGGTTTCCCAATGACAAGACCGTGCAGTCATTTGCTGCGCATATGCAGGAAATAAAGCCGCTAAGCGTTGGCCAGCCGGCGCCCGACTTTAGTTTGGAAACGCCGGACGGTAAGGCGGTAAAGCTCTCCGATTTGAGAGGTCAATATGTTCTTGTTGATTTTTGGGCAGCTTGGTGCACACCATGCCGTCATGAGAACCCCAACATCGTTACACAATACCATCAATTTAAAGACCGGGGGTTCACCGTGTTAGGTGTATCGTTGGATAGAGATCGCGATGCGTGGCTTAAAGCCATTAAAGACGACAAGCTCGAATGGACCCACGTGTCGGATCTGAAGATGTGGGAGAGCGAAGCAGGCCGCTTATACAACATCACAGCAATCCCTGCATCGTTTATGATCGACCCCGATGGCAAAATTGCGGCGAAGAACCTCCGGGGACCTGCACTGAAGCAATTTTTGGAAAAAACATTGTAAAAGCTAATCTTATCTTTTTGTGTTATGAAGAGTGTAATCCATCTCGTTTCTATATTTAACGCGTTGTTATTGATGCTTGGTAGCAAAGCGTACGCCCAGCAAAAAGCGGAACCTTGGAGCAAGAAGCAGTTGATTGCAACCGAAACGCTTGCTTCCCGAATCGAACAGGGAGAAACCGAAAACCTGTTTATCCTGTCGATAGGGCCCGATGCCGTTATTAAAGGTTCGGTCGACATCGGTCCTACAATGGAAGCTGAAAACCTCGACAAATTAAAGCATTACCTGAAAGACGTGCCAAAAAACAAGGAAGTGGTGATTTATTGCGGGTGCTGCCCGTTTGAAAGGTGCCCTAATATCAGACCCGCGTTTACGGTGTTGAAAGATTTGGGATTTAAAAATGGGAAGTTGCTAGATATTCCCCAGAATATTAAAGTGAACTGGCTGGATAACGATTACCCAATGAATGAATAATTTGAGATTGATACTTTGTTTTATGGCCATGATCATCATGAGCGTTGGCCTGTATGCACAAGATGAAACGGTAAAAATAGGGCAACAGGCCCCTGAAATTTCATTGCCTACACCCAACGGCGACACCATATCGCTGTCGGCGTTTAAAGGAAAACTGGTATTGATAGATTTCTGGGCGACGTGGTGTGCACCCTGCGTAAAAGAGCAGCCGGAATTAAAAACGCTATATGACACTTATAACGGTGGCACCAAAGGCGATCGGTTTGAGATATTCGGCGTGTCTCTCGATAAAAACCGTGATAGCTGGGTAAAGGCAATCGAACGTTTCAGCATCGATTGGGTACAGGTGAGTGATTTGCTGTTCTGGAGAAGTCCGGTGGCTAAAGACTACGGTATCCAGGAATTACCTTTTAACGTATTGGTCGGTGAACAAGGGGAAATAGTGGCCATCAATTTACATGGCGGAGAGCTCGAGGATTTTATAGCTACACATCTTAACAATGCTTACAATTAATCAAAACCACACCTTTTCCGTTGATGGGGTTTTATTCACTTTTGCGTTGGCATCGGAAGCTGCCGATGTATTTGCAGCTTATAACCATTTAATATGTGGCATAGGCAAGGTAAACGCAACTTACAATTTATTGAAGGCGGTGCAGCGCGAAAGACCTGCGTTGATTGTTAATCTTGGCTCTGCGGGAAGTAATCACTTCCAAAGGGGAGAAGTGGTCTGCTGTACAAAATTTATACAGCGTGATATGGATGTCAGGGGTTTAGGATACGAACAATATGAAACACCGTTATCGGGATTACCCACTATATTGGATTATGGCTTGCTGATGGACGGTTTGCCGGCCGGTATCTGTGGAACGGGTGATAATTTTGAAATGGCACATGCGGCAATCGGTTACAACGTGGTAGACATGGAAGCCTATGCCCTAGCTGTGTTGGCCATGAAAGAAAAGATACCGTTCCTATGCCTGAAATACATCTCGGATGGTGCCGATGGCAATGCGGCGGCAGACTGGACCGTGCAAGTGCACCAGGCAGCTGTTGCCTTCCATGATGTGCTAAAATTGGATAATTTAGTTAATTTTGCAGAGTGATGAGCAGGATTTGGCATAAATTCTTCGTGTGTGTTACAGTGGCGTTGGTTCTACTTGGATCCTGCCCCGTTAAAGCCAGCATCAAAAACTTGATGGGCATTCCGGTTAACAAGGAACAACGTGCACCGCAAAACCATATCATTTTTCAGGTAACAGGGGTAGAAAAGTGTGCCGATGTCGAAATCGCAGCGACCAAAATAGTCCAAATCAATTCTACGGGTATAGGTACTTTGTTGCCCACGGCCGCTCTCGCGCTGATATTTAATCGCTTGCCCAGTTTTGTATTGACCGATGCACAACCGCATCCCCATTACGGTCATCTAAAAATACCCGGTGCCTTACCGGTATTCCTCCAATGCCGGAGCCTCATCATTTAATGTTTTTCGTTCCTTTTCCTAACGATTGCAGTGGTCAAGAGGTAAATTGCCGTTTTGCAACCTGACGCTTGTGAATCCGCGCGATTATCAGTTTCTTAGATCGGCAATCAACCAATAAAAAAGAACAATAATCGTTCAACAATACAGTGAACAAAATAAAAGAACTCATCATGAAAATACACTTTAAAAAGGCCGTTGTCAGCTCCGGGCTTTTCGTCGTCATAATTTCACTCGTTGCCTGTGGGACCAACAAAAAAGAGAAAGATAATTCAATAAATCAGTCGGTCGCTCAGGACGCGGTTGCAGTGGAACAAGCCACTACCCCCGGGATTTTATTCAAGGACGAAAGCGGGAAAACCGTTTCGTTGAATTCGTTAAAAGGTAAGGTGGTATTCATCAACTTTTGGGCAACCTGGTGTCCGCCCTGCATTCACGAGATGCCGTCTATAGATGGTCTGAAAAAGTCGTTCGAAGGGAATGACAAGATCGAGTTTCTGATGGTAGACGTTGATAATAAGATAGAACAGTCAACGGCCTTTATGAATAAGAATGGTTACGATCTTCCGGTTTATACACCGGCGGGCCCTATTCCGTCTGATTATTTGGGCGGCGCAATCCCAACGACAGTTATCCTAGACAAAGAAGGAAAGATGGTAGGCCGGATCGAAGGCGGTCGGGATTATACCGATCCGCAAATAATAAAAGCGTTGAACGAGCTGGTTAACATGTGATTAGCGATGATGCATGAACGGAGAGTTATAGCATATGAATAATAATAAATTTTGGGCATTCATCCGGAAAAATGGTTTTTCGGTGTTCATGGGACTTTTTGTGGCAGCCATGGTGGTAAGTCCGGATACGAAGTCGTTTGTGCTTCGCCAGTTGATGCGTACCGGACTCTTTAATGCTAGCATTGATGAGCAGGGGCCTGCAGCTTTAAGCCAACCGGCTGTTGATTTTGATTTTGCCGACGACGATGGGTATGTTCAGCATACGTCATCGTTACAGGGTAAAGTTGTGTTTATCAATTTCTGGGCATCATGGTGCCCACCGTGCCGGGCTGAGTTTCCTTCTATCGAGAAACTTTATTCTACGCTGAAAGATAACCCGGATATTTTCTTCTTGATGATCAACGAAGATACTGACCTCTCTGCCGCACATGGCTACTTAGAAAGGGAGGACTATTCGATACCTTTCTATCGGTCTAATGGTGGTGTCCCCCGTGAAATTTACACGGGGGCATTACCAACTACGGTCGTGTTGGACAAGGCAGGGCAAATTAGGCTTCGGCATGAGGGTTTTGCTAACTATGGGTCGGCAAAATTTATAAAGGAGCTGGAAGAACTGATGAACGAATGACTACATAATAAGCCAAGAATTAAAGACCATCCATATAGAAAACATTGAATCGATGTCCATCCGGATCGGCGAAAAGAAAGCCGTAATATCCTTCGCCAAATGCTTCGGTGCCGGAAATTAGCTGACCTCCTGCGTTTTTAACCTCCTTCTCCCAGGCGTCTACCTCCGCTCTGCTTGCCGCGGAAATCGTGAATACGACTTCGGCCGCATGCTGGGAGTCGGCTACCTCGATTTTTAAATTGGCCCGGAGCACATCTTTTAAAAAGAAGTGTATCACAAAGTTGTCTTGGCCGACAAAAAAGCTTGTCAGTTCGCTAGAGCCAAGTCCATTGGGCTTGAATCCCAAGTCACGGTAAAATTTAGCTGTTCGGTCTAAATCGGCTACGGCCAGATTGGCCCAAATCTTTTTCGGATTCATAATTTCTGTATTTTCAGTTACCTAGAGAAACCGTCTATGCAAAGCTATTGTTTTAAATAAACATCGGTGCCGTGGAAAAGAGACGATCTGAGGGGTGTTTTGAGACATTTTAGGTGCTGCGAAAATATAAAAGTTGCCGGCTTTTTGTTTGCAGCCGGCAACGTGCAAAAAAGCGAGTTCTGCTATCTTTTTATTGGGCCTCCCTTGATTTCTTCCGACGGATTTGAAAGAACACGATCGCTGGGTGAAACGCTGCCGAATACTTCCGTTAACGTATCCAGCCGTATACCCTCCTTTATTGGAACGCGTTTGATTTCGTTATTATTTAGTATGATGATATAGGAATGATATTTTTCGCGATAACGCCTCAATGTCTGGACTGCGTAATCCTTTATGTTCGGAGACAAACATCCAAAATGTGACAAATGCCGTGATTACAAGTATGTTGGTATTCTGTTTGATAATAAGTACTTTGCTTCACAAAAGCTTACATCCATGAAACAACTGACTTTTCTCATCGTCGGGCTTGCGGCTGCTTTTTCAGCCTTCGGCCAACAAAATAATCCGAAACAGGCTTTTAATTTTGGTTTTGAGCAAGTGGCGGGTACTGTGCCCGTAGGTTGGAGCAATTTTGGGGAGGGCAGCTATAAACTGGAAGCGGACAGCAACGTTGTGAAAAGTGGAAAGTATGCCGCTTCAATAGCTTCGCTAGGTGATGAGCCGGGCTACCGGGCTTGGGCGTTTACGATTCCCGGCAGCTATCCGGGAAAAGAAATTACACTTTCGGGTTTTATCAAAACGGAAGATGTGGAAGGGTTTGCCGGCCTTTGGATGCGTCTCGACCCACAGGTAGCGTTCAACAACATGCAACAAGAGGGTTTGCAAGGCACCACGGAATGGACCCGATATGAATTTACGCTACCCATGAATCCTGACAAGACGGAGCAAACGGTAGTCGGCGGACTATTGGTAGGCAAGGGCAAAGTGTGGTTCGATAGTTTGTCGGTAACGATAGATGGCCAGGATATCGCTACGTTGCAGCCACAGGAGAAAAAGAAAGTGCCGGCACAGTTGGATACAGCGTTTGACCGGGGTTCGGCGGTTGATATACCGGCGCTTGACGAACCGTTATCTGAAAGCTTGGAAGTGCTGGGCCTCATTTGGGGCTTTGTCAAATATTACCATCCCGTCATAGCTGCTGGCGATGTGAATTGGGACTATGAGCTGTTTCGGGTGTTGCCTGCGGTATTGAAAGCAAACGGGAAGCACCAGCGGGATGAGGTGCTGATGCAGTGGATAGCCAGATTAGGACCGATAACGGAAACAGAAGAAGCAACGCTTCCGGCCGAAGGGGTGAAGCTCGAACCCGACCTTGAATGGATAAATACAACGGGTTTCTCAGCCGAATTGACGGAGTTACTTCTGAATATTAAGCAGGCGAAACGGACAGGTAAGCATTTCTACGTGAGCGTATACCCTGCCGTCGGCAACCCGAATTTCAGTAATGAAAATCCTTATCCCCGGATGCAGGTTGCCGACGATGGGTTTCGGCTGCTGGCACTTTACCGGTATTGGAATGTGATTCAGTATTTCTTCCCTTACAGGCATCTAATTGGTGAGGATTGGAAAGACGTGCTCGGCGAATTTATCCCGAAATTCATGGAGGCAGCTGATACGCAAGCTTACGTACTGGCAACGCTGGAACTCATCGCACGAATCCACGACACCCATGCAAATGTGTGGGGCAATAACCCCGTGCTGAATAGCTTCCTCGGTGTCCGTTATGCACCCGTAGAGGTACAGTTTGTGGAAGAACAACCGGTTATAACCGGATATCGGCACAACACATGGGGGAAGGATACCGGATTGGAAGTGGGTGACGTAATAACGTCGATTAACGGCGAAACCGTGGCGGATGTTGTAAGCCGGATGCTGAAGTATACACCGGCATCTAATTATCCCACGCAGTTGCGCGACATTGCACCCAAGCTGCTACGTACCAACGACACGGCCATGCGCATTGGAGTCGCTCGAAACGGGGAGCCCCACTCGGTGGTGCTCAATGCCTACGAACCGAACATATTGAAAATGCATAATCGCTTTTTGAATACCGATACCAGCTTCCGGATGTTGACCGATGACATTGCGTATTTGAACAACGGCACACTGAATGCCGATAACCTGGGCGAATACTGGGCACAGATTCGGGACACGAAAGGCTTAATCATTGATAACCGTAATTATCCTAGTAAGCCGGGGGCGAACCGGGTAGGGGAATTCCTCATGCCGAACGAGACGCCTTTTGCTAAATTTACCTTTTGCAGTATACAGGAGCCAGGTTTGGTTGTTCTTGGCGGTATGTCGATGAATACCGGTAAGGAGAATGCGGCATATTACCAGGGGAAGGTAGTTATCTTGGTAAACGAAGTGACCCAAAGTGCGGCCGAATTCCATGCGATGGCGTATCGCGTTCATCCCAGCGCTACGGTGATGGGCTCTACCACCGCCGGTGCGGATGGTAACGTGTCGCCGATCGTGCTTCCGGGAGGAATATCAACGGCGATTAGCGGCATCGGTGTTTACTATCCGGATGGAGGGGAAACTCAGCGCGTGGGAATCGTTCCTGATGTTGTCGTGAGGCCAACAATTGCCGGTGTGAAAGCCGGCCGTGACGAAGTTCTTGAAAGGGCGGTGCAGTTTATCAACAATCCGTAAGAATGTCCATCAACAGAAGATTAATCGTTAGATACTCCGATATATCGCTAACAGCAGCCGTGTCCGTAGCTTCTTGTATTTGCCAACCTCTTTGGTGAAAACGGTTCGTATTTGGGCAAAATGGAACAGGCTCCTTTTTATAAATAACTCATAATATTATTATAATCACTTTGAAATCAGGGAAAACTTTGATACCTTTGCAATCCGAAAATTTTGTACGAAAGGAGGTATAACAGGATATGATCATTGTAAATGTGAAAGAAGGCGAATCGTTGGACCGTGCGTTGAAACGCTTCAAGAAGAAGTTTGAAAAAACAGGGGTGTTGCGCGAACTCCGTTCCCGCCAGGCTTATGAGAAGAAATCCGTTACCCGTCGTACGCAACGTAAAAAGGCGATTTATAAACAAAGCCTCAACCAGGATATCGTCTAACGATTTTATCTCCGTTAATAGGGCGGTTTATTTGTAATACCCGAAAACTATCCGTATATTCAACCATTAGAATATAAGGGTAGTTTTTCTATGTTTATAGACCGCTTTATCCGTTTCATCACTTACGAAAAGCGCTTTTCGAAGCACACGGTTGATGCGTACAGTCATGAGCTGGTAGCCTATACCGATTACCTGAAAGCGTTGGAGGCGGACATTGCCGATATGACCCATAGGCAGGCCCGCGCTTATTTGGCTGCGCGATTGGAGTCGGGGCTTAGTCCCGTATCTGTAAACCGTAGCTTGGCTGCCCTTCGTACCTACTACCGTTTTCTGATGCGTGAAGGTGCTGTGAAGCAGAACCCCTTTGCCTTGGTCAAAGCGTTAAGAACCCCGAAAAAGCTCCCTGTTACTGTTGATAAAGAAAAGCTCTCAATCCTGTTGGATACCGGGGAGACATTTCCTGATACCTTTGAGGGGCTGCGCGACAAGTTAGTGTTGGAACTCTTGTTTGGTACAGGCATTCGGCTCGCCGAATTATTACAAATCCGTGAGGAACACATCGATTTCTACAGCGGCAATATCCGTATATTTGGGAAACGGAATAAAGAAAGGCTGGTGCCCATGAATAAATCGCTTCAGGTGTTGCTGCGTCATTACATCGGTGAAAAAAATATACAGTATTTTAACAACAATTCACCTTACCTTATCGTTACTAAGAAAGGGAAGGATGCTTATCCCGGATTGATCTATGACATTGTAACGCATTACCTAAGCATAATATCTCCGCAGCGAAAAAAGAGCCCGCACGTGCTCAGGCACACCTTCGCGACAACGCTGCTGGATAATGGGGCAGATTTGAATGCCATAAAGGAATTGCTAGGGCATGCCGGACTGGCTGCTACCCAAGTTTATACACATAATTCGGTGGAACGGCTTAAATCAATTTATAAACAAGCGCATCCAAAAGCTTAAAAAAGGAGGAATCATGAACATTATTGTGCAATCAATTCGTTTCGACGCAGACAAGAAGCTGATCCAGTTTATCCAGAAACGGGTGAACAAACTTGACCAATTCTTCGACCAAATTATTGATGGAGAATGTTACCTCAAGTTAGAAAACGTAGAAGATGAGGCAAACAAAGTTACCGAGTTTAAGCTGAATATTCCAGGAAGTCAGCTGTTTGCCAAAGCACAGGCGAAATCTTTTGAAGAAGCTACAGACTTGGCGGTCGAATCGTTGCGCAGGCAAATCAATAAACATAAAACGAAAACCAGGACTAAAGCAAGTAATCATAAGGAATTACTTTCGATGACCGATGAAATGAGCGCGTAGCGAATACGTTATCATTAGTAACGCAATTCAAACCCGACCAAATGCACCGCTGTGCCTGTTGGGTTTGAATTTTTGTTTTGAATACCCAAACCGTAGACCGACCGTGCAAAAATGGTTTACAACGTATTTCGGCTTTAGCCGCCGCGAACTCAATGGTGTTTGCGTATTGGCGTTGATTTTGCTCCTGATATGGTGCATTCCACGCATCTTCTCTTTTCACAGCGAAAAAACGGAGAGCGACCTCTCTATTCAAATCGCCGAAATCGACAGCTTTCTGGCCGCTGCTGATAAAGAACGAATATCCACTAATCATCATGTGAATAGGAACGTCGGCGAAGGGGCATCACCTGTCTCTGAAGTGACTTATTTTACGTTTGATCCCAATGGGTTGCCCATAGGCGATTGGGAACGGCTAGGGCTGTCCGAAAGGCAAATACGGATGATTAAGAATTATGAGGACAAAGGTGGGCGTTTTCGGAAAAAGGAAGATCTTGCGAAGATCTATGCCATCAGCGATGCGGATTATGCCCGGTTGGAACCGTATATCGAAATCAAGCAAGCCGAGCCAGATCCTATTGCGGCAAATCACGGCGATAGTGGCCAGCGAACCATCAGTACGGTTATGCAAGCAACGGTGCCGCAAGCACTTCATATCGATTTAAACGGCGCAGACTCCCTCGAATTGCAATACCTTCCGGGTATCGGACCAGTGTTCGCGTCGCGTATCGTTCGGTTCAGAGATCTGTTGGGCGGTTTCCATCAGGTATCGCAGTTAATGGATGTTTATGGGTTTGACACTGTGCGGTTTGAAGAGCTGGAAGCATATGTGTATGTCGACACATCCAAAGTAGAAAAAATTGCGATCAATACCGCTGGATACCAACGTTTCAGTGACCATCCATTCATCAATCACAAGTTGGCCAATGCAATTGTGCAATATCGGAAACAACACGGGCCCTATGGCGCGATCAGCGATTTATTACATATCGCTATTATGGATGAGCAAATTTTTCGTAAGATTGCACCGTATTTAACCTTAGTTGATGATTGACCAACGATTGAGAGCGGCCGTCAGGGATGTGCCGGACTTCCCAAAGCCGGGAATTATTTTCAAGGATATTACACCTATCTTGAAAGATCCGGGCCTGTGTGAAGCGGTAGTGGAACGCATGGCTGAACCGATAAACCCCGAAACCATCGATGTGGTGGCAGGTATTGAAAGCCGGGGCTTCCTCTTCGGTCTCATGCTCGCCCAACGGCGGGGAAAGCCCTTCGTACCCGTCAGGAAGGTCGGAAAACTGCCTTATGATACTGTGCAACAAGAATATGCGCTTGAGTATGGCAGCGCTACCATCGAAATGCATGCCGACGCCTTTCCCGTGGGTAGCCGTTTACTCATCCACGATGACCTGCTAGCGACAGGGGGAACGGTGACCGCTGCCAGTCACCTTATCGAACGACTAGGCGGCCACATCGCAGGCTATACCTTTATTATCTGCTTAGACTTCCTTAACGGAAGGGATCGGCTCGCAACTTTCAGTTCACAGATCCATACACTGTTAAGCTATACCTAACAGTAATCGACTATAGTTTTTTGCCAGTCGTAGTAATGTCAGATACGATGGACATTGGAATTTCCATACCTTGGATGCTCATACTTCCCGTGATATCTTGTTTAAGTTTAGAAAGTACCGGCAGGCCCGATTTGACCTCAACCTCAATTGTGCCACGTTGGGTTCCACTCATGTCAAATTCTGCAGCTTGTAGTATCGGATTGCCTCCTTCACCGGTAAACTTCGAGAAAGTCAACTGCGCGTCCACGTCGAGCACCGCAATGTCGCCCTCTAGCCCCGAAAGCGTAAAGTCTGAGTTGGCATCTGAATGCAACAGGTTGGCAATGGAACCCGAAAATGTCTTTCCCCAGGTGTCGCCTATGCTTACGGCCTTATTTGGATAGATGTTGCTGATTTGGTTCATGCTCTGGATTAGCGAGGAATCACCGAATGATTGCTTCAGTATTTCTTTTTGGGGGCCTTCCATGCCATCGAAAATCTCCGCAAAACCAACTACTTTTTGAACACTGCCATCTTCGTTAATATACAGCTGAAATGATTTTCCGATAAGACCTGACATAGCCTTCAGTTCGCTCGTACCTCCATCTGGGTCGTTCGAATCGAATGTAATCCGTTGCATGCCGCCCACGTCCGTATCCATCTTTAGTGCGTTCATCAAGACCTCTATTTCAGTTACACCGTTGTCCCGTGCTTTAATCGTGTAGATGTATTCCGTTGAAATATCCTGTGTAGTCGTAATCTGCTGCCCCATAGCCTCCTGCACAATCTCCTGCTTAACCACCGAGGAAAACAGGTACTTATCGCCCGGTTTGAGGTTGAATTTCAGTTGGACAGCTGCTATTTCGGACTGCGCCTTTTTGATCTCCTCTTTGGGTCCATGGGCAATTACAGATGTAGTTAATAGCAAACAGAAAGCCCAGAGTATGAAAGTAATTGTGCGATTCATCTATTTCGTTTTTGATTTAATCTCAAAGATAAGCTTTGCGCCGATTACACCGCTTTTTTTTCAAACATATTTTGTTGCTGCCGCAGGACCGTACTTCCGGGCCGATTTGGTCGTAAATTGGATTTCATACCCAAAACCATCTTATTCTATATTATGCCGTATTTTCTTTGGTTGGCTTTTTTCGGTGTATTGTTTATTATTGCGATGAAACAGGTAGTTATCTTATGGAATCAATAGCAATGGGCGACGAAAATAGAGAAATGGTACGGCAGATGGTCCGCGAATTTGCGGATAAACACATTCGTCCGCATGTAATGGAATGGGATGAAGCACAACTGTTTCCCATCGATATGTTCAAAGCGATGGGGCAGCTCGGTATCATGGGGGTGTTGGTGCCTGAGGAATATGGTGGTGCCGGATTGGGGTATGATGAGTATGTAGACGTAATTGTCGAAGTAGCAAAGGTGTGCGGCTCGATCGGTCTTTCGCTGGCTGCCCATAATTCCCTTTGCACGGGCCATATATTGGCGTTCGGGAACGATAGTCAGAAAGAGCGGTGGCTGCCTAAGCTCGCCACAGCCGAATGGCTGGGGGCTTGGGCACTTACCGAAGCCAATACGGGGTCGGACGCGCTACGCATGGGTACCACGGCCAAATTGGACGGTGACGAGTACGTTGTTAATGGAACGAAGAACTGGATTACTCACGGCAAAAGCGGGGACATTGCGGTGGTGATGGTCCGGACAGGTGAGAAAAATAAATCGGGTGGTATCTCGGCATTGGTTATTGAGAAAGGTACGTCCGGGTTTACACACGGAAAGAAAGAAAATAAGTTGGGTATGCGGGCATCTGAAACGACGGAACTGGTGTTCGACAATTGTCGTGTGCCCCGCGAGAACATGCTTGGTGAAGAAGGGGAGGGATTTAAGCAGGCGATGCACGTATTGGATGGCGGGCGTATTTCAATTGCCGCCTTAGCACTTGGCATGGCGAAAGGTGCCTTGGCAGCCGCTGTAAGCTATGCCAAGGAACGGCATCAGTTTGGGCAGCCGATCGCTAATTTCCAAGGCATTTCTTTTAAACTGGCAGATATGGCTACGGAGATCGAGGCGGCTGAATTACTGGTCAGGCAAGCATGTGCATTAAAGAACAGCGGTGGCGATGTGACCAAAAACTCCGCGATGGCTAAATACTTTGCTTCGGAATTGGCTGTGCGCTGTGCCACGGAAGCCGTGCAGGTTTTTGGGGGCTATGGTTACACCAAAGATTTTCCAGTTGAAAAGTACTACCGGGATGCTAAACTCTGCACCATCGGTGAGGGGACGTCCGAAATCCAAAAAATGGTCATCGCGCGGGAAGTATTGAAATAGGGGGGCTTTCGCTTTTTTAGCAAGGATTTTTGTTTTAGGTTTGCGGTGACAAAAATCGCGACAGCTATGACCCGGAGTGAACTCATCCAACAGATTAAAACCAAGCGCTCGTTCCTATGTGTAGGCCTCGATACCGATATCAATAAAGTGCCCCGCCATCTGCTGGACTATGCTGATCCGGTTTTTGAGTTCAATAAGCAGATCATCGAGGCAACAGCCGACCTGTGTGTAGCATACAAACCCAATATCGCTTTTTATGAAAGCCGCGGTATAGCGGGGTGGGAGAGCTTACGGAAGACATGGGCGGCGTTGCCGCAAGACTGCCTGAGTATTGCCGATGCCAAACGGGGTGATATCGGTAATACGTCCGAGATGTATGCGAAAGCTTTTTTTGATCGGGATGTGTCAGGCCTCGGTTTCGATGCGCTTACCATTGCGCCGTATATGGGGCACGATTCCATACAGCCCTTTCTTGATTTTGATGGAAAATGGTCGATTGTACTGGCGCTGACCTCCAACGTTGGCGGGTTGGATTTTCAAACCCATCGGGATACGCGTGGGAAGCAGTTATTTGAACGCGTAATCGAAAAAGCCAACGACTGGGGCACAATCGATAACCTAATGTATGTAGTTGGTGCTACGAGGGGCGAAGCTTTTACGGCTGTCCGAGCGCTTGCACCCGATCATTTCTTATTGGTGCCGGGTGTCGGTGCGCAGGGGGGGAGTTTACAGGAAGTATGCCGCTATGGAATGAATGCTGATTGCGGGTTGCTTGTGAATGCTACCCGATCCATCATTTACGCATCAGACAGTGAGGACTTTGCCGAACGAGCTAGGGAGGAGGCAACGGCATTGCAGCGAGAGATGGAGAAAGAGCTGGTTGCGAAAGGCATCATATGATCGGACACTCACTATAACAAGGCACGTTTAATTGTTATCATTGATCTCCTAGGTGGGTAACCAATATTTTGTCGATGCGGTTACCATCCATATCCATTACCTCAAACTCGTGATTTTTCCATTGCACCCGCTCACCTGCCGTAGGCATATGGCCCAATTTAAGCAGGATCAGCCCGGCAATGGTACTGATACTCCCCATGCCATCCTCTTCATCTTCCGCATCGATATTTAATGCTACAAATAATTCATCCAATTGGTATTGCCCATCGATAAGCAAGCTGCCGTCTTCACGGGCGACTATCTCTGGCCTTTCGCCGGTATCGCCATCGGAGATATCGCCCACGAGGCCACTAAGGATGTCGTTGATGGTTACGATACCCTGAAGCGATCCGTACTCATCCAGCACGACCGCCTGGTGTATTTTGGATGCCTTGAACTTGTTCAATATACTGTACGCCGAACTATTTTCGTGGACATAGTTTAGCGGTTGCGTCAATCGGTCGAGCTGAATCGGCTCTTCGATGAGGTACTGGTTGAGCAACGATTTGATATGAACCACGCCTGAGATGTTATCCAAGCCACCTTGGCAAACCGGATAGACCGTATGGCCGCTTTTCAATATGGTATCACGGTGCACATCGTACCCGTCATTGATATCCAGCCACACAATGTTGCTGCGATGTGTCATCAGGTTGATGGCACGCTTATCGCCTAAACTGAATACACGGTCCACGATTTCGTGCTCAATATGTTCAATGGCCCCAGTATCGGCGCCTTCATCAACGAGTGCCTTGATTTCTTCTTCCGTGACGGCACTTTGCGAGGTTCTAACGCCAAGCAGTCGGACAACAGTTTCTGTAGTGGCACTAAGCAGCCACACAAAAGGAGCGACCACCCTGCTTAGTATATTCATCGGGAAAGCGACAATCATCGCATATTTCTCAGGCATAGCCAAACCTATGCGCTTCGGTACCAATTCGCCAAACACCAAGGTCAGAAACGTAATCACGATAACCACGATTAATACCGAAACCTGTGAGCTGTATCCGTCTAGCCAAGCGATTTCCGAAAGATGCACATCCAAGCGTTGGGCAATAGTAGCACCACCGAATATACCCGTCAAAATACCAATCAGCGTAATACCTATTTGTACAGTGGAGAGGAATTGGTTGGGAGAATCCTTTAGTTTGAGTACTTGTTTGGCGGCTGCGTTTTTCCGGTCAACAAGCACCTGTAAACGGGCTTTTCTACTGGAAACGATGGCAATTTCAGAAGCCGAGAAAATGCCGTTCAACAAAACTAACGCCAGGATAATCAGCGATTCGGTAAGCATGAAGCTAATGTAATAATTAATTTATATAAACAAAAGCAACAAAAAGACGCGGTATTATACATCATCGGTTAAGAGCTTCTTGGGATTTTTCACCTGTTGTTTTAATAGTGCGATATTCACAACCTCGTGCATTTCGGTGACATAGTGGAAAGTGAGGTCCTTGATGTAATCTTCCTTGATTTCCAAGATATCTTTTCGATTTGCTTTCGATAAAATAACTTGGTTGATATTAGCCCGTTTGGCGGCCAATATCTTTTCCTTGATTCCACCAACGGGCAGTACCTTGCCCCGCAACGTAATTTCGCCGGTCATAGCCAGCTTTTCTTTTACCTTACGTTGTGTAAAGCTAGATGCCAGGGCGGTAAGCATGGTGATGCCGGCCGAAGGGCCATCCTTGGGCGTGGCACCGGCGGGTACATGGATGTGTACATCCCACTTGTCAAAGATGCGGTAGTCAATACCAAACGCGTCAGCGTTTGCACGGAGATAGGCCATTGCGATAGTAGCTGATTCTTTCATCACATCCCCGAGGTTGCCGGTAAGTGTCAATTTACCTTTTCCGGGGCTTAAACTTGATTCGATATAGAGGATATCACCGCCAACTTGGGTCCATGCCAAGCCGGTAACAACACCTGCTACGTGGTTGTTTTCGTAGTATTCTTTATCGAAGATGGGGGCGCCTAGTACTTGCTCCACCATATCAACACCGATCGGCAGAGGCAATGGATCTTCCATAACGAGGTGGGTAGCCACGCCACGGACAAGGGAACCGATTTTCTTTTCCAAGCCACGCACGCCCGACTCACGGGTATATTCATCGATAACCTTCTCTATGACGTTGGCACGGAGGGCGAACTCCTTGGCATTAAGGCCATGTAATTCCCGCTGTTTCGGAATCAGGTGCTTCTTGGCAATCTCGATTTTCTCTTCGATGGTGTATCCGTTAACCTCGATAACTTCCATGCGATCCAATAACGCCGGCTGGACGTTGCTCAATGAATTGGCTGTAGCGATGAACATGACGTTAGACAGATCGTAGTCGAGTTCGACATAATGATCGTAAAATGCATTGTTTTGCTCAGGGTCGAGTACTTCCAGCAGTGCGGATGAAGGGTCGCCACGGAAGTCGCTTCCTACTTTGTCTATCTCGTCGAGTACGAATACCGGATTGGATGTTCCAGCTTTTTTTAGTGACTGGATAATGCGCCCCGGCATGGCGCCAATGTAGGTTTTCCGATGCCCCCTGATTTCGGCCTCGTCGCGGATACCACCTAGCGCCATGCGGGTATATTTACGGCCGATTGCTTTGGCTATCGACTTGCCCAACGATGTTTTTCCGACACCCGGAGGGCCCACCAAGCACAGTATCGGTGCCTTCATGTTGTGTTTGAGCTTCAGAACGGCAAGGTATTCGACGATTCTCCGCTTTACTTTCTCGAGACCGTAATGGTCTCGATCCAATATCCGCTTGGCACGCTTCAGATCGAAATTATCTTTAGAGAAATCATTCCAAGGTAGGTCAAGTAGCAGTTCTAAATAGTTGACCTGAACGGAATAGTCTGCCGCAGCGGGGTTGATGCGCGCGAGCTTGTCGAGCTCTTTGGTGAAGTGTTCGGCGACTTCCTTGGACCATTTTTTTCCCTTCGCCCGTTTGCGCAGGTCTTCCATTTCCAGATCGGGAGTGTTGCCGCCCAATTCTTCCTGAATGGTTTTTAATTGCTGGTTGAGAAAATAATCCCGTTGCTGCTTATCTAAATCGCCCTTAACCTTATTCTGTATCTGGTTTTTAAGTTCCAGCAATTGAAGTTCAATGTTGAGCTGTTCCAACACCTTGGCCGCCCGCTTCTCAAGGTTAGCAATTTCCAGTAATTCCTGCTTAAATGGCAGGTCGGCATTGAGGTTGGAAGAAATAAAATTAATCAGAAACCCGGGGCTCTCGATGTTTTTTATCGCAATGCCTGCTTCGCTGGGAATGTGCGGCGACAGCTGAATGATTTGCAACGCCATCTCTTTGATGGAGGAAATCAGGGCGTTAAATTCCTTGCTGGTTTTGTGTTTTTTCTCTTCGAAACGCTCAATGTGGGCCTTAATATAGGGTTCGCTCTGAATGAGGCCACGGAGCTTAAAACGTTGCTTGCCTTGGATGATAACGGTAGTATTGCCATCCGGCATTTGCAATATTTTGATGATCATCGCTACGGTACCAACCGGATGCAACTGTTCGAACGTAGGGTCCTCGATTGACATGTTCTGTTGGGATACGACCCCGATGATGCGATCGCCTTTATAGGCTTCCTTTACCAACTTGATGGATTTGTCGCGCCCCACGGTGATGGGGATGACCACACCAGGAAACAGTACGGTGTTGCGTAAAGGGAGAATGGAAAGCGACTCGGGGAGGTCGGCATTGCTCATCTCATCTTCATCTTGCTGGCTTAATAAAGGAAAGAATTCCGTGTCTTCATTTATAATGGGAATGGCTTGATTAAAATCAAATGGATCAAAGTTGCTCATGAATAAATTTTCGTCTATGATGGGGCGCCATTTTGGCAGCCGTATACTTGCGCTGTGTTAATTGTATTTCTTGTGGACATAATTGCAATGCCTATGCCAATAGTATGTGTTTCCGCTAATTCTACGAATATCATATCATTCAGACATATGTGCTGAAAAAAAGTCAGCAATAAAAGACACGGTCGGGTTGCATATGCATTGTGAGGTGTCGTCATGTTAAGTCACTAATATAGGGATTTGCGAGATAAAATTAAATTGGCAAATAATAAATTGCTGGTTTGGAAGTTTTAAGTTGAGGCTGGGGGTCACTGGAGTTGCACATAGCGATGCTTATAGTTATGTTTGTAGCACGGAAATTGTAGTAAGGGATAAATGACCGGGTGTCAGTTCAATAAAAAGTGGTGCCCCCGTGTATGTTGTATAATTTAGAAAGCGATGAAAATAAACGATTTGAAGATTATTTTAAAACGATTGAACGTTGGTGTAGTGGTAGGAATAATGTGTTTAACTGCGTTGGTTGCGCAAGCTCAAACGACGGAGACCGCACCGAGTAATCCTAACGTGCGCTTAGGGCAGAAGGCGCTGATTGATGGTGATTTTAAAGCCGCAGCAGGTCATTTGCAAAAAGCACTCCCCGCAGAGGCCGGTGATCCGAATGTGATGTATATGTTAGCGTACTCGCAATACCAAATAGGCGAATACCGGAAATCGCTGGAATCATTCACTAAGGTCATCGAGTTGCGGCCAGACCATGAGTCGGCTTATTATTACCGCGGCAAAGCAAATAATGCGTTGGCTGTGCAAACCGACACACGAATTAGTTCGAGTAATCGGGAGAAAATGTTGAATCAAGCGATAATAAATTATACCAAGGCGATTGAGCTCAATGGTGAGGACGTGAAATATTACCAAAATAGGGGTATTGCCTATAGGGATTTGGGAATATTACGTGGTACAGCCGGAACTGCGAACTACGACAAATCCATAGCTACTGACGCCTACAACAAAAGTGTAGTGGATTTTGAGCAGGTGCTGGTTATGGCTCCGGGTAAAAAAGATATCCAAACGGAACTCAAGAAAGCGAAAGTTTATCGCGATAACTTGAAATAAACTGAATTTAGTGTCTTTATTATAGCCACTCACCGGTAACGGTGTAGTGGCTTTCTCCAATTACCAGTACGTGTTGCTGTTTCGTGATCCGGTATAAGGAGTCTACGTAATAATCGAGCTGTTCGTTGGTTTGATAAAGCATATTGCTAACTTGGTTGATTACGCGGACATGCGTCACAGTACCTGAATCTGTTTTTTCTATCCGGATTTCTTTCGTACGTAACGTCGAATCGATAGGAGTATAGGTAACGGAAGAGCCTGTGCTATCCACCCGATAGCTGTTTTGCCAGGCTGGTTTATTGATGTCAGCGTCTATAAATAAAGCAAATTCGCTCTTCCAATCGGCTACATGGATTTTCTTCCGCTCATCTTCCCCGTTTTTTGCTGCCGTTTTTATAATTTCGGGATTATGTTGCTGCAATCGCGCGGCTTCTTTTTCAAAATATTCTGCTAAACTGAAGTATGGTGCCGTATGCAATGCATTTGATACGCGCTCGGAGTCGCTGCATGACGATAACGTGATCAGCAACACCGTGGCGCTATAAACAAAGGGTATATTTAACCGCCGCATATGACCTCGTCGTTATACCAAAATATTGCCCGTCATCTCTGGTGGGGTGGGTACGCCCATAATCGTCAAAATTGTAGGGGCAATATCACCCAATTTACCATCGACTATGGCGTTGTAGTTGTCGTCGATGAGTATACAAGGTACCAGATTGGTGGTATGTGCCGTGTTGACCGAGCCGTCGTCATTTATCATAAATTCTGCATTTCCATGGTCGGCAATGATGATAAAGCTGTAACCTTCCCGGCGCCCACATTCAATGACCTGTTTAGCACAATGGTCCACTGTCTCCACAGCGCTTACCACAGCGTCAAATACGCCAGTGTGTCCCACCATGTCAGGGTTGGCGAAGTTTAGGCAGATGAAATCGGGCTTGTTGGTTACCATATCTTCACAAATGGCATCGGCCACGCCCTGTGCGCTCATTGCTGGCTGCAGGTCGTAGGTCGCGACTTTGGGAGAGGGAATCAGAATGCGGTTTTCACCACGGAATGCGCGTTCGCGCCCGCCCGAAAAGAAAAAGGTTACATGGGGATATTTTTCCGTTTCCGCGATACGGGTCTGTGTCTTGTTGTGTGCCTCCAACACTTCGCCAAGCGTATTGGTAAGGTTGTCTTTAAGAAACAATACCTGAACGTTTTTGAAAGTCTCGTCATAAGTGGTCATGGTGAGGTAGTGGAGGTCGAGCGGGTGCATACCGAACTCGGGGAATGCCTGCTGCGTAAGGGCTATCGTAATTTCCCGCCCGCGGTCCGTACGGAAATTGAAGCAAACAACGACGTCGCCGCCCGCAATTGTCGCCAAAGCATTGCCATTGCTGTCGGTCTTGACGATGGGCTTAACAAATTCATCGGTAACCCCTTCGTTGTACGACTGCTGGATGGCCTCACGGATGTCCGTCGTGGGCATGCCGATGCCGTGTGCCAATAGATCGTAAGCCTGTTTAACTCGTTCCCACCGGTTGTCGCGGTCCATGGCATAATACCGGCCAATCGCGGACGCCAGCTGGCCCACACTTGCGGCTAAAAACTGCTCCATATCCGTTACGTAACCAATTCCCGAATTGGGGTCGGTGTCGCGACCATCTAAAAATGCATGTATGAAAACATGGTCATTGGTCAGCCCAGCATGTTTGGCTGCTTCGCATAACCCTTTCAGATGCCTGGTATGTGCATGTACACCGCCATCAGATAATAGGCCGATAAAGTGTACACGTTTGCCGTTGGTTTTTGCATAGCCGAATGCTTCTTGCAATGTGGTATTTCTATTGAATTCACCATCGGCAACCGCCTTATGTATCCGTCCCAACTCCTGGTAGACAATCCGTCCAGCACCTAAGTTCATATGGCCTACTTCGGAGTTGCCCATCTGGCCTGCAGGAAGGCCAACGGCTTCGCCCGACGCTTCAAGCGTGGCATTGGGGCGGGTGGCCAGCAATTCATCTAAAAATGGTGTGTTTGCCGCTCGCACGGCATTGGATTGGTCCTCTTTGCCATAACCTAAACCGTCTAAGATTACGAGCGCTACTTTTTTGTCTTTCTTCACGGAACAAACTTAGATAAACTTGCTTTTAGATGCAAGTTTATTCGATGTTGGTGGGCACGCGGTATGTGTAGATTGGGTGATTGTCAAAAGATGGCATGTTTTTAGCGGTACGTTGGTCGTTAAGCAATAATTCGGTCAGAGGCTGCTTTTTGTAGAATTTAATCTACACTTGAGCGCTTTTCGCGGACAAGAAATAGGTTGAATGCCAAATGCAATTGATATTTGAATAAACAATTACAGTGAAAGTGATGGGAATCAGATTGATCAGAAAGATGGGGTTGACGGGGGTGATGTGCTTCGTGATGACAGTAGGGTTTGCTAACATCAACGATGTAATTGACGACATCGCCTCTTGCGTAAGGGGGGGCAATACCAAGGAGCTTTCCAAGTATTTTTCGTCGACAGTGAGTATGACGTTGCTGAATGACGAGGGAATTTATTCCCGTGTACAAGCTGAGATTATTTTACGGGATTTTTTCGGTAGGAACGCCCCCACGGGTGTGAAGATTGCCCATCGGCTGGATTCAAATCCCAATTTTAGATACGTTGTTCTCAATCTCGAGACCGCTAAAGACACTTTCCGGGTTTCTTACAAGCTGACAAACAACGACAATATGTTCCAAATTACGGAATTTCGTATCGAACCCATTTATTAACAACCCATCCGATTTTTATTTTTATTCTTCTTCTTTTGTTTTAAATAGCCATCTTAGCGCCGTTTAATAACGCTGTTTTTGTGTCTATCCAAGTTGGCTCTGTACGCTTGGTGTGCACGAAATGCACATGAACAATAACCAATGACTCAGCTAGAAAACGAGCAGTTGCAGCGGTTTATCACTGCAGCGCTCACAGAAGATGTAGGCGACGGTGACCATACTTCGCGGTCTACCATTCCGCCGAATGCCGTAGGAGAGGCCCAATTGATTATCAAGGAACCAGGGATATTAGCGGGTGTGGAAGAGGCGTTGGCGGTGTTCCGTGAGGTGGAAGCTGCCCTGTCGATAACCACATTCAAATCCGATGGCGATGCCGTCGACGTTGGTGAAGTGGTACTAACCGTGAGGGGGAGTATCCACAGTATTTTACTTGCGGAAAGATTAGTGCTCAATATCATGCAACGGATGAGTGGCATTGCTACCACCACGCATCGTATCGTCGCTGCCATAGCTGGGACTGGCACAAAGGTATTGGATACGCGGAAGACTACACCGTTGCTTCGGTTTCTGGAAAAAAAAGCCGTACTAATCGGTGGTGGTGTAAACCATCGATTCGGCTTATACGACATGATGCTGATAAAGGATAATCATGTGGACTATGCCGGGGGGATAACGAATGCAATTAGGCGGGCAAACGATTATCGCAAAAAGATGGATAGGCCCATAGCAATTGAAGTGGAAGTACGAAATCTGGGTGAGATTGAACAGGTACTGGCTGTGGGCGGGGTAGAGCGTATTATGCTCGATAATTTCACTCCTGATGCGCTGCGGGAAGCCGTGGCCTTGATTAATGGGCGGCTGGTTACCGAAGCATCGGGCGGAATTACCATAGACAATATCCGCGATTATGCCATGGTGGGGGTAGATTTCATTTCTATTGGCGCCCTAACCCATTCGGTGAAAAGTTTGGACATGAGCCTCAAAGCAAAGGTGGTCGATTAAACAATGGAGGTGTTGGTTTTTGCTTCTTTTTCGTTAATTTGCAATTCATGATATCGATCTATCTCATAGGAGCCGTTGTCTTGGCCTACTTGTTCGGATCCATCCCTACGGCCGTATGGTTGGGGCAATCGTTTTATCGGGTGGATGTGAGGGAATACGGCAGCGGCAATGCAGGTGCTACCAACACATTCAGGGTGCTAGGCACGAAGGCCGGCGTAGCCGTGATGCTAATCGATATTTTGAAGGGGTGGACGGCGACTAACCTGGCCTACTTCATTGGCCCTTCCGTTACTGGCCCGCAGACCGCTGCACAATTTGTCAATTATCAGCTTGCCTTGGGTGTAATTGCTGTAGTAGGGCACCTATTTCCGGTTTTTGCCGGATTCCGCGGCGGAAAAGGAGTAGCAACCTTGTTTGGGATGATTCTAGCAGTTCATTTCCAAGCGGCGCTGGTGTGCGTGTCTGTGTTTCTCATCATGCTGTTGCTTACACATTATGTTTCGTTAAGTTCGATTAGCGCTGGGTTTGCTTTTCCGTTCAGTATCGTTTTCCTGTTTCATACGTCGGTTAAATCGGTGTTGTTGTATGGCATATGCATTTGTGTGTTAATTTTGATTACCCACCAAAAAAATATTGAACGCCTACTCAAAGGCAAGGAGTCAAAAGTTTATTTATTTGGGAAACGCGCAAAGGTATAACTTCTTATATTTCGGCATATATATTGCTTTCTTTGAAAGAAAATGGTTGTTGGCTATCTAAAAAAATTACATCATGAAACTGTCATGGTTTTCAAAACTACACAAGGAAATGATTAAGCCATGACAGCTTCATTACCACTAAAGAAAAATTTAAACAGATGAAAAAAATCATAAAACATACGTGTATGCTATTGGCCGCTGTCATTATCGTTTCATGCGCCACGGTTCCACTTACGGGAAGACGGCAGCTGAGCTTGGTCAATGAAGCCGAAATCCAACAGCAAGCCGCGTTGGTCTATAAGGATTTTTTGGGGGATTCCAAAACCAAGGTAATCAAGAGTTCAAACCAAGCACAGTTGGTGCAGCGGGTGGGGAAGAATATCGCCAATGCGGTTAATCGCTTCCTGCAAGAAAACGGGTATGGCGACCAATACGATTTCCATTGGGAATTTAACCTGATTGAGGAAGACCAAATCAACGCATGGTGTATGCCGGGTGGTAAGGTTGCTGTGTATAGCGGCATTTTGCCGGTAACGAAAAACGAGGCTGGCCTGGCGACCGTGATGGGGCATGAGATTGCCCACGCTATTGCCAAGCATTCGGCCGAGCGGATGTCGCAAACCATATTGGCCCAAGCGGGCGGTGTTGCCGTAGACGTTGCCACTGCGGAAAAATCGAGTACCACCCGTGCTGTACTCAATACAGCTTATGGATTAGGCGGGCAATTGGCGTTGCTCAACTACTCGCGGAACCAAGAGAGCGAAGCAGACCGATTGGGTTTGGTATTCATGGCCATGGCCGGCTATAACCCCAATGAAGCGATTGGTTTTTGGGAGCGTATGGCCCAAGCTAAAGAGGCCCAAGGTGGGGGAGCGCCTCCGGAGTTTCTGAGCACGCACCCCAGTGATGCGCGCCGCATCAACAACATTAAAAAATTGATACCTGAGGCGCTAACTTATTACAAGAAATAGAGGATAAGGCTGATGACGTTAAAGCAACCCGATATCGCAGCTATTCGGACGACGTATAAGATGGGTGAATTGCGTGAAAGCGAAATAGCTCCGGATGGGATAGTTCAGTTCAGGAGATGGTTCGAAGAAGCATTGGAAAAAGATGTTATGGAGCCGAATGCCATGACGCTGGCTACGGTATCAACAGATGGGCAGCCGTCGGCACGGATTGTTCTTCTTAAAGACCTTAACGACTCCGGTTTCGGTTTTTTTACCAATTACGAGAGCCAGAAAGGGAGGGAACTGAGCGGTAACCCAGCTGCGGCATTGCTGTTTTTCTGGCCGGAACTGCAGCGGCAGGTACGTGTCGTTGGGAAGGTAACCAAAATGCCAGCCGCGCAGTCGGACGCATATTTCCGTTCCCGGCCAACTGGGAGCCAGTTGGGAGCTGTTGCGTCTCCACAAAGCCGGGAGATTTCGGAACGGGCGGTGCTTGAAGTGCAGTTGGCCGAATTGGAGCAGCGTTACGCTACTGGGACGCCTATTCCGAGGCCATCGCATTGGGGCGGCTATCGTCTCAAACCCGACACCATTGAGTTTTGGCAGGGTGGGGATAACAGACTCCATGACCGCCTGCGCTATTCGCGTGACAAAGCAGGATGGAAAATCATACGATTGGCTCCTTAACAACGACTCAGATGGGAATCATAATACGCGTTCAAGAATTATTGGCGGCCGAATTTGGTGATCAAGCCGTGACGGCGGTCGAAGAGTTGGGACTGCAACCGGCATTGGTGATACATCGCGAAAAGCTGGCAGCAGTATGTCTATTTCTCCGCGACCATGAAGAAACCTATTTCGACTTCCTTTCTTGTATCAGTGCGGTCGACAATGGGGTGGAGAGCGGTTCGTTTTCGGTGGTGTACCATCTGGCCTCCATACCACACCAACATCAGCTTACATTGAAAGTGATCGTTGAAAACGACCGGCATTTGGACAACCTTCCGGTTGTACCTACGGTAAGCGGTGTCTGGCGAACCGCCGATTGGCACGAACGGGAGGCATTCGATCTCATGGGGATTTACTTCGAAGGTCATCCGGACCTGCGGCGGATACTGCTGCCGGAAGATTGGGAAGGTTACCCATTGCGAAAAGATTACCAAGAAGCGGAAACATATCATGGCATTGCAATTAAGTGATACACCATCTTACCAAGAAGTGCAACCTTATCAGGGAGCGCAACGGGCATATGAAGCGAGGTTGGCTGCTATAGGTGCGGAAGAGATGATCATCAATATGGGGCCGCAGCATCCATCCACTCATGGGGTGTTACGGTTGCAGTTGGTTACCGATGGCGAAATAGTCAAAGAAGTCATTCCACATGTAGGTTACTTACACCGTTGTTTCGAAAAACATGCGGAATCCATGAACTATGGTAAAACCATTCCGTTTACCGATCGGATGGATTACCTCGCTTCGATGAACAACAGCCACGCTTTTGTAATGGGCGTGGAGCGCATGCTTGGCATCGACCAGAAAATCCCAAAACGGGTTGAATACATCCGGGTGCTGGTATGTGAGCTCAATCGAATCGCTTCGCACCTCATCGCTATCGGTACCTATGGTATCGATATTGGGGCGTTCACACCTTTTATGTGGTGCTTTCGCGACCGGGAGCATATCATGAATATGCTTGAATGGGCATCGGGGTCGCGGATGCTTTATAATTACATCTGGGTGGGTGGGTTATTCTATGACTTGCCCGTTGGCTTCGAAGAGCGTTGTGGCGAGTTTATCCGATATTTTAAGCCCAAGCTGCCCGAATTAGACGAATTGCTAACAGCGAATCAGATTTTTATATCGAGGACTGCGAATATCGGCACACTGCCTGCTGATGTGGCGATTAACTATGGCTGTTCCGGACCGACGCTTCGCGCCTCGGGTGTTAAGTGGGATTTGCGGCGCGTGGATGAATATTCGGTTTATCCGGAGTTAGCGTTTGACATTCCGATAGGCAAGGGCGAGATGGGATGTGTGGGAGACTGTTGGGACCGTTTCAAGGTGCGCGTGGAGGAAATCAAGGAATCCGTACGCATTATCGAGCAATGTCTGGAGCGATTAGAAGGGCCGTTGAAACGTACCGCCGATTTTGACCCGCGTGCATTGGTGCCAAAAAAAGTGAACCTTAAAGCACAGGATTACTACGTGCGAGCCGAGAATCCGAAAGGTGAACTGGGTTTCTATTTTGTAACGCAGGAAAAAACTGATATTCCGAAACGCGTGAAAGCCCGTGGGCCAAGCTTTAACAACCTCTCCGTGCTTCCCGAATTATCGAAAGGTGTGCTGATTGCCGATCTGGTAGCCATCCTTGGTTCCATCGATATCGTGTTGGGGGAGGTAGACCGATGATTGATAATCAACTGTTTATATGGTTATTGATGGAGAATGGCGTGGACAGATAAACTGAGTGAAATAAAATTTGGAAAGTTGCAAATAATCATTACCTTTGCAGCTTCATAATTTAGGTTTATAATTGGTTAGTAAAGGTTTCCATTCTCCCCGTTTGGAAACCTTTCTTGTTTTTATCCCCCTCTCTTTTTCCTTTGCTTTTGCTGGTTATTTCTGGTATCGAAGTAGGAGCTAAAAAAAACGCCCCGGCAGGTAACCGAGGCGCTCTTTGTTTGCGTGTCTATTTTGTTTAGAAATAGAACTGGATTCCGATGCGGGGTGCAAACGAACTTGCATCCAGACCGAAAGAATTACTAGAGTCGTTGTCACCACTTTCTGGTTTCAATGTGGTGTTCTGATAGTACAGTCCCTTTACAGAAAATTCGATACCGATTTTGTCTGTAGGGAAGTACGCAAAACCCGGTGCCAATTCAACACCATAACGCTCGGAACTAAATAATTTGTCGTCGTTTTGTTTAGAAGTTCCCCAGCCCATGGGCACGGAAAGCTGGCCGAAAAATTTAAAGTCGCCATCACCTTTGTAAAGCCTAGCATAAGGAGCTGCTGAAAATTCGCCTACCTTTACTTTGTCAACACCATTATCCTCCTGGCCCCAGGCATAGCCAATTCCGAGGCCCACTGCCACATTGTCGCTTACAAATACGCCAACGCTGGGTATAATAGAAAAGCTTTGTTCGCTACCATCAACATCTTTAACATTCGAGTAATCATACGAAACGGTTCCTCCTAGAATAGTCTTTCCTTTTTCAGTTTGTGCATTAGCGGCGAATGTTACGGCTGCTGCTGCGGTTAGTGTAAGAAGTAATTTTTTCATGATGTATTAAAATTTTAGTTAAACTTTCAAGGCAATTGGTATAAATTTCGAATTATACTATTTGACCTTTGAAGTCAGTATTGCAATACCAGTGCCAAACTTCGTCATGGAATCGTCGGTTTTGTCATGGGTTTGTCGCTTTTGGTAAATCAATAAAAAGAGCTATATGGCTTTATATCGTAAGTTATACTGCTGTTGTGAACTATAAATTTTATAGGTAGGTTAGAGTTGTGTTTGGTGTTCTGACTTTTTAATAAATATTGTCAATTAATAATTGACAGGCCAAATCTGCTCGTTGGGAAAATTCGAAGTTGACGTATCTATATGCCCGATGGTTACATTTGCGCACCGAAATAGTTGCTAAGACACAGCAGTTGCACCACCCATTACAATGGCGTGTTTCACTTTGCCTTACATATAAAAAGGAAAAAACGTTTTAATACAGTCGGTGGTGTTTACTCAAAGTATTCTTTTATCCGTTCGAAAAAGGTTTTTTCATTCCGGCCCGGTTGGGGCTTAAAATTCGGTGAACTACGTAAACGCTCTAAAAGTTCTTTTTCTTCTGACGACAGCGCTTTGGGTGTCCATACATTCACATAGACCAATTGGTCGCCTTTGTGATATGAATTTACTTCGGGTACGCCCTTTCCTTTCAGGCGTAATATTTTCCCGCCCTGCGTGCCGGACTCAATTTTTATTTTTGCTTTGCCATCGATGGTTGGAATTTCCGCACTCGTGCCCAATGCCGCATCTACAAAATTGATATACAGGTCATAAATCACATTGGTGCCATCCCGCTTCAGACTTTCATGGGGCAGTTCCTCAATAAGGATGATCAGGTCGCCGGGTACACCGCCCCGTGGAGCGGCATTTCCCTTTCCGCTCATGGACAGCTGCATGCCTTCGCTTACCCCGGCGGGGATGTTGATGCTGATCGTCTCTTCGCCGCGCATCAGCCCATCGCCATGGCAAGCCGTGCATTTGGCAGATATCTCCACACCTTCGCCATTACAGGTGGGGCAGGTGCTGGTGGTCTGCATTTGGCCCAGGATCGTGTTGGTAACGCGCCGTACGGCACCGGTCCCACCACAGGTACGACATGTATTGAATGACGATTTGTCTTTTGCTCCGGTTCCGTCGCAAGTGGAGCAAACCACTTTTTTGTTGACCTTGATTTTCTTTTCCGCTCCTTTGGCAATCTCACTGAGTGTGAGCTTTACTTTGATGCGCAGGTTCGTTCCCTTTGCTACGCGGCGACCACTGCGTTGCCCTCCGCCACCAAAAAAGCTTTCGAAAGGACTTCCACCGCCGCCGAAGATATCGCCGAACTGGCTGAATATGTCCTCCATGTTCATGCCGCCACCGCCAAATCCACCGGACGCGCCGCCGGCGTGGCCGAATTGGTCATAGCGCTGACGCTTCTCAGCATTGCTCAATACTTCGTAAGCTTCAGCTGCTTCCTTGAACTTTTCTTCTGCTTCCTTATTGTCCGGATTCTTGTCGGGATGGTATTTGATAGCCAATTTGCGATAAGCCGACTTGATTTCGGCTTGATCGGCATTGCGTGAAATACCTAATATGTCGTAATAGTCTCGTTTTGCCATGCTTACTTATCCGTTAACTTCCAACGACAACCTTGGCGTGGCGTAGCACTTTATCGTGCAAGAAATAGCCTTTTTCAATCTCGTCAATCACTTTACCCTTGAGGTCATCGCTTGGAGCCGGAACGTTGGTAATCGCTTCGTGTAAGTCGGCATCAAAAGGTTTTCCGATGGATTCCATCTCTTTCAGTCCTTGGTTGCTCAAAATGGTTTTGAGTTTTTGGGTAACCAGCGATACGCCTTCTTGTATCGGCGCTACTTCAGTAGTTGTTTCAAATGCTTTCAGCGCACGGTTCAGATCGTCCATTACCGGTAGCAGGTTGGCAATGACTTCCTTACCGGCGGATTGCATGAATTCGATACGTTCTTTAGCTACCCGGCGTTTGTAATTATCAAATTCAGCATATAGGCGTAGGTATTTGTCATTGGCTGTATCTAGCTCCGCGCGTAATTGAGCAGTTGCCGCTTGCTCGTCAGCAACCTGCTCCTTTTCGGTTGAGGCGGCGTCAGTTTCCGGCGTTTCCTGCACGGGCGCTTCTGGATTTCCCATATTGTCGTTATTATCGAGGTGTTGTTTTTTCTTATTTTTTGCCATAGCTGTCATCAAAGATGGTTGTCAACTGCCGCTCCTAACCACAATTTCGTTGCCAGCCGTGAAATTCAGCCACCCTGTCAGTATTTTGCCTTTGCAAATGCCATTTTGGATCGGGCCACGTGCCCATGTGCCGTAATTTTGGAATTATATTGACACATTGTCTTGCAGCATGCCGTCGATGGTTTTGATGATACGTGATGGCATATTACGGATGATTTGGTAGTCGTGAGTGGCCATCAGGATGGAAGTGCCACCCCGGCTGATTTCTTTCAGCAATAAAACAATCTCTTCCGAGGTTTCAGGGTCTAGGTTCCCAGTGGGCTCGTCGGCCAGGATGATTTCCGGATTGTTCAGCAATGCCCGTGCAATAACCACCCGTTGCTGCTCGCCACCCGACAATTCGTGCGGCATTTTTTTAAGTTTGGAGCGGAGGCCGACCTTTTCAAGCACGTCCAGTATCCGGTTATTGATCAGGTTTTTGTCTTTCCAGCCCGTTGCACGCAGGGCGAAGGCTAGATTCCTTTCCACCGTCCGGTCGGTGAGCAGGTGGAAATCCTGGAAGACAATCCCTAGCTTGCGTCGCAGGAACGGTACCTCACGCTCACTGAGTTTTTTCAGATCAAATCCGGCGACCATTCCTTCACCGCTGGCAATATGCAGGTCTCCATAAATGATTTTGAGTAGGCTACTCTTGCCACTGCCTGTTTGCCCGATAAGGAAGACGAATTCGCCTTTATCGATGGTTAGGTTTACGTTAGCGAGCACAAGATGCTTGGGTTGGTAGATATCAACATTTTTGAGTGTGATTACCGTATCGCCGATCATATAACTATAGTTCTAATTTCTTAATTTGTCCGAAAGGCATTTCTTTGACAATTTCCATGATGTATGCCGCTTTTTCACCCAATCCCAGTTTCTCAAGGGATTTATCTGGCCGGTCTACCCGGAAGTAGGCAAGCAACGTAAATGCATCGTCGCGCAACTGGACATAATCCGGTATTTTGGCTACGCCCTTGACTTTGATGACATACATGGTGTACAAAGTTAGCATTATTACGTGAAAGATAAAGGCTTCATCGGTGGGCGGCCAAAAAATCCAGCGTATTGACGCCGTCAGCATAATCATCGAGAGCCGGTTGTTGGCTTCGTCCTAACGGGACTACCGGAGCGATAACCCCTAATGGCTCATTACTGACCACACATTGCAGTTGTGGGGCCAGTTCGTCCAGCCGGTTAATGAGCTTTCCGGTAGATTGATACGTTTCGAGATACAGTACGCCAAGCGGTGATGCGCTGCGTTCATCGGGTTTGAGTAAAAGGAAGCCGTTGTCAAAGTGTTGGTCGCCATTGATGAGGTAAATCGACTTGTTGTAGTCGTAATTGTTGGCGTATTTATAATGGTTGATGATGTCCGAAAACGGTGCGATACCCTTGAAGAATACCGAAGGGTCGTAGCCCTCGGGTACAAACAATTTTGACACACTACGGCAGCCGAGACCGAAGTAGTCAAAAATATCATTACCCAATAGTCGAATTTCATCCGCATTTTCCGTTCCGGTTAAAATGGCGGCACTATTGCGGTTTTTACGTATGATATGCGGCTTGTGCCCGAAATAGTAGGAGAAATACCGCGAACTGTTATCGCTTCCAGTAGCGATGACCAAATCAAATTCGGCCAACCGGGCCGTCACCTCGATTTTAGGAGTAAAACCGGGCTCGATTTCCCGCAGCTTGGCCAGTAGGTGAGGGGTAAGCACCGGGTCTACTGCTGCCATCTTCACTTGTACGTTAAAGCCTGCTGCCAATGCACAAAGGATATCATGGAATCCCACCAATGGGATATTACCTGCCAGTACCAGTCCGACAGTCTTATTAATATCGCCATCGAACGGGTAAGGAGCAAGCCAATCTCGGAGCTTTTCCTTTGATAAATTAGAAGCAGTGGTCGCGAGTGCGCGACGTGTGTTTGCCGGAGTGAACCATGGGTTATTACGATAGGCCAATTCAACGACTTGCAGTAGCTCGGGCGCATCCGATAGCAAATAATCACCCAGTTTGGTTAAGGCGTCTATGCGTTGTTTCTTTGTCAAAATGTGAATATTAAGACCGTTTTTAAACAAGATTTGTTGTATATTTGCTGCTAAATTTGTTTGGCAACAAAAAGACGACTAATTTTGTAGTGAACTTTTTAATCAAGTTGCAAAAATAGGTTTTTTTATTTTATCATATTCGTAAGCGTAAGAGATAGATGGCAATTAAGATAACAGATGAATGCATAAATTGTGGGGCTTGTGAGCCCGAATGCCCGAACAATGCAATATACGACGCGGGAGTAAGTTGGCGGTTCTCCGAGGGGACTAGTTTGAGCGGTGTCATCGATTTTGGCGATGGTACCACCCTCGATGCGGATGAAGAACAGGCTGCTATATCGGACGAAGTTTATTACATCGTGTCGGATAAATGCACGGAGTGTGTAGGTTTTCACGATGAGCCACAATGCGCCGCGGTATGTCCGGTGGATTGTTGCGTGGATGATGAGGACGTCCGCGAGACGGAAGATGAACTGTTGGCCAAGAAGGCTTGGCTGCACGCGGAGTAATGCCAATTCGCATTATCGTTCGTGTTTAACAGACAAGGCCCCCCATCAAACGATGAGGGGCCTTGTCGCGTTTACGGCGTTTTAATTTAGCATTTGCCTGGCACTACCAATACGGGGCATGAGGCTCTCCTCGTTACACTTTCAGACACGCTGCCCGATATGAAATGATCAAAACCGGTGCGGCCATGCGTACCCATGATGATGAGGTCGGCCGCCCATTCGCTGGCCACGGTAAGTATTTCCTGTTTGGGGTTACCGATCCGGCTGAACGTAAATACCTCTTTAAGGTCTTCGAAACCCTTGCTTATTTCATCTAGCATGGATTTGGAGTTTTCTTCCTGTATTTCGGTTGTTTCCGGAATTATGATGGGCTGTTGGCCCATTAGCGGGTCAGCGCCGTAGTTAGTGGGTGCAGCGGGCTCAATGACGTGGATGAGTGCAACCGATGCGCCCATTAGTTTAGCAAGGCTATAGGCGTGTTGCAATGCTTTTTTTGAGCATTCGCTGTCGTCCGTAGCGATGAGTATGCGATTGTAAGCCACTGATTTCGTTTCCATAACTAATGGTGTTATTACGTATTACTCCATAATGTCTATAAAGATAACAACAATTTATGAATTTTGGTTTTCGGCGTTTATGCCGGCTAAGGCTATGATAGCTCTTGCATCAGTTTATCAAATTCAGCACGTAGCGCGGCGAGTTCGGCTTCCACTTTGGCCAAGCGAGGTGCGAGTCCGGCTGATGTTTCGACACCTTCGGCGCCCGAATCCTCTTCTTCGGGGACCGTTGTGCCCCCCAGCAGCTGCATGTAGCGAGCTTCTTTTTGTCCCGGCCGTTTCGGTAGTTGCTTCACAAACGGCTGATCGGCATTGGCTAGGTTGTCGAGGAATGACTGCACTTCTTCCAACGATTCAAATTCGTACATCCTGCCGGAATTGGTGTTCAATTCGCCGGGTGTCTGTGGGCCACGAAGCAGCAATAAACAGATGATAGTGACCTCGGCGGGAATAACGGGGTATACCACAGCAAAATTGTGCTTGTACTTGGTGACCCGACTGGCACCCCCCACAACGGTTGATACCAATCCCTTCTTACGCAGTGCATCAAGCGTGGTAATGACCGTGTTATCATCGTATTGAACAACCGGTTTCCGCGACGTTTTCTGGTTACATGCAGCAACCAACGCGTTGAGGGTAAGTGGGTAGTATTCGGGGGTTGCTTTCGCTTTTTCCATTAAGACGCCCAGTACACGTTGCTCTTCGGCAGACAGGACGGGTAGTGGAGATGTTATATCCATGGTTTGGCTTTTATCAATTCGTTACTTTCCAAAAATGGAATATTTATCCGAATTAAACAACTTTGTGTGAAAAAGGCGCTTCAATAACTATCTTCGTCAAATCAAATCGATGCGCATTGTTCCGGATTGCCTACCACCCCAGCTTTTTCCATCTATTGCCCATAGGGCATCGTTTTCCCATGGAAAAGTATGAACTGATTCCCGCGCAATTGATCCATAGGGGCACGGTGCAACCGACGGATCTATTTGCACCGGGGTTGGCGGCATTCGAGACCATTGCGCTCGCCCACGCTCCACATTATTGTCGCCAGTTGCTCAACCTATCGCTATCGCTGGCTATGGTGCGGCGTATCGGTTTCCCGATGTCTGCGGAATTGGTGGAACGTGAGCTACGGATCGTGCAAGGCACCATAGATGGCTGCGTATTTGCCATGGAGCATGGTGTCGCTTTCAATGTGGCAGGGGGTACTCATCATGCGGGCTATGACTGGGGTGAAGGGTTTTGCCTGCTCAACGACCAAGGAGTGGCTGCTGCCTGGTTAACTAGCCAGGGGATTTGCCAACGCGTGCTGATCGTCGATCTGGATGTGCACCAAGGAAATGGTACCGCCCAGCTTTTCGACGGCAATCCGCACGTGTTCACCTTTTCCATGCATGGTGAGCGTAATTTCCCATTCCGCAAGGAGCGATCTGACTTGGATATCGGGTTGCCCGATGGAACGGATGACGACACCTACCTCGCGTTACTTACACATCACCTAGCGACCGTTTTCGAGGAGGTAAAGCCCGATTTCGTGTTTTATCAAGCTGGCGTGGACATATTGGAGACGGATAAGTTGGGAAAGCTGGCGCTTAGCAAGTCGGGGTGCCGGAAACGTGACGCGTTGGTGTTCCAACGCTGTAAATCAATGGGGGTACCGGTGCAGGTAAGTATGGGCGGTGGTTATTCTCCCCAAATCCGCGATATTGTGGATGCACACTGCCAGACATTTGAAGAAGCGGCCCGAATATATGACTGAATTCAACTAATTAGTATACGAAGATGTTTTATCACACAGAAGCAACAATCGACCAACTGGCTGTCCACCGCGTGGGCAATAAATTACGTGATGAATTTTATGCCCTTAGTGAAGCACCTATCGCTTTGGAAGATGAACAACTGACTACCTTGCTGCTGCATTACTTCCTTAGTCCGTTTACTAAGGTAAATGAGGTGTACCGGCTCACACACGCCAGCGGTACACTCGAACTGAATGAAATCTATCATTTTTCGAAATCGTTTTTTGAAGGTAACCTGGATTTCCATTCACTCGGGCAGCAAGTATGCAAGCACCTTTTCGAAGCGTCAAACCACCCCAATATCAAAGGCGGGGAGCTCTATGTTGTTTATCTGCGCAATGTGCAGCTCGAAGGCGTGGAGCATGATGCCATCGGCATATTCAAATCTGAAAGCAAAGAGCCTTTTCTCAAGGTATCGCCAGTACAGAGCTCGTTTGAAATTGCGTATGAGCAGGAAGCGATAAATATCAATAAACTGGATAAAGGGTGTATAATCATCAATACCGACAGCGAGGAAGGGTATAAGGTATTAGCCATCGACCAAACGAACCGGCAGCAGGAAGCCGCTTATTGGAAAGATAGTTTTCTTAGCGTACGTGTGCGGAACGACGCGTTCAATAAAACAGGGAATTTCCTGAAAGTGTACAAAGCATTCGTTGATGAGGGGCTGGATGCGGCGTTTGAAATGGAGCGTACCGATAAAATTGATTTATTGAATCGGTCAATGGACTACTTTAAAGAGAAAGATACATTCAAAACGAAAGAGTTTGAAGAGGAAGTGTTGGGTAATCCACAGGCAGCGGCACTATTCAATGATTATCGCCAGCAATTTGAAACCGATTACGAGTCGCCTTTTGGCGAGCAATTTGATATCGCCCCTGGAGCGGTAAAGAAAGCCAATGCAACATACAAAAGCGTGCTGAAATTGGATAAGAATTTCCATATTTACGTACACGGGAAGCGAGAGTATATTGAAAAAGGGTTCGATGAAGAAAAAGGGTTGAATTACTATAAAGTGTATTTCAGGGAAGAACAATAAGGCCGCTTTTCTGACCAATTATTTCCAGATTCTTTCCAGATTTCTCGGCTACTTTGGTCGCCATTTAAATAATGTAGTCTGATAGCGCTTTATGACAAAAAAGGATGATGTATTCAACGAAGTGATCAAGAAACCCTCCGATTTTAAGTTCGGTGCCACGGTTGCCAATGCGTTTGATGATATGGTGGAGCGTTCTGTCCCGTATTACAACGAAATCCAGCGGATGATCATTGAGCAAGTGTGTGAGTTTGCGGTTCCGGACACGAACGTGTATGATTTGGGTTGCTCAACGGGCACAACCTTCCTGAATTTGGACCCACTGGTTGATGAACGTATCCGTTTTGTGGGTGTGGACGATTCGAAGGATATGCTCCAAAAGTGTACCCAGAAATTAAAAGAGGCGAAACTCAAACGCCCTTACGAACTGAAGAACGCAGACCTTCACCAGGATTTTGTCATTGAAAACGCCTCAGCCGTGGTACTTTGCCTTACGTTGCAGTTTGTACGCCCCATCTACCGGGAAAAATTGCTTCGGCGCATCTATGAAGGACTCAATCCGGGGGGCGTATTGGTTATCTCCGAGAAAATTCTCGCAGAAGACAGTCTGTTTAACCGCAACTTCATCAAATATTATTACGATTATAAGCGTCGTAATCAGTACAGCGAGCTGGAAATCTCACAGAAAAGGGAGGCGCTTGAAAATGTGTTGATACCTTACAAATTGAGCGAAAATATAAAGATGCTAATGGAAGCAGGCTTCGGCCATACCGAAGTGTTCTTCAAATGGTACAATTTTTCAGGATTTATTGCCATAAAAAATTAACGGGATGGTTCAGATTGGCAATTTCTTCTTCAAGTACCGGAATTTTCTGTTTATTTTCCTCTACCTGGCGTTATTCATTCCGTCTGCCCCGGTTTTTAGTGAGGCAGACTTCGGTTCGGATTATTACCGATATCCTTTGATCATCGGGTTGGCAGTTACTGTATTGGGGCAGCTCATCCGTGGTGCTACTATCGCTTTGGCTTATATCGTCAGGGGCGGCAAAGACAAGAAAGTGTACGCGAATACCCTGGTAACCGAGGGTATTTTTGCACACTGCCGCAATCCACTTTACGTTGGTAATATCCTAATGCTTGTCGGCGTGGGGATTCTTGTCAATTCCCAGCTTTATCTATTGGTTTTTATCCCCCTTTTTCTCTTCATTTACCAAGCGATCGTTTTGGCCGAGGAGCATTTTTTGCGGAATAAGTTCGGTGTGGAATTCGACGCGTACGCCAAGCGGGTGCACCGCTGGTTAATCAATCCCCTCGGGTTGGGGAAAACCATCGCTGGGATGCACTTCTCGTGGAAACGCTGGCTAATGCGGGAATACAACACCCAAGTGGTATGGCTGCTCTGCATCGTGGTGATTCTGGTATTCAAATACACACATTGGCAATGGGGTGACGCCACGCGGAATACGTGGTTTATTATTGCCGTGCTGGTATTGGCCTGTTATTACGGTGCAATTCGTTACCTGAAGAAGTCGGGTAAATGGGAAAAAGTGTAAGGTAGCACCCGTATTGCAACTTGTTAAACCAGATGCAGTTCCTGTTTGGTACCCGTCGCACAGGCGCGATAAATAGCGTCGATTATTTTTAGATCTTTCAAGCCCTCATTGCCGTCTACCGGCACGATGGCCGTGTTGCCATCTAAGATGATACCTGCCATTTCATCCATTTGCAGGGTTTGATGGGTAACATGGGGTTGTGTCAATTCGCCTTTGTTGGTGCGCCCCTTGATGGGGCCGTAGCCCGTGGAAGGCTGCATTTCCGCAAATCCCTTTTCGCCGTTGAGGAAAAAGCGGTCCAAATAATTCATATTGTAGGTAGATAGGCAGGATGCCACAGCCCCGCTTGGAAAACCCAACTGGAAAAGGATGGTTTCATCCACTCCTTCCTTGAATTTTACCGGGTCTGTTTTGGTTTCCTGGGCGGTTACCCAAACGGGTTCCTCACCCACCATATACCGCGAACCGTTAATCGCGTATATGCCGATATCCATCATGGCGCCGCCACCGGCAAGGTCTCTATCCAGCCGCCACTGGCTGGGGTCGCCAATCCGAAAACCACATTGTCCCTGAAAGAACTTGATTTTTCCGAATTCGCCAGCCGTACGCATTCGTACCACTTCCACGGTCTTGGGTTCGAAATGCATCCGGTAGCCTACCAACAGTTTGACACCTGCCTTGGCACAGGCATCCACCATTTCCTGTCCTTCAGTGGCATTAAGCGCCATCGGCTTCTCACAAATGGCATGTTTTCCCGCTTTGGCCACCCGCATTACTTGGTCGTGGTGCAGTGCATTTGGCGTAATCACATACACAGCATCGATGTTTGGATTGTCTTTAATTCGATCGAAATTCTCGTAATTATACCGGCTCTGTTCGGGCACACCGAATCGGTCTCCCCAATCGGACAATTTATTGGGGGTTCCACTAATGAGTCCTGTTATTTTAGCACGCTTGCAAGATTGCATTGCTTCAGCAACCCGCGAAGCGTAACCTCCAAGCCCCATCAGTGCCACACGGAGCGTTGGACCTTGCGATGATGTGATGGGCTTTAACCCGCCATCGGCTAGGACATCATAAGACGAAAGGAAAGGGAATGCAGCGGCCGAAGCAGCCAATTTTTGCAGGAAATCGCGACGAGAATTCTTCATGATGGTGTTTTTAATCATCCTGTTTTTTTTAAGGTTAACTACAAAGCGCTCGGATTGTTTATAATTGACAAGTATTCGCGTACAATCAATCAGTCAAACGAATAATACGCCTCGAAATCCCCTGGCACCATAGTAAGAGTCAGCACCGTTGTGATAAACGAATACCCGGCCGAAGCGCCAATCGCCAAATATTGCACCGCCGAGTTCTCGAACGCTGTTAGGCGTTTTCAACCAGCTGGATGTTTTTGTGTCGAACCTTCCAAGTTCTTGTAAGGCTTGGTACTGGTCTTCCGTTAGCAACTCGATGCCCATCTCTGTAGCCATATCCATTGCACTATTCGCCGGCTTATGTGCTTTTCTTGATTCCAATGCGTCCCGGTCGTAACAGATGCTTCGACGGCCTTTGGGGCTTTCGGCGGCACAGTCAACGAACATATATGCGCCTGTTTTTTTGTCCTGGCCTACAACGTCCGGTTCGCCGCCGGTTACTTCCATCTCGTCGAGCGACCATAATTTTTTCGGATCGGCTTCAAGCCGGGCTTGTATTTCACGCCAATCGAAGCCTTTGTGCCGGTCCATGTTTTTTTCAAAGCGCTCACGGAGCGTTTTGAGTAATTCATCGCGTTGTTCAGGAATCAGTTCGTTTTTTGCCTTTGCCATATTGTCGGTTAATTCGTTTATTTAATTGCTTCCAATATTACTCAAAATTATAAATAACAGTGGAATGTCTCTTTAAAAATCATACCGCGTGCGTATTCCTGATCACCGGAAAAGGATGGGTGTCCGATTATTCACTGATTAGGGTACCTTTGCCGAATGGATAAACAGGTAGGCGAGTTGAAGAGGGGATGGGTATTGGCCGCACTCATGATGACCATGACGCTGGCTGCCATGGATATTACCATTGTATCCACCGCTATTCCCCAAATTGTTTCGGATTTGGGTGGATTCACGAAATTCTCTTGGGTGTTTTCTATTTATCTACTTGCTCAAACGGTTACGATTCCATTGTATGGGAAGCTTTCTGATGTTTTCGGCCGAAAAAGCATCCTGTTGTTTGGCATAGCCGTTTTTCTGTTGGGCTCTGCCGCGTCTGCCGTAGCCTGGGATATCGGTTCGCTGATTGCTTTCCGTGGCGTACAAGGCTTGGGCGCTGGGTCCATTATGGCAATGGTCAACACCATAGCCGGCGACATCTACACGATACAGGAACGTGCGCGTATTCAAGGGTATCTCTCCAGTATCTGGGGTATCAGTGCTGTCCTGGGGCCGGCATTGGGTGGTGCATTGGCCGAGTACGTCAATTGGCGTTGGATATTTTTAATAAATCTCCCAATAGGGGCAGTCTCTCTTTTTTTCCTAACTGCGTTCTTCAAAGAGAAGGTGATTCCTACAGCGCCTGTTATTGACTACAAGGGGGCGATATTAATCTTATGTACACTCGGTTTGATATTTGTTTTTTTATTGGAGGGTGGGCAGGGATGGCCTTGGCTTTCATTACCGAGTGTTTCATTATTGGGTTTGATACTGGTATTGGGCATATGGGCGTTCCATACAGAGAAAAAATCGGCAGATGCCATTATGCCAGCCTGGTTGTGGAGAAATAGAACGCTGGCATTTACCAATTTAGCGATGGTAGGGATGGGGATTGTGATGATGGGTCCTGAAACCTTTCTACCAACGTTTACGCAGGCAACCCTTGGTGTCGGGGTCATTGCTTCTGGATTTATTTTGGCCAGCATCAGTATCGGTTGGCCAACGGCTTCTGCGCTGTCGGGGAAGCTATATTTGCGGATTGGTTTCCGGAAAACGTCGTTGGTCGGTGGCATATTGGTTTTGATGGCTTGTGTGGGATTTCTCTTGATGCCACAACCCCAACCCATTTATCTGCTTGTTCTTGATCAGGTGTTAATCGGCGCGGGGTTCGGATTGTTATCTACCCCTTCGATGGTTGGCGTACAGTCGATGGTGCCGTGGCAGCAAAGAGGCGTGGTAACCAGCGCCAACGTCTTTTGCCGCAATTTGGGCCAGGCCCTTGGTGCAGCTATTTTTGGTGCCGTTTTCAATAACACGTTCTTGCAACAAATGAAGCATGCCCCAACAGATTTACCCGCTTCGGCAAACAACGTGCTGGAAATCATCCATACTCCCGAGTTGCCCGAAGTAGGTAAAGCATTTTTACGTAGTGCAATTAATGTCGCAATGCAACATATCTACTGGGGGTGCGCGTTCTTTGCCCTGATTATCTTGGCCTGTATCTACCATGTTCCGCGCAGAAGGAACAAAGACAAAGCGGTATCAGGTGTAACACACCTGGATATGTGATTCAGTTTGGCCAACGATAATTGGTTTTTGTTGCAACATAGTTGCGTGTTTTGAAATATTGTGTAGCTTTGTGTCCGAACAGGCGTGATAGGTAGGCTTGGGTAACATCAGATAAATGATTCGGATGACAGGAGCAATTTTTTTTGAAACCATTATTATCGGAGGGAGCTATGCTGGGCTGTCTGCGGCGATGTCACTGGGGCGATCGTTAAGAAAGGTGCTCGTGATTGACAGTGGATTACCATGCAATAGTCAAACACCATATTCGCACAATTTCATCACCCAGGATGGCGAGACACCCCACGCTATAAAAAAAAAGGCGCGGGAACAGGTAATGAAATACCCAACGGTACATTTCTTGGACGATTTGGCAATTGATGCCACGAAAACTGCGGAAGGTTTTGCTGTTACTACAAAAAGCGGCGATAGATTTGTCGGTAGTAAGCTGATAGTGGCAACCGGTATCAAAGATGAATTGCCTGCTATCAGTGGGGTCGCTGAATGTTGGGGGATTTCGGTGATCCATTGTCCGTATTGTCACGGTTATGAATTCCGTAATCAACAAACAGGTATCTTGGCAAACGGCGATCGGGCGTTTCACCTGGCTTCATTGGTTAGCAACCTCACCAGTGATCTCACCATCATGACATCGGGCACCCCAACTTTCACTCCAGATCAGCTGGCCAGATTGGGGCAACGGGCAATTTAGATTATTGAAACCGAGGTAATTGAATTCAAGCACCATGGCGGTCATCTCGAAGGGGTCGTATTTAAGGACAATCATGTCGCACCTTTCCACGCCGTATATGCTGCTATTCCTTTCGTTCAGCACTCCGGCATCCCCGAGGCGCTGGGTTGCATGCTTACCGAGCAGGGCCACATTAAGGTAGACCACTTTCAGCAAACCACCGTTGAAGGGGTATATGCTTGCGGCGACAACACTAGCCCGATGCGTTCGGTAGCTAATGCGGTTGCGGCAGGTAATTTTACCGGAGCGATGGTCAATAAGGTGCTGACCGACGAAGACTTTTAACCGGCGAATGGGGATTAAATCAATTTCTGTTCTATGGCGATTTTCACGAGTACTGCGGTATTTTTTGCACCCAGTTTCAGGAGGAGGTTTTTACGGTAGCCTTTTATGGTCTTCCTCGATCAACCCTTGAAGCCCTTCCGTCAGGATTTTATGGTCGTCGACAATCGCTACTTTTATCCTGCTATTCATTTAACGTGGTTTCAGTATCTTATGGTTTCAAAGATAGTGTATTTACGTCCGCTAAATACACCCTTTGGGGGGTATGCAGGTGAAATATTCCTCGCGGCCATGGTGACAGAGGCTGTTCAGTCAGCAACAAGTTGCTCTAAGAATTCTCTTACCTCATGGAGATTATCGAAAGATCGCGCAGTTGGCAGGGTCTGCCGGATTGGCAAGTGGGTCTGCACGCCGAAGCAAGTTAGACCGGCTGCCTTAGCGGCGGTTGCCCCCGTTACCGAATCTTCCAACACCAAGCAATCGTCCTTGTTTAACCCTAATTGCGCTACGCAGCGGAGGTACGGCTCTGGATGCGGTTTTGGCTGTTGCACATCTGTCCGGCTCACGAGTTCGGCAAAAAAATGCCGTAGGTTATTCCGTTCCAGGTGGTAGGTGGCAACTTCCCGTTTACTGGAAGTAACGACGGCCATGGTAACTTTTCGCTGACGCAAGAAATTGATTAAATCTGCCGCACCAGGCATCAATGATACCGTTTCTACATCGTGCAGGTCGGCGATAAGTGCACGTGTTCGGTCGTAAAACGCCGCTTTATCGACTTCAAAATCATATTTATCACGTAGATGCTCCAATGCCTGTCCATCCGTTTTGCCAGCCAGTTCATTCAGCCACATGTCACTGTTCAGTGTAAACCCGTAGTATTCCAGTGCTTTACGCCATGCCTTGTAATAAAACCATTCCGAATCAATAAGTGTACCGTCCAGATCAAACAATACGGCTTTCCAGTTTCCTATCATATATCGTGTTCCTCCATTCGCCGTAAAGGTACGAAAAGCAATTCAGCACCTTGCCAGAGGAATCAGCTCACGAGAGCGGTTCAGGCCCAGGGGGCGCGTCGGATGGCCTTGATTTATCGGTAGGTAGGGGGATAAATTCATTATTGTCATTTGGTGGCAAAATAAATCGGCCTTGTTTCCAATCTTCTTTAGCCTGTTCAATCCGTTCTTTGCGTGACGAGACGAAGTTCCACCAAATGAAACGGTCACCCAAGGACTCTCCACCAAGGAGCATCAATGTCGTGGCTTCTTCCTTTGCAATAATGCGGGGGTCGACGCCATGAGAAAAGACGAGCATTTTACCTTCGTTATACGTCATTCCAGCTATTTCTACCGCCCCTTTGACAATATAAAACCCACGCTCGGCGTGCTCTTTGGGAAGGCCGAAAAGCGTGTTTTTCTGTAAAACCACATGGAGGTAAAATAAGGGTGAGTTCGTATGTACCTGACTTTGCAATCCGTAGGCATTGCCTGCGATCAGTCGCATCCAGATTCCTTTATCCGTATAAATCGGCAGTTGTTCCGGTTTATAATTGGTAAACGAGGGAGTCGTCTCTTCGTCCTGCTCAGGAAGCGCAACCCAAGTTTGTATCATCTCCAGACCACCGGCTAGTGCGGAGGGGCTTTCAAACCGCTCTGAATGAGCTATACCACTTCCCGCGGTCATCCAGTTAACTTCTCCGGGACGGATAATCTGCTCCATCCCCAAACTGTCACGGTGCGTTACCTCGCCGCCGAAAAGGTAGCTCACGGTCGATAAACCGATATGGGGATGCGGAAGCACATCCAAATCGGATGGCGAGGCAATTAGGTTGTCAATGGGACCAGCGTGGTCCATGAAGATAAACGGGCCGATCATCCGCCGCAATCGGAACGGAAGGATTCGCTTCACTTTCATTTCGGCGCTTATTGCCGCTGTACGTGATTCGATGACTAATTCGAGCATAATTTGTTGTTCTAATGTGAAAAACGTTTCCTTTGGGACTTGGATTTTTCGACATGCACTATCGTATTTACTATGTTTCCCTCGCCTCCGTACTTATTTCTTGCCGTGATTGGTAGGCTTCGTTTTTTGTTTCCCTTGTTCGGTCATCGCAAAGTCTTTCCGCCTGCTCATCGTCTTAATGAACGCTACTTTCCTAAAACGTACTGCACTCCAATCGTCGTCAATGGCTATTTGGCGTACGGCTTCGAAACCCAATTTTCCGAGTATTTCCCAACCTTGATCCCTGTTTATTGCTGCGTTGTATTTTTTCGATGTTCCTTTCGGGTAGGCAAACCAAACGACAGCGTCGCCCTTTAATTTTCCTTGGATAGCCGACGCCATTTGATCAATATCGGCTTTGGTCTTAACGAATGTCAACACGAATTCGATTTGGTCGGCCGGGTTTATGGCTCTTTTGACGGTTGTGTCGTGTTGCATCGCGGTGAGTTCACCGTCAAACTCAATTGGTGCGTTTAAAACAAAGACTTCCCGTTGTTCCTTGAAGTTTAGTTTCTTGAATATGACTGTCATCGCAATTGTTGGGTAATTAACCGTGCTTGGTGGGTTAAATATACGTTTTCAATTTCTAAGTTTGAAGATTACCTTATATAATCTCGTCGATGACATTTGCTTTCGTAATTATTATCGCAGCGGAAACGATAATAAGCATTGGCACGCGACCGCGTAAGAATCTTCACGGAAATTTTTTGTTGGTAATACGACTAAAGCGTAGCCAATATGCGGCCCATGGCCCGGTTAACAAAGCACTGATATTGCCGTATAAGAGGATTGGCCCACATTTGGCCAAAGCGCGGCCAAAATGTGACCAACAAAAAAGCAGCCCTTAGGTGCGCTAGAGGCCTTTTTTTTAGTGTTTTTGTGAGCTCATTGGTACAAAATTCGAACTCTTTTTTGAAAAATATCTCAGATACTATCTTTTTCCGATGAAGACTGCAACGACAATATGAAATAGGTAATCGAAGCCAATTACAAGCAGATTAAAGCGGACGTTATTAAGATTGTAGAAAATGAAATGAAACGTATTAAGACTACCTCGATTTACAACATTTAATACAACAGGAGCCATAATACAATAATTAATTTTGCTAAATTTGATAGAAATGTTGGCAAACTTTAAAGGGAAGATGATTGATAAACTAACGATTTGAAGCAAAAAGCGAATGTCAGTATAAGATGGTATAATATCCAAAGAGAATTATGAGTTACAAAGAGATTAAACCGCATCCAAATTTAGCAGATTACATCGATGCCTATTGGATTAGTGAGGGAGTGGAGAGGCAGCGTATCAAAGCCATGATATTGCCGGATAATTGCGTTGACCTGATATTTAATTTGGGTGAAACATCATACAATGGCGCTTTAACCATGTATCCAGAGAAAACTTATCTTGTGGGAACAATGACCACTTTTAAAGAAAGCGTTATGTATGCATCGAATAAACTTGTAGGAGTTCGCTTCAAGCCTTCAGCTTTTTCTTCTTTTTACAACTATGCACCGTTAAATGAAATCAAAGACAAAATTATTGAATTTGAAAAACCCCTTTCACCCGATATTCATAAGGTAGAAAAATACTTTACTTCTTATCTTGATGAATTTTTCTTAAATGGACTGACAAAAGGAACGCATAATCTATTCAAAGTAGTGAGAAATATTGAAATAGCCAATGGTCTGATTGGTATAGATACATTGGCAAAACAGAATTATACGACAACGAGGCAATTAGAACGAAACTTCAAAAAGTACATTGGGATTAGCCCGAAAGAATTTGCCAATATTGTTAGGTTCAAAACCGCTCTTTCCAAAATAAAGCACAATAGAAAACAGCAGAGCCTATCGGATATTGCTTACGAATGCGGGTATTATGACCACGCTCATTTGAGCAATGAAATAAAAAGATATGCAGGAGTAGTTCCCTCAAAATTTTGATTTTGTCGTTTTTTTCCAAAGTTCTGGTCATAACTATCGTTTATTTTTGTAAAAATAAAATCAGGATATTATGACTGGAATTAATTCGCAAAAACTAAAACACGAGCAGATACAATATATCGAATTTTTATCAAAGGACATTGTTCGGGCCAAAGATTTTTATACCAAATGTTTTGGTTGGGAGTTTACAGATTATGGACCAGAGTACACCGCTTTTGCAGGCGACTACGTTGATGGCGGCTTTACCCATGGGGAACCCGTAAACGGTACTATCTTGGTTATTCTGTATTCGGAAGATATTGAAGCGACTAAAAGTAAAGTTATAGATGCAGGAGGCACTATAATTAAGGATATTTTCAGTTTTCCTGGAGGGAAACGTTTCCAATTCACCGATTTAGATGGCTACGAACTCGCTGTTTGGACAGAATAAATAATAGCGAATGAACAAAAAGAACGATTTAAAAGCGTTAAAAAAAATACTTGAAAAAGAATAATAGAGCAACAATAGAACACGTTACATCCTAATAGTCGCATAACTAGAGTTGTGTCCACGTTGCTCCACAGCGATATTAACTATTGAAACTAAAGTGCTTATCATTTATACTAAAATTATCTGAAATTTATTTTGGACAGTACACCCTATAATTCTATCTTTGCACCACTTTCCAAAAGTAGGAAAGTTCGTTCTGAATAGAATAAAAGATGATTCCGTAGCTCAGCTGGTAGAGCAATACACTTTTAATGTATGGGTCCTGGGTTCGAATCCCAGCGGGATCACGTCTTGGGACAAGTCTAAAAACGATAGACTTGTCCCATTTTTTTTGACTTGTAACTTGCTGTTACTCTGATAAATAAGAGCGATCGCAGAATTTAGTCTCGGAGTTCGATGTTGTGTTCCGTCAAAAACCAAAAAATCAGGGAACATCGAACTCACAATAACCCTTTTTTCCTCAATATCGCCGTTTTCATAGCGTCTATCGATGTTTGCGACCTTTTTTAAGGCAGAAGCCACCAAGTCTTTTATCTCTGTCCCTACTACTGCCAAATCATTTAATCTTCTCTCCAAATCCTCAATCTTTCCTTTGGTCAATTTCTTTACCTCTTGGAAATCATCGTCCGCCATTTCTCCATCGGCATTCTTTAGAAGTGCATTTTGATAACGTTTGTTCAGTGCATCAATCTCGCCAATGATATTTTTTCGTTCGGTATTTTGAGCTTTGGTTTTGTTGTTGAAATCTTTTATGAAAGCCTCGATAAAGACATCAACCATACCTTCTTTTGGAGACATATACCGTAATTGTTTTAAGAAAGCCTCATTAACAGTTTCTGCTTTGAAACGTGTTCCGCAGGCGGAAGTACAGTGGTAATAATAATAGTAATTGCCCATCTTGCCCTTTGATGCACTTCCCGTCAACATTCGGTCGCATTTCGGACACTTGAGGAATCCTCTAAGTGGCAGATTGTCCATAGCCACAATTTTAGGCTTGACAACACGTTTTCTTCCATCAAGTATATCCTGCACATCCGCAAAGGTCTTTTCACTGATTAACGGCTCGTGTTGCCCTTTCACAAAATATCCCTTTTCTTCTTTGTAGGGAGGAATAAATATTTTACCACAGTACAACGGATTGCGCACAGCGACCCAAAAATTGTTCTTGCTGAACCGACCTTTGCCATCGGCTTTTTCCCGAAGCATCTTCCAAATCTGTTCGGTATTGAAGTTATTGGCAATGATTTGTTCAAACGCCCATTTCAAAAGAGGTGCTTCGACATCATGTTGGGCAATATATTTCTTTTTATCCTCTGTCATTCTGTTGACATAGCCCAATGGCGCAGTACCCATATAACGCCCCTCTTTCTTAGCCCTACGCATCCCATGGAAAACATTCAAGGCGCGTCTATCATTTTCCACCTCTGGTGAAGCAAGATAAAAAGCAAGCATGATTTTGTTTTCGGGAATGGTAAGGTCTAAAGGCTGTTCTATCGCCATTGGCTCAACACCATGTTTCCGCAACTGGTTAATCATCTGATAGGCATCCCCAGCATTTCTACTGAACCTATCCCATTTGGTAAATAGTATTATTGATCCCGAACTATTGGTTTTTGTTTTCCGTAAATTGGATAGATATGTCTGCCATTCTGGACGTTTGAAAGATTTTGCCGAGTGATCTTCTATGTACACATCCCTTATCGGAATGCCCTTTATTTCACAATATTTTCTTAAACGATCTTCTTGGTCACGTTGCGAATACCCTTTGTCCGCTTGCTCGTCTGTCGATACACGTATGTATAAATCTGCCTTTCTCATCACAACAGTTTTCCTTTTTCATTGGATTAAAGCTTCCCTCTTAGATACTGGTTAACTGCAATGTGAGCTATCTTCTTAACAAACTCCAAAATAGCCTGTGCTTCTTCTAAATCGACCTCCGTCCCTTTCTTTTTCAAGATTTGGATAACTCTTTCGGGAGTCAAATCGTTTGTTTTTTCCTTGTCCATCCTCTGTTCATTTTTGCTTATTAACAGTGTTACTTTAGCCTGTACAAGCAAACTTATCCATTGATGAAGTGAATGTTGGGTTATGTCTTTGGACTGAATTACTTGGCTTAGATTGGCTACGAACTTTAGAATAGCCATAAGCACATTTACGGTGCCACGCAGTGATCTACCGTAAAAGAGCTTATGGCTATGATTTGGAACAGGAGATAGAAAATGTCATTCCACAGCTTAGGCTGTTATACTCCTTATTTCTATCCCCTGTTAAGCTACCGACAAGAATGGAGTTTTTAAACTATTTTAAAATGGCTTTCCTCACAACTTCCACGGTTGATTTTATTTAAAAAGCGAGTATTGCCTGTTGTTCCCGTTTCATGGAGCAAAGGTCTGTCCATGTTCTTAACGCAGGCAAAAGGTCAAAACATGTTTGTACAAAAATCTCCACCCTTTGGGTCGTATTTTTCTCCAAAACCTTGTGCCTGCTAAACACTTACCTTTTATGCTCCCGAAACGAAACATAGCATACTCCGGCTCTTTACACGAATAAAAAAAATGTCAGGCATGAGGGTAAAAGCATTGGAAATAGTATTGAAACAAAACAACAGCACCTCCTCTCATTGCCAAATAAATCAATTTAAAAAAGTAAAGAAATGATACAGCAAATCAACACATCGGAAGCAAGCGTATATGTTGGCACATATGCAAAATATAATAATGGTTCAATCTTCGGGGAATGGCTAAAGTTGTCCGACTATGCCGATAAAAAGGAGTTTTACACAGCTTGCAAGGAGCTACACAGAGACGAGACAGACCCCGAATTTATGTTCCAAGACTTTGAAAACATCCCGAAAGGACTAATTGACGAAAGTTGGATAAGCAATAATATATTTGAGGTTTTGGAGGCTTTGGAAGATATGGACGAGAGCCGACAAGAGGCATTTTTAATCTGGTGTAACAACGGACACCAAAAGCTGTCCGAGCGCGATATTGATGACCTAATCAGCAATTTTGAAGATGACTATTTAGGCGAGTATGAGGACGAAGAAGATTTTGCTTTTGAACTGGTGGCGGAAATGGATTTACCCGAATTTGCAAAAACATACTTCGATTATAAAGCGTATGCGCATGACTTATTTTGCGGTGATTATTGGAGCGATAGCGGTCATGTGTTTTATAATAGCTAAGCAGGATTTAACCATAGGCGACCGCCTTACAGGTGGTTGCCTATAAAAACATGATTCGTACATGATTCGGTTAAATGCTCTTACTAAAAAAATCGAGGCAAAAAGGCAGATCCTCCCCAGGTCGGAACAGCCTTTTTGCGGAAAGCGGAACAACTCCTTTGTGAAATACTTCCGCTCTGCTATCCCCAACACTCGCATTTCCCAAACAAGTTGTGAACTATTATTCTACTTTCTTTCATGAGCTGATGCGAAAAAGAAAGTAGCAAAGAAACCTATGTATATGATGGATTATGCAATCCTTTTAGTCATTTAGAATGCTATTGATTACTTTTTTCATATCATTTCCAATCAATACATATTTTGAAAAGCCAAGTTCCGAAAGTTCTTTGATGATTTTTTTATCGTCCATATCGCTGTGGGCAATCAGCTTCAATGTAGGGTGTTGATTTTTTAGCTCCTGTAATTGATTTATAATGTCTTTATTGGAAAAATCAAGATCAATAATGCAAATTGTAGGTAGTGATTTTAACGTCGAGAATTGATTGTTCCCATCCGTAATATTATAGGATCGGAAAACGACTTCTATTCCCAAGGAAACGAGGTCATCATGTATCAAATCCATCACTGGACTCTTATCATTGATAAAGGCAGCAGTAATTCGGTTTATGTTCTTAGTCTCCATATTGAGGTGTTTTACTTATTCTGTATGGAGTGCCTACAACAAAAAAAAGCGCAGGCAACTACACTTACTCGATACTGGGGCACTGGTATACCTTATCTCCAAATAAGCGAGCGCCCACGCCTAAAGCGTGAGCGTTCTTACTTATTGTCTCGGAGATATAAAAATTACCAGTTTTCAGTACCAAGACTTAAAGCAAAAACACTTTAAGTATTTTAATATTTTCTATTAGCAAAGATAGCAATGTAGATTTTCTTACGCAACACAACTTTATCAAGACAATATTTGACACAAAAAAACGGCACAGATCAAATAGAACTGTACCGTTTTCAAATAGTATATTATTGTTTAACCTAACTTGAGGTTTCCGCCTCTATATTTTGCATTGCTTTTTCGGATGCTTTTTTCTGCCTTGAATAACTCCACAAGAACAGCACTCCAAATATAATCAAGGCATATGCTATCCATTTGCCCAAACGTTCTACAAGTCGGATAGCAACTGATTTTTCATAGGATGAAAAGCCCTCTGCTCCGGTTGGACTACGTCGATAAAACCTCCGACGGTTGATCCAATAACGTAATCCCAGACCTATAACCAAGAATATAATGCCGATAACCAGTGATGCTCCCATAACGATATGATATTATAATTCAACAGGTTGAATTTACGAAAAAACATCCGCTTTCTATTCGATCCCGAACTCCTTTGGATATTTGACTGTTCCTTTGACATTTTGTAAACCATTTTCCATCAGTTCTATTGCCATGCAATTTGCTTCAGGAACATCAAATGGCAATTTAATCCCAAATTCTTTTGCCTGCTTATAGCCAAATCTTGGATAGTAGTTTTCATGTCCCAATAATACGACAGAACTAAAGCCCAAATCTTTCGCCTTTTCATGAGCGGTTTCTATCAATTTACGACCAATACCCTTACCTTGAAAATTTGGCAGCACCGCAACAGGAGCTAATGCAAGTGAATCGTAACTATTAGCGTTGACGTCTATAATCTTAATTTTTGTAAGCAAAATATAACCGACTATTTCGTTATTAATTTCTGCTACAAGCGACAGTTCGGGAACAAACGCATCGGATTTCCTTAATCGCTCAACCAAATAATGCTCCTGATGATCGCTGTAAGCTTCGTTTTCAAATGCATTTTTTATCACATCAAAAACCGCTTTAAAGTCTTTATCAACTTCCGTTCTTATATTCATATCCATAATCTGTAAAAGTATAAAATCCCACCCAATGGGCAGGATTTTACTTTTAGTCACGACTATTAAACTGGAAACTGATCTGTTTCTCGTTTCCAAAGTTGTCCGAAATCCAGATGTCAAAGGACTGTGAAACGGTCGATTGGGAAGTGTAATACAATCGAAACTGTGTCTGTGGTAATTCATACAAGTCATTCGGCAAATACGGAGGTTCATTATGATATCGTAAAGTTCCCTTTCCGTCAAACTGGAAATAGCGCAGGTAATATTGCGCATCATGGAAGTTTCCCGACCGCTCGATGGTTACCCGTATTTCCACCGTCTGCCCACTTGTCACCTCTTTGGGTACAGGCATCACCTGTACCTCAAAAGGGTAATTCTGCCTAATGTCGAGTTCGTCTTTTTCGCAGGAGGTCAGCACCACAGCGCAGACCAACATCACCAAGAACATGAACATTGCCTGTACATGATGCTTGTATTTTCTGATGAATGTTTTCATTGCAAATCAATTTAAAAGTTAAACCTTAGTCCCATCCCTGCCGATGGACGAAACTGTTTCAAATCCGTACCCCAAAGCACTTTTGTCCGCCCTTGCAGGAGCAAGACAAAACGGTCGGACAGATACGCTTCAAGTGTGAGCCGTCCACCTGTACCAAAGACAAAATTGTCTTTGTCGAGAATGGTCGAACCATCGGGTAGCATAGCATTACTTCGATTAATGGTTTCATAGCCTCCAGCAGCTGTAAGCCCTGCATTCAACGTAATGGTCTTTCGTGCATCGCCCAATAGCTGAAGACTGTAACCCACCTCAACCGTATAGGTTTCGAGCGGTATCCGTACATCCCTGTAATCCGAGAGCTGATGCGTGTACTCCGCACCCCATATCCAGTAATTGCCGTTCTTTCCGTTCACAGTAAGGGTCAAATTCAGATAGTAATTGTCGCTTACTTCTTTGGACAGCATACCTGCGTTTACTTCCAATCCTTTTTGCTTAGGGAGCATTCGCTGTGCCTGTACCGCCGTGATACTCCATAGGGCAAGCATCACAGCAAAAATGTATTTCATCATTGTTCTTTCGTTTTGGGTTAATTAATCTTTAGGTGCATATCGTTTATCAATTTGGCATTGACGAGGTCTGAATTTTCCACTTCCAACACCTGCTGTCTACCACCGTTCTTTTCAAAGATTTCAATCACGAGTACCTTGTCATCCGTGATGGTAAATTGGTCGAGCAGGAACACGTTTTGGTCTGTCGTATTACCCGTGATTTCACCGAGTGTTTTGTACATTCTTAGTGGGTGCATTGCCTTTTCCTGTACCACGGTACGCTTGGCAACTTTCTTGTCCACGACCTTGAAATTAATAAAGTCAATTTGGAACGGCACATTGCTTTTGTTGCTCAGTTCGGTATGGAAATAGAATTTTCCGTTATGTGTATAAATACCTTTTAACAGAAATTGTATGCCGTAGCTTTTCGATCCGATATGTTTTACAATTCGTTTGTTGTTCTTGTAAATCGTTTCCATGAGCAAGCCCGCCAGTGAAGGAGAATTGCCCCCTAATTCCTCAAACAGCACATCGTTGCCATTTTCCCTGTCCGATGCCTTTTGCATCGTCAGCAAATCATAATTCAGCGTTGAGGGATAAGCACTATAGAATACATTGAAATTGTAGAAGCGACCATCGTCCGTAATGACGGAAAAATTGGTTTCCTCGTCAAAATCCCTTACGCTTGCTTTGATACGCAAGACGTTTTCCGCATCTTCGGCTTTGCCCGCGATAAGATATTCACTTCCCAAATCCACGTAGCGGATAGCAGACGGGAATATCAGATGAGAGGTTTTGCTGTAGGTTACCTGCATTTTGTAAGGTTCTACCTTGCCCATACTCAATTTTGTGGTATTGGATGCAACTTGCTGTGCATTTGCGCCTGTAATAAATACTGTCAAACAGACCATTGCCAAGAGGCTTTTAAATATTGCGTTCATATCGTTATTATTTTTTTGTTGAACTTTAGTTTTTTGAAACAAGGAAAATTTGATGACCGGCTTTGACGGTTACTTTGGGTGTTCTCACTTTTTTGGAGAAATACCCCGAAACACCCTGTACCACACCTCGGGAAAGGTCGCCTGCCATTTGTTGCCCTGCCGAGCGTGTCATCATAATAGACGTGCCAGAGGTTTGGCTCATATTGGAAGCTATCTCACTAAGCGCATTCATTTCGGGCGAATACGGTACATTTAGACCTTGCTGTCCATCCACATCATACACGGTAATATCAACTGGAATAATATTACCCTCATATTCGATGGACGTTACCTTTAACTGCAATCTGCCACCTTGAAACTTAGCATTTGCAGTCAGCACCGTTCCTGCCGGAATGGAACGTACTGGCGTTTGTGCTGTTTCCAACAGGCGTAAACGTACACCACTTTCGCCCGTCACGATCTGTGTTTCCTGTACCACGGCCTTGATGCTGTTTTTGGGTTGTATGACCTGCTGGGAAACACCTGCTGTATAAAAGCCACGGTTTCGGATTTCGTTCACGTTTACCAAAAACGCACTGTCGGTCGGTTCACGGTACAAGGCTGAAACCGTATTTTTCCGTACAGGAGTGAATGCTACAAAATGCTCTTTTTGTGAAGCATTATTTGCAGGAACGATTGCTACCATACTGTTTGCGCTATTCGGCTGTGCAGGAGTTTGTGGCAGATAACGGGAAGCCATTTCGTATGATTTTTCCATCAAAGCCAGTTGGTCTTCCACGGTCGTTGTGGGTGGTACTTCTTTTTCTGCTAACTGATCTTTGAGTTCCTCAATCTGTTTACGAAGTTCCTGCGTTTCATAATCGCTATTGTCGTAAAACGAGGTCAGCGTACTTTTCGCACTTCGGTAACTGTTCAGCGCAGGATTACTGCTCCTGCGTGTACTACCGCCATAAGCATAACCGCTTTCGTAGTCTTCATCCAGCTGGTCTGCCTTCGAATCAGTGGTACTATCCTCGCTCCAATAGTCGGACAATGACAGGAGCGAATTACGCTTTTCCTGCATTTTTTGTTCGAACATTTCCTGTTCATAAGCTTTCTGCTTGTCGGATTGAAGCCCTGCATCGCTCGCCTGTGGTACAGCATCATTCAGACCAATATCTTCAACCGCTTTCTTATCAGAAGAGGGTTTAAAGATAAGGTACATACAGCCGAAAAACACCACACCCATAAGGGCAAAAATGAGTGGCTTCTTTAACTTGTCAATCTTGTTCTGCTCCCCGTCTTGGGTTGCATGCATCTCGTCTTTCGAGTCGTTATCTTTGACCAGAAAACGAATTTTGTCGTTTTGATTTTCTTTCATGATTTTCACCTTTTAAAATTTGTTGTTGTACTATCCTGGGGAGAAACCGAGGAGCTGTTTTGTCTAATCGGATTTTCGATATGCTCAATGATTAAGGTATTGTCGGAATGCGCTACATCGTAGCACATTTTGAATAGTACAATGACCGTCAATAGCGTATAACCTGCAAAGAGCAGCAGCGTATAGCGATGCTGTTTTGCCACAGGCATCGCTCGCCACTGTCCATCGAGCTTATCAAACCAATTACGGATTGTTGTTCTTAAATTTTTCATTGCCTAATCCGCTTTAGAAACTGAACCGTTTTTGCTGGTGAGCCACTTTCTGCTTCGGCGCATCCCTCACCATAGCAATTGCTTCCCTTGCATGGGGAGCGGTTACCACGGAGAGTTTGTTCAGTTCCTTTTGTTTCAATAATTGCCCGAACTGGTCTTTTCTCGTAACCTCCATTTTGTCCAAAAAGAATTTCCCATTCAGGTGCTTTACCCACATACAACATTGTACATAGGGTTTATCATTGCCTGCCCATTGCAGGTAGCCTTTTAGCAACAAACCCTGTTTAGCTACATCTTTGGGATTGTCAGCGAGGTATTCACTGATACTGTCTTTCAACTTTCCGGCATAAGCCCCTTGGGTTTGGAAATAACCGTTGTATCCTTTTGCGGCAAGGATTTGAGCGAACGTATTCAAATCTGATATTGTTCCCATAATCTTGATTTTAGCGGTCTATGACTTCTATATCCCTGTTTTCCAATACCGCAAACTTTTCGATATTGAAACCTTGTGGATTGTTGTCCGACTTGACCGAGTTTAACAATAGGCAGGATGTGACTAAATTCCGTCTGGTCACATTGCTTGGACGGATGATAAACTGTTTGGCATACGTCCGCACGGCATAGGGATAGATATCGAAGTTGCAAACCACACTGTCTACTTCGATGCGCTGTTGCACGTTGCCCGAAATGATACGGTTGTAATAGCCCTTTTCTGAAAGGTCTTTGTAGTAATCAAATGCCGATTTGTCGGCAAGATTAAAAGCCCTTTTCATGTTGCTTTCGATAGCGTTCTTATCGGGTGCAAGCGTAAAAAACAATTCGTGGAAACGCTTTACGTGTTCCCTTGCTTCAACGGGTCTGTTGATGCTCGCATCCTGCGAAAGTGCCAACATCAGCGATTTCCCGTTGTCCAGTACATAAACCTTTTGGCGTTGTGCCTCCGCAAACGCATAAGCTTTCCAAATGCTAAAACCTACCACGGCAGTGCAGAGTACCGCAAACACAAGGGCATACAGCCGTATTTGCTTAAAGCTGTTTTCTATATTTCTTAATGTTTTAAATTCCATTGCTTTCTGATTTTTATTTATTCATTAACCTGCCACCGATATTACCTACGACTGCACCCGTTCCTGCTCCGGCGATGTTTCCTGTTTTCGATGCCGTATAATTTACGTTGCGCATAAAGTTTCCTGCACCTCCTGCCTGTATCACCCAACCAGCCACTGTTGGAATGGTGAAGTAGCCTACGATGCCGATTATCATGAAAATGACATACACGGTATTGGATGTATCGGGGATATAAGTTGGATCGGCAAGCATATCAATGTCCCGTTCGATGATGAGCGTTTGTATCTTAGCGAGCATGGAGCTGAATAAATCGGCGATGGGCAACCACAGATACACGCTGATATATCGGGTCAGCCATTGCGTGAGCGTGGACTGAAAACCATCCCACACTGAAATCGCAAAGGCTATCGGCCCGAGTATGGACAGCACTATAAGAAAGAACGTCCGTATGGTATCGATGACCAGAGCCGAGGCTTGGAAAAGCACTTCCAGTACCTCACGAAACCAATCACGGATGTCTTTTTTCAAATCGTATAACCCACGTTCCATATACATCCCCGATATGGCAATCAAATCGGATGGCGACCACCCCAATTCTTCCAATTTCTTATCAAATTCTGCATCGCTTACGAGGTAAGCTGTTTCGGGATTGCGAAGCATCGCTTCTTTTTCCAACAGGTCTTTTTGTTGTTGTAACTGGTTAAGGTCGAGCACTTGGTTATCGAGCATCGCATGGGTACCTTTTACCACTGGACTTAACACGGCATTGATTGTTCCCAAGACGATAGTCGGAAAAAACATAATGCAAAGCCCGATAGCGAATGGTCGCAAAAGTGGAAATACGTCTATCGGTTCGGCACGGCTCAACGCCTGCCATACTTTCAAGGCTACGTAAAACAGTGCGCCCAATCCTGCGATGCCCTTGGCCACTATCGCCATATCGGCAGACAGCGGAAGCATCTCATCATACAGCGAGCGCAGAAGTTCGTGAAGATTGTTCCAATCCATAGCCTACCAATATTTTTGTTCAGCAGTGCCGTAGAGTTCAAGCACTCTTTTGGTATTGTTCTGCTTTTTCGCCCTTAAAATGCTTACAGAGATATTCTTGTTGGTAAAATACCGCACAAGGCTGTGATAATCTTTGACCTCTTTGTACACCTTGTCGATAACATCCATACGCTCTTTATCATTCAAAGAAAGTCCGGTCGAGCTTACGATCTGTTTCAGTTCCTTTAGTAGTTCCGTACTCTCGTTCAAGAGCGTGGAATACCCGTTGGCAATGGCTGTTAGTTCCTGTGGGCTGAAATTTGGATCGTTCATCATTTTACCGAAATTCTTTACATACATTTCGGACACATCACCCACAAGCAAAACGGTCTGTTGCACCTTGCGGGCATCTTTCACCAGATTGTTTACAACTTGCAGTTTGTCGTAATATTCCTTGCCCTGTTCATACACTTTTTTGACTTCGTTGAAGTTCTTGACCACATTCGATACAGTGGATGAGGTTTGTATTATTTCATTTGCACTGTTGATGATGCCCGATGCAAGGTTTGCAGGATCGGTCACTACAAATTGCGCTTTCGCTGACGGTGCAACGGCAAATATGAGAGCCGTACACACCAGTAACATTAACTTGTTCATTGTTCTGATTTTTTAAATGATTAATAATTACCTGCCTATCGAACAGGCAGGTTTGCTTGCTCACGTCTTTGTCCAGCAATGCGCTTGATTGCCTGCTCAACATTACCGTCCAGTTCCGAAGCAAGCTCCATGACTTCCATTTTTTCGGTCTCTTCTGTGGTGTATGTCAAATATTCTTCGAGCGACACCTCTGTCGCATACACGGCGGAATGCGTACCGCCAAGTCCAATCCACACTTCTTTGTAAAGCCTTGACGGATCATTGTTCATGTTGATGGAAAGGATTTGGGACTTTTCTTTTTCCGTCAGCCCGAGCATAGCCTGGATGTCATCAAACTTGTTCATGTACTTGCGTTGGTCTAAGAGTATTTTACAATCGGAATTGTTGATGATACTTTCCTTGACCACGGGTGATTGGATAATGTCGTCCACTTCCTGTGTGACCACGATTGCCTCACCAAAGAATTTCCGAACCGTTTTAAAGAGGTACTTGATATACTCCGCCATGCCTTCTTTGGCGATGGCTTTCCACGCTTCTTCAATTAAAATGAGCTTTCGGATTCCTTTTAATCGTCTCATTTTATTGATAAAAACCTCCATAATAATGATGGTTACGATGGGAAAAAGAATTTTGTGATCCTTAATTGCATCAATCTCAAAAACAATAAAGCGTTTGGAAAGCAGGTCTAATTGCTTGTCGGAATTGAGCAGGTAATCGTATTCGCCACCTTTGTAATACGGTTCCAAAACGTTGAGAAAACCCGCAACATCAAAATCCTTTTCACGAACTTGTTTTTCTTCCAATACCTTGCGGTAATCTCCTTTCACGTATTCATAAAAACCGTTGAAAGACGGAGAAAGACTTTTGTTTTTGATTCGTTCGATATAACCCGAAACCGCATTGGACAATGCGACTTCCTCCGATCGTGTGGGAGCTTCGTCATCTCGCTTCCACAATGTCAAAATCAAGGTTTTGACACTTTCCCTTTTCTCAATATCGAATACACCATCATCCGTGTAAAATGGATTAAAGGCAATCGGGTTATCTTCGGTATAGGTAAAGTAAACACCATCTTCGCCTTTGGTCTTCCCTTTAATCAGTTCGCACAATCCCTGATAGGAATTTCCAGTATCCACGAGCAGGACGTGTGCACCTTGCTCGTAATACTGGCGCACCATGTGGTTGGTGAAAAAAGATTTACCACTTCCCGATGGTCCCAAAATAAATTTGTTACGGTTCGTGATGACACCTTTTTTCATAGGCAGGTCGGAAATATCCAAATGGATGGGCTTACCTGTAAGCCTGTCTGCCATCTTGATTCCAAAAGGCGATGGCGAACTTTGGTAATTGGTTTCCTCGGTGAAAAAACACAGTGCAGGTTCGATGAACGTGTAGAAACTTTCTTCTGCCGGAAAGTCTCCTGCATTGCCTGCTATACCTGCCCAATACAGCGTAGCAACATCCACGGTATTATGCCTCGGCTTGCATTCCATCAAAGCAATGGCACTACCTGTGTCATTCTTCATTTGTTTGAGTTCGTTCGGATCATCCGACCATGCCATCACGTTGAAGTGCGCCCGAATAGAGGACAGCCCGAAGCTATGCGCTTCATTCAGATACCGTTCAATCCATTCTTTGTTGATCTGGTTTGCTCGGCTGTACCTCGCCAGTGAGTGCATATTGCGTGCGGACTTTTCAAACTTCCGCAGGTTCTCATCGCTGTTGTCCAAAAACAGGTACTGGTTATAGATATGGTTACAGCTAAGAAGCAAACCGACTGGCGAAGCAAACGAAAGCAGGCAATCGCTCCTGTCCGTGGACAGCTTTTCGTACCTCGAATTGGAGGATACCGTATTGGGCAAATCGTCCGTATCGGACAGCGTATGCAAGCACAATCTTTTGTTGCCTATACGTACATCTTCACTACCCAGTGCTATGTCCTGCATGGGTGTTCCACTTTCCCTTGATAAGGTGAAATACTGTTCGAGTAACCCTTGTTTGTCGTTTGTTCCGATAATATCGTCCTCGGTCAAACGTTCCAGTTTCACAAAACCACTATCATTGATAATACGTTCAAACTGTGCGACCGATTCCATAAACCTACGAACGGTTTCTTTATCCCTGATCTCTTTCGGGATAAGGACACCTTTGCAAAGCGATGAAAAATTACTCTGCATCCGCATCCGTTCTTTGGTTGTCTTGGTCAGGAATAGATAACAATAGTGATTTAAAAACGGGCGTTCGTTGAAATGTTGCTGGTAGGATTTGGCAAGAAAACTCTGGTTCTCCTGTGTCAGATCCGGCGCATAATTTTCCTTGATGTACCAGTCCTGTTTGTGAACAATGGAATAATCCGGCAAAGTCTTGATTGCCTTGTGCCATGCCGAATGAATCGCATCGTATTCTGCCGATGCTACCGTGAATAGCTCAGGCAGGTGTATTCGAAAGCAAGCCGTGATGTCTGCATCCTTTGAAATGATGCAATTGTGTTCCACCGCCAGTAATGGAAACTTGCTTTCCAACGTTGTGGCTTTTCCTGTATTTCTCATAGGGCTTTGGATTTAGCGTTGAACCTCAGATAGCGGTGTACGGGTCTGCGACAGATGATGTATTTCGGATGCCTTTTCTTTGCACCGACTTTCATCAGTCCGTGTTCTCCATACTTGCCGTTCAATGCGAATGTTTGCCATACGATGAGTGATGCTCCACCTACCCCGATAAACAGGCAAACGTAGGAGTTTACGCCTGCCATGTACATGACCATGACGAGGATAAGCACGCCGAGCAGACCACCAGCGAAGATGAAAAGGTACTGTGCTTTCAATCCTTTGAACTCGACCGTTCTGCCGATACCTTTATTGATATTGTAATTGCTCATAGGTTGTCGGTTTAAAGAAAGAATGAACGGAGAATAGTCGCTGCGACGATCAAAAAGATACAAGCCCCAAACCACGACGCTGCCGTCTTGCTTGTATCGGGGTCACCGCTACTAAATTTGTTGTACACCTTTACGCCACCGATTAACCCGACCACAGCCCCAATCGCATAAATCAACTGCGTTGCAGGGTCGAAGTAACTCGTTACCATCTGCGTGGCTTCTTGGATGCCTGCCGAGCCGTTGCCCTGCGCGAACACACCGAATGCCGACAGGAACACAACGCCTGTCAGCAACACTTTTTTGCTTTGTTTTTTCATGATTTAATTCCATTAAATTGTTTCCGACGCCCGCACCCCTTGCAGGCTTTCGGAACAAAAGTCCTAAGGAAATCGAAGCGTTATGGGAAAGTGGAAATTGGAGGAATTAGTTGGCAGGGAGTGGCGTTATGGGTTTGAAAAGAGGCATAAAAAACGTCAAACTTTTTACGGTTTGACGTTTTTTAAAGTGATGTTGAAACAACTATAAAAGTTAATGCCGTTTAATGAAGCTTGCATTAGCTTTTTTTATAATTTAGCAAATGGCGACAACAAACGTTTATAAATAATTAAACACGGAAAACTTGCATATATTTGAGAGTTAGCTGTAATCATATACAGAAATATCCAAAAACATGAATTACTTCAAATACACAACATTCGACACTACTAAACTTATTATTAAAAATAAAACTATTAGATGGTCTAGCCCTTTAAAATTTAACGATATCGAAGAATGTCAATTTGTTCCTTATTCTAGAGATAGCTTTGAAAGGGCAAATCGTGAATATTTGGAAATTCTTGAAAAGATTGCCAAAGGTGAAAATATAGATGTAGATTATAAAAAATTAAAACCTATATCTCATACTCTTATAGCAATGATTCGATTATCTATTGAGCGAAATACTTTTAACTCATCGAATATGATAGATGATGTACTGAATTTAGCAAGTAATCCTGAAGCCGACTATAGAGAATATATTAATAAGGGATTAATAAGAGTATTTAGAATACTTTGTGTTACAGCTAAATTTGACAATAAATTAATGTGGGCTCATTATGGTGATCAACATTATGGTTGTGTTATAGAACTATCTAATTTATACGTTAATAAGCCACATGGTTTAAGAGAAGGTAGAGTTGATTATCATGAGAATTTATATCCAAGAACAAACTCATTAGATGTATTTTTATATGGAGAAACTCCTGAAATTAGAGATTTGATGATTCAAGATGTAATTTTTTCTAAAAGATCAATTTGGAATTATGAAGAAGAGTATCGATTAATGTATTCAGAAAATTTTGGTAATATAAAGTTTGAACATAATTTCCAAACTAATGAGAAATCTTTAACTGTATCTAATCAAACAGATCAACTTTTTACAGATGTACCCATTAGCAAAGATTTTATTAAGTCAATAACCTTTGGTGTAAGAGTTACAGATGAAAAAATAATGGAAATGAAAGAGCATCTTAAATTAAATAATATTAATTGCATATTATACAAAATGATATTGAATGGGGAATTATTAGAAAGAATCTCATTGTAAAAATGACTACAGCTAACAACAGTTTGTCAAAATAGCGGGTTTAGTGCTAAATTCAAGTTCAGTTCTTCGATTGAACTTTTTTGCAAAATTAAAAATTTGTGCTTCGATGTCCGCCACAAACGCCAAGCTGCCAAACCGTTAAATAGTTGCGTGACAAAAGGGAGTTTGCTTACACAAACTCCCCAATATCGAACCCCTCCAAATCACTTTTCCGCAAATCGGGAGAACTGAAATCCGTTCCGGCGGAGAGGCTCTTGTCCAACAGCTCTGCAATCTTCCGTGAAGCTCCATCCATTGAGTTTTCGAGCAGGCTTAACAATTCTGTTCCCTGTAATCGCTGAACTATATCCACCGCTTTTTGTTGCTGAGCAGGTTCGAGCATGTCTTGCTCCAGCCATGCCCCCACTGTTGTTAGTTTATCAAAGTCACTCCTATGTGAACATACCAAAAACTGACAGTTCCCTCCACTTCAGCAACACTTTGTCACTTTTTAATTATGATTTAAATCCATTAAGTTGTTTTTCATACACACGTACCTCTCATGCTTATGGAACAAAAGTCTAATGGAAATCGAAGTAATATGGAGAAATGGATTGACATAGCTTCCTTTCCCATGCCATCTGCCAAAAGCAATTTATACCTTCCTCTAAGTATCTAGACATCAATATTTTTTGTATTTTAGTAAAGTGTGAAATGTTACTTGTCGTTATTTTTCGCCGTAATTATATAAATCTAAGCTGTATGCCAAATCAAATTGAACTAGAAGAGAAAAAGCAATCTGAAACTTTAGAGAGTGAAGTAAAAAAATTTGCTGACGGTCTACCGTACTGGTCTAAGTACCTTGCAGAGAAACGATTTTCCGGTTTAGAAATAACTGACGGAATTGTATCAACAGCATATTCTTATTTGTTAGAAGAACTTGAATTAAAAGATAAGACGGATAAACCCGCCATAAATCTGAACCCAAGTTCACAACAGATAGGAAAATATAAAAGGGACTTACTTTTGACCAAAGTTGAAGATGTCGAGGGAGTAAATGCTCTTATTGAAGGACAAAAAATTGAATTTGGAAATAATCTAACAGTAATTTACGGCACAAATGGATCGGGCAAGTCTGGATATACAAGATTGCTCAAACAGGTATTCTATTCGAAATCACCGGAAGATATACTTAGAAACATTCACATAGCAGACGGACATAAGCCAGTTAACGCAAAATTCACATTTACATCAAGTTCAGGAGAAAGTTCCTTTCTTTTTGCAGAAAGAAGTAATGCGGAGTTTAAGCAATTTTCTGTTTTCGATGGTAAGAGCGTAATTAGGCATCTTGATCAACGGAATGAATTTGAATTTCGACCTGCGGGTTTAGGTTTCTTTGCTGACTTCACTGGTGCTATCTCAAAGGTCGAGCAGAAAATGAGTTTTGATCTTGATTTAAAAAAGGCTGGACATACCGCTCAAGATCTAGGTGATCTTTTTGAGGGTGAATCTGAAATTAAAGAAATCGTCAAGGCAATAAACGCAAAGACCAAATTATCTGATCTACAAAAATTGACGCCTTTCAGTGAAGATGATAAAGTCCAAAAAGCAGAAATTGATAAAGCTTATGACGAACTTTTACTTGCGTCAAAAAATAAAGAAAGGGAAATAAAGCAGCTTCAAACAAATAAGAAATTATTGGGAGAAAACAGATTAGCTTTAGAAAAACTAAATCAATATTTTAACGCCGATTATATAAAAAAAATAGTAAGCTCTATTCAAGATTATTTAGATAAGGAAGCAATTGCAAAATCAGAAGGAATAGAAAACTTCAAAACCGAGAAAGTCCTTCAGGTTGGTTCTAAAGAATGGAAAGACCTCATCTTATCCGCTGAAAATTTTGCAAAAAAGCAAACAGATGGACAAATGGAATATCCTAATTTAGGTGATAACTGTCTATTATGTCATCAACCATTATCTGAAGAAGCTGTGCAGCTAATATCAAATTATTGGGTCTTCATTAAAAGTGTTGCTGAAGAAAATGCAAATAAAGCATTAGAGACACTAAATAAGCTTGAAGTGGGATTATCTAAATTTAACTTTGACCTATTCCCTGATGGTAACACCCTTACTACTTGGCTGGATGAGAAATATCCAAAGGAGCTAGGAGAGATTAAGCGTTCTCTTGAGTCGCAAAAGCTACTCTGTGAAGAAATCGTATCTAATGTAAAAAATAAACACATCAAAGAATTTCATTCCATCCAAATACCTCTTCTACATCACCAAACTATTGAAGCTAACATAGATGCTTCCATTGGGATTTTGGAGAAGGACGAACAGCTTAAAGAATTAGAACGTCTGGAAAAGAGTAAAACATTTCTTTCCCACAAGGAAAAATTCAACACCCACTTTTCAAAATTCCAGTCTTTTCTTGAAAACCAACAATGGATAGCCAAAGCGGGAAAAGCAAATTTTAGAAAATCCAAAACGGAGACTACCAACACTGAGAAAGCTCTCTCCGATAAATATTTTAACCAACGGTATATCGATGCTTTCAACGAAGAATGCAAAAAACTAAATGGCAATTTCGGGATTGAAGTCAGTCATACAGGATCTGCTGGTAAGTCTTATCGACAACTTAAACTTAAAGGCAATAATCCTCATGCAGTCCTTAGTGAAGGCGAACAAAAAGTTATTGCAATAGCGGATTTTCTTGCTGAAATGAAGTTGTCAGAAATAAATAGAGGAATTGTCTTTGACGATCCGGTGACATCATTGGATGAAACAAGAAAAAGTGAAATTGCCAAAAGACTAGTCCAAGAGTGCAAGGATAGGCAGACGATTATATTCACTCATGATCTTGTTTTTGTTTCTTCCCTCATAGGCCATTGTGCTGACCTTACTGTTGAACATGTTTGCCATTGGATTGAAAACAGAAATGGTAGTCCTGGTCAAATATGGCTAAATAACAGTCCATCTTATGAGAAAGAATATAGGAATGCTGAGCCTTCAAAAAAACATTACAACGAAGCTAAGAAAGAGGACTGCTCTCCAATGCAAAGAGAATTTTTATTAAAAGCTGGATTTGCTTCGTTACGAACAAGTTACGAAGTTCTTGTTATAAATGATCTTTTCAAAAATGTAGTGCAAAGGTTTAATGAACGAGTTAGTATTGATTCACTCAATTCAGTCTATTTTGATAGTGATCTTATTGAGGAACTTCAGGACAGTTTCGGTCAGTGCTGTCGATATATGGAAGGACACACTCATAGTGACAAGTATGCCTATAAAAAACCCGAACCGATTAATCTGAATGAAGAGATCCAACGTTTTGAAGCGATTCGTACTAAGATTAGAAAATACAAAAAGCCAACAACCTAAAAAAGCGGGGAGTTTGCTTACACAAACTCCCCAATATCGAAACCCTCCAAATCACTTTTCCGCAAATCGGGAGAACTGAAATCCGTTTCGGCGGAGAGGCTCTTGTCCAACAGCTCTGCAATCTTCCGTGAAGCCCCATCCATTGAGTTTTCGAGCAGGCTCAACAATTCCGTTCCCTGTAATCGCTGAACTATATCCACCGCTTTTTGTTGCAGGGCAGGTTCAAGCGTATCTTGCTCCAACCATGCCCCCACGGTCGTTAGTTCGTCAAAGGTAACCCCTGTGGCAAACTCATTGTCGCCGTCCTCAAACCCGTATTCATCCCATTCGTCTTCCTCATTTTCAAAATCGGACATACTCCCGAAGACTTCATCCGGTTCTCCCTCAATCTGCGGATTTTCCAATCCAACACCTATCCCGTAGGTTTCTGTTCCAAAATTATCAACTATCCCGTCACGTTCACCGGATTGGCTCTTTGTGGCACGCTTGGGCAAAGCCTGTCGCTCCACAGGCTTGGGAAGCCCCATAATATCCGGCAGGTCGGGTCTTGGCTTTTTCCGCTTGACCTCCCTGCGGACGGTCTTATTGATGACCACCTTATCTTTCAGCAAAAGGATAATGACGATGATAAGGCATATTACAATCAATGTTTCCATAGCTATAATATTGGCTTTTGGTTTCGGGCATGGATGGTATTTATTTCCTCGCCGAAATCCTCAAAGTGCTGTTTCAATACGCTGTGTAGATAATCTGTCAGCGTGATTTCCCCGTCTCCGAGAACACAGACGATACGGGATAATTTCTTGTGGAAATCGGTGCAGATATACACCGACTTGCCACACCTTGCGACAACTCCGGTCGGTCTTAGAAAAACCGCCTTGTATCGGGCAATGCGCAGTACCTTTTTCGGTTGGTTTTGCTGTGTCTTTTTCATAATCGAATACTTTAAAAAATGGGTTTAAACTTATCGTTGAAATCATCGGTGATGGCTTTTTCAAACTGTTCAAAATGATGTTCGAGAATATTGTCCAAATAGGCATACAAGGGTATCTTATCCTCGCCGATGACCTGCACGATACGGGAAAGCCGTTCGTGGTATTCCTGCCGGATGTAGATGCTCTTATCGCCTCGGCGTGTCATGGTATGGCTGTTGAGAAACCGCTCGCCGTAGCCTATATCGGAAGCCCTCTTTTGCCGTGTACGCTCTTTGGCTACGGGCTTTTCCGTGGGTATTTCCTTTGGCGGTTCTGCCGTTGGCTCTTGGGGTGCTACCGCCTGTTGGGGCTTCTTTGTTTCGCCTGCCATAATCGACATGAGATACGCCTCGTCAATCGACTTTTTCTTGTTGTCGTTGTCCATAGCGGTTACAGGTTAATGGTTCTTAAAAATTCACTGATGAACAAATCCAGTCCAGAGTTTTTCATCAACCTTTTATCGGGGGGCAATAGCGTGGAACGGAAGACGGTCTTTGCCGTTGCCTCGCTTTCCTTGCGGAAGCGTTTGCTATCGGCAATGCGTGTTTCCATTGCTTGCAGTCCGACTTCCTTAATGACGTTGCCGTAGATTTCGTACAGTTGGGACTTTTCCCTCCCATCGACCATGTTCCAAAACAGCCGTATCGTTTCGATGGAGGTCTGCCCGTGTTTCATAAGGACATTGGTCAGCACATCGGTAAAACTCAATGTGCTTTCCATCACGACGCGATCTGCCGTGATGGGCGAAAAAATGTGGTGCATTCCTGCCAGTGTGTTGAGCAAGCCTGAAGTGTTTACAGTTCCGGTCAAGTCAAAGAAAACCATGTCCACGGGAACGGTCGAAGATTGTACGAATGCCTGTGCATCCGTTAGGGCATTGTCAGCCTTGCTTTGCAGTACCGGATAGGCTTTCTTGTTGATGGTGGAAAATTGGCGGTGCGCCAGTTTTTTCAGCACCTCGTTTTGCATCACCGCTTTCAAATCCCGTTCCCTCATTTGGCAGATGCTGTGCTGTGGGTAATCGCAGTCAAGGACGGCTACATTATAACCCATCAGGTAATGGAGTATGCTTGCCGTAACTGTCGTAAATGTGCTTTTTCCAACACCTCCCTTTTGGCTTGAAAAAGCAATGAATTTTGTCCTGTTTGTTGCTTCCATTTCTATTCTATTTTTAAGTTTCTGTTTCCGTGGACTGCCTGCTGTCCTGCATGGAGCAGGGTTGTCACCCCTGCACACCGTCCGGCAGTCTTGATACAATTCCGTCTGTCGGGCTTGCCGTCATCCGTTCAGTCAACCGTGCCGTCATTCCGGCTTTCGGGCAGGCAAGACCGATGGCTTGCCTGTCGCCCTGCCCGATGGAATGTCTACCGGATAGCTTTCATGCTGTCCGCTGTTCCTGCCTGCCGTATGGAATGCCGTCATGCGTTCCGGCTTTCCTGCAATCCTGCGCTCCGGCTTGCCTAACTGCCATCGGGAGCGGATGCCTGTAAACAGGCTTGCATGACTGATGGCACAAAGAAGCTGGTTATTCCGATGCACTCTTTTAAGGTGGTAGTTCGGGGCATTTGTTGGCAATGTTTGGTCGTGTCCAACAGGGCAATGGTTCGGAAAAGCCACCCTTACTTTGTAAGGACTTAAATGCAAGGGGTAAATGGAAAAATCATTGGCGTATGGAAGTTGTGGGCGGAACGGCGAAAAGCCGTTTTTTTCCGCTTTACCCAATCCGACCCGTAGGGCGGATTTTCTGTTCACCCGAACAGAGCAAGTTATGTTTTGAGGCACTCGAAACCCGTTTCGTGCCCCAAAACCACTTGCCCTTGCAGGGGCTTGGTAAACACCCTCCGAAGTCGGGGTTTAGTTTAATTAATGGATTTAGATATGGAAGATAACAGAAGAAACCGAACAAACAAAGGTGGGCGCAAGCCTAAAGCAGACCCAAGCATCCACCGTTATGTATTTCGTCTTACAGACGAAGAAAATGCGAAATTCCTTACACTGTTCGAGCAATCGGGAATAAAAGTAATGGCACATTTCATTACAGCCTGTATCTTTCAGAAGCCAATCAAGACCGTAAAAATTGATATGGATGCAGTCGATTTTCATACGAGGCTCACCAATTTTTACAGCCAGTTTAGAGCAGTTGGCGTGAACTATAACCAAATCGTGAAGATACTTTACCGCAATTTCTCGGAGAAAAAGGCATCGGCTTACCTCTTTAAACTGGAAAAGCAGACGGCAGAAATGGCGGACTTGTGCCGGAAAGTGATTGAGCTAACACAGGAATTTGAAAAAGAACACCTGCAAAAACATAAGTAATATGATAGCAAAGATTGGCAAAGGTAAAAATTTGTACGGTGCAATTTCATACAACCAAAAGAAAATTGACAGTGAAAACGGGCAGGTTTTGTTACTGAACAGAATACCCGAAACGTTGGATAATACCTATTCCACAAGCTACCTGCACCAGTGTTTTGAGCCGTATCTGTCCGCAAATATCAGAACAGAAAAGCCAGTGCGCCACATATCGCTGAACCCTGATCCTGCGGATAGGGTCAGCGATGGGCAGTTCGTGGAAATGGCGCAGGAGTATATGGAGCGCATGGGGTATGGCAACCAACCCTATATCGTTTTTAAGCATACCGATATTGAGCGTACCCATATCCATATCGTGACGGTCTGTGTGGGTTTGGACGGGAAGAAACTACCGGACAGCTACGACCATCCACGCTCGATGGCAATCTGTCGGGATTTGGAACAAACTTACAATCTTATACCTGCCACGGAGAAACAGCGCACAGGAAATGAGCAGATATTCAGTCCAGTAGATTTCAGAGCCGGAGACGTTAAGAGCCAAATCGCTTCCGTGGTGCGACACCTGCCGAAGTATTATGGCTACGCAAGCCTCGGAGCATACAACGCCTTGCTTTCCCTGTTCCATATCACCGCCGAGGAAGTCAAAGGGGAATTGCACGGACAGCCCAAAAATGGGCTTGTCTATTTTGCATTGAACGAGCAGGGAGAAAAAACGAGCAATCCTTTTAAGGCATTCCTTTTCGGTAAGCAGGCAGGACTGGACGAACTGCAAAAGCAATTCGCAACAGCTAAGGAGAAAATGAAAGTCAACCCCGTAAGAGCCGTACTTAAAAGCACCATTGAAGCAACCATGCACATTGCTATAAACGAAGCCGATTTTAAAAAGCAACTGATGGAGCAGGGCATCAATACCGTGGTACGGCGCAACGATGAGGGGCGTATATACGGTATGACTTTTATCGACCACGAAAGCCGTACCGTTTGGAACGGTTCAGCTTTGGGCAAAAACCTTTCGGCTAATGTCTTTCATGATTGGTGGAATGAGCAGGCAATCGGGCAACGCCAAGAGGCAAAAAAAACATCCGCACAAAACCCATCCTCGACCACTGGCAACACCGTTGAGAAAGAGGAAACCCATTCACTTTTTAACTTTCTGAATAAAGGACAGCTCACCCATGATTTGTGGATAGACGGATTGGGAGGGCTACTGCCGGAGGCACAGGGCGAAGACTACGAGGAACAGGAATTTGCCAACCGTATGAAGAAAAAGAAGAAACGCAAAAGGTATGGAAGACAACAATAGCTTTTTTTAACCATCAAAGACCAGGATTAACATCTTGGTCTTTGTGGTTTTGGTTTCAACCGTTACTCAAATTCAATTATTCTCTAAGTACATGAAAAAGTTATCTCATATTTGTTTAACTTTGTCCTATGCTTTAGACGGAAGCGTGCCACTCATCATAGCAAAGCTGTATCAGCACCGTACCTCTTAATATATTATTATCATCGAAACAACTATCTCGTTTCGGAACATGGTTGATGAGTGACATTTTTCAGACGAGAAATTGTAGAAAGATGAATAATAAAGTAAATGGGCATACAGGTGATTTCATTAAACGTCAAGCCAAAAAAATCAAAAAGCAGGAAAATATCAGTTATGTTCAAGCATTGGAAAAAGCATCTATAAATGCAGGTTTCAAGAATTGGAAACACTTTCTTAATGCCAGTAAAGATGCAAATCAAACAAATCTTAAAGAAAATTTAGAACAGGGTATTGCTAAAACTAAGCTTGCAACCATTCAAAAAGCAGTCAATCCTTATAGAAACCTACTTGTTGCAGGGATAAATATTTTACTTGATAAAGGTCTTATCTCACTGGACTATTCCCCTACGAATGATAATGATGGACATTTATTTACTGATTTATTTGGTTACCCGTCTGTTGTAATGTGGCAGGATATAGGTTACGAAGAACTAAGAATATCAGTTTGGTGGAAATATGACCACAGCCAACACCCACAAGCTAACCTTAGCGGAAACAGTCGTGAGCGTTTTACCACAACAAGCCCTTTGGCAAAAAGACAACACTACAAAAAAATTGTAGGTGTTACTGCGACAGCTTGGCTTGAAAGAAAAACCGGAAAGTTTATGCAGGGTAAAGGCAAAGAGAGAATTTATGACATCTACACAAGAAAAGTAGATAAAGAGGAATTATTTAATCTCCCCACTCAAACAGCAAAAGGCTACAAAACAGAGGGTGAGTTTTTCTTTTAGAGTAGTTATCATCGGTTACAGTTATTCACTGTAACCGATATTCATAGCCAATTATTGCCACCAAAAGCCATCCGCCCCCCTTTTGTATAAGTGCTTTTAAATAGCCTCTAAATTTCCTGCATCACTAAAAATTTTTGTTATGCAAGGAGAAGACGATTTGAGAGGATTAGCCAAAATCACGGCTTTTATGCGTGCCGTAAGTATTCTGTTGGTACTGATGCACTTTTATTGGTTCTGTTACGGGTTCTTTGCCGAACGGGGATGGGCACTGGAAATTATCGGTAAGATATTGACCAATTTCAACCGTACCGCAGGGCTTTTTGAACACACGCTTTACACCAAGATTTTTGCAGTGGTATTATTGGCGTTAAGCTGTCTCGGTACTAAGGGCGTAAAGAATGAAAAGATAACATGGGGTAAGATTTACACCGCCTTAGCCATCGGCTTTGTACTGTTCTTTCTGAACACGCCATTGTTGAAGCTGTCGGCAGGGATTGCCACATCGCTTTATATCCTTACAACGTGCTTGGGATATATAGCCTTGCTCATGGCAGGGGTATGGATGAGCCGACTACTCCGCAACAATCTGATGGACGATGTTTTCAATAATGAAAACGAGAGTTTCCAACAGGAAACCCGTCTGATGGAAAATGAATACTCCGTCAATCTTCCTACGAAGTTCTATTATAAAGGCAAATGGAATGACGGTTGGATTAATGTCGTCAACCCTTTTCGAGCCTCGATTGTACTTGGTACTCCCGGCTCCGGAAAATCCTACGCCATCGTAAACAACTACATCAAGCAACACATCGAAAAGGGATTTGCGATGTACATCTACGATTTCAAGTTTGACGACCTTTCAAGGATTGCCTACAACCATTTGCTGAAACACTCGGATAAATATAAAGTCAAGCCCAAGTTTTATGTTATCAATTTCGATGACCCACGCCAAAGCCACCGATGCAATCCGCTCAATCCAAACTTTATGACGGATATATCGGATGCTTACGAAGCATCCTATACTATTATGCTTAACCTCAACAGAACTTGGATAACCAAGCAAGGGGATTTTTTCGTGGAAAGTCCTATTATATTGCTTGCATCAATCATTTGGTATCTAAAAATCTATGAAAACGGGAAGTATTGTACTTTCCCACACGCCATTGAATTTCTGAACAAAAAATATGCGGACATATTCACGATATTAACCTCATATCCCGAACTGGAAAACTACCTGTCAGCTTTCATGGATGCGTGGCAAGGTGGAGCGCAAGACCAATTGCAGGGGCAGATAGCATCGGCGAAAATTCCATTGTCACGGATGATTTCGCCACAGCTTTATTGGGTAATGACGGGCGATGATTTTTCACTGGACATCAACAACCCACAAGAGCCGAAGATACTTTGTGTCGGGAATAACCCCGACCGCCAAAATATCTATTCCTCGGCTTTGGGATTGTACAATTCAAGGATTGTAAAACTCATTAATAAGAAAGGACAATTAAAAAGTTCCGTCATCATAGACGAATTGCCTACGATATATTTTCGAGGATTGGACAACCTTATCGCTACCGCACGTAGCAATAAGGTGGCGGTATGTTTAGGCTTTCAAGACTATTCGCAATTAACAAGAGATTATGGCGACAAGGAAAGCAAGGTCATCCAAAATACGGTTGGTAATGTTTTCTCCGGTCAGGTGGTCGGCGAAACGGCGAAAAACCTAAGTGAGCGGTTTGGTAAGGTGTTGCAGAAACGCCAAAGTATGACCATTAACCGAAATGATAAATCCACATCCATATCAACCCAATTGGACACCCTTATACCTGCCTCCAAAATATCCACGCTCACGCAGGGTATGTTTGTAGGAGCCGTAGCAGACAACTTCGATGAACGTATCGAGCAAAAAATATTTCATGCTGAAATCGTGGTGGATAACGAAAAGGTTTCAGTAGAAACCAAAGCCTACAAAAAGATACCGCAGATATTATCCTTTACCGATGAACATGGAAACGACAATATGAAACAGGTAATTGAAGCCAATTACAGGCAGATTAAAACAGACGTCGTTCAGATTGTAGAAAGCGAAATGGAACGTATAAAGAGTGACCCCGATTTACAGCATTTGATACAACAGGATTAGTAAAAATCTAACACCGTATATTTTCAGCTTACAACATATTTCGTGTTGTATTTTTCTTTAATTTAGCACAAAATTCCTACGTATTTTTTGGTTAAGAATGTTTTCCGCCCGATGCGGACGTCAAAACTGTTACCAAACTTTGCATAGAAACCGTAAAAGATAATGGCCGTACAGAAGAATATAATTACCATCCAACACCCCGAATCTATTCATCACACCAACGGAATGATTGGTTCATGGACAGACTGGGAGCTAACAGAAAAAGGAATTGAGCAAGCAGAGAATATAGCCTATAATTTAAAATCGGAAATTAAGAACAGTTCATTTTCGCTCTTTGTATCGCCTCTTAAAAGAGCAAAACTAACTGCCGAAACCATTGGAAAAAAGCTGGATATACAACTTCGGATAATAGATGCCTTAAAAGAAAGGAGCTTGGGCAAAGCCAACGGAAAGTCTGTGCAATGGCTAAAAGAAAACATTGAAAATGAGGAAAGAACAATTTACGATAAATGTTTTAGTGATGCAGAATCCAGATATGATGTTTGGCAAAGGCTATTACCTTTCTACGATGAAATCATTAGCAATGACGAAGAAAACATCATTATTGTTTCTCACGGAGATACATTGAGTCTATTCAATGCGATGTGGTTGGGTTTAGAACCTGAAATGCTGAACAGAATCGACCTATACGGTGTAAGTGGAGGTGTATCATTTTTACGCCAAACAAGCGCAGGCAAAAGAATTATCAAAAGATTGAGCGATACCTCGTATATCAAATCTTGGTAAACCAATCACCTCAACAAGCTTCTAGCGGATTAAAAGTGCCTCCAATGTATGCGTTTGACACAATTAGGTGGAGGCATTTCATACGACTTTCAGTGTGGTTTATCTTTCAGAACACGCCACGAACCAAAGTTTTGATATGCCACTTTTGAGAGGAAAGTTGGTCTATAATCCAAGTAATTGCTTCCGTCGCATCCCTATCCGTACTACATAGATAAAAATCAATGCTGGCATAGTTATACTCAGGAAATGTATGTATTGAAATGTGGGATTCGGCCAACAGTAATATCCCTGTCACTCCCTGCGGTTGAAACTGGTGAAAGCATTTTCCGACAACTTGAGTGTCAAGCTTCTCACTACAAGTGGTAAGAATATTCAACAAAGTATTTGGCTGATTCAAAATTTTCTGGTTGCAATTCCAGAGGTCTAATAAGTAGTGTATCCCTTTCGTACTAATATATTTGTCCAATTTTTCAAGTTACATTTTTATTCTTATTCGAATAGGTATAAATATTTTGGTTGCATACCGTCGGCACATTCTTCAAATCTGTCTTTATCAAATAATACATATTGCTCTTACTACCTAGAATGCTAGCTCCTTCATATCTGTTGAATTTTTTTATAATTTTTTCTATTAAAAATCCCTTTCTATGAATTAGGTTTTGCGCTTCCATCAATTCCTTGATTTTCTTTTGACCAAATGACAAATAGATTTTTCCTCCTACAATAGGCTCTAATGAAAGATTTGCTATTGATAGAAATAAGTCGAGACCGTTTATGGTATAAGGTGGGTCTGTAAAAACAGTATCAATATTTTGAGGAAGATTGATTAAATGATAAAATCGCAAATCTCCAGACAATATATCAATTGGAAGTTCCTCGTTAACACCAGTTGTCTTTATAAACTGTGTTAACCGTTCATCAATATCGATTACTGTAATATCGCAAATGTCACCTTTATCCATGGCGATAGATTTTAAAACACACGTAATCGCAATGCTGAGACAGTCATCATCTCCAATACAAAGTATCCTTCTGCCAATGATATCAAAGTTTAACAAAGATAATCTGACCCTATCCAAAAGGGTTTCAACCGTGCAATGTGCTTGGTCTAATTCAAATTTCACACTCGGTCTTTGTTCTAAAATTAGTTGGATTTTGGAGCTTAGCTCTTCGATTGTCTTAGAATCCCCATGGGTAAACTTATGGTATTTATCCAAACAGACAAATCCGTATCCAAGTATATTTCTTACAAATTCGTCACCTCGATCGGATAAAATAATTTTTCTATTTGCTTGTTCAATAAAACCATGAGATATCAATTCGTTTCTAATGGCAACAGCTGTAGGCTTTGGTAAGTTGAATGTTTCGGAAATATCAAGTGTTTTTACACTTTGTTTTATATAAATATCACAAAGTATATTTTCCAACGTTACGTACGGCTCTTCAGAACAAGTGTCTATATGAATTTGCTTTAAAAATTGCTTCTGTTCCAACATATGGCAAAAATATCGCAGTAAATCCTAAAACCACTTTACATGTGTTAATTAGTGTTTAAAGCCTCTGTTTTTAGTACTTTTGTTTTACACAATCTATTTCTGTAGTGATAATTTTATAATGAAAAATGTAAATTTTACCGAATTCATTCCTTTTAAAGAATTGCTTTCTATCGAATCCTTGGAGAAAGTAAACGCTTGCTTATCACTTGTAGAAAAAGATAAGGGAGAATTGCTAATATCTGACATCAAATTAGATGTCCACTCCTATATCGTAATGCAAGGTATATTACGTGCATATATAAATACCGAAGAGAAAGAGATCACCTTTTGGTTTCCAAAAGAAGGAGATATCATTACATCCACGTATGGATACTTTTACAAAACAAAGGGATATGAAAATTTTCAGGCGTTAGAAAATGTCTGTTTACTAAAAATTGACATGGAAAAAATGCGAGAGTTATATAATAAACATATAGAAATAGCAAACTGGTCTCGTGTGGTAACTGAAAAGGAAGGGATATTATCGGAAGAACGTCATCTTGACTACATTTTATTAAGCCCTGAAGAGAGATATCAAAAACTCCTATCAACACAACCATCACTATTTCAGAGGGTCATGCTCAAAGAAATAGCTTCTTATATTGGTGTTTCTCCAGTATCATTAAGTAGAATTAGAGCAAGGTTTTAGCAGCGAAAGACTATTTATCTCTCTCTTAAAAAAAGTTCAGTTACTTCTTTCTTTCTCGACCTGCTAAGTGGAATCGTAAACTCACAGAGGGTTAAATAGCTATCTCCAATTTTCTCTATCAGGTTGATGTTGACCACATAAGAGCGATGTGTTTGTACGAAAAAAGAGGGTAAAAGAGCATAAACCTCTCGCAATGGCTGTAAAACCATTTTAGGTTTGAAATTAGCTAAATGAATAACAACATAATTTTGCATGCTTTTCAGAAATAGGATTTCGGAGGGTTCAATACGTAGCCACTCACCCTCGCTTTTAATGATCAATTCTTGGGTGGTTGGTGATGAAGCGTTGACCTCTATAAGACCAAAATAGTTCTTCGCTTTTTGGATAGAGCGACGAAAATCGTCTGGGAATATGGGTTTCACCAAATAATCAATAGCATTTACACGATAGCCTTCTAATGCATATTCGGCATAAGCGGTTGTGAAAATTATCAGCGGTAAAAATCCGTCTAAACGCTTTGCCATCTCAATGCCGTTTAGTCCCGACATCTCAATATCTAAGAACATAAGTGATACTTCCTGCTCTTTCAAAAACTGTAGTGCATCCGTAGCATTGGAGAAGCTACCTGCTAAGTCAAGGAAATCATATTGTTCGATATAGCTTTGGAGACCTTCTCTTGCTACACGTTCATCCTCCACGATAATGCATTTTAGTTTCATCTTATTCAAATTTAATATTCAACTGTACAGAAAACACATTATTGGTTCTATCAAATTCCAAAACGTATTTATCGGGATATATCAATTGGAGTCTTTTTTTGACCTGCTCTAATCCTATTCCCTTTGGCTGTTCGTTTATTTTGTCGTCATAATTGTTCTTTACATTCATAGAGAGTTTATTTCCCTTATATTGGATGGATACAGATACCCACCTGTGTTTTGTAGAGAGGTGCTTGAATGCATTTTCAACAAATGTAGATAGTATAAAAGGAGCAATTTTTAAATCATTCGGTTCAATCGAAATATCTACATCGACCTGGGCTTCATCTTTTAACCTGTCTTTTTCAAGTTCTAAGTAGGTCTTTAAAAATGCTATTTCGTCATTGAGCAAAATCGCCTTATTCTGAGACTCGTACACATAATACCTTAATATTTTACTGTATTGAGAGAGCAGTTTTAATGCTTCATTTTTATCCTTTTGAATCAGGAACTGCAGGTTGTTCAGAATGTTGAACGTAAAATGGGGGCTTAACTGCTGACGAATACTCTTCACTTCTAAGTCGTTTAAACTGTCTTTAAGCACCTGTGTAGCTTTTAAAGTATCTATATGGTGTCGGTATAATTCAAAGGAATATGCAATACCCGATATAAGTATGGTTGCCATCAGCATTCCAAAAAACTGTGGCAACATAGTTTCCTTGTGCCGATTCCAATCTTGGTTAAAAAAACTGTCGATTGCGTAATCTTCAAGAGTAAGTATGATGGAAGCTATGAAAGCAGTAATAAAAACCCACAAAATAAGGGAGGATATCCTTTTGGTCTGGATGTATTTCTTTATGATTTTTCTTAGTACCAAATGTACATAAATGGCGAAAGTACCAGTAATTATCGAGCTATATATAATGGCTTTATGGAGGTTATATTCATCTACCGCCAATAATTGGAATATAAGGATGGTTGCTATAAATGCCCAAAATAGCACAATCATCAGGTTGTTATTTAGATATCGCACTTTATTCATAAAACAAACTTACCGTATTAAAACGAGGTCACCATACAGCTCGTCAAGAATACGCAACCACTCGTCAATACTTTTAAAAACGGGTGTTGAATATGGCTTTCTTTGCATCGTTAATTTTAAATGTTATATAAATAAAATGAAAAAGAACCTATTGCTTCGAATGCTACTTTTATGTGCCTTACCGTTTGGTTTGCAGGCACAAATTCCTGACGACACCAAACCGACAGTGTCTTTGGTGGTGAAAGCTAACAATCTGTACCATTTCAGTAAAAAACCATTGAATAGCTTTTATTCGTTGGGTGGAGAAGTCGGTCTGTATTTCAACGACAAACTGTATCTGGGTCTTGCACAATACAGCAGTCTGTCGCCTTCGGACATCTGGAAAAACAATCCGTATAACCCTGATAAAATCCGGGCGTATGAATACAGCTTACAGGTGGGATATAAGTTTGACTTGGCATCTCCGCTTTATCTTTATACGGGGCTTCGTGCCGGATATGGAGCCATGCACATGGAATACCGATACAATAATGGGGTGGATTCTGATGAAACCATGACCAGAGAAAAGTTGGGCGGTGTATTTGCCAGTCCAGACATTAAACTTGGTGTGAAAGTTCACAAATACATTGATATAGAAGCAGGGCTGAACTATCGCTATCACATCGGGAGCAAGGATAAATGGGGGCTTTCTACCGATAAGCTGAATGGATTAGGTGCTGTAATATCAATCGTAGGAAACATTCCTCTATAATAATTCCGGGGTAAGTATAGGGCTTACCCCACTTTATAAGACTTTTCAAATGGAGAGACAATTTCTTTTTGTGTTGATAACCGTTCTGTACCCAATATTTCTTATCGCAGACCACTACATAAGAGAAAAACGAAAGAGACTAGATTCCTCTCGCAATAAAATCAAAGAGTACCAAAAGACCATCTTAGTCTTTTGGTTTTTGACGATTTTGGTCGTTTTGAATGAATACTTACAGCCTATCCCGTCAATAAATTTTCAATTTGAATTGTCTTTAATGAACACAGTCTTTATGTCTTTGGTGGTATTACTTGGTTACATCCAGTACAGAAGTTCAAGGATTACCGAAACAAACATCACCGCTTTCGCCAGTAAATCAAAAACAGTTGTAAATTATCTGCCAAAATCGAGACAGGAACTATCTTGGTTTATCATGGTCGCCATCAGTGCCGGATTTTGCGAAGAAGTTCTGTTTAGGATGTTTGTGTACGAGTTTGCATTAGAATATATCGGCGTAATCGGAAGCATTCTGTTTGCTAACGTTATTTTCGCTATTACACATATTGATACGGGAATAAAAAACTTAGTAGGGGCATTTATTCTGGGTTTGGTGTTTAGCTTAGTTTACTACTTTGCACAAAACATCTGGATTGTTGTTGCGCTGCATATTTCAATTGATCTCAATGCAGGAATATTGGGATATAGAGTACATCAGTTTAATACCGCGATAAAGTAGCCCCGTATGTCCAATACAGGGTATGAAATCCTAAAAATAAGCTTATATTTGCACATAATTAGAATCACATAAGTATGTTTTTTCTTTCCGCATAAATACCATATCGCCATTTCGTTTCTCTACTCTTAGAGAAGCCCGGGCGCTGTTGTAGATATAAGAATAGTTAATTCCATATCTCAAAATCGACAGTATCAGGATGCGGTATGGGCAATCTCAAATTAATCCTTTAACATTTTTTTTAAAACAGTTAGTATTCAGACCACAATAGTCTGTTTGCTTGCTATTAAACACATTTTGAGATGAATATTTATCCGGAAAACTTTGAACATAAAATAGATTTCGACGCTATACGTGAGTATATTAAAGAGAAGTGCTTAAGCCCCTTAGGAATCGACAAGGTAAACGCTATGCGTTTTTCAACTGATTTCGAAACCATTGAACGTTGGTTAACACAAACCTATGAGTTTTCTCAAATCATAAACAACAAAGAAAGTTTCCCTACGGAGCACTTTATTGATATCCGTGATGCCCTTAAACAGGTTGCGGCAGACCATTCATTTTGGTTATCTGAAAAGGAAATTCCCCAATTATCCGATTCACTGGAAACCATTGTTCGGATTGTTGAGTTTTTGAATGACGAATCGAGAAACCAGCCCGGTAAGATAAAATACCCTGAACTCAAAAAACTGGCAGATGAAATAAAAACATTTCCATCGATCATCGAAAAGGCAAATTCAATTTTGGATAAGTCTGGACAAATAAAGGACAATGCCTCAAAGTTATTGAACACCATCAGAAAGAATAAAATTGATGCGGAAAAAGATATTACCAAAGCTATGGCTGCCGCACTTCGAACGGCACAAGCCCAGGGCATCGTAGGTAGAGATGTTCAAGCTGATATGAGAGGTGGGCATTATCTTATCCCGGTGACGGCTACTAACAAAAGAAAAATCAAAGGTGTCGTTCGTGACAGCTCCGGCAGTGGAAAAACATTCTTTATAGAACCCGAGGCAGTAGTCAAGGCATCTAATCGCTTGAGGGAATTGCAAAATGATGAACGAAAAGAGATTGCCCGGATATTGACAGAATTCACGAATTTAATTAGACCCGAAGCGGATGAAATTCTAAAATCATACGACTTCCTCGGAACAATAGATTTTATTCAGGCAAAAGCCTCTTTTTCGATACGTATCAAAGCTATAAAGCCCGTATTGGAAAACAAACAGAATATTGAATGGACGAATGCTGTACATCCTTTATTGGACATTGCACTGCGACAACAAAAAAAACACGCACATCCACTGGATATTTTTCTGACTGAAAAAGATAGGATTTTAATCGTATCGGGGGTTAATGCCGGAGGAAAGTCTCTTTGCTTGAAAACAGTAGCTTTATTACAATATATGCTACAGTGCGGATTGTTAATCCCGGTAGATGAGGGGTCAAAAGCCGGTGTCTTCCAAAATATATTCATGGATATAGGCGATGGGCAAAGTATGGAGAACAGTTTGAGTACCTATACATCGCATTTAACAAATATGAAGTTTTTTGTAGAACATAACGACGACAAAACACTTCTTTTGATTGATGAGTTTGGAGGTGGAACAGAGCCTCAAATCGGAGGCGCTATTGCCGAAACACTTTTGGAACGTTTCAATAACAAAAAAAGCTTTGGATTGATTACGACACATTTCCAAAACCTAAAGCATTTCGCCTATAAAACAGAGGGCGTAATCAACGGAGCGATGCTGTACGATTCTGAAAATAACCGCCCGATGTACAAACTTTCTATCGGAAATCCGGGGAGTTCTTTTGCAATTGAAGTAGCCCGAAGAATAGGTTTGGACGAGAGTATTATCGCTGATGCTTCCAGTAAAATAGGAGAAGAATTTATTAATATGGATAACTTTCTCCAATCCATTGCGAAAGACAAACTATACTGGGAAAATAAGAGAAAGGAAATAGAAAACGGTTTAGGTAAATCAAAACCTGTTACCGAGCCAGTACACGTTGTAACTGATGATATTGTCAAGGGTATAGAAAATATAAAAGTTGGCGATACTGTTCGTTTAACGGGACAATCGGCTGTCGGAACCATATCCGAAATAAAAGGAGATGAGGCTATCGTTTTCTTTGGTACAATCAAAAGTAAGGTAAAACTGGAGCGTTTGCTTTTTGAAAACAAGTAACCAAGCACAAGTAGCTGTGTCGTGATTTTGACACAGTTACTTCTTCAAACTTATCGGCTTCTAATGGATTTTTAACATCAAAAACCAACGGAAAAGCCGTTTCAAAAACAGCATTAACCTTAATCGACGTGAAATGAAACAGTTTTACAATGAGAAAATATCTGAACTGGAGATAGCAATCGACGAAGTAGAGATAGAAACCGATTGTTCCTTACATCGGTTAGAGACTGTAATACATCTCGTTCTCGAATGCCTATCCGAACTAAAAGAATATGTTCTGAAAAGAGGGTTTAAGAATATTAATGAA